>ERZ1645192.4521-NODE-4521-length-10978-cov-6.532638_pt1 | contig 10978 bp, 6 predicted proteins | sample MGYA00575354_ERZ1645192 | MGnify/ENA primary metagenome ERZ1645192 (study PRJEB40844, sample SAMN11349763) | freshwater sediment metagenome | isolation source: river sediment | host: Sediment | place: India: Faizupur Khadar , New Delhi | collected 2017-02-21 ...
TCTTGCTGAAAACTATTCCACAGATCTCAACTTCAGCCAGGTTTTACCGGGAATAATGCTTGAGGGCAAAGGAGCCATTCTCCCTGCCTCCCGGAATCTCATACTTCCGTTCAAAGCTGCAAATCTGAAGGCAGTAGACATCAGAATAATCAGGATTTTCGAAAATAACCTTCCCTATTTCCTCCAGGAAAATGACATCGACCAGGGCTATTCAGTTAAAAGATTCGGACGTCCCGTGTATTCAGGACGCTATGACCTTATCTCCGGATCAGAAGCTAATACCGGATCATGGAACCATTATACAATAAACCTTGCCGACTTCATCGATGTCGAACCAGGGGTCCTGTATAAAGTGGTGCTGAGCATGCGAAAGTCATATTCACTTTATCCCTGTCAGGATGCAAAGGAATCAGGCAACTATGAAGAGATGCTTGAATTTGCCGAACAGAACAGCCGGGATGCATGGGATGATCCTGACAACTATTATGATGATGTTACAGATGAACTTTATTATTCCTATGGATTCGAATGGGAAGACAGGGATGATCCCTGCAAGGATGCCTATTACAGTCCTGATAAAAAGGTCAGCAGGAACATAATAGCATCTAACTTCGGGATGATAGCCAAAATGGGTCCTGACCGGCAGCTGCATGTGACTGTAAATGACCTTATTTCAGCCCTGCCTGTTAATGAGGCATCAATAGATGTGTATGACTACCAGCTTCAGCTTATTGCCTCAGGCAAGACAAATCCTGAAGGCTCATCGGTAATTAAATGCGAAAGGAAACCTTTCCTCATAATTGCAAGGAAGGACAAGGACCGCAATTACCTCAAAGTAAACGACGGAGCCTCTCTTTCACTGAGCTCCTTCGACATAACGGGCACAACACCTGTGAACGGCATAAAAGCTTTTGTCTATGGTGAAAGAGATGTCTGGAGACCGGGCGATTCAATCTTCCTTTCACTTATGATAAGGGAAATGCAGAAAGACCTTCCAAAAGGTCATCCTGTTCAGTTCGAACTGATAAATCCCTTCGGGCAGAAGATCGATAACCAGGTTCAGATGGCCGGCAACAGGAATCTTCTGGTCTTTGCATCATCAACGCCTCAGGATGCAATAACAGGCAACTATACGGCCAACTTCCGCATAGGCGGCGCCCTGTTCACAAAAAGAGTCCGGATAGAGACTGTGAAACCAAACCGTCTTAAGATAGATCTCGATTTCGGTGAAGAAATACTTGGCGGATCAAGCTCAATTGCAAGGGGAAGCCTGAACTCAGGATGGCTTAACGGCGCAACAGCCGGAAATATGAAAGCTTCTGTTGAATACCTCCTTAAAAAGTCAAAAACCGAATTCAGCTCCTACAGGCAGTATGACTTCGATGATCCGGTAAATGAATTCTATGCTGAAACCGTAAGCATATTCAATAACGAAACAGATGCCGGCGGAAAGGCTTCAATAGTCTTCAATCCCTCAGGAAAGATTTCTGCCCCTGGCATGCTCAATGCTGTTTTCACAGTGAAGGTTTCCGAACCCGGAGGTGATGAAAGCATAATCCAGAAAACTTATAAATATGCCCCCTACCCGGTTTTTGCAGGAATAAACCTCCCCGGCCTTCAGGGAAAGAGCAGAATGCTGTTCACTGATGCTGATAATGAGGTGAAAATTGTGACTGTGGATGAAAACGGCAAACCGGTGAATACAACGGCAGAGGTGAACATCTACAAAATATCATACCGCTGGTGGTGGGAGTCGAACGAGGAAGAACTTGCCTATTATATCTCAAATAAGATCTATAAACCTGTTTTCAGCAAAAATCTTCCGACAAAAAACGGCGAAGCTTCATGCTCATTCAGTATTCCCAAAAACGAATGGGGACGTTATCTTGTAAGGGTAAGCACTCCCGAAGGACATTCAACCGGCAAGATCCTTCTTGTCGACTGGCCATGGGAATATGGCTCAAAAGCCGGCGCTGAAGGAGCAACACTGCTTGCTCTCAGCACCGACAGGGAAAAATATGCTCCCGGCGACGAGATTAAGCTTTCATTCCCTTCTCCTGAAAATGCAAGTGCAATAATAAGCCTCGAAAATGCAACAGGTGTTCTGAGTGAGTTAAGAGTAAATACTGAAAAAGGCAATACTGAGGTGAAGATACCCGTGAAGCCTGAAATGGCTCCCAATGTTTATGCTTATGTGACAGTAGTACAACCTCATGCTCAGACAGTTAATGATATGCCTGCCCGTCTCTACGGTGTTATTCCGGTTATTGTAGAAGATCCCGCAACAAGGCTGAACCCTGTAATCGAAATCAGTGATGAACTGAGATCCCAGAAGCCTTTTACTGTGAAAGTTGGTGAGAAAGGAAACAAGGCAATGAATTATACTCTTGCAATAGTTGATGAGGGTTTGCTCGACATTACAGGTTTCCGGACACCCGATCCATGGAAGTATTTCTATTCCCGGGAGGCTCTCGGTGTTATGACCTGGGACATGTATGACCTTGTTCTCGGCTCTTATGGCGGTACCCTCGACAGGCTCTTTGCCGTGGGAGGTGATGAGGCTGTTATAGATAAGGCTGCAGGAAAAGCCCGGCGTTTTATTCCTGTTGTCAGGTTCTTCGGTCCTTACAAGCTCGATGCAGGCAAAACAAATACTCATGCAATCACCCTGCCACAGTACACCGGTTCGGTAAAAACAATGGTGATTGCCGGCAATGAGTCAGCATTTGGCTTTGCCGAAAAATCATCCTTCGTCAGAGATCCACTTATGATACTGGGCACAGCTCCAAGGTCGGTAAGCCCGGGCGATAAGGTTGATATACCGGTTTCTCTGTTTGTTCAGGGAGACAAGATAAAAGAAGTCACAATTACAGGTGAATCAAATGACCTTGTAAGCTTCACGGAAAAAAAACGCAGCATTGTTGTTTCCGGAAACGAAACTGATACGGGCTTATCCTTCCTGGCAGGCAGCAAAACAGGCACTGCAATAATTACTCTCAGGGCAGAAGGAGGAGGAGAAACTGCAACATATACCTTTGAGCTTGAGGTGAGGAATCCTGATCCGCCTCAGGTTTACTCCGAGCTGAAGATCCTGAAGCCAGGCGAAAAATGGGATAAATCATATAAAATATCAGGAGCCCTGGCTGCCTCATCGGCAAATATCACTGTCTCTTCTCTGCCTTCAATTGACCTGGGAAGGAAAATGGATTATCTGATCACTTATCCTCATGGCTGCTCGGAACAGATAGTATCTGCAGCCTTCCCCCAGCTCTGGATAGGGAAAATATCAGGCAGTGACGATAATCTGTCAAAAAAGGCCTCATTCAATGTTGCAAAGGCTATTGATGAAGCATATTCCCGCCAGATGGCAAACGGAGGCCTTGCCCTGTGGCCGGGGGCAAACCAGCCCGACAACTGGGTCACATCATACACAGGTCATTTCATGGCAGAGGCTGAACGCTTCGGGTATAGTATCCCTCCGGGTTTCATGCAGAAATGGATGGCATACCAGAAGTCGCAGGCCAGGGACTGGAAGTTCGACACAAAATTCAGACAGACTGCAAATGATCAGGCATACAGGCTGTTTACCCTGGCTCTTGCCGGACAACCCGATAAACCGTCGATGAACAGGCTCAGGGAAACACCCGGACTGCCGCGGCTCTCAAAATGGCTGCTGGCAGCTGCTTATATAACAACAGGCAGGAAGGAAGCTGCAGATGAGCTCCTTGATATGAGAGATATATCAACAGAGCCTGAGTACAGCACGTATTACTATGGCAGCGAAACAAGGGATAAGGCAATAATACTTTATACTCTTACCCTTCTTGATAAAAATGAGGAAGCCCTGAGACTTGCCTCTGAGATATGCAACTCCTTCAGCAATGAAAGCTGGTTCAGCACACAGTCTGCTGCATGGGGGCTCTTCTCATATATGAAGTGGGCAGAAAAAATGCAGGCCTCCGGAGAATCGGCCTCAGAAGTGAACCTTTCATTCAATGGCGAAGGCAGGACCCTGAAAGTAAACAGGGGAAAGATCCACTCCCTCGACCTGAAAACTGAAAAAAATGATAATACCCTGCTTATTGAGAACAGGTCCGGCTCGCCCGTCTATGCAACTCTTACACTGAGAAATGCCTTACCGGCTGGACCTGAAGCAAAATCGGAAAAGGGACTGGCTATGAAGATTGAATATCTTAACAGGAACCTGGCTGTTATTGATCCTTCACAGCTGAAGCAGGGAACTGATTTCATGATGGTTGCAAGGATTACAAACAATACTTTCACCCGTGTTGAAAATATTGCATTGACTGCAATGATCCCTTCAGGTTGGGAGATCAGTAACACAAGACTTTATGAAACCGTGACCGGCATTAAGGAAAGCAGCTGCGACTACCGCGATTTCAGGGATGACAGGGTGAATACATATTTCCCGCTTGCCCCAGGTGAAACCAGGACCTTTTATATCAGGCTTAACGCGGCCTACAGGGGCGAATATAAACAGCCGGCAATATCATGCGAGGCAATGTACAATGCTTCTGTCTATTCACGCATTCCCGGAAATACTGTAAAAGTCACAGAAGGATATTGAACAGAAAACTAATAATATACGTGGCGGCAGCCGGAGCTCTTCTTGCTCCGGTTCTGCTCTCGCCAATGCCGCGGTTCCGGGCCCCCTGCTCTACTGTTGTTGAAGCAGCCGACGGGAAAGTCATCGGAGCAAGGATTGCAGACGACGGACAGTGGAGATTTCCCCCCTCTGACAGTCTTCCCGGAAAATACGAAAAAGCGCTTCTTGCCTATGAGGACAGGTGGTTCAGGTATCATCCCGGCATAAACCCGGCATCGCTTGTGCGGGCTCTTGCAGGAAATATAAGGGCAGGTGAGATTGTCAGCGGCGGAAGCACTATAACAATGCAGGTAGCCCGGCTGGCACAGGATAACAGGAAAAGAACATATAGCGCCAAGATAACTGAGATGCTCTCTGCCCTGAAGCTGGAGCTTTTCCGGAAGAAAAAAACAATTCTGCTGATGTATGCTTCAAATGCTCCCTTCGGCGGCAACACTGTAGGCATTGAAGCAGCTGCAAGAAGATATACCGGCAAATCCTCGTCAGAACTTTCCTGGGCTGAGGCAGCAACTCTGGCGGTACTGCCTAATTCCCCGGCTCTGGTACACCCCGGACGTAACCGTGATAAGCTTAAGCAAAAAAGGGACAGGCTGCTCCTGACTCTCTTTGAAAGGAGGATTATTGATTCACTCACAATGGTCCTTGCTCTTGATGAGCCGCTGCCGGGTGAACCGAAAGCCATGCCTGCCCTGGCTCCTCATCTGACGGATTATTTTGCTGCGCACAACAAGGGTACGACAGTAAAGACAACTATAAACTCTTATATGCAGGAGAGAGCCGTGCACCTTCTGAATGAACACCAGAAAACGCTTGAGGAGAATAATATCTTCAACTCTGCCTGTCTTATAGTTGAAGTGAAGACAGGCTGTGTTGTGGCTTATGTCGGTAACAGCAGCCGGGAGGTAACAAAACAGCATGGAGGAGCTGTTGACCTGATACGTGCAGAACGAAGCACAGGGAGCATCCTTAAGCCTTTTCTCTATGCGGCAGTACAGCAATCCGGAGAGCTCCTTCCCGATGCCCTTGTTGCCGATATACCAACAAGATTTCCGGGCTTTTCACCTGAGAATTTTGACAGAAATTACAGTGGAGCCATCCCTGCCGGATATGCTCTCTCCCAGTCGCTTAACATACCGGCCGTGAGGATGCTTCAGGATTACAATACGGAAAGATTCCTTGGCCTTCTGAGAAAAACAGGATTCACATCTTTCACAAAAACAGCCAATCATTATGGTCTTTCACTGATCCTGGGAGGAGGAGAAACATCATTATGGGAACTGACAGGAGCCTATGCATCTTTGTCAAGGGTTCTGATAAACTTTAATGCTGAGAAAAAATATTTCCGCGGCGACCATCATGAACCTGTTCTGACAGCCAAGGAAGAAGAAAAAACAAGACAGGAAGACAGTGAGCCTGCATATAATGCCGGAGCCATCTGGCTTACTTACCAGGCGCTGCAGAAAGTAAACCGGCCTGAAAGTGAAACAGGGTGGCAGTATTTTTCCTCATCAGGGAATATGGCATGGAAAACAGGTACAAGTTTTGGTTTCAGGGATGCCTGGGCTGTTGGCACAACCCCTGAATATGTTATAGGAGTCTGGGCCGGTAATGCCGATGGCGAAGGCAGGCCGGGACTTACGGGAATAAGTGCAGCAGCTCCCCTCCTTTTTGAACTCTCCGGCCTTGTCCCCACTGAAGGGTGGTTTGACCAGCCCCGTGAGGAGATGACCCGCATAACTGTCTGCAGACAAAGCGGATTCAGGGCCGGACCCGACTGTCCTGAAACAGAAGAAACATATTCCTGTCCGGCAGGACTGAAAAGTCCTCCCTGCCCCTTTCACCATCTTGTCCATCTCGACAGGGACAGAAGGCATCAGGTTAACTCTGACTGTTACCCTGCAGGTGAGATAATCAATGAATCATGGTTTGTCCTGACGCCTGCAATGGAATATTATTACAGGCAGAAACATCCGTCATATATCCTGCTTCCTCCCTTTGCCCCGGGCTGTAATGCAGGCAGGTCAATACCCTCAATGGAGTTTATCTATCCTGTTTCAGGAGCAAAGATCTTCTTACCCCGCGATGAGCAGAGCCTCCGGATGAAACTTGTTGCCGAGGTGGCTCACCGCGATCCTTCATTAAAGATCTTCTGGCATCTTGATGGTTCCTACCTGACATCCACCAGGCATATACATCATACAGAAGTTATTGCCGGATCCGGTAACCATGTCCTTACAGCGGTTGATGAGCTTGGAAACAGTATAAGGTGTAACTTTTCAATTCTCAGTCCTGAATGATTTCTTTTAATAAATAACAGTTTATATTTGTTTTAAACTAACTATGAACTACACGGATCCCGACGAAATATTCCCTGTTGTCGATGAGGAAGGCAATAAAACCGGCGAGGCTTACCGTAAGGTCTGCCATGACGGGAAAAGCATGCTGCTGCATCCTGTTGTGCATATTCACCTTTTCAATTCAAAGGGAGAGCTTTTCCTGCAGAAAAGAGCGATGTCAAAGGATATTCAGCCCGGCAAATGGGATACCTCTGTCGGCGGACATATCGGTCCGGAAGAATCAGTTGATGAGGCCCTGGCAAGGGAAACCTTTGAGGAACTGGGACTTAAAAACCTTTCTGCAAACTTCATCGGGAAATATATTTGGAAATCTGCGAGGGAGAGGGAACTTGTATATTCCCATATTGCTGTTTCTGATGACCTTCCTGTTGTTAGTCCTTCCGAGATTGATGAAGGAAAATACTGGCCTGTTGATGAGATAATAAGGCATACGGGAAAGGGAGTATTCACACCGAATTTCGAACATGAATTCGGGCTGCTTCTCCTTCCACGGCTCAATAAAAACCTTTAAGACTATGGATAAAACAGTAAAAATACTGGCGATTCAGAACGAAATTGAAGCAATACTCCTCGATGACATCCTGAATGAAAGAGGCATTCCGCACATAATGAAATCATACCGTGATATCGTCTATGATGGTCTGTGGCAGACAGATACAAGCTGGGGACATATTGAAGCTCCGGAACAATACAGGGATGAAATTTTGGAGATATTTAACAGTATAAAACAATAATCAGCACCGCATTAACTATTTTGTTAATTCTAATCTTTCTATATTTGCCGGCGGAATGTTAAAGTCGAAATTATGGCCGTACAGTCAAAAAGCGCCGGATCAAAATATATATCTGATACAATCAGCCAGCTAATACCTGTTTTAAAGAGCAAGTATCTTTATCTCGGTATTCTTGCCGTGCTTTCAGGCATGGCACTGAACATTGCATCACAGACTTACCTTCACAACTACATGAGTGAAGGGAAGACCCTGCCTATGCTTTCCGACCTCATACTCGACAATCTGCCTGTGATGGATCTTTCCCTTGTATATGATATTGTTTGCATGATCCCCATCCTGCTCATCTTCATTTACATGTTCCACAAAAGGGATTTTAACCGTTTCCCGTTTATCCTGCTCATGGTAGGACTTTTCTATCTTGTGAGAGGCGTTTTCATTGTCCTTACTCCTTTTGGCAACCCTCCGATGTTCATGGGTTCCGATCCTCTCTTCAACGGCTTTTCGAAATATGAACTCGGCGTTTATCCTTCAGGACATACAGGCAATGTTTTCATGCTCTATCTTCTTGCAAATGACTCGCTTTACAAGAAGCTCATTCTTATCTGCCTCAGCATAGTTGTTATAGCCCTGCTTCTTTCGCACGGGCATTACAGCATAGATATTTTCTCAGGAGTCTTTTTTGCCTATGCAATAAAATCCTACGGGATGAAGCATCTGCGCATGTTCGACCTGAATCCGGTAGATGATAACAGCCGGAGGCTCTGATTTATTTGATTCTTTAACCGCTACGCGGTAAATGTATCTTTACAAACAATTTTTCTACAAAACCATATCGCCTACGGCGAATAGAAAATATGTTTTAACAATCATAATTTATAGATGACGCCCGTCCCCCGTAGGACTTATGTTGCTGCTATAGTAAATATATACAATTGCATTTTTTATGTGTTGATCCGGAACTCCTGCAGCAAATTCAAAATTTACCCTTAATAAGAGACAAGCATAAATGACCTCTAGCCCGTAGGGCTTCAGGTTTTGTAGAACCGTTAGATAATTTCCTTTATACCTCGTAGAGGTTAAAGGAAACAATCATGGAAATCAAATAGAAATAGGTTATCAAATTCGATTTTATTTTCTGTGAGGATGTCAATATATTCATCTCTGAAAGTTACCTTTTTATGGTGTAACTCCTGATTTTTAATGTAATCATAAACATTCCCTAACTGTGAACGGCTATATGTAAAACCTCCATAGCCTTCCTGCCAGGAGAATCTGCTGGAGACTAGCTTTTCACTATTAATAAAAAGGGATGAACTTCTTTTTACATCATGAACAGTATCTGAAACTGAAACTAATGGATTCAATCCTAGCAGGATATGAACATGGTTAGACGTACCATTTATAATTATTGACTTATGCTTCAATTGTGTTACAATCCCGCTCATGTATTCAAAAACACGAATCCGGATTTCGTCCCTTAATAAAGCATCTCTGTTCTGAACAGCGAAAACAAGCTGTACATACATTTGCGTAAATGTCCCTGGTTTCATTTCAATTTATAATTAATTAATAATGCAGCTAAACAAATTTATAAATTATTTGGGAGCTTTTCTGATTCTAAAACCGCTACGCGGTAAATGTGCCTGACAAACAATTTTTCTACAAAAACATATCGCCTATGGCCAATAGAAAATCTGTTTTAACAACCATTATTTATAGAGGACACCCGGCCCCTTTAGGGATTATGATATTGTGGAACTTCGCATGTTCGACCTGAATCCGGTTAATGAAGGCACAAGGCGGCTCTGAACTATTTCAGTAAGCGGCCTTTCTTTTCTATCCTGCGGATTACAACATAATTAACCACAGAAATCACAGCCATCGCTACGATGAACAGGGAATATGAGACCTTCCAGTCCAAACCAGAAGTCATCATTGTGTATTCCGACATTCCGCCTATTGAGGCAATAAGAGTCAGCGGCATGAACACCGTTGCAATCAGAGTCAGCCTGCGTACCGAAGCGTTTGTCTCATTTGCCGACCTGCTCATAAGGTTATTCTGCAGTGAGGTGTACAACTCCATAAGACTTGTCACGTTATCGCGGTAGGTTTCCGTAAGGTCAAAGAACCTGGCCAAATGATCATAAATGTCGCGGTAATGCGCCAGGGCCTTCTCAGGTATAAGCGGAAAATCGTGACGCGTGATCTTCACAAGGATCTCGCGCTCATGAAAAAGGCTTTTCCTTAAGGTCTGCAGGCATTTCCTTATCCTCATCAGTTCAGAAGGGTCGAATGTTGCCGTTTTGTCAAGTATCGCGTCTTCTGCTTCCTCAAGTTCATCTTCAATTATATCGAAGGCAGAGAACTTCTGGTCAACAATATAATCGAGGATCCTGTGCATAAGTGCGGAAGGTCCATGCTTCAGGTTTCCCGGATCGGTTGAAAGTGTTTTCTCAATTGCCATAAGCGGTCTTCTGTCATCAGAATTTATCCCGCTGACAGTGATGAGGAAGCTCCTTCCTATGAACAGGTTTATCTCATCAACTTTAAGGTCCTTGTTTTCATACCTGAAGGCATTGAAGATTATAAATGTATTGTCGGTGAAATATTCAATTTTAGGAACCTGTGACGCATCCATGCAGTCTTCAACCGACAGGGGATGGATGCCAAGTTTATCAACAAGCACCATAAGATCCTCCTTGTCAGGCTTGTAGTAGTCAAGCCAGATAAATCCTCCCTCATTCATCGAATCAATGGCATCATCAAGGTTTTTCATCCCGTAAGACAATCCCGTCTTCGATATATGGTAATACTTTCTTTCCGACATAAAGCTGTTTTTAAAAAGGATAAACGAAGTTATACAAAAAGTTGGAAGTGACTAAATGCAGTCTCCCGGAATAAACACCAACTCACCCCAATACCATATCCATTAACGTAAGCATGTCTTATGGTGAGATAGCCAGTTTAAATTTTCCCCTCCTTTTGAAGGAGGGGTGGCCGCAGTACAATGTTTATCAGAGTATTGTAAAGTCTCATTGCGGCCGGGGTGGTTGATTTTTATGTCAAATAAATTCATTTTCATATTTAAAATTTTATCGTCTTCTTTTCAAAGAAAATTATGAAATGCAAAACTGTTTTCAGAATTTATTACATTATCCATACCTGGCTACTGATATTATTATCATTCTGAAACCCGTGTATTAAGTAATATATTTATAATCTTAATTCTAAGATCAATTTAATCAACCACCCCGGCCGGG
>ERZ1645192.4522-NODE-4522-length-10977-cov-4.045230_pt1 | contig 10977 bp, 8 predicted proteins | sample MGYA00575354_ERZ1645192 | MGnify/ENA primary metagenome ERZ1645192 (study PRJEB40844, sample SAMN11349763) | freshwater sediment metagenome | isolation source: river sediment | host: Sediment | place: India: Faizupur Khadar , New Delhi | collected 2017-02-21 ...
GCGCGTTTGCCCATGGATACCAGGTCCATGCTGCTGGAATACCCCGACCGGCAGATCACGATCAGCGCTTCGCTGATCAACTCTTTCAGCGCCGGCGTTTCCAGGTGGGAGAATACGCGGATGTGCGGCGCCAGGTCGGCGACCGTGTTTTCTTCCGTCACGCCCCTGACGATGGCGGTCTTCAGGTCGGTGTTCATCAGTTGCATGATCAGCTTCTGCTCCAGGATGGAACGTTGCGGCTCCGGTCCCGACAGCAGCGCCAGGATCTCGATCCGGGGCAGGGTGGGGGGCTCGCCCGCTATCTCACGTAAGTTAAACCGCGACAGGATGCCGACATAGAGAGCGTTGGGAGGCAGCTTGGCCGGATGCGACAGCTTACCCGCCAATCCAAGCGGCTGTTTGACGTCGGGGATCCAGCAGGCGTTGAACCTGGATGCCTGGTGACGGATCAGCCGCGACAACAGCGGCCGGGCCCACCTCAGTCCACGGGGGACCTCCAGCGACAGCTGATGCGTGATCAGGATGGTGTAACACCTCTTTGTCCACAGACCGTAACGGTTATCGGAGACCACTACGCCGGGATTCACCTCGTCAAGGATCTGTTTCAGCCGGTGGTGTTCGAGACATATTTGCCCGATGAACCGCGGGGCGAGCATGATCATCCGCCAGGTGAAACCCGAATGTTGCGGGTACCGGATCGGGGTCCCGGGGAAGGTGATGCAATGGATGCCGGGGAATTCTTTCTTCAGAAAAGCCAAGGGACGTCCGCTGGCAGCGATCACTACCCGGTAACCGTGCTTCAGAAAAATACGGATTACCGGGACACAGCGGGTGGCATGCCCGATACCCCAGTCAAGGGGACAGATGAGGACGGTCTTGTTCTTCAGAGCTCCTTTTTTGACAAAAATAGGGCATCATGGCCCGAAATGGAAAAAATGTGAATAACTATGCATTACTTTTTACCCCTGAACCGGATTAAGGGGAAAAAACTATGCTGTTGTACCAAATCGCCCTTACCCTGGTTCCGGGCATCGGGGATATTCTGGGTAAGAAGCTGGTCATGATGGCCGGCAGCGCCGAGGCGGTGTTCAAAGAGCCGGCCCGGACCTTACAGAAGATACACCGGAGCGCAGGCCCCATCCTGGATGCCCTTAAAAACAAAGAGATCCTCCTGCGCGCCGAACGTGAGATCGAGTTCATCGAACGCGGCCGGATATCACCCGTGTTCTTCACCGACCCTGCATACCCCCGGTTGTTGAGAAACTGCATCGACAGCCCTGTCATGCTCTATTTCAAAGGGAATATCCCCCTGAATGATCGCCGTACCATCGGTATCGTCGGGACGCGCAAGGCCACCGACTATGGAAAACGCATCTGCCGGAACCTGGTGGAAGGGCTGAAGGAAGCCGAGGTGACGGTCATCAGCGGATTGGCTTACGGCATCGACAGCTGCGCTCACCGCGCCGCTCTCGACAACGGAATCCCCACCATCGGTGTCCTCGGTCACGGTCTCGATATGATCTACCCGCCGGTACACCGCTCCCTCGCCAGAAAGATGGTCGAAAACGGAGGGCTGATCACCGACTTCATGAGTGAGATCCGGCCCGACCGGGAAAACTTCCCCAAACGGAACCGCATCATCGCCGGCCTGTGCGACGCCCTCGTGGTGGTTGAAGCAGCCGTCAAAGGAGGAGCGCTCATCACGGCCGAGATCGCTAACTCTTACAACCGTGATGTCTTCGCGTTCCCCGGACGACTGGGCGACCCCTTTTCCGAAGGAACCAATTTTCTGATCATGAGTAATAAGGCAGGACTGATCCAATCGGCGGATGACATCGCGCTGTTCATGGGGTGGAAAAAACGGTCAGCCCGCGAACAGGGAACCCAACGTAAGATCTTTATCGAGATGACGCCTGACGAAGAGACGATCGTGAGCCTCCTGGGACGAGAGACAGCCATGGGCATCGACGAGATCATGATCGGATCGGGCCTCACCATGAGCAAAACCTCTGCCGCACTGCTGAACCTCGAGTTTGAAGGCGTCGTCCGCTGCCTCCCCGGGAAGGTGTATCAACTGGTCTGACGGGATTTTCTTATCTTTACACAGATTTATCATCGATCGTTATGGAAGGGATAGTCATCAAGTCGACCGGAAACCGCAATATCGTCAGAACCCCTGACGGCGCCCGGTACGACTGTGTCGTGAAAGGGCAGTTCCGGATCCGCGGGATCCGCACGACCAATCCCGTGGCCATCGGCGATCATGTGGAGTTCGATGCTGACCCGGACCACGGATGCGGGATGATCACCGATGTCCTGCCGCGGGAGAATTATATCATCCGCAAAGCAACCAAGCTCTCCAAGGCGGCTCACATCATCGCGGCCAACGTCGATCATGCCTGGCTCGTGGTGACACTGGCCTATCCGCGGACTTCCAACGGCTTCATCGACCGCTTTCTCGTGACAGCCACCGGCTATTTTATCTCTGCCAGCCTGATCTTTAACAAGATCGATATTTATGACGATGAGCTGAATGCGGCCGCTGACGAGCTGATCCGCATCTATGAGCAGGCCGGTTATCCCTGTTACCGCGTCTCCGCCTTGCGGGGCGACGGCGTGGATGACCTGCGCGAACGGCTGCGGGGACAGGTGAACCTCTTCGCGGGACTCTCCGGCGTGGGGAAATCGGCCTTACTGAAAGTCATTGACCCGTCACTGGATCCGAAGATCGGAGAGATATCCGGCATCCACCGAAAAGGGATGCATACCACTACCTTCGCCGAGATGTATGAGCTGAAGAACGGAGGATTTCTCATCGACACCCCCGGGATACAGGAGTTCGGGCTCGTCCATTTCGAGAAGTCCGAGATACCCCGTTGTTTCCCCGAGATGGACCGGCTGCTGCCCGATTGCCAGTTCTCGAACTGCACGCACCTCCATGAACCGGGTTGCGCCGTGATCAAAGCCCTCGAGACAGGGGAGGTGAGCCGGTTGAGGTATAATAGTTATCTTAGCATATTGAACGACGAGTGAGTTGCTTAAAACATTCCGGATATGCTGGCTAAGACCCTGATCACTGAAAACTTTGTTCCGCTCCGAACCTCCGATACGGGAGCTGCTGCCCTGGGAATGATGGATGAATACCGCGTTTCACACATGCCCATCGTCAACGACCAGGAACTGCTCGGTCTCATCTCCGATACGGATATCTACAACATGAACAGCTTCGACGATCCCGTCGGCAACCACCCGTTGTCCATCACCGGCGCCTATGTCGATGAAAACGATCATGTGTACGAGGTCATCAAGGCCTTCAGCCAAAACAAACTGACTCTGCTTCCTGTCGTGAGTGAGAAAAACCAGTACATGGGTGTGATCACCCTGCTGACCCTCACCCGCTATTTCGCTTCTATCACCGCGGTCAATAACCCGGGAGGCATCATCGTGCTCGAGGTGAATGAACGGGATTATTCGCTCTCCGAGATCGCCCGGATCGTCGAATCCAACGACGCGAAAGTCCTCAGTCTCTATGTTACCTCCATCCCTGATTCCACCCGCGTCGCCATTACCCTGAAAATGAACAGCATCGATATCGGTCCCGTGATCCAGACTTTTGTCCGGTTCAACTACCTGGTCAGCGCTTCCTTCACCGACAAGGATATTTACAAAGAAGGCCTGCAGGACCGGTTTGATTCGCTCATGAACTATCTCAACATCTGATACGGGTGAACAAGACGTTTCTCTTCCTGTCACTGCTGCTGATCGCGGCCGACGGCTGGACCGCACCGGCCGGCATCTCCGATACTACCCGTGCGTATACCATCGGGAAGATCTCCATCACGGGGAACAAACTCACCCGCCCCTCTGTCATCCTGCGCGAGCTGACATTCCGTGAAGACAGCGTGATCACCGCGTCAGCCCTTGCATTGAGACTGCAGGAAAGCCGGGAGAACCTGTTCAACACCTCGTTGTTTAACACTGTCGATATCGACACGGTTGCCATCCCCGGCTCCCCCGGAGTGTTGGAAGTCACGATCCGGGTGATCGAACGGTGGTACTTCTGGCCCATCCCGTACCTCGAGTTTCCCAACCGCAACATCAACGCCTGGCTCCGGGACCCGCTGTTCAGGCGGCTTACCTACGGGGTGAATGTCTCTTTCTTCAATGCAAGAGGACGGAATGAGACCCTTACACTTCTTCTTCACTTCGGATATAACCGGAAGTACGGCTTTACGTATACCGTTCCGTACATCAATGCCCGGAAGACCTGGGGGATCGGCTTTGGCGCCGATGCCGCCCTGAACCATGCCCTGCAGGTGTCGGTAAAGGACAATCATAACGAGTACCTGGAGACGGGATCTCACCTGTTGCAACAGCATTACTCGGCTTATGCGGAAGTCTCACACCGTCCCGCCTGGTACCTGTTTCAAACCCTGAATGTGTCTTATCATTATTACGTTTTCGACGATACCCTCCGGTCCGTCACGGGCTTCTTCGCCGGCGATTCCTCCCTCTGTCAGCAATTTGTTACGCTCGCGTACAAGATCAAGTTAGATATAAGAGATGTCATGTTTTATCCACTGAAAGGCTATTATGCTGACCTGATCCTGACGAAGCCGGGTATCGGCAGCAGCTATCACGACCTTTTTTCGGCACAGGCCAACCTGCGAGGGTACTGGAATCCTTTTCCCCGCTGGTATCTGGCAGCTGCCTTCACAGCCAGGTTGTCGTCGCCGGGGGTTCAGCCTTTTTTTCTGCAGGAGAGTCATGGCACGGGACGGGATTATGTCAGGGGATACGACGACTGCATCATCCCCGGCCGTCATTACCTCATTGCCCGCACGAACGTGAAGTTTGCGCTCCTGCCCGAACGCATCGTCCGGATCCCGGTAGGCAGTCCGAAGTTCTCGGTCGCTCCCTGCGCCCTGTATCTGAATATCTTCAGCGACGGTGGGTATGTATGGAACGAAAATCCCGAACAAAGCCTGAACAATTCGCTGTGTAACACGTTCCTGCTGGGTTATGGGGCCGGGCTTGATTTCACCACTTACTATAACGTGGTGATCGGGGTGAGCGGCACCCTGAACATCCAGGGAAAGCCTGAGGGCTTCATTCATTTTATCGCTCCCATTTGATGATAGGTTAATCATATGAAAATTACCGTATCTTTGCATCCTTAATTTCAGCATGAAAACCGATGATCATTGCCCTCTTCGGTAATAGTATCCCTGACCCGTACCTGGGTTACCTTCAACAGTTAGTTGACAATCTTTCGCAGGCGGGCGATCAATTGATGCTATACAAGCCATTTGCCGTCTCGCTCGAAGGCAGGATCCGTTTCGACCGGCAGCCGTTGATTTTCAGCGTGCCGGAAGAGATCGTGGGGAAGACGGGACTTTTCCTTTCCATCGGAGGTGACGGGACCATCCTGGAGGCCGTGACCATCGTCAGGGACTCAGGGATTCCCATCGCGGGCATCAACATGGGCCATCTGGGTTTCCTCTCCAGCATCTCCAAAGAAGAGATCCTCCCGGCCATCACAGAGATCAGAGAAAAGAAATACTTTCTCGACCAGCGGACCTTGCTAAAGCTCGAGAGCACGAAGGAGCTCTTTCCCTCGTGTAACTTCGCCCTCAACGACGTGACCGTGTACAAAGGACACACACCGAACCTCCTGTCAATCAAGACCTACATCGATGGCGAGTTCCTGAACGGTTACTGGGCCGACGGACTGATCGTGGCTACTCCGACAGGTTCCACAGCCTATTCCCTGAGTTGCACCGGACCCATCCTCACGCCCGATGCCGAAAATTTTGTGATCACACCTATTGCCAGCCATAACCTGACGGTCAGGCCTATCGTCGTTCGCGATACCTGCCGCATCAGCATTGTTATCGATTCGAAAGAAAAAGATTTTTTTGTCAGTTTGGACTCCCGCATGGAACGGATCACGGAACCTCTCAAAATAGACGTTTTCAAGGCTCCGTTCCGGGTAGGGCTCATCCGGCTTTCCGGCTCAAGTTTCTATAAAACGATCCGAGAAAAGCTGAAATGGGGGTTGGATATCAGGAACTGACCTTTTTCTTCAGAAATACTCAAATAAATGGCGTTTTTTTTCGTTTACCATGTTGATAAATCAGAATTGAAGGAATTGAACAGAAAGAATACTACGGCCGGATTGAAAATGTTTGCCTGTCTCCTGCTCTTCCTGCTGGCATTTGCCAAGGCGACGCAAGCGCAGGAATTTGAGGTGGGCGTGGCCGGCGGCGGCATGTATTACCTGGGGGACCTGAACCCCGGAGGCCATTTTAAAAATCTGCATCCCGCTTATGGCGGACTGATCCGTTATAATATCAATGACCGGTGGACGGTGAGAGCCATGGCTATGTTGGGAAAGGTCAGCGGCAGCACGGAAAATTCCGATTACCTGCCCCTGAGAAACCTCTCTTTCGAAAGCCCGGTGACCGATATCTCCGCCCTCATTGAATTCAACTTTTTCGAGTATTTCACCGGAAGCCTCCGTCATTGGGGCACTCCCTTCATCTATGGCGGCGCCGGGGTGACTTTCTTTAACCCGATGGCCGGTGGACAGGAGTTGCAGCCGCTGGGAACGGAAGGACAGAATGTCGGCTATGAAGGAAGAAAACCTTACTCCCGTACCCGGTTTAATTTCCCGTTCGGTCTGGGTGGAAAATTCAGCCTCGGGAAAAGACTCTGCGTGACTGCCTTCTGGGAGATGCATAAACTTTTTTCCGATTACCTCGACGATGTCAGCACTACCTATTACCTCGATGGCCCTTCGATCAATCCCGATGACCCGGCCCAGATCCTCTCTGATCCGACCATGAGCTATGAACCCGGGATGAAAAGGGGCAATGCCACCACATCAGATTGGTATTCCGTTACTGGTATTACAATAACTTATAAATTTGCACTTGGTAACACTAAACGATGCAGGGATCTGAAATCGCAACAATAACGGAACAAGAAATGGAACTGAAAGCCCGGATAAAGATGGATAAGATCCCTGCGCACGTGGCTGTCATCATGGATGGCAACGGCCGTTGGGCGCGTCAGCACGGGCTGAGCCGGACCAAAGGTCACGAAAAGGGCGTCGGCGCTGTGCGGGCTGTCGTGGAAGCGGCTGCCGAACTGGGCGTCAAGTACCTGACCCTCTATGCCTTCTCCACCGAAAACTGGAACCGGCCCAAATATGAGGTTGAGGCGCTGATGAACCTCCTGGTTAAGTCTATCCATCTGGAGATGAAGACATTACAGGACAATAATATCCGCCTCACCGCTATTGGCGACCTGAAAAGCCTGCCTCCCGAAAACAGGGCGGAACTCAACCGGGCGATGGAAGCTACCTCCCAAAATACCAGGATGAACCTCGTCCTGGCTCTTTCCTACAGCTCCCGCTGGGAGATCCTGGAAGCTACACGCCAGCTGGCCGTCGATGTCGCCGGGGGAAAGATCCGGCCGGAAAACATCAACATGAGCGCCTTCGGCTCGTACCTGGCTACCGCCGGCATCCCTGACCCCGAACTGCTTGTCCGCACCAGCGGCGAATACCGTGTCAGCAATTTCCTGCTTTGGCAGATCGCTTATACCGAATTGTACTTTACCAACACCCTTTGGCCTGACTTTACCAAAGAGGAATTCTGGAAAGCCATCCTCGATTTTCAGCAACGAGAACGCCGGTTTGGGCTTACCAGCGAACAGATCAACGAATTAGAAGAAAAACGTAGGAAATAACCACGGATGAAGATTAAATACCTGATACTGCTCCTGCTACTTGTGGCAACGACTATTCCCCTGGAGGCACAGATCACCATCGGATCAGACATTGGCGTCGATTATACCAGTCCCAAGGAATATGAGATCGGTGGGATCACGTTTTCCGGAGTGCACTACCTCGACGAGAATGTGCTCCTCATGCTCTCCGGCCTCCGCGTGGGCGACCGGATCAAAGTCCCCGGTGAAGAAATTTCCAACGCTGTCAGAAAATTATGGGACCAGGGCTTCTTCGAGGATATCAACATCTCCGTCAGCGGTATCTATGCCGGGAAGATCTTTCTCGGAATTTCCCTGAAAGAAAGACCACGGTTGTCACGATTCTCCATCACCGGCGTGAAAAAGGCCGATGTTGACAATATCCGCGAAAAAATACATCTCTCTTCGGGCGACTATGTCACCGACAACCTCATGATGAAATCGCGCAATATCATCATGAAATATTACACCGACAAGGGCTTCCTGAATGCCGAAGTCACCAGCCGGGCGGTCAGGGATACCGGCCGGACCAACCAGGTCACCCTCTACTTCAACATTGTCAAGCACGGGAAAGTCAAGGTGAATGAGATCACCATCCATGGCAACGACGCCCTGACCCGCGAGCAGGTCAAGACATCCTTCAAAAAGACCAAGGAACGCAGCGTGTTCAACCCGATGAAAGGGATGGAAAACATGGTGATTGACCTCGCCGGATCGGCGCTGAAACCCGATTTCCTCGGTATGATCAATATTTTATCAAACTATATCGATAAAAATATCCGGGTCAGGATCTTCAAGTCTTCCAAATTTATTGAAGAAGATTACGAAGAAGATAAGATGAACCTGGTCAGTAAGTTTAATTCCTTCGGATACCGCGATGCACGGATCCTCCGCGATTCCGTCTCAAAAAATGCGGATAACACCATTAACCTGGATATCTGGGTGGAACCGGGTATCAAGTATTATGTCCGGAATATCCGGTGGGTGGGTAATCAGAAGTATACTGATGCCTTCCTCGGACATTACCTGAAAGTGAAAAAAGGAGATGTGTACGACAAGTCGGCGCTGGAACAGGCTCTTTCGTACGACCCGAACGGGGGCGACCTCCGCTCGTTGTATATGGATGACGGCTATCTTTTCTTTGACGTCATGCCGGTGGAGGCCATGGTCGAAAATGACTCGATCGACCTGGAGATCCAGATGCACGAGGGAAGCCAGGCCACCATCGGGAAAGTGACCATCAGCGGCAACACCAAGACCAACGACTACGTCGCCCTGCGTGAAATACAGACCAGACCCGGGCAGCTGTTCAGCCGCGACCGGTTGATCCGCTCGCAGCGGCAGCTGGCGCAACTCAAGTATTTCGATGCCGAAAAGCTGAACCCCAATGTGAACCCTAAACCGGAGGACGGCACGGTCGATATCGATTACCAGGTGGAAGAGACTTCCGCCGACCAGATTGAGCTCTCGGGAGGCTGGGGATATGGCCGGGTCATCGGGACCCTGGGTGTCTCCTTCAACAACTTCTCTATCCAGAACTTCTTCAAATGGAAGACCTGGCGGCCGGTCCCGACAGGCGACGGACAGAAACTGAGTCTGCGCGCGCAGACATACGGATCGGGATACCTGAGCTACAGCGCCTCATTCACCGAACCATGGATGGGAGGAAAGAAACCGATCGCCCTCAGTCTCTCTTATGTCCACTCAAAATATACCAACGGATATTCCAAAAGCAGCACCAGCTACGGCTATTTCATCATCGACGGGATCTCTACCGGCCTGGGTAATCAGCTGAAATGGCCCGATGATTATTTCTCGATCTACCAGTCGCTGAACTACTACCGTTACCAGACAGAGAACTATGATGATATCCTGCCGATCGGCGATGGTTACGGAACCTATCATTCCATATCCTACGGGGTAGCGCTTTCCCGCAACTCAATCGACAACCCGATATTTCCCCGCGTAGGCTCTGAAGTCAACCTGAGCCTGGAAATGACACCTCCGTATTCGGCCTTCAGAGGGAATGTCGATTACGAAACGATGGAGGATCAGGAGCGGTACAAAATGGTGGAATACTACAAATGGAAATTCAAAGGCGCCTGGTATGCCAACCTCGTTGGTAAACTGGTGCTGACGCCCCGTGTTCAGTTCGGGATACTGGGAGCCTATAATACTGACCTCGGTATTACACCGTTCGAACGGTTCTACCTTGGCGTCGACGGACTTACGGGCTATAACAACATGGACGGCCGGGAACTGATCGGGATGAGGGGTTATACCAACCAATCACTGACCCCCGGATACCCCTCTTCCGTAGGAGGCGCTGTCTATTCGAAGAATACCCTGGAACTGCGTTACCCTGTTTCACTTAACCCGTCGGCTACCATCTATGGGCTGGCGTTCGTCGAAGCGGGTAATTGCTGGGAGAAATGGAAAGATGTGAACCCCTTCAACCTGTACCGTTCGGTCGGAGTAGGAGTGAGGATCTTCCTTCCCATGTTCGGGTTGCTGGGTCTCGACTGGGGATACGGACTGGATGATGTGGCGGGCTCATCGAGCACGAATGGCATCCAGTTCCATTTCTCCATCAATTCATCCATTGATTAATCAACATAACATTGAATCTGAAATCAGGAGGATAAAAAATGAAAAAAATTGGTGTGATTCTCATGGCAGCACTCTTCTCGGCGGTAGCTGCCCATGCACAGAAATTTGCCTATGTCGATACACAGTATATTCTGGATAACATCCCCGAATATGCGGAAGCACAGGCACAGATCGATGAACTTTCGGCCCAGTGGCAGAAAGAGATCGAAGCAAAATTTGCCGAAGTGGAGAAAATGTACCAGGATTACCAGGCGCAATCCGTACTCCTTCCGGAAGATATGAAGAAGAAAAGAGAACAGGACATCGTTGATAAGGAAAAGGAAGCCAAAAATCTGCAGAAACAGCGCTTCGGAAAAGACGGCGACCTCTTTAAAAAACGCCAGGAACTGATCAAACCCATCCAGGAAAATATTTATAACGCCATCCAGGAGATCGCGGTGGATAATAATTACATGATGATCTTCGATAAGGCCGGGAGCCTCTCGGTGATGTACGCCAGCCCGAAATACGATATCAGCGACCAGGTACTGGATAACCTGGGCGCCGCTACCACCAACCGGAAGAGATCGTCGTCCGTCACCCCTTCTCCTTCCT
>ERZ1645192.4523-NODE-4523-length-10976-cov-4.863840_pt1 | contig 10976 bp, 8 predicted proteins | sample MGYA00575354_ERZ1645192 | MGnify/ENA primary metagenome ERZ1645192 (study PRJEB40844, sample SAMN11349763) | freshwater sediment metagenome | isolation source: river sediment | host: Sediment | place: India: Faizupur Khadar , New Delhi | collected 2017-02-21 ...
AGGAAGGCAGTAAAGAAGGCCAGTTGCAGTTTGCACAGACCGTCGTTCTCGTTTGTTCGCTTTGAAATGTACCTGCCGGCAGAAATCCACATCGCAACCATCAGCATCACTGCGATCATGCCGCCGTCGAGATAAATCTCGATATAGCCGCTATGTGCTGTATTCAGCCCCGGCAGTTCATCCCATACTGCAACTCCGGTGGCACCCAGCCAGAAGGTATAGAAGCCTGTACCGAAAAGAGGATTGCTGCCTTGGCTGAGGACAAGGTCCCAGATTCGAGTGCGGCCGGTCAGGGATGAATCGCGTCCCATGGCCTCGATAAACGGATTCAACATCGAAGACATCGTGACAGCAGTCAGCGCCAGAGGAACGAGGGCCATGCTGGCCAACAACAGAATCCGGGGGCGTTTGGCAAGAAGAGGCACCTTTCCGCTCAATAAAATCACGGATCCAATTACAGCGGAAATGATGGACGTGTTGCTGTCCGACTGGACAAGAAGGCATGCGGCGAATGCGATACGAGCGACCGGCGGCAGTAGATCGCTCGTCTCGCCACCGCGACGGCTCTGCCACCGCTCCAGGAGATCCCAAAGCGATATGAGTCCATAGGTGACACAGATCATGCCGAGGGCATTTTTCTGCATGGTGACCCCGGTCACCATCTGAAAGCCGCTGATACTGTAACCACGACCAAGGTCGGGAAAGTACTTGATCAAAACAACGGACAAGGGGAGCAGGATGTCGGCACAGCGCCGGAATACAGTGGAAATAGCCTGCGTCGGTGATGGATCGGTCAGCAATACGAGGACCACCAATACCGACCCGGCCTCCTTGAACCAGCGCTTGAAGGCAACAAAGGGATAATCGGACCACAAGACGCTGCACCCAAGATAAAGAAACAGCAACGTCAGCGCCATGTTGTTTGCGAAAATGCCGGTAAAGTCGATTCGGCGTCGTCTCAACACGATATACGCCGCGGCAATCAGACCCAGAAAGAAGATGCGGTCAACCGGACTACCTTCTAGATAATCCGCCTCGCCATCAACGATCGTGCCTCCATGTAGCCACAACGACAGAGGGCGGGAGGATTTGATAAGCAGCCACAGCGTCGGAATCCAGAGTGCGCCTGCCGCAGGCGGATCATCGAGGAAATCCCTGCGATACAACCAGACGACGAAGGCCGTGCAGAGCAAGAGAGCGAGGTAAGAGGACATGTTGTTGCTATCCTTGATGCATTACGTCAAGCATCCCGCTTGCGAACGGGATTCAGGCGCATCGCCGCCATCACTTTCCCAAGGTGGTCGCACGTTTTGATCAGATACCGCACGAAGACGTGCCGTCCTGCCAGGGCTGAAAAAGGCAGGGCAAGAGCATAAAGGGGAATGGCCACCACAGATTTGGAAAGGCCAAATGCCCGTTGGTCCTCATGTCGCCACGTGTTCCGGCCTCGGAGCAACGCGCGGCGAAGCAAAACGGGAATTCTCCATCGGGACGGTGGAACCGACTCGTATACGACTGCTTCGTCGCACCACACAAACCGGTGGCCCAGGGCCATCAACCGTCTGAAGAAGTCCTGATCTTCTCCCCCGGTGCCAAATTCGGATCGGAACGGCGCAGGCATAGCCGCAAGGATTGAGCGCTGAATCAGGGCGTTTCCGGTGCGGCATTCCCTCCACGACAGCGTGAATCCCGTGGCATGGCGTGGGCGGTTGTATAGGCCGGAACGCCTGACCCAGGTTGGGGGTTCGATTTCATAGCGTGAGCAGACAGGTCCCAGCACACCATCGGCGGCGTATTTTTCGCACGCCTCGAGCAGCAGAAGAAGCCACTTTCGAGACGGCAATTCATCATCATCCAGGAAGGCGATATAGTCCCCGGTTGCAAGCGCCAAGGCCGCGTTACGGGCGAGGGCGATGTTCTGTTGCGGTTCGTTGCCGTACAGCACCGGGCATGCCGTGTTGGCGGTGTGGGCTGCCACCACTCCTTCTGCTGATCGCGACGAATCATTGTCGGCCACGACAACTGAGAAAGTGAATTTTCCTCCGGTCTCCAGGACTTTCAGCTCGTCCAGCAGTCTCTTCAGACGTGCAGGGCGTCTGTATGTGCATACGCAGATGGTGATGTGCGGCGGAACACGATTCATGCTGGAGTCACCTTGCTCCTCGGAATAGGCGCTGCCAAAGATTTCAGAAGCGGCACGCCCCGTTTCCCGGACGCCTAGGCTGTTCTTGTACGATAGCTGTTGACCTCCGAACCCGGCACAGGCGAACCAGAGCGAGGCACCATGGCCGTAATACTGTAATTCACGCCGAATCGCCTGAAAGCAGGTCCGCGAAGCAGGTGAAGTTCGGCCTGCAATAACCAACGTACGATGATGCGCGAAAGCGGCACAAAGGTGAACACGCCGAATCCGTAATCGGCAATAACTTGAATCCCGTCGCGGGTCAATGTTTGCAGATACCACCTTCGAGGTCGGTAGATGCCCGGACGCGTCGGCCGACCGATCAGGCGCGCGACGCGGCGCAGTGCCATGAGAGAGATGCCGTAAAGAGATGTGCTGTTCTTGACGTGCAATACGATGCGCCCTCCAGGCCGGCAAACGCGTTTCATCTCGTGGATGGCTTTCACGCATTCATCATCATTCAGGTACTGCAACACACTGGCGCAGAGGATCTTGTCGTAGGATTGGTCGGGAAAGGGCATGTTTGTGACATCGCCAATTACAAGGCTCGCATTCGTAATAGCCTCCGCCGAGACACGCTCTCCGGCGCGCTTGAGCATCTCCTGGGAAAAATCCATCCCCGTGATGTATGCGACCCGTGATCTGAGCTTGCTGATGTTTGCGCCACTGCCACACCCAACATCCAGTAGAAGGTCGGTGGGTTGAGGGGCAAGGGAGATCAGAAGTTCCTGCGTATTGCGATGCTCGACAGCGTCTATGCAGATCGTCCCTCGATCCACCTCGTAATTGGCGGAGTCCTGCCTTCCGCGACCATTCCACCATCTCTTCCAGTAATCCGTTGTGGTTTTCACGATGCACGCGACGGTTGTCGAAACCGAATGAGGTTCTGATGGATCAGTTGCAGTGTCAGGGCCTTGTCAATTTCCCGTGTATAGTTGCCCCAGCCTTGGATGTGGGCATGGATCATTTTCTCGATGCGGGCGTGGTTCAACATGGGTAGTGCTCGCGCGGAAGGATCCAGCAGCTGCTCTTGAACATACTCCGCCAATTGGCGGCGAAACCAGACACGCGGATGAGCGAAACGATGCCTGCCAATCAGCAGGGGTTCTGGGGTAAAAGGTCCGAGAGCGCGATGGAGTTGTTCCAGTCTCTGCGGCATGCCCGACTTGTAGCAGTAATCGGCCTTGAATTGAAACTCCAATAGTGTTTGTCGCACACGTGAACGGTATGGGCTGGTCGCGTGGCACAGCCAGCGATCTGTGGGCATATCCGCCAGGAAAGGGCAATCAGACCTGATCAGCTGATAGGGAATCTCGCTCTTGGCGCGCACTTCCGAAGATGCGCAGTACATCAAACCCACAAGATCGGTGTCCATGAAAGGTGTTCGCACCGTCAACTGGGATTGTTCCACCGTCATGCGCCCATACCCATACCAAGGGGCTTGGCCAAACACGCGAAAGGAAAGGGGGTGACCGCGGTAGATTTCCCGCCATGTGCGCAGCGCTTCATCGAGAAGGGGCTTGTCTCTATCGGAGATGAATTCATTTTGTGCGGGCTTCACATTAAAGAGGCCGACGGAGCGCATCACTTCGCTTCCGAAATTGCCTGTCAGTCGAACCGGGGCCACCTCGCGGGCGAGCCGATTCAGGTACAACTCGTAGGACTCCCCAGCACTGAGCAGCCCATCTGAGATGAAGACAGACCTCGCCGCGATACCGGGAAACCCGGTCAGGAAGTTCTGGTCGAGCATCAGGACCTGATGAGGCATGCCCACGGATGTGGCAACTCGTCGTCCTACGCGGACATCGGCGGTTTCGTGAAATGGGCCACCGAACGTGTAGCATGGCAGTGAACGGCCTGTACGGTGCAAGTGTGCCATCAGCATACGCGTGTCGAGACCGCCCGTAAGAGAGACGGCTATGGAGCGGCTGCCGGTCAGATATCGATCCATGACTTGGCGATACACGGCACTCACGCGCGGCATCAACTCGGATAGGGGCACCGTGGGTTGCTGTTCCCATTCAAGACGATTGAAGTACTCTTCCCTTCGTGCGAGTTGTCCCTGCTCGAAGGTCCACAGCGAGGCGCCAGGCAAGCTGTAGATCCCTTGAAATAGTGTGCGGTTGTCCAGCACGCAATCGCAGGCCATCCACTCGCCGAGGCTGCGGGGGTTAAGCACGCGTGACGCTGCTGATACCGCAAGCAGGGCCTTGGCTTCGCAGGCAAACCGGACGCCAAGGCTGTCCATTTCATAAAACAAGCGCTGGACGCCGAAACGATCATTGAACACGATGATCTTGCGTAGCCGTCGATCAACCAGAATGCCATGGAACCAACCGTTCAACAGACGGAATGCGTCCATTCCTCGCTCTTCGTATAAGCGTAAGATGTTGTCCGCCGTCGGCTTGCCGGTAAGTTCGGTTAATGGATGGGCGAAGGGCTCACCAGCAAAGAACAGGAGGCGGTCACCTTGAACGTTGCGGATGGGAAGTTCTGCCGCACAAGAACCCGGGAGAGCCGTCCAACCGACGGCTAGGCCAAGGTCCTCTGCAAGAAACGTGCCCGAGATGTAGAATGTTTCATGTCGGATGGATTCCAGCATGCGTTCAAGTTGTTTCTCCGGGGACTGTTGGCCCGGCGGGGTGAGAATGGCAACAAGACCAGGCATTATCTAATCCTTCCCATTAAGACGGGTGGGTATCTGTGTGCGGTACAGGTGGCGATACCAGCGCACCCTGCAATTCATCAGGAGCTGAATGAGCGGGCGAGGCATGATCTCGGCAAGGCCACGGTGCAGGCCCAGGGAGAGGGCAAGCCGTCCCATCGAATTGATCGGTATGTAGTATCTGGGAACAAGCATCTTCACAAAGCCGTTCTCGCTCTTGAATGACTGGAGACTGGCGCTGTCTACTTTGCCGTAGTCGAACCGGCCGTAAACCAGGAAGTCCAAATGTTGGGCAACACACACTTCAACAGCCTTGGCGATCAATGCGTTGGTCGGCCACTTGTCCTGATGCTGGCGCTTGGTGATCATCTGCACGCTGCGCGCTGTTTGGCCTGCATAAATGAGGCTGGTAAACCCAATCAACTCCTCATTGAAATAGGCGCCGATGAAGTCACGACGGCCCGGAAATGTGGAGTGAGATTTTCTCAAGGTGTCCATGTCCTCGCCATAGTGGGAGAATGGACGGCCTTGACGGAGGGGGGTTTCGTTGTAGATGGCTGAAATTCCCTCAAGCAAATCATCGCCCAAGGGCACCAGTTTGCAGACCACGCCAGCGCGTTCCGACCGGCGGATGTGCTTGCGACTTGATTTGGGAATCTGTTCGTTCCACCAATGCTCAAAGGTGGAGATCGGAATTGCCGCCACGTTATCCCATTCCATGCGCAGGTTGGGATAGCGCGGGTTCACGTCCGGGAGCCGCTGGACAAAGGTGTAAAGGTCCGCTCGAGTTCTTGCCCGGGACAGTGCTTCGAGCGCAGCTGCAGGTTCTGGCGTGTCCGTGAACCATTCGTCCTGCAATGAGGCGATCCGTAGCCAATGGCCGCGCACTCGAAACGCCAAGTCAGGTGAGAAAGATGGATTGGGTTCTGATGGAGTGTTTTGCATGGTCACAACGCGCGCTCTATGTCTCGATGTTTCTTCGTTACAAGTTGATGAAGCCGGGCCATTTGTTCCGCCCGATGAAACGCCCGCAACTCTGCAGAGATGGGGGCTTTGGCCCGAGTTGCCGCACCCCAGATGTACCCCGCCAGCAGGGCAAAGCCGGCAACCACGTGTGGACGGCAACCCATACGGTACAGGCTGCGCAGAACTTCCCACAGCGGATGTCCCCCAACGGAGTAGTCTTTGCGACCCTGTTTGAACTGTGACGCCAGCGCCCCGCTGTTTCCCGTTCCGATAGGGCGGTGGTGCTGGCACGCTTTCTCCAAGAAGGTGCGGGTCTGCCACCCCTTCATGCGGGCCGTAGTGACCGCAACCCAGTCGATTGCACCGCCCCGGATCGGCACGTAGCCGCCGATCTGCTCGAAGCAGGCGCGCCGAAACAACTGACAGGCGCCGGACACGTGTTCCGTGCTTGCGTATCGAAAATCGTAAGTGCGTCCGTTTTCCATGAAAGGCGTACCGGCCACTCCAAGTGCAGGATTCTTCGCAAACTGCTCCAACAGGAAGGAGAAGTAGTCGGGGGCAAATGTGATGTCGGCGTCCAGGTTCCCGATGATGTCATACTCCAGATCGCCCAACGCTGCCTGTCCGGCTTGAAAGGCTGCCACCTTGGCGGCGAAATGGCGGTCTCGGTGCTCTGGCATACGGACAAGCCGGAGCCAGGCATGAGCCGCCGTGTATCGCTTGACAATTTCGTCGGTTCCATCCGTCGAGGCATCGCTCACTATGACCCATCGCACGGGTGTGGCTGTCTGTGTGACCACAGAGTGAATCGTTTGCTCGATGAAGTTCGCCTCGTTACGAGCCGGCGTGATGAGCGCGTAGCGCAGGGAGGACGATTCCGTCATACACTCCCCCGGTTCTGCAAGCTGGAAAGAAGGCTGGCGAGGGCCCTGAACATCGTCGCCTGACCCCAATGAAACATTGGTGTTTTCACTTTCTTCCATCCAAGATCACGGTAGTAGAAATGACCATCCCGGTCCTGCATGTTGGAGACGGTCCAATCAGCCACTCTCTGGGCGAGTTCCAGAGCCTCGCGATCGTAGTCGGCGAAACGCGTCAGCGTCTCGATTGCTTGAGAGGCGCACTGGATATCGATTGGATAGGTCTTGTTGTGATAGTACTTTGGTCGTCCATCGCGTTCAAAGAAATGCGCCTTGAAAAAGTCGAAGCCACGCCGAAGGTTGGGCTCATACTGTTGATCGCCGGTAGTCTGCATGTAGCCGCGCAAACTGTCGAGATTGTAACCGGTATGGAAGCTGTCGATCCAGTGGTGCCGTGACGCCTCGGCGTAGAACCAGGACCCGTTCTCGCGTTGGTGGGTGCAACTGTACTCCATTGCATGAGCGGCAAGATCGAGAGCCTCCGGGTCACCCGTCAAGGTCCCGGCGCGTGCGAGGAAGGCGGCGCCCAGCATGTTGGAATTGTGTACTGTGCTCTTGCCTAAAGCAGTGTAGCCAAGACAGAGTCCGTGATCCTGCCTGTTCCGCGGGAGTTTCTTTATCCATGAGCAGATGCTCGATGCCACCTTGCTGTATTCGTCGTTCTGAATGACTTGTTGAGCGTCCAAAAATGTCTGCCCGATCAGACTGCTCCAGACAATTGTGGGCTCAAATGCCGGTCGCCGTCCGCCACGACTTGAGAACGGGAAGCTATCTCCCCAGCAATATTCCGCATGGTGCGGTGATCGGTTCTGCAGGAGCCAGTTCAGGCAGAACGTGGCCCGCTCGCGGTCGCTGTCAGAACCCGTTAGTTGATACAGTGTAGTATATCCCCACGCCATGTATCCCATGCCCTTGGTCGATCTATGGCGCGGCACACGTACCAACCGCCGAATATCCACAGGCGACTTCCAAATCACCTGCTGGAGAATCTGTTCCAGCAGCGGAACTTCGAAGGTCAACGCGTGAAGCGGCGACAAGTTCCCGTCAGAGGGTTCGTATCCACAGTAATCGTTGCTCTCAATCCACCCTCGCAACGATCCGAGGCTCTGTGCAATTTGCTCGGATGTCATTCTTGATTGCATTCTCAAACTCCAGTCACACTGCGGCTTCGTCCGGTCTGTGCGGTCAGAGAATCCACAAGATTCACGTACTCGTGCTGTTTAACGGCCCACTTGTTATCCGCGAGGTGTCGGTTTGCGACATCCACCATGGTGCGGCGCAACTCTCCATCGCGCGCGATCTGAAGAAACTTGTCCGCCATGTCGGCGTCGTTGCCCGATTCAAAGAACTTCAAGACGGGCTCACTGAAGTAGTAGGTGTCAACCATCGTCCTTGACGCGAGGACCGGGATGCCCTGAGACATGAACTCGAGAATCTTGGTGCTGTACGCTTCGTTGCCAAAAGAGTCGGCGCGCTTGGGTACAACACCGATGTCTGCCTCGGCAATAACCCGGGGGACGTCCCGGTGGGGCACCATCGGCCGGATGAACACCTTGTCGTCAAGGCCGAGTTCGCTGACCAGCCGTTCCAGGCTGTTTCTTTCGCTGCCGTCGCCGTAGATGTGAAGTTCGGCCTCGGGCAGGGTTGACTTCAGGCGGGCGAAGGCGCGGATGGCGACATCGAGTCCCTGGTGCCACTGCAGGCCCCCGGGATAGACGGCAATGAATCGGCTGTCCTTGCGCTGCCGGGTCCGGCGTTTGAAGGCGTCGGTGTCCACGTAGTTGAGAACAACCGAGCACTTATCCTGCGGCACCGACCGCTCCACAAGCCTCTTCTGCCAGATGTGGTTCGCGATGATCACATGGTCGGCGAACCCTGTGGACCAGCGCTCGATCAGGACCAGGAACTTGAACAGGATGGAATGGGTTCCCGATCTGAACTTGCTGACGTAGAACTCAGGCACGATGTCGTGGATGTCGAGGATGACACGGGCACCCCGGCGCTTCGCCGGCCATGCGGCGAACACCTCGAAGTCAGGCACGGAGTGGACGTGGACCAGGTGGTAAGGCGACCCGTGATGGAGCCTGGCCAGCAGGCGCGTTGAAGCCGCGAGGAAACACAGCATCCGGGCGAGGTACTGGACGGCAAAACGTTCGTTGCGCTCGCGTTCCTGGATGCGGAACACGCGCACGCCCCGCACGAGTTCCTGTGACGCCTGGCCGGGACGGCGCAGGGCGATGACGTCCACCTGGTCGCCGCGCTTCGCCAGGGTCTCGGCATAACGGATGATGCGGTTATCCGTGTCGTAGAAAGCGTAGGCCACCATGCAGGCGTGTTTCGGCCGGCCGGTGCGAAGGGCCTCGGGCCTGCCGGCGCAGTACCTCGCGACCTCGCGCGGCAACGCGTGCCAGTACCGGCCGGCGTATTCACGCTTCAAGTGATCGAGAAACTCCGCGTAGCGTTCCACCGGGTATTCATCAATTCCGCGCGTCCCGTCGAAATCCATGTAATCCGGGTGCGTATCTCCCAGGGCCATTCCGCCGCGCTCCGCAATCCATGCCAGTTTGCGCCGCCAGGTCTCAATCGTGGTCTCGCCGTGCATGACGAAGAGCGTGAGGTCCTGGGGCAGGGTATAGGGCAATTCGATGTAGCTTCGTTTGCCGTCCCGTCCAACCATGCGGAACGGGAAAATGGTGTGGACACCATGCGGCACCGGTTCAAAGGGGTCGGTGTCGAACGTTGACAGGTCGTATTCGATATCAAGATCCAGTATCCACTCGAGATTCGACCGCATGGACGGCGCGCGGAATCCGACCGCATTCCAACGTCGCAGGGCGTCATTCATCTTCGGACACCGCTTGTTGAAAATCCGGCGCGAGGCAAAGTCACGGCCGTCGTGCAGGAGACCGTGGACACCGACCTCAAAGCCGCGTCGGGCCAGATCTTCCCGGAGGGCATTCGGAACCTGGTAGCGCGCGGCGGGTATGAAGTTGAAGCAGGACCGGAAACCGGCTTGCTCTTCCAGTTCGGCCAGCTTCAGGCATTTCGCCAATCCGGCGGGCCCTTCGACATCGTGCGTGAGCACGAAAGCAAACTGCTTTCCGTCCGGCCAGCCCTGCCAACGCTGCGGCGGCGTTCCGGCGGTTTCATCAACCGGCCAGATATGGCCAAACTTCTCGCGGCTGCGGCGAACGATGTTCTGCCGCAGGCGGACTTGAAGACGGCGCGGAATGAAGCGCCTCAACAAATAGTAGACGTCAAGGTGTCGCATGCTCTCTGGGGCTGCGCGGCAAGTGCCGTGATTACTACGTCATCTGGTGAAGCCAATGGGGCACGTAGGAACGCCGCTTGTTCAGCACGACGCCCATCAGCTTGATCTTCTCCCTCAAAAGCAGGTCGCGGGTGCGCCGGGCCAGTTCAACGTCGACCTTCTCGTTTTCCACGACAAGGACCACGGCGTCGATCATGCCCGCCGTCCGCAACGCAAGGCTGATGTCGCTCACGGGCGGCATGTCGAGCACGATGAAGTCGTAGTTGCTTTGCACCATCTTCTCGACCATGCCGCGCACCCGTTCCGTGACGCTCAGGCTTGTGCTGGTCTCCTCGGGGGTGGCGGGGACAAGGTAGAGGTTTCTCTCGACGAGCGCTTTGTTACCCTGACCGTCTGCGAGAATGTCAACGAGTCCGCTCGATGGATTGACGCCGAACACGCGGTGCGCCGAGCCGTGCGCGGGATCGAGATCCATGAGAAGAACGCGATCCTTGGAACTGCGCGCCAATGCGAGAGCGAGCCCGGCGGCGATCGTGGTCGAGCCTCCGCCCGGCGTGCAACTGGTCACTCCCAGGACCCGGGGCCACTGTTCAAGGTGGTTGGTGGTAGTCGAGAGTCTGTCGCGCAATGTTTCGAAGTACTCCTTTAATCCCTCGAGCAGTTCCCGTGAAGCCCCGCGCGGCATTACCCCGCCGTTGGGAGAACTCGCAGCCTCGGATTTGCCCGTGCGGCGCCGACCGGCGGCAGGCAGCCACATTGGAATGGTGAGGATCACAGGAAGTCCGAGCAGGCCTTCCGTCTGCAAAGCATTTTTCAGCGTTTTCCTGAAGACCTCTTCCTGGAGGAACGCAAGCCCCAGTCCGAGCACCAAACCAAAGGCTGCGGCCATTCCCATGTTCCGCCACAGCTTTGGCCGCACCTACTGCGCGGGGAACGAGGCGGGCTGCACGATGCTGATGTTCGATATTTTTC
>ERZ1645192.4525-NODE-4525-length-10973-cov-9.846675_pt1 | contig 10973 bp, 11 predicted proteins | sample MGYA00575354_ERZ1645192 | MGnify/ENA primary metagenome ERZ1645192 (study PRJEB40844, sample SAMN11349763) | freshwater sediment metagenome | isolation source: river sediment | host: Sediment | place: India: Faizupur Khadar , New Delhi | collected 2017-02-21 ...
ATCGACGCCTACCCGCTCGACGTCGATGGCGAGGGCGACCCCATCAGCCTGGCCGAGGCCCGCCAGTCCACGTTCAGCCGCCGCAAGCGCCTGAAAACTAGCACCCCAACCACCAAAGGCTTCAGCCGCATCGAAGACGCCTTTTTGGCCAGCGACCAGCGCTACTACCACGTGCCCTGCCCGCACTGCGGCGAGCTGCAGCGCCTGGAGTGGGGCGCCGACAAAACCCACGGCCTCAAGTGGCACAAAGACGAATCCGGCGCCGCCTTGCCCGACACCGCGCACTACGTCTGCATCAACGGCTGCGTCATTCAAGAGCACCACAAAGCCGACATGCTGCGCTGCGAAGCCATCGGCGGCCGTGCCCGCTGGGTCAGCGCCAACCCCGACGCCACCGCCCGCAAGCGCGGCTACCACCTCAGCAGCCTTTACAGCCCGCTCGGTTTCCTGTCCTGGCGCGAGCTGGTCGAAGAATGGGCCGCCGCCCGCGCCCTGGCCAAGATGGGCGACCAATCCAAGCTGCGCGCCTTCGTCAACACCCGCCTGGCCGAAACCTGGGAAGAAGAGGGCGACAAAGTCCAGCACCACGAGCTATCCCGCCGCGCCGAAGACTACCCGCTCGGCATCGTGCCCCTGGGCGGCCTCATGCTCACCGCCGGCGTCGACGTGCAGGCCGACCGCATCGAAATGCGCGTCTGGGCCTGGGGCCGGTCCGAAGAATCCTGGCTCATCGAGCGCCACATCGTCTACGGCAACACCAACCAGGACGAAACCGTGCCCGGCTCCCCCTGGGCCCGCCTCACCGAACTGCGCCGCACCCCCTTGGCCCACGCCGCCGGCACGCAAATGCTGGTCGAGTCCATCGCCATCGACACCGGCTACAACGCCGAGGCCGTCTACGCCTACTGTCGCGCCCACGCCGCCGCGCACGTGCTGGCCGTCAAGGGCGCCAGCATCGGCAACAAGCCCATCATCGGCAAGCCCACCAGCATCGACGTCACCTGGCGCGGCAAAACCATGCACCGCAGCCTCAAGCTGTGGCCCATCGGCACCGACACCGCCAAGCACCTCATCTATGGCCGCCTGCGCCTGGCCCAGCCCGGCCCCGGCTACATCCACCTGCCCGCCGCGCTCAAGACCACCGACGAATTCGAACAGCTCACCGCCGAGCGCCTGGCCACCAAATACATCAAAGGCCACCCAAAGCTCGAATGGATCAAGCCCGCCGGCAAACGCAACGAGGCGCTCGACTGCGCCGTCTACGCCTACGCCGCCGCCTGCTACCTCGGCATTCAAACCCTGCGCGAGCACGGATGGGCCCGGCGTGAAGACCGCTACTGCCCGCGCTCGCCCGACCTGTTCAGCCAGCCCGCGCCGGCCCCGGCGCCAAGCCCGCAGCTCGAAATCGCCGCGCCGGCAATCCAGCCGCCCGCCCGACAGCCCGCCACCCAACCACGCCGCCCGTCCACCGGCTTCGTCAAAGCCTGGAAAAAATGAAATCCACCCGCCACCCCCGCCACCCTCACGAAAGGTTTGCCATGATCGTCCGTGAAATCGCCGTCTCCTTCGCCCGCACCACCGGCACCGAGCCCACGCTGGAGCAGATCAAGGCCGTGGAGGTTGACATCTGCGCCCGCCTGGGTGGCGAGCGGTACTATGTGCCCGGACAGCCCAAGGCCCAGCGCCAGGCCGTGGCCGCCCGCATGCTGCGCGAAGCCAACAAGCGCCCCAGCCAGCAAGACCTGGCCAAGGCCATGGGCATCAGCACGCGCGGCCTGCGCAAGGCCCTCACCGGCAAATAACCGGAACTTTTTTGCCTTAACGCGCAGCGGGGCAATGCCCATCATGCAGCCTATTCTTCACAGGCTGCGCGAATGGCAAGCACCCCCACCACAGAGCCTGCCGTCCTCACGGCCGGCGACTCCTACACCTGGCAGCGGTCGCTCGATGACTACCCCGCCGGCACCTGGACGCTCAAGTACCGGCTGATCAACGCCGCCGGCAAGATCGACATCACCGCCACCGCCAGCGGCACCGATCACCTCGTCACCCTCACGCCCACCACCACCGCCGCCTACACCGCCGGCGACTACACCTGGACGTCCTGGGTCGAAAAAACCGGCTACCGCATCACGCTGGCCACCGGCACCATCACCGTCAAGCCCAACATCGCCGCGCTCACCACGCTCGACGCGCGCAGCGATGCCGCGCTCATCGTCGACCAGCTCACCGCCGCCTACAAAACCTACACCGCCAGCCAGGGCCATGTGGCCGAGTACGAAATCGCCGGCCGGCGCATGAAATTTCGGGGCAGCGCCGAGATCCTGGAGCAGCTGCACCACTGGAAATCCATCCTCGCCTCCGAAAAGCGCGCCGAACGCATCGCCGCCGGTCTGGGTGGCGGCAACAAATACCTGGTGAGGTTCTGATCCATGGGCATCATAGACCGCTTCTGGCCGCGCCAAGCCAAGCCCACCCCGCCGGCGCTGCCCAAACGCACCGCCGCCGTCATCCACGCCACGCGCAACTTCGAGTCCGCCCTCGTTGACCGCCTCACCGCCAGCTGGAAAACGCCCAGCCTCACCGCCAACGAAGAAATCGCCGCCGCGCTGGAGCCCACGCGCAACCGCGCCCGCGACCTGGCCAAAAACAACGAGTTCGCCAAAAAATACCTGTCCATGCTGGTGGCCAACGTCGTCGGCCCCAACGGCTTCGCGCTGCAAAGCCTGGCCGCCGAACCCGACGGCAAACCCGACCGCCTGGCCCGCGCCCTGATCGAATCCGCCTACGCCGACTGGGGCCGCCGCGGCGTGTGTGAAGTCACCGGCCGCCTGTCCTGGGTCGACGTGCAAAGCATCGTCGCCGAAACCTGGGCCCGCGATGGCGAAGCCCTCATCGTTCAGCTCAAAGGCAAGGCCGCCGGCAACAAATACGGCTACGCCCTGCGCCTGGTCGAGGTGGAGCGCCTGCCGGTGCAATACAGCCGCGACCTCAAGAACGGCGCGCAGATCATCATGGGCGTCGAGGTGGACGACCTCAACCGCACCATCGCCTACTGGCTCAACCTGGGCCGCCTGCCCATCGGCGCCAGCCACGGCGCGCAGGCCACGCTCACCCGCGTGGATGCCGCCGACGTCATCCACGTCTACAAGCCCTACCGGCCCGAGCAGGTGCGCGGCATGCCAGGCCTGCACGCCGTCATCCGCGGCCTGCAGATGCTCGACGGCTACGAAGAGGCCGCCATCGTCGCCGCCCGCATCGGCGCCAGCAAGATGGGATTCTTCACCACCCCAGACGGCGAAAAACCTCTCGGCGACGACCAGGACGACCAGGGCAACACCATCACCGACGCCGACCCCGGCAGCTTCCAGACGTTGCCCGCCGGCGTGCAGTTCCAGGACTGGAACCCCGACTACCCGCACGCCAACTACCAGGCCTTCATGAAAACCCGGCTGCGCAGCATCGCCAGCGGCATGGGCGTCACCTACCACGGCCTGGCCAACGACCTGGAAGGCGTCAATTTTTCCAGTATCCGCAGCGGCACGCTCGAAGAACGCGACGCCTGGATGGTGTTGCAAAACTGGCTTGCCGAAGCCTTCCTGCGCCCCGTGTTTGCCGAGTGGCTGAAATGGGCCCTTACCAGCGGCGCCATCACCTACGCCAGCGGCGCCGCGCTGCCCATCGCCAAGCTCGACAAGTTCAGCGCCCACACCTGGCTGGGCCGGCGCTGGGGCTGGGTCGATCCGCTGAAAGACATCGAGGCCAGCCGCCTGGCCATCAAGACCGGCATCGCCTCGCCGCAAATGATCGCCGCGCAAAACGGCGTCGATGTCGAGGATGTGCTGGCCGCCATCGGTGACTTCGAGGCCATGGTCAAGTCCGCAGGCGTCACGCTGGTCGACTTCAGCGACAACCAGCAAACCACCACCGCGCCCGCTTCCGATCCCGCCCCAGAGCCCGCGCAACCCGCCACCACGTAAGCGGAACTTTTTTGCCTTAACTCAGCGCATCAGCCAGCCCATCATCCACCCCCATGACGACACCCGCTGCCGCCCGCACCATCCAAACCGGCACCCTGCATCGCGCCGCGACGTTTGACCGCGCCGCCATCGACGAAGCCGCGCGCACCGTCTCGCTGTCCTTCAGCAGCGAAACGCCGGTCGCCCGCTGGTTCGGCAACGAGGTGCTCGACCACACCCCGGGCTCGGTCATGCTGGGGCGCCTGCAAAACGCCGGCCCGCTGCTGCTCGATCACGACCCCTGCGAGCAGATCGGCGTGGTCGAAAGCGTCAGCTTGGGCGCCGACCGCATGGGCCGCGCCCAGGTGCGCTTTTCGCGCAGCGAGGATGCCGAGGCCATTTTCCAGGACGTGCGCGACGGCATTCGCCAGCACGTCAGCGTCGGCTACCGCGTGCACAAGATGGTTCTCGACTCCACCGATGGCGACACCGAAACCTACCGCGCCACGCAATGGGAACCGCTGGAAATCTCCATTGTTTCCATCCCGGCCGACACCGCAGTCGGCATCGGCCGCGCCGCACCCACCGATCAACCCTTTGAAACCCTTATCGAGGGCGGCACGCGCGCCCTGACCGCCCCCGCACCACCCCCCGCCCCGGAGACCACCACCATGACTGCACCCGACATCACCGTCATCGACAACGCCCGCGCCGACGCCATCACGCAAGAGCGCACCCGCACCGCCGAGATCATCGCGCTGGGCGAGGCCCACGCCGCCCGCGGTGGCGACAAGCTGGCTGCGCAATACCTGCGCGACGGCAAAAGCGTCGAAGAATTCCGCGCCGCGCTGCTCGACGTGGTGGCCAAGGCTCCCGCTACCGACACCGTGCAGCTCAACCAGCGCGAGGCGCAAGACTACTCCTACGTGCGCGCCATCGCCGCCGCCCTGGCCCGCGCCGAAGGCCAGAAGGCCAGCGGCCTGGAGGTCGAAGTCAGCCAGGACATCGAGCGCAACATCCCCGCCAACTACAAGCGCAACGGCGGCATCTTCGTGCCACTGTCGGTGCGCTCGGCCATCAGCGAAGCCCTCTACAACACCAGCGGCAAGGGCGCCAGCACCGTGTTCACGCAGGCCGGCGAGTTCATCGACATGCTGCGCAATGCGTCCGTTGCAGTCGGCCTGGGCGCCCGCGTCATCAGCGGTCTCACCGGCCCGGTCAGCTTCCCGTCGCAAACCGGCGGCGTCTCGGTCAGCTGGGTGGCTGAAAACTCCGGCACCAACGTCACCGCCAGCAACGCCACGCTGTCCAGCGTCAGCCTCTCGCCCAAGACGCTGCAGGGCACCACCGCCTTCAGCCGCCAGCTGATGGCGCAGTCCAGCCTGGACGTCGAGGCCTTCATCCGCGGCGACCTGGCCGCCGCCCACGCCCTGGCCTGGGACGTGGCCGTGATGCACGGCGCCGGCTCCGGCAACGAGCCCACCGGCATCTACGCCGCTGGCAGCGTCAACGCCGTGGCCATGGGCGGCGTGCCCACCTTCGGCAAGCTGATCGACATGGTCACCGAAGTGCTCAAAGACAACGCCCTGGCCGGTTCGCTGGCCTTCGCCACCACCCCCGGCATGGCCGGCAAGCTGGCGCAGACGGTGGTGGCCGCCAGCACCGACACCCGCATGATCTGGGACGGCAAGCTCGACGCCGGCACCCTGGCCGGCTACACCGCCCGCGCCTCCAACCAGGTCAGCGCCACGCTGGGCGGCGGCTCCGAGCACGGCCTGATCTTCGGCAACTGGTCCGACGCCCTCATCGGCATGTGGGGCGCCCTGGAGCTGGTGGTCGATCCGTACAGCCTCAAGAAGCAGGGCATGATCGAAGTCACCAGCTTCCAGCTGTGCGACATCGCGCTTCGCCATCCGCAGAGCTTCTGCAAAGCCACCGGCGCCACCATCGCCTGATAGGTACCCGGCATGCGCGTCAAGTTCATCCGCGGCACCGCCCTGGGGGGCATCGGCAACGATGCCGTCCCCGGCGACGTGCGCGACCTCCCCGACCAACAGGCCCGCGCCTACCTGGTAAGCGGTCGCGCGGTGCAGGCGCCGCCCCAGAGCACCGTGCCGCCTGCCACCGAACCCGCCCCCACCGTCAAGCCAGCCACCAAAAAGGCCAAATAATGGACATCCTCGGCGAAAGCACGCTCACCACCATTCAGACGCCGGCCAGCATTTCCGCTGACGGCAACACCGCCGGCGTCGATGTGCGCAGCCTCATCGGGCAGGGCGCGGTCATCATGACGGCGCTCAAGACATCCGGCACCAACCCCACCCTGGCCGTCAAGCTGCAGGGCGCCCCGGATGGCGACGTGGTCACCAGCGTCACCCCAGGCTCCAACACCGGCACCGGCACCTGTACCCAGGTCTACGGCGGCCCCGACGCCGTGGCCGAAACCATCACCGTCACGCTCACCAACGCCACCACCGCCACCGTGGTGGGCGGCACCAGCGGCAGCCTGGCCAACGCCACGGTGGGCACCGTCTACAGCAGCGCACAAGTCACCTTCCTGCTCACGGCCGGCGGCACAGCGTTTGCCAACAACGACACCTTCGCCATCATCACCACCGCGCGCACCTATGCCGACATCGAAGGCGGCGCCTTCACGGGCCTCACCACCGCGGCCAGCATCCAGAAAAAGGCCATCAACTTCGACCAGGCCCCGCGCTACCTGCGCGCCAACTACGACATCGGCGGCACCGACAGCCCGGCCTACACCGTGGCCATTGCCGCGCAAAGCCTGACCAACTGACCCGCGCCATGTTCGCCGAAGACCTCGCCCCCTTCTTCAGCACCGACGGCTTTGCCGTCACGGCCAGCGCGCGCAACGCGCTGGGCCAGCTGGTGACGTTCGGGGCCATCTTCGACGGCGCCACCGAGCCCCACCTGGCCGGCATCGTTTCCGACCCCTCGCCGCGCGTCATGTGCCGAAGCGCCGACGTCGCCGCCGCCGCCTGGGCCAGCGGCATCACCGTGGACGGCACCGCCTACACCGTGGCCAACATCGCCCACGACGGCACCGGCATCACCACCCTCACCCTGCGCAAGGTCTAACCCCATGGCCGCCCACATCACCCAGCAGATCCTCGCCGCCGTCGCCGCCACGCTGGTGGCCGCCAGCACGGCCGCCGGGGCGCGCGTGTATGTCGACCATCCGGACGAGCTAACGGCCGCCATGCTGCCCGCCCTCGTCATCACCTGCGGGCCCGAGCAGATCGAGGCTTTTGGCCTGGGCTTCCCCTTCGCGCAAAGCCGCACGCTGCAGTTCGACCTTATCGCCGTCACCACCGGCGCCGGCGCCGCCGCCGCCTCGCGCGCCCTGGCCGGGCAGGCCGAGGCCGCCTTGTACGCCAGCGAAACCACCGCCCGCCTGGGCGGCCTGGCCAAGGCGCCCATCCTGCTGCAATCCACCGACCCCAGCGTCACCGGCTCGGGCAAGGAAATCATCGCCGAAGTCCGCCAGAGCTGGCATGCCACCTACCACACCGTGTCGGGCGTGCCCGATGCCGCCGCGTAACCACCCTCAACTTCCACCCAGCAACCCGAGGACACACCACCATGGCCTACTACTACCCCGAAGGCAGCAAGATCTACTACAGCTCCACCTTCGCCGCCGCCAAGACGGTCAGCGCCGTCACCAACGCATCGCCCGCCGTTGCCACCAGCACGGCGCACGGTTACAGCGACCTCGACCCCATCCTGTTCAACTCGGGCTGGGAAGACGCCGCCGACACCATCTGGGAAGTTGACAGCCAGACGGCCGACACCTTCAACATCACCGGCCTGGATTCCAGCTCCACCACCTACTACCCCGCGGGCACCGGCATCGGCACCGCGCAGAAGGTCTCCAGCTGGGTCGAAGTCCCGCAGATCCTCGACATCAGCTCCACCGGCGGCGGCCCCAAGTACGGCACCGTCTCGCCCCTGGGGCGGCGCAACGACATCAAGACGCCCATCGGCTTCGAGGCCATGAGCATCGACATCGGCCTCGGCTACGACGCCACCAACGCCACCTGGCAGGCCATGCTGGCGCTCACGCGCACCTTCACCAAGGTGGCCATCAAGATCGTCGTGCCCGGCGGTGGCCGCCTGTACGGTTACGGCAACCTGATCGCCAGCGAGATGGTCGAAATCACCAAGGGCAACGCGCTCAAGGTGAAAGCCGCCATCAGCCTGGACGGCCGCATGGTCGGCTACGGCGCCTGATCGGCCAGGGCCGCATCGCATCGGCGCGCAGGGCGGCTTCAGGCCGCGTCAGGTTTCCCCCGAGCCTGCATCCCTGCGCGCCTCCTATCGGGGGCGTTTTCACATCATCGGGGGATACCTTGGCCTTCAACATCGAAATCAGCGACACGGTGCGCTTCACCGTGCGCTTTGCCACCAAAGACGGGGCGGGCACTGAAAAGCCCGCCAGCTTCGACCTCATCGCCCACCGCCTGGACGTCGACGCCTACAAAGAGGCGCTCGAATCCGAAACCAGCGTCACCTTCAGCGACTTCCTCGCCCGTGTCGTCACCGGCTGGGACGGTGTGCGCGACGGCTCCGGCACCCCGGTCGAATTCACGCCGGACGGCCTGCGCAAGCTGTGCAAAGTGCCCGGCCTGGCCTCGCTCATGTTCAAGACCTACGGCGCCGAGGTCGCGGTGAAAGAAAAAAACTAGCCGCGCTCGCCCGCGAAATCGCCAGCCAACCGCCCGAACGCCAACATGACACCCCACCACCCGGCAGCCCGCTATCGCAAGCCCTCGCCAGCGCCGGGCTGCTGGGTGGCGCCGGCCCTGCGCCGCGCACGCTGTATTTGTGGCCCTGCAACGTGCCGGCCTGGCAGGCCTGGCAGGCCGTGCGCACCCAGTGGCGCGAAGGCATGGGCGGGCGCACAGGGCTCGATTACGCGGGCGTGCGCGCCTGGTTTGACCTTCAAGGCATCCGTGGCGCCAAGCGGCGCCGCCTCTTCGCCGGCATTCAGGCCTGCGAAGCCGCCACGCTCGAAGCCTGGGCCGAGCAGCGCGAGCAACCCACCCCATAAGGCAGCGTGATGGCCACCAACGACGTCAAGATCGTTCTCACCGCCGAAGACAAGACCGCAGGCCCGTTCGGCGCGGTCAAGAACAACCTGTCCGGCCTCGCCAGCCAGGCTAAAGACGCTGTCAACGGCGTCGGCGCATTGGGCGCCGCCTTTGGCGTGCTGGGCGGCGCCGTGGCTGGCGCGCTCAGCGTGCAAGCCCTGCGCGGCAGCGTCGACATGCTCGACCAGCTCGACGACCTGGCCGAAAAAACCGGCATCGCCACCGAGGCACTGTCCGCCCTCAAGTACGCCGGCGAGGTGGTCGGCACCCCGGTCGAAGCCCTGGCCACCGGCATCCGCAAGCTCAGCGTCAACATGGCCGCGGCGGCGGGTGGCGGCAAAGAGCAGGCTGCCGCCTTCCAGGCCATCGGCGTCAGCTTCAAAAACCTCGACGGCACCCTGCGCGGCTCCGACAAGGTGCTGGGCGACATCGCCGACAAGTTCGCCACCTTCCGCGACGGCCCCGAAAAAGCCGCCCTGGCCATCGAGCTGTTCGGCAAGTCTGGCGCCGACATGATCCCGCTGCTCAACAAGGGCAGCGCCGGCATGGAAGAACTGCGCACCGAGGCCGAGCGCCTGGGCGTGGTCTTCAGCGGCGGCCTGGCCGCCCAAGCCGCCGACTTCAACGACAACCTCAAGAAAATCCAGCTCTCCGGCCAGGCCTTTGCCACCACCGTGGCCGGCGAGCTGCTGCCCTCGCTCAACGAGCTGGCCCGTGTGTTTCTGGAAACCAAGGACGGCAGCAACAGCCTGGCGCAGATCCTCGGCACCGGGCTCAAAACCGGGCTGGAGGCGGTGGTCGTGCTGGCCGCCGACGTGTCGTTTGTGCTCAAAGGCATCGGGCGCGAAATCGGCGCCATCGCTGCGCAAGCCGTGGCGCTGGCGTCGCTGGACATCAAAGGATTCAATGCCATCAGCGAAGCGGTCAAAGACGACGCAAAGCGCGCCCGCAAAGAGCTGGACGACTTCAAAGCCCGCCTGCTGGGCATCGGCACCACCTTCAAAGACCCCCGCATCCTCGGCAGCGTCGGCACCATCAAGCAACAAGCCCAGGAGCTGCTGGGCGCCGTGCCGGTGATCAAGAAACTGGGCGGCGCCGCCAAGGAATCCGCCGACGAACTGCAAAAGCTGCTTGACAAAATCAACGGCAAGGCCACCGGCGTGGACGCCGATTACGCCAAGAACATCAACCTGCTGCGCAAGGCGCTCGACGCCGGCCGCCTGAGCTGGGACGACTACACCCAGGCGGTGCAACGCTACGTGGCCCAGCAGCCCTACGCGGTGGAGGCCACCAAGGCCCTCACCAAGGAAATGGAGGCCGCCCAGAAGGTGGCCGAAGAGCGCCAGGCCGCGCGCCTGAAAGAAGACGCCGGCATTCAGGAGTGGATGCGCAGCCAGGACGCCGCCGCTGCCGCCTCGCTCAAAGCCATCAACGACCGCATCGCCGGCCTGCAGCTCGAAGAAGAAGCCAGCGCCCTGGCCGCGCAGCAAAACATCAGCCTGGCGCAGGCCATCGAGCAGGTCACCCTCGAGCGCCTGGCCGAGCGCCTGGCCGTGCTGAGCGTCGGCAGCGACGCCTATGACGCCGTTGAAAAAGAAATCGAGGCCCGCCAGCGCCTCATCGGTGTCATCAACACCAAAGACCTGCGCGAGAAAGAGTCCGCTGGCTGGTCGCAGGTGTTTGCCAGCATCGACAGCACCGCGCACGACGCCTGGACGAACGTCTGGGAAAGCGGCAGCAACGCCTTCAAGCGCATCGGGCAGACGCTGAAAGCAGCCGTGCTCGACGTGCTGTACCAGATGACGATCCGCCCCTTCATCGTCAAGATCGGCGTCAGCATCCTGGGCGGCGGCTTTGCCAGCGCCGCCAGCGCGGCCGTGGGCAGCGGCTCCAGCGTGCT
>ERZ1645192.4526-NODE-4526-length-10973-cov-7.669170_pt1 | contig 10973 bp, 6 predicted proteins | sample MGYA00575354_ERZ1645192 | MGnify/ENA primary metagenome ERZ1645192 (study PRJEB40844, sample SAMN11349763) | freshwater sediment metagenome | isolation source: river sediment | host: Sediment | place: India: Faizupur Khadar , New Delhi | collected 2017-02-21 ...
GTCGCCCTGGCGGCCGTGAAGACCTCTTCCGGAAAGGCGTCGACGCCCATCCGGTTTAACCGCGCGGCGATTCCTTCGCGCGAGACGCTCGGATTGTTCGTCAGGAAACGCAGCCGCTTCCCGCGCGACCGGAGTTCGCGCAACGTCTCGGGCGCCCGCGGCGTCGGATTGCGCCCGATGTACACGACCCCGTCGAGATCGAAGAAAAACGCGTCGAAAGAATCCGCGATGCTTCGTTGTTCCATAGGTCCAGTCCCCTTTGTCAGAGTCGTATCGGCCGGGGCACTGCCCGGCGCGCCGGGCGCGCAGCAGGCGCAGCGCGATGACGAAGAGCAGGATGCCTCCCCAGAGCGCGATGGCCAGATGCGGACTCAGCCCCAGAAGATTCAGGCCGCTGCCGATCACCTGAAGCACCATCAGCGCCACGACGAGTCCTCCGACCTTGCCGAACCCCCCGTCCGGATTCACGCCGCCGAGAACGGACGCGAGAACGGTTACGAGCAGGTAGGAGCTGCCGTACCCGGCGCGCGCCGAGTTGAACCGCGCGATCATGATCAGGGCGGCGACGCCGCAGAGCAGGCCCGAAAGGATGTACACCTTCATGAGAACGCGCCGGACATCCACGCCCGAGTAGGCCGTTGCGTTCGCGTTCGAGCCGGTCATCCGGACGCCGACGCCCCAGGGCGTCCGGTCGAGCAACACGCTGACGAGCACAGCGCAGACCGCGAAGATCACGAGCGGAACCGGAACCCCGAAGACCGTTCCGTTCCCGATGAAGAGCACCGCGTCCGGAAAGCCCGAGATCACCGACCCCCGCGTGATGAGGACGCCGATTCCCTCGAGAACCGTCGTGGTTCCGAGCGTCGCGAGAATCGCCGAGACGCCCAGATGCGCGACGACGAAGCCGTTCGCGGCGCCGACCAGCGCGGAGACGACCATTGCCGAGGCGAAGGCGATCGCCGTTATTCCGAGGACCGCGCCGGACGACGCGTCGGCGCCCGCGAGCCGCGTGATGCAGAACGCGGCGGTGATTCCCGCGAGATTCGCGGTCGTGATGATCGAGAGGTTGATGCCTCCGGTCATCATCGTGACCATCATCGCGACGGCCAGGATTCCGAGTTCGGGAAGCTGGAAGGCCATCGACTGAAGGTTCGCGAAGCTGAAGAACCGCCCCCCGAGAAGAAACGCGAACAACGCGACGAGGCAGGCCAGCAGCACAAGCAGCGAACGAATCACCGGATCAATCCGGAACATCGATGCCGACCCCCTTCCGGGCGATCGTCCGCGCGTTCCACGCCGTCGCGCTTACGGACGACAGGATCACGCACCCGATGACGATCTGGTGCCAGTACGAGGAGACGCCCAGAAGCGTCAGCCCGTTCTGCAGGATCGCGATCAGCGCGACGCCGAGCATCGTTCCGAGAAGCGTTCCGCCGCCCCCCGCGAGGCTCGCGCCGCCGAGGACCACGGCCGCGAGGACTTCCAGCTCCCGTCCGACGATCGAGTTCGGCGCGACCGTCTGCATGACCTGCGCCTGAACGACGGCGCCGATCGCCGCGAGAAAGCCCATGTAGCAGAAGACGAACAGGCGCAGCCCGAGCAGGTTGAAGCCCATGCGCTTTGCGGCTTCGGGGTTTCCGCCCATCGCGTAGATCTTCCGGCCGAGCGTCGTCCGGTTCAGCAGGAAGGCCGTGCCCGCAAGCACGAGAAACAGCGCGCAGATCGCGAGCGACAGGCCGTATGTCGCGCCGCCCTGCGTGAAGCTCCACACGTTCACGCCGTCGGCGAACCACTTCGGGAAGTCGTAGAGCCACTTGCCGCGCGTCACGAAGATCAGGATTCCGTAGAAGACGTTCAGCGTCGCGATCGTCACGATCATCGCGGAAACGCGGAGCGTGTGGACCAGAAGGCCGTTCACCGCGCCGAGCAGCAGCCCCGTGAAGGCCGCCGCGCCGAAGATCGCGATCCAGCCGAAGGGGGCTCCCATCGATTCGCCGCACCGCACGAGGATCGACGCGACCACATACTGCGCGACCGTGGCCGTCGCGGTGAAGGAGATGTCGATTCCGCCGGAAATGAGGACGGTCAGCAACCCGGCCGCCATGATTCCGACGAAGGCGTAGCTGTTCAGCAGATCGAAGAGATTGCTCCACGAGAGAAAGCCGTCGGTCTTCACGCCGAGCACGGCGGCGAGAAGCAGGATCACCCCCGCGAGCAGAAACTCCCCGCGCAGGGCAGCGAAGCCCGTGCGCGTTCCGCCGCTGAGGCGTTCGTCATTCGGCATTGATCTTCACCGCCAGTTCCTTTTGAGAGATACTGTCGGGGCGATATTCCCCGACGATCCGCCCCTTGCGCATCAGCAGCACGCGATGGGCGTTGCAGAGGACTTCCGGAACCTCGTCGGAGATCAGGATGATCCCGATCCCCTTCGCCGCGAGCGCCTTCACGATCTCGAAGATGCCGTGCTTCGCGGCGACGTCCACGCCGACCGTCGGCGAATCGAGGATCAGGATCTTCGGGTTCGTCGCGAGCCACTTGGCGAGAACGACCTTCTGCTGGTTGCCCCCCGAAAGCGTCCGGACCGGCACGGCCGGGTCGGAGACCTTGATATTCAGGCTTTCGATCCACTCCCGTACGGTCGCGTCGAGACGGCGGCCGTCGATGAGGCCTCCACCGCCGACGAGGGAGTCGAGAATCGTGAGAACGGCGTTGTCTCCCGCCGACTGGTCCAGGACGAGCCCGAGCGTCAGCCGGTCCTCGGGCAGATAGCCGATTCCGGCGCGGATCGCGTCGCGGTTCGATTCGAGCCGGACGGCCGTCCCCTCGACGCGGATCTCCCCGGAGTCCGGCGCGGAACAGCCGAAGAGCGACAGCGCGAGTTCGGTGCGCCCCGAGCCGAGCAGTCCCGTGACGCCGAGGATCTCGCCCCGGTGCAGCGTGAACGAAATATCGGCGTAGTTCCGTTTTTTCGAGAGATTTCGGACCTCAAGCAGCGGCGCGTTCGCGTCGCAGGAGGTCCGGTTGATGTCCCAGGTAAAGTTCCGCCCCGTCATCAGGAACGCGAGACGGGCGTCGTCGAGCTCCCGCGCGTCGTACACGCCGGCCTGTTCGCCGTCGCGCAGGACGGTCACGCGCCGGGCGATCTCCATCACCTCGTCGAGCCGGTGACTGACGAAGAGGATCGCGAGGTCGCGGCGCTGCAAATCGCGGACGACCGAAAGGAGCGCGTCGACCTCCGTACGCGTCAGGGACGCGGTCGGCTCGTCCATGATGACGAGACGGGCGTCCTCGGCGATCGCGCGGCAGATCGCGACCAGCTGGCGGTCCGCGATCGACAGATCGAGGACGGGCCTGTCGGGGTCGAGCGACACGCCGATCCGGCGCATCGCGTCGTCGGCGGACTTCCGGAGCCGCCGCCAGTCCACGAGACGGCGCCCCTTCTCCATATACTGCCGGATGCCGATATTCTCGGCGACGGAGAGGTTCGGGAAGAGCGAAAGATCCTGATAGATCACCTGGATGCCCGCCGCGATCGACGCCGAAGGCGTCAGGCGCGCGCACGGCTTTCCGTCGATGCGGATCTCCCCCGCGTCCGGCGCGTGGACGCCGGACATGATCTTGATGAGCGTGCTCTTTCCGGAGCCGTTCTCCCCGACCAGGCAGTGCACCTCGCCCGGGGAGATCGAAAAATCGACCCCCTTCAGCGCATGAACGCCGCCGAAGGACTTTCGTATTCCCGTAAGTTCGATGACGAAGGGCATATTCCGATCCTCCAGACTGAAAAGGGAGCCGCGCCGACTGCGGGAGCGGCTCCCTTTGCTGCGACTTTTCCCTCGAACGCCGCGCGGACGTCCCGCGAATGCCGTTCGGGCTTCCCGCGCCGCTAGAAGCCGAGCTTCCCGGCGCTCTCCGCGGTGATGTCGAGGATCTTGTCGAACGTGATGACCTTGCCCTTCGTGTCGGGGTCGGTCACGATCTTCATGGCGCCCAGTCCCTTGATCTCCTGCCCCTCTTTGATCTCCTGCCCGTCGAGCATGGCCTTCGCGACCGCGACCATCGCGTAGCCCGCGTCCGCCGGATCCCAGAGGTAGCCGTGCGTGATGTATCCGTCCTTGAGCGAGGGGGCCGCGTGGCTCGGGATCACGGTTCCGACGACCGCGACCGTTCCCGCGGGGCCCTTCTTCTTCAGGGCCTGCGCCGCGCCGATGGGGCCGAGGCTGCCGAAGCCGACGATTCCCTTGAGGTTCGGGTAGGTCTTGAGAAGGTCGTTCGTCTTCTTGAACGACTCCTCGACCGATTCGCCGCAGGGGATCCGGTCGGTGACGAGCTTCATCTCCGGGTACTTCGCCTTCACGTAGGCGAGGCCGACGTCCGCCCAGTAGTTGTGGAGCGGAACGGTCAGGCTGCCGACGAACACCGCGAACTCGCCCTTGCCGCCCATGGCCTTCGCGACGCGTTCGAAGTTCATCTCGCCGAACTTCTTGTTGTCGATCAGCTCGATGTCGAAATCCGCGCCCTTCTGTTTGTCCGACTCGTGCGTCAGAACGATGATGCCCTTGGCCTTCGCCTTCGCGAAGACGGGTTCGAGCGCCTTCGCGTCGTTCGGGACGACGCAGATCGCGCTCACGCCCTTGGCGATGAGGTCTTCGACGATCTTGACCTGCTGCGCGGGGTCCGCGTCCGACGGCCCCTGCTGGTAGGCGTTAACCTTGAGATCGCCGGCCGCCCGCTTGACGCCTTCCTCGAGGCGGTTGAACCAGGGAATGCCGCTGATCTTCACGACAACCGCGATTTCGGCGTCCTTCGCCTCCGCGGCGACGCCGCAGAGGATCAGGGAAAGAGCCATGACAAGCGCAAGAGCCACAGATACGTTCTTCCTCATATCCACACTCTCCTTCGTGCGATGCTCCCCCGTTTCCGGGGGGAGAACTCATCCCCGCGCGGCCCGGAGCTTCCGCAGGGCCGCGTCCCACTTCCCATCCCGCCCCGGTTCATAGGTCGCGATGTCGTACGATCGTCCGACGATCTCCCTCCCTTCCTTCGTTCCGGATACGTCCCCCGTCGCGACGAGCTGCGACAGCATGTTGCCGACGGCCGTCGCCTCGACGGGCCCGGCGTGGACCGGCAGGCCCGAGGCGTCCGCCGTGAAGCGGCACAGAAGCTCCGCCTGCGACCCGCCGCTGACGATGTGAACCGCCGTCACGGGCCGTCCGAAGATCCGCTCCATATCCGCAATCGCCAGGGCGTGGTTCAGCGCGAGGCTTTCGTACACCGACCGGGCGATCTCAGCTACGGTCCGCGGCGCGTCCTCGCCCCGGTCCGTAAACCATGCGGCGATCTCGCGCGGCATGTTGTCCGGATTCATGAATCGGGCGTCGTCGGGGTCGAACACGAAACGGAGCCCTTCGGCGTCCCGCGCCGCGGCGTGGATGTCGGCGAAAGAGAGGTCATTTCCCTCCCCGCGCCAGCACCTGCGGCACTCCTGGATGAGCCAGAGCCCGCCCAGGATCTTGTTGTACGCGATCGTGTCCGCGACGCCGCACTCGTTGGAGAAATTCGCGTCCATCGACGCGGCGGATCGCTCCGGCTGGTCCAGTTCACGCCCGAGCAGCGACCACGTTCCCGCGCTGATGAAGGCGCAGTCCGGCCCGACGGCCGGCGTCGCGTAGAACGCCGAGGCCGTGTCGTGCCCGCCGACGGCGACGACGCGGACGCTCTCCGGCGCGCCCGTGAGGGAGCGCATCTCGGGCGTCAGCGGCCCGAGGACGGTCCCCGGCGCGACGATCGGGCACAGGAAATGGTGCGGGATTCCGAGCCGTTCGAGCAGGCCGCGCGCCCACTCGCCGGTCCCCGGATCAAGGAACTGCGATGTCGACGCGATGGTCCGCTCGCTGACGCACCGCCCCGTCAGGACCCAGTTGAAGAAGTCCGGCGGAAAGAGCAGGCGCCGCGCCCGTTCGAGCACCCAGGGGCGCGCCTTCTTTTCCGCGAAGAGCTGCACGAGCGTGTTGAACTGAATGAACATAATGCCCGTCGTCGCGTAGATCTCCTCGCGCGACAGAAGCGGGAAGATTTCGTCGTAGAGCCCCTCGGTCCGGGGATCGCGGTAATTGTGGACGTTCCCGAGGATCTGCCCCGTTTCGTCGCCGAGCGCGACGTCGACGCCCCACGTATCCACACCGATCGTGAACGGCTCGCCGCCGCTCCTCCGGACCGCCGCGCGGACGCCCTCCTCCACCTCCGAGACGAGCCGGAGCATGTCCCAGTACCAGCCCCCGTGCATCCGGACGGGGCCGTTCGGGAAGGTGTGGAGGACCTCCATCGACAGCCGTCCGCCGTCGAATGTTCCCCAGAGCGCCCGGCCGCCCGAGCTGCCGAGGTCGAACGCGAGAAGGCGTCGGGGCTTCATGGTCACTTCTGGCCGTAGTTGGCGAACTTCCCGATGACGACCTCCATCTCCTCCCTCGGGAGGATGACGGGGTCGCCCATCGCCTTCGCGCGGACGTAGATCTGCGCCACAAGCTCGATCTCCTCGGCCGTCGAGAAGGCCCCGAGCATCGTCGGACCGACCGCGAGAAGACCGTGGTTGGCCATCAGAACCGCGTTGAACGAGCCGAGCGCGTCGGCCGTGTTGCGCGCGAGTTCGGGGGTCCCGTAGGTCGCGTACTTCGCGAGCGGCACCTTGTATCCCGAGAAGCCGACGAGGTAATGCACGGCGGGAAGCTCCCACCCCATGCAGGCGACCGTCGTCGCGAAGACCGAATGCGCGTGGACGACCGCGTTCACGTCCGGTCGCCGCCGGTAGACCTCGAGATGCATCGCCGTCTCGCTCGACGGCTTCTTCGGGACCTCTACGGGCGTTCCGTCCGGCTCGAAGAGCGCGACATCCTCCGGCTTCATCTCGAAATAGTCGACACCCGACGGCTTGATCGCGACGAGGCCCTCCTTCCGGTCGAAAAAGCTCAGATTTCCGCCGGTTCCCGTCGTCAGGCGCGCCGTTACGAGACGCCTTCCGAACTCCACGATCTGCGTTCGCGCCGTTTCCATTTTCATGTCGTTTCCTCCATTCGCACCGGAACAGCGGCGTCCGTTCCGTATTCCGAACACCATCCGGCATTTACTTTTCATTGGATATAATACACTACGAATCGGAGAAAAGACGCCGCGCAACAGTGAAGAACATAAATAGGAGGAGGAGCGAAGCATGGACATCGAACGCTGTGTCCTGGGCGTGGATTTCGGAACGGATTCCGTACGGGCGCTGGTTGTGAACGCAACGGACGGCGGGGAGATCTCCGCCGGGACGGCCCCTTTCCCGCGATGGAGGGACGGACGCTTTTGCGAACCTGCGTCCAATCGTTTTCGCCAGCACCCCCGGGACTACATCGAGGCGATGGAGCGGGCCGTGCGGATGGCCCTCGAACCGCTGACGACGGACGAACGCGCCGCAGTCGCCGGGATCGGCGTCGACGCCACGGGGTCGACGCCGTGCGCCGTAGACGCGTCCGGCGTTCCGCTCGCGCTGCTCCCGGAATTCGCGGACGACCCGGACGCGATGTTCCTCCTCTGGAAGGACCACACGGCCGTCGACGAGGCCGCGGCGATCAACGACGCCGCGCGACGGTCGCCGACCGACTACACGCGCTACGTCGGAGGCGTCTACTCGTCGGAGTGGTTCTGGGCGAAGATCCTCCATGTCCTGCGCGTCTCGCCGAAAGTCCGGGCGGCCGCGTTCTCGTGGGTCGAACAGAGCGACTGGATCCCCGCGCTTCTCACGGGCGTCCGGCGGGCCGCGGACATCCGCCGGAACCGCTGCGCCGCCGGGCACAAGGGGGCGTGGAACGCGGGCTGGGGCGGACTGCCGCCCGAATCGTTCTGGACGCAGGTCGATCCGTTGCTCGCGGGCGTCCGCGACCGCGTCGCGGCCGAAACGGCCACATCCGACCGGACCGTCGGCGGCCTCTCGCCGGAGTGGGCGGAGCGTTTCGGGCTCGCGCCCGGAATCCCCGTCGCGGCGGGAATCATCGACGCCCACGCGGGAGCGGTCGGCAGCGGCATCCGCGAGCGCACGCTGCTGCGGATCATGGGGACGTCGACGTGCGACATCATGGTCGTCGACCCCGCGGTGATCGGCGACCGGACGATCCCCGGGATCTGCGGCCAGGTCGACGGCTCCGTCGTCCCGGGCCTCGTCGGACTCGAAGCCGGACAGTCGGGATTCGGCGATGTCTACGACTGGTTCCGCCGTCTGCTCCTCTGGCCGATCGCGCATCTCGGGGGCGACGTCGCCGACTTTGAAAAGAAAATCCTCCCCGCGCTTTCCGACGCGGCCGCGGCCCTGTCCCCCGACGCGACGCTCCCGATCGCGCTCGACTGGCTCAACGGCCGCCGGACGCCGTTCGCGGACCAGCGGCTCACAGGGGCCGTCGCGGGGCTCTCGCTCGGGACGGACGCCCCGCGCCTCTTCCGCTCGCTCGTCGAGGGAACCGCGTTCGGCGCCAGGGCCATCATGGAACTCTTCCTGGGCGAGGGCATCGCGATCGACGAGGTCATCGCGGTCGGCGGCATCCCGGACCGGAATCCCTTCGTCATGCAGGTCCAGAGCGACGTCATGGGCGTCCCGATCCGCGTCGTAAAGTCCGCGCAACCGTGCGCCCTCGGGGCGGCCGTCTGCGCGTCCGTCGCCTCCGGAATCCACCAAACCGTCCGCGACGCGCAGGAGCGGATGGCGAGTCCCGCCCGCGCGACCTACGCCCCCGACCCCGCGCTGCGGTCGTTCTACGACGGACGATACCGCTCGTACCTCGCGCTCGGCGAGGCGGCGGAACGGCGGATCCGCTAGAAAACGAAAGAGCGGGCGGGAGACTCCCCGTCCGCTCCGGAACGCCCCCGTAGCCGCCTCGCGTCACCGCCTCCGAAGCGTCAGAAGGGCCGCCGCGAGAAGAATCGCGGGGCAGGAAACTCCCGCCGCCGAGCAGCCTCCCCCGCCGCTTCCGCCGGCAGCCGGAGTGACGCCTCCGACGGTCCGGACCTTCGCGACGAACGCGTCGAAGATGAGCCCGCCGCCGTAATGCGTCTGGAAGGCCCCCTCCGTGACCGGGAAGTTCGACGATTGCGTGTATCCGGTCGTGATCGCGTTTTCCGACGCGTCAACAGCCACGCCGTAGCCCGTATCCGATGCGACTCCGCCGAGATACGTCGCGAAGGGCAGCGTCGTCCCGTCCGGCCCGAACCGCGCGACGAACACGTCGCCGGCCCCGGCGATCACGGTCTGCGGCGCTCCCGCGCTCACCGGAAAGTTCGTCGACGTCGTCCATCCGGCGACGTACGCGTTCCCGGAGGCGTCGACGGCGATTCCATCGATCGCGTCGGAATCGCTCCCTCCGAGATACGACGACCAGGCAAGCCCGACGCCCCCGAAGTGGAGCTTCGTCACGAACCCGTCCCACACGCCGCCGCAGAAGGTCGTCCGGAACGCCCCCGGCGTCGTCGGAAAATTCGTTGAGGGGGTGTCTCCCGCCACGTAGACGTTCCCCGACGCGTCGAGACAAATATCGGTCGCGTACTCGCCGCTGCTCCCGCCGAGATAGGTCCCGTCAAGAAGCGTGGTTCCGCCGGAGCTGATTCTCGCGATGAACGCGTCGCTGCCGCCGGACCGGACGGGCTGGAACGCCCCGGGCGTCACCGGAAAATTCGCCGACGACGTCCCCCCGGTCACGTACGCCCGTCCCGAGGAGTCCACGGCGATCCCGTACCCCGTATCGGTCCCGTCTCCGCCGAGATAGCTGCTGTAGGAAAGCGCGCCCCCGTCCGGGGCGACCTTCGTCACGAACGCGTCCCAGTCGCTGCCGCGAACGGGCTGGAAGGCGCCCGGCGTCACCGGGAAGTCGGCCGCGAGCGTCCATCCGGTCACGTACGCGTTTCCCGACGCGTCGACCGCTATGGCCCTCCCCTCGTCGTTGAACATTCCGTCGCCCCCGAGGTAGGTCGCGTAGACGAGCGCCGTCCCGTCGGGAGTGACCCGGGCGACGAACGGATCCGTGTATCCCGCGCCCGTATAGGTCGTATCGAACGCGCCCGCCGTCACCGGAAAGTTCGGCGAGGCCGTCGATCCGGCGACGAAGGCGCCTCCGGCCGAATCCACCGCGATGCCCATGCCGTAATCTCCCTTGTCGCCGCCGAGGTACGCCGCGTAGAGCAGCAGCGAGCCGTCGGCGCTGAGCTTCGCGACGAAGGCGTCGCTCTCGCCGTGATACAGATTCGAGAACGATCCGGGCGTGATCGGGAAGCTTTCGGAGGCCGTCTGTCCCGTCACGTAGGCGTTCCCCGACGCGTCGGACGCGATGGCGTAGGCCCTGTCCATTCCGATTCCGCCGAGGAATGTCCCGTACACGAGCCCCGGAAACGATCCCGTCCGGGCGGCCGTACCGCTCGCTGACATCCGTGCGAACGGGCGTGCGACCGTGCATCCGCGCGCCTCGGGCGAGGCCCCGACCGACAGGTCGGAACCGTCCGCCGCCGACACGACGCCGAAGAGCGGAACGAAGACGTCCCCCGCGGACGTCCGGCAGCGGATCACGCCGCCCTCGCACGCGACCGAATCCGCGCCTTCGACCGAAAGCGCCGCCTTAAGAAGCGACGCGACGTCCGCGGAAGCCCTCGCGACGAACCTGGGCGCGATCGCCCCGCCACTTCCCGTGATCTCGAGGTCCACGCCCGGATAGATCGCCTCATACCGCACGCCGCTCCACACCGGGACGTCCGCGTGTTCCCCGCCCGCCCCGGCTCCGCGGAAGTACGATATCTTCGTCGCCTGCCGTCCGAAGGGCGCGATCCGGGCGTCCCGATTCGCCCCGGAGAACGTCAGACGCAGCGCGACGCCCTTCCGGCCGTCCGAAGTCGGGGCCGCCCGCCCGGCGCGGAGCGCGGACCGGGAACGACCGCATCGTCCGGAGCTTCGAGCGCCGTGATCC
>ERZ1645192.4527-NODE-4527-length-10969-cov-13.613432_pt1 | contig 10969 bp, 10 predicted proteins | sample MGYA00575354_ERZ1645192 | MGnify/ENA primary metagenome ERZ1645192 (study PRJEB40844, sample SAMN11349763) | freshwater sediment metagenome | isolation source: river sediment | host: Sediment | place: India: Faizupur Khadar , New Delhi | collected 2017-02-21 ...
GCTTTTTCTTTGGTCACCTTGGCAAGCTCATCAGCTTTAGCGAGGGCATCTTTGTAAGCTATTTCAGCCCTGTGTTTTGTTTCTTCGTAGGTTTCTGCGCCTTTTTCTTTCAGTTCAATGGCTTTTTCCTTGATGACCTGGCGAGTTTCCTCACCAGTTTGGGGTGCCATCAAAAGAGAGACAATTGCGCCGGCGAGTGCACCGACAGTGAAACCCATTAAGAACGATCCAAAATTGCTTTCGTCAGACATAGTAATCTCCTCTATTTTTTTATCGTTTTAAGCGAAAGATATCTACAAGTTTTTTAATGCTCGCCAGCGATTCATTCAGCTTGATCACTGGTTCGCTTACATTGTCACTTAGGAACCGAACGGTACCTTTGAGCGTGTTCACCGTGTCGGTCGTTGAATTTAGAATTGGCTTGATCTCATGCTGAAGTAGATTGGTCAGGTTCGCGAGTTGGATGATCAAGACGACCAGGGCAACTCCAATCACAACCATCATGAGCGCCATCAGGATGATGAAAATGTCGCGAACCTGTGAAACAACCTGCCCTTCCGCTCTTGCCAGGAAGAACAGACCAACAATCAAACCCACCAGGATCAATGCTCCAATCACAATCGCAAGGACTGGTTTTTTCTCCGGGGTCAATTCAGGCTGGGCATCAATTTTCTCAGCTTTATCGGCGTCGTGTGTTTCAAGGGTGTTGGTCGGGTTCTCAGACATTTTTTCCTCGTCATTATTATAACGCATTGGAAATGCTTACCAAGGGCTTGTAGAATTTAGGTTAGAGATCTTCACCAATCGCGAGCTCTTCATCCGAGGTGGCAAACAGTTTTTCACTTGGGCTCAACGAAATGTCGCCAAAGAGAATTGGTTGATCTGTGTCAATCATGTCCTGTTTTACCAATTCAAGAATTGCCAGAAAAACAACGATGATCTTAATGCGATCTGAGTCTTCTCCCACCAACCCCAAAAAGCTGGCTCTACCAGAACCTTTCAGGATCCCTACGATTTCCTGTACTTTATTTCGCAGCGTCATCTTTGGAATTCTGATCGAAGATCCCTCAATGGTGGGACCTTCCTGGCTGGCAAGTCGTTCCAGGGCAACAATCAAATCGGTGATGTCGATACCGGTCAGGTCAAGCTGCACATTGACAGGATACGATTTCGGCACATGCAGGTGGCAGCGGAGGTTTTGGTCAAGCCGAGAGTTAAGCCAGGCTGTTGTGTTCTTGATCTCGCGGTAGATCCTGAGTTGCCGCGCGAGTGCTTCCCCAAGATCTTCCTCTTCAGGTTCTCTCACCGGGGGTCTGGGCAGCATCGCTTCTGATTTAATTTGAACCAACTTCGAAGCGATTACCATGAACTCAGAGATGTAATTTGGATCTGCCTGTTCATTTTCGCGCACAAAAACGAGAAATTGATCCGTTACCTGGGCGAGAGCAATCTTGGTGATATCCAGCTCAGATTTCTGAATCAGATCCAAAAGCAGATCGAGCGGACCGGAATAGAGTTCGGTCTCGATTTCATAATCGTCTGTTTCGTGGATCCATGAACCTGGCATGGGAGCAATTATAGCCTGACTAAGTCAGATTTGTTGTAAACTTAAGATTATCTGTTTTGCCAGGAAGAAAAATGACTCAATACATCTGCAGAGACTGTTCAACGCAATATCCTGATACTGGTTTGCCTCATGTATGCCCAAATTGTGGAGGTGCGTTTACGCTTAAGGATCTGTCGTATTTTCCTCCCATAAAGGAAGACAGAAATTCACAGGGGATCTGGAAGTACGCAAGTTCCTTCGGATTGCCTGCAAGTTATCCAACAGCCTACCTCGGTGAGGGCAACACCCCGCTTGTGCCTGTGAATATCCAGGGGAAAGTATTCTGGGCCAAACTGGAAAACCTTAACCCAAGCGGATCTTTTAAGGACAGGGCCACGGCAGTCCTTACCAGTGTGTTACGAGGACGAAGTTTTATGAATGTCGTTGAAGACTCATCCGGAAATGCGGGTGGTTCACTGGCTCTCTATAGTTCTGCTTTCGGAGTTCACTGCCAGATTTTCATCCCCAGTGGCACCAGCGGACCAAAACGCCGGCAAATTGAGGTTTGCGGGGCAGAAGTGGTCCAGGTGGATGGACCGCGGGAGAATGCGCATATAGCCGCTTTGGAGGCGGTCAGCCGGCAAGGGCTCCCTTACGCCAGCCATGCGGCTCAACCCTTCGGCTTGGCAGGGATTGCAACTATCGCGTTTGAAATCTGGGAAACACTGGGCGAGATGCCTGGGACGGTTTTTTGCCCGATCGGACATGGGTCCCTGTTTGCAGGAGTGTTAATGGGTTTTGATGCATTGGTACGTGCAGGAATGGTTGCGAGCCGACCAAGGCTGGTTGGAGTCCAACCTGAAGCTTGCGCGCCTGTTGTTTCAGCCTGGCACGAACAGCCATTTGAAGGGAGTTTAGGCAGCAGTTTAGCCGAAGGCACGATGGTTGAAAACCCCGCGAGGAAAGCCGAAATACTCGCCTATCTGAAGAGAGATGCTGATCGACTCGTGTCAGTAACCGAATCCGAAATTGCAGCAGCACATCGGTCTCTGATCCAGGCTGGTTTGTACGTTGAACCGACTTCAGCGATGGCTTTAGCCGCAAGCTGCAAAGTTGAAGAAACCCCTGGAAAGTCAGTGCTCATTATGAGTGGTTCTGGGTTAAAATCAAGTAAATAAATGGAACTGGGGAACCGTTTAACCTCAATGCGGTTGATGTTAAACGAATCGGCAGTTCCGATGGAGGAAGAATGCTAAACACTGCTGCCGGTAAAGAATTAAAAAAACACTTACCTGAAAATTTCACAGAAGATTTCTATCTTATACGTGCCTTGACTCACAGGTCCTACGTCAACGAAAGTCGTAACGTATTTGAGGACAATGAAAGGCTCGAATTCCTGGGTGACTCGATCCTGAATTTTTTGGTTGCTGAATGGTTGTACCAGAGCTTTCCGGAGAAAAAAGAAGGATTTCTTACAAAAGTCCGTTCCGCTTTGGTCCATACCCACCAACTGTCTGAATTTGCGCGCCAAATCGGGATCGGTCCGGCACTGTTCCTGGGCAAAGGCGAAGAGCAAGCAGGCGGAAGAGACCGGGATGCCATCCTGTGTGACGCGTTCGAAGCATTAGTTGCTGCCATGTATCTGAGCACAGACATCGAGACCGTCCGAGGTTTTGTGCATCCTCTGCTCGAACAGGAATCCGACAATATCCTGCAGAACCATACTGAGGAAGACGTCAAAAGCCGACTTCAGGAGTGGGCGCAGGCAAAAGGCTTCGCCTCACCAACGTATGTGTTGGTAGATGAAACTGGACCTGACCACGCTAAGATCTTCGAAGTCAGCGCATACATCAATGGAAAAGAAATCGCACGGGGATCAGGAACGAACAAGCAAATGGCAGAGAAAGTCGCAGCTTATCAGAGCATGAAAGTGTTGGGGATCATCAAAAAATGACACAAACCAAGTTAGCCTCTCTCGTTTTGCATGGTTATAAAACCTTTGCCAAAGAGACAAACCTCGTTTTTCCTGCCAGGATAACAGCGATCGTTGGTCCGAATGGTTCGGGCAAATCCAACGTAGCCGATTCGATCCGATGGGTGCTCGGTGAGCAATCCTATTCAATGCTGCGTGCAAAAAAGACCGAAGACATGATCTATTCTGGGTCTGAAAACAGATCCAGAGCTGGCATGGCGTCTGTTTCGATCACATTTGATAATCAAAACAACTGGCTGCCGATCGATTACTCTGAAGTGACCCTTACCCGACGCGCATACCGGGATGGGCAGAATGAATATCTGCTCAACAACCAGAGAGTGCGGTTGAAGGATTTCCATGAGCTATTAGCCAAGACTGGTCTCGCTGATCGTACTTACACGATCATCGGTCAGGGTTTGGTTGATCTCGCGCTTTCGATCCGGCCTGACGAGAGAAGAAGGCTGTTTGAAGAAGCTGCAGGGATTGGGTTGTATCGCTCCCGTAAAGAAGAGGCTCTGCGACGTTTGGAAACCACCCAGCGCAACCTTGAACGGGTCTCTGACATTATCGATGAGATCCGACCGCGACTTCGCAGCCTTGAGAAGCAATCGGCGAGGGTGGGGGAGTATAAGCTTGTCCAGGAAAATCTGAAGAACAATTTGCGTGAATGGTATGGCTACCAATGGATGGTCGCACAGAGCCAGCTCGAGAACACCCGGGAGTTGTTATCCGGAGCAGAGGCTTCCTCGAGCGAATCGAAGAACGCCGTGGATGGGGATCGGCAACGCATCGAAGTCTTGCGGCAGGAAGTTGATCAAAAGAGAACCGCGATAGATCAACTAATGAGCGACTTGAGAACACTGCGAGATGAGATCCAACTACAAAACCAGGCTATCGCAGTTCTGGATTCCAGGAAACGGTCAGCCGAGGAATCCCGCGGGCAACTGGTGATGGATTCTGGAAATCTCGAGGAAACAATCCTGAGTGAAGAAAAAATCCTGGCAAGCCTGACTGCCGAGCAAAGCCGTCAAGAGCAGGAATTAGCGTCATTAAGCGAGAAATACAAGGCTGCTAATACTGAGTTTGAGACACTAAAAGCTCAAAAAGACGCTCTGGATAAGCAAGAACGCGCCCTCAGTTCTAAACAGCTGGAATCTGAGAAGAATGTGGCAATTCTTCGCGCACGAAAACAGGAGCTTGTTTATCGCCTTGAGGATTTGAAAAAATCGACCACGGGTAGCCAGGAAAAATTGCAGGTTGTGTCGGATAAGAAGATCGTGCTGGAAAAACAGCTGAGCTCACTGATGACTCAAATATCCGAACAGGAAAAGGCTGTTGCGTTGCTTGAGGCCGACATCGACAAGCAGGGCTCCGATAAGACATCTTTGGCTAAATCACTGGATGAGATCAATCGACAGTTGAATGGCTTGAACTTGGAAAAGAACCGGATTGTAAACCGATTGGAGCTAATGCGTCAGAGCCGTGAAAGCCTTGAGGGCTTTTCCGAAGGCGCAAAAGGCGTTTTGAAAGCAGCTAAGGGCAAAGCTCTCCAGCGCGAAGTCACCGACCTGGTTACGAAACTGGACGTGCCTGAGGCTTACGAGCGTGCCATCAATGCTGCACTCGGAGAAGCTGTTGACGTGTTGGTGGTAAAGGGTGAACTCGACCACGCTGTTATGAGGGAACTCTCCAGCAAGACACAGGAACGTTTTGCCATGATCGGGGAAATCGCGCGTAAAGGCCAGGTACAAAAAGCAGTACTGAGTGATCCGCGAGTCATTGGAAACGCGGCTGACATGGTGAAAACAGAAACCGGTTTACGACGGACCATTGATCAATTGCTTGGGAGCTTCCTGGTGGTCAAAGATATGGATGACGCTCTCAGCCTGTGGGGAGAATCGGGAGAAACAAACTTTGTCACTTTGGAAGGTGATGTGCTCCTGAAAAACGGTATGGCAATGCTTGGCAAAACGAATGGAGCTGGCAAGGTAAGCTACTCCCGGGTTACGAAGGCATTGCAGCAAGAATTGGCCGAGACGGAAGAGGCACTTAAGCAGGCGCGCGAAGTTGAGCAACGAGGAAAGAATGACATTGGCAAGCTTGAAACCAAGTTGCAGAGCCTGGTCAAAAAGCGGCAGGAGGAAAATTCAAGCCTTCTGCAAAGCCGGAAAGACTTAAATGCCCTCCAACTTGAATTGGATAAGCTCAACGGTCAACAAACTTGGCTTCAGCAACAAATCAATACCGGGTCAACGCAGCAAACCCAATTTAGTAAGCAGCTCGACGAATTAACTCAAAAAGAAGAGGTTAACCAACACGAAAGTGAACAGCTTGGTACTGAGATACAGAACCTCAGGCAGAAAAAAGAAAGCTACAACACACTCGAGTTAGAAGGACAGGTGCACTATCTTCAAACCGAAAAGCAGGTGCTGCAGCAAGCTCTCCAACACAGCAAAGTGAGTGTTATCTCCGCCTCGGAGCGACTTGAGAATGATAAAAAACGTCTGACCATGTACCAGGATCGTTTACAAACTCTCGAAGCTTCATTAGTAGGTTTTGAAAATGAGGTTAATGAGAGTAAGCAGTTGGCAGAAGATAAAAACCAGCGGGCTGAAAAACTTCAAAAAGAACAGCTTGACCCGTTGCGCGCCGAGTTGCAAATTGTCGAAGAGATGAATCGCCAGATCTCGCAGCAGGACAGCGAGAATCAGAAAGAACTTTCTAACAAGGAGCGCCTGGTCGTGCACTACAAGCTTGAGATGGTGCATCAACAGGAACGTGTCGAAGCGCTGCGAAGCCGGATCGAGGATGATTTTGGTTTGATCGAGCTCGAATACAAAAATGAGTATTCCAAGTCAACTCCCTTGCCATTTCCAGACCTGGTGATTGAATCCTTGCCTATCATAAAGGAATTACCAGAAGGGATTGAAGAGGCAATCAGGCAACAAAAGAATCAAATCCGGCGCATTGGAACAGTGAACCTTGAGGCTGAAACTGAATTCCATGAGGTTAAGGAACGTTACGAAAGTCTGACGACCCAAACATCGGATTTGAGGGAAGCAATCCAGGATATCGAAAAACTGGTCAAAGAACTGGATGCAGTCATGCGGGAGGAGTTCCTGAAGACCTTCAAAGCTGTCAGTGTGGAGTTTACCGCCATGTTCGCAAGACTTTTCAATGGCGGTTCAGCCAGGTTGCTGTTATCTGATGAAGATTCTCCGATTGAAGGCGGAATTGAGATTGAAGCCAGATTACCCGGAAAGCGGGAGCAGGGGCTTGTGTTGCTCTCCGGCGGGGAACGCAGTCTGACGGCTGTCGCGCTCGTCTTTGCTTTGCTGCGTGTTTCTCCGACCCCGTTCTGCGTGCTGGATGAAGTGGACGCGATGCTGGATGAGTCAAATGTCGGGCGTTTCCTCGATCTGCTTCGAGACCTTTCGAAGGATACTCAATTCGTACTGATCACGCACAACCGCAATACCGTGTCCGCGGCGGATGTGATCTATGGCGTCACGATGGGGAAGGACTCCGCCAGTCAAATCATTTCGCTCAAACTTGAAGAAGTCGATGAGAGCTTTGTAAGATAATCTTTTGAGAACAAAAAACCGGTCTCGTAAAGAGACCGGTTTTTGTCAATATTGAACTTTACTGTCCGTAGAGGTAATTAGTTAACTCCGCTGGGACAGCTGGTTTACTGGGAGTAATGGTCTTCCAGATCTCATCGATTTGGATATCAGTCCGAGCATTACGCTGTTCGAGCAGCCAATTATCGAAGAATGCCTGTTTGTTTTGTTGGAATTTGGTGGCATTGATATTGTTGGTTGCCTTGGTGACGAGTTGGATCACATGCCAACCGTATGTCGTCTGTACGGGCGCACTGATCTCACCAGGTTCGTTTAGAGCAAAGGCTGCATCCTTGAATTCCTGGATATAACTGTCATTCTTGCCAATCCATCCGAGATCTCCGCCGTTATCTTTGTTTGAGGTATCGGTAGAATATTCAGCTGCAAGCGCTGTCCAATCTCCGCCACTTTTCATTTTATCGATAACTTCCTGGGCTTTATCCTGTGTATCGACAAGTATGTGCCTGACCCAAACCTGTTCTTCCTGGGGAAGCATATCCTTCGTGAGATCCTCAAGCAACTTGGTGCGAAGAAGATTCGCGGTGAAGATATCCTCTATCTGCTTGTTACTAATCCCCAGGTTTTTGACCTCTTTGAGGTAATTACCAAGTTCCTTGCGGTACAGTTTTGTTGTGTAGACTGTTGGGGTAGGAGTGATAGTAGGAATTTCGGTGGCAGTTGGTTCCACGGTTGGGGTGGTTGACTCAGCGGCAACTTTAGTCTGGCTGACCGCTGTCGGTTCCAGAGTTGGCTGCCAGCCTTCTGGCGTGGCTGTGGAAGTCGGGGCAGGGGTTGCTGTTTCGGTGGGTTTGATCAGGTTAAATTGCTCACTCGACCAAGTCGGAGTATAGACAATGGTTGGAGTGATGGTCGGCGTGTTGGTTCCCATTGGATAGAATCCGAAAGATGCCTGAATCGCATCCTGGAGCTCTTTATCAGAAACGGATAAACCGCGCTTGGCAGCTTCTTCACGGATAAGTTGATCATCAATCATTTGATTGAGAACATTTTCCCCGATCAGTTCGGTGTCATTCAATTGAGCAACCAGTTCGATGGCAGCAGACTTGAATTGGCTGCCTGAATCTCCGAATAGTTGAGCGTAGTAGGCATAATTACTGGTAGTGGAGAGCATGTTCAGGCGGGTATAAGTCACATTCGACTCAAAATCACCCGCTTTGATTTCAGCATCTCCCACACGAGCAACAACTTTATTGGGCTGGACGATGTAGTTGTCGACCAGGACGTAAGCCAACAAAAGTAAAGCAAGTCCGATTACAACGCCAGTGACGATCAAAGCGGACTTGATTTGTTTTTCTTCGCGTTCCTTACGAGCAATGTGCTTTTTGGTAACAAGCTTTGGGCTCTCAGTTTTTTTAGCCATACTCGATCACCAACCTAGTTGTTTTCAGTCCAGAAATCACCATCAAAAGGAAGTAAGGCTATGTGACGGGCATTCTTGACAGCCGTGGCAACCTCACGCTGGTGTTTAGCACAGGCGCCAGTCTGGCGACGGGGGCGGATCTTTCCGGTTTCATTGATGTAACGAGACATCAATTCAACGTTTTTGTAATCAATTACAAGGTTCTTGTCAGAACAGAACTGACAAAACTTTGGGCGGGAAACAAAGCGGCGGGGGCGTTCGCCACGTTCACCATTTTGGGAGCGTTCACCGCGGTCTGAGAATCTGCTTTCAGTCATGTTAACTCCTGTTATGCTTTGCGGACAACGATGTGCCGCAGAACCTGTTCGTTGTAGCCTAAAGTGCGTTTGAGGCCGGCAACTTCTTCGGGTTTGTAGGTGAAGTCTACGAATACATAGTAGCCTTCATTGGCTTTGCTGATGGGGTAAGCAAGTTTGCGCTTGCCCCAGCGATCAATCTTGGCGATCTCACCACCGTTGTTCTTAATGAGGGTTTCCACATTATCCACAGCGGTGTTCAGAGAGGCTTCGTCCAGATCAGCCTGGAGAATAAAAATGAGTTCATAATTGTGCATACGTGTCGAGGCTCCTTTCCTCGGGTTTGCTCCTGCTTTTCGCCGTTGGCGGGCAGGAGTGGAAGGTTGATATCAGGCTTATTCCTGATTTAACAGACGGTATTTTATCACATGTTGCGAATTAAGCAACTAAAAACAAAAACTGCTTATAGGGCAGTTTTTGTTTTCTAAGAGACTACACTTAGTCTTCTTCCCGTTTCTTCTTCTTTTCAGATGAGAAGAGCATCGACACAACGCTGACGATGAGCGAGCCAAGCAGGGCAGACCAGAAGTTGTCTACAACGTATCCAACATTGAACCAGGTCTGTGCCAGGTAAGATGAAAGCATGAACATCGCAGCATTTAATACAAGACTAAATAAGCCCAGGGTGAGGATGATCAATCCGCATGAAAGGGTCTTCAGGATCGGCAAGAGTATCGCGTTTAACAGCGCCAGGATGGCTGCTGTGATGGCGTACACAACCCAGGCGTCACTTTCGACATGGATCCCAGGGATCAACCAGGCGGCAACAAAGAGCGCCAACATAAATACAAGCCATCTTTTAAACAAGTTCATTTGATTCCTTTCTACTATTTTGCATTAATTATCTCCCCAACCCAGATAACGAACGCTAGAAAATATAAGGTTTATTGAAATGAGAAATGCCCCTGGCGCGACTCGAACGCGCAACCAACAGTTTAGAAGACTGGTGCTCTATCCATTGAGCTACAGGAGCAAGCGGGTGTTGATTATACTCTTTTTCCCATAGGATCAAACGGGACGAATACCTTTATAAACCCGGGTGGTGCCAATCGTACGCAGGATAGTATCAGCTGGTTTTCCAACGCGTTCAGCTAATTCAATCGCGTTAAGCGGTTCGTTGCGGTTAACGATAAAAACCTTGAAAATGGTATCGACCAGCGGGGCATTGGCCGTGATAAAACCTTCTTGCCTGGCGCAATGATCAACCAGAGTCTGGATAAGTCCATCGCCGCGTGTCACCACACCGGTTTCAGGATTGACGAGGTCCATTTCCTGTTCGTCAGTAAATTGCGCAAACACACCCTGGTGGGTGGGGCACATGAATGTTACCAGTGAGTTACGCCAGTTCCGGTCTTGTGATTTCCACCAGTCAAGATCCACGCGGAACTTCGTGGTCAGACCAGGTTTAATGAGACTAGCTTTGCTCAGCATTCAGATTATTCCTTTCCTTGATCTGCCAGGTGGTAATAATGATCGCCAACGTGGATGATTTCCGGATTTGTCGAAAGCGCTTCGAGCAATTCCATTGGCGGAGTGCGCCTGATGACATTGATCGCGGCATAAAGGTCAACAAAGTGAACGTGATGCTGGCTATTCAACTTTGAAAGTTCATTCATCATGCGGAAAACGTCGGATTTTAGCTGGATATTTCTTCCAGAACGATCCTGCCAGATCTTGTCGAGCCCTTCCTGATCGGGGATGGCGATCGCCATTCGCTCGTTGAAACCAGCATAAATTGGCTGTCGCAAAAGAGCAAAAACCAATCCACCATCGGCGCCAACCAGTACGGTTTTGATCCACTCTTTGTTGGAGCGTTTTTTCTCCGCTGAAATGATCATGGTGCCAGGGTGCTTGGTTGCACTGATCTCAATATTACTGCCCGGGATGAGGTTTTGTTCTTCAAACCATTCTCGCAAGCCGACGACATAATTGTGGGGGCGGACTACCCATGCAGAAATGGGCTGCTGAGTCTGTTTGTCGATGAAGGTGATCTTGATATTTTCAGATTCCAGTGCTGAAGGCAGAACACGATTCGAATTTGGCGTGACGGGAATGCTGCCGCTACGCCAATGGGGGTAGGTGAGTGTAATG
>ERZ1645192.4528-NODE-4528-length-10969-cov-7.522998_pt1 | contig 10969 bp, 8 predicted proteins | sample MGYA00575354_ERZ1645192 | MGnify/ENA primary metagenome ERZ1645192 (study PRJEB40844, sample SAMN11349763) | freshwater sediment metagenome | isolation source: river sediment | host: Sediment | place: India: Faizupur Khadar , New Delhi | collected 2017-02-21 ...
GATGTGGTTCATACCCGAACCCTCCATCAACACATGGGCTGCTGCTGCCGTGCAGGCGCCAATGGCCATCAGGCCTTCGAGAGCGATATTTACAACACCGGATTTTTCACAAATCATACCACCTATTGCGGTGATGAGAATCGGAGCCACAATCATCAGGACTGAAGGAAGCATTCCCCATATCATACTCATTTGACTCCTACCTCCTTCTGCAGCTGTTTCTTGTCCAAGTACTCCTGATAGAGCTTGAGTGCCGAACGAAGGGCGATGAAAATGACTATGAGACCTTGGATGATGAAGGTGATTTCCTTGGGTATCTGCTTGCTCTGCATCAAAGCCTGTGCATTCTTGAGCAGTCCGAAGAGCAAGCCGGCCAGCGTCGTGCCCAGTGCCGTACAGTTGCCTACCAGAGCGACGGCTATACCGTCGAATCCATAGTTGTCCATCCCTGAAAGCACCCGCCCGTACTTGAAGGATCCGAGGGCGACGATACCGCCGGCAAGTCCTGCGAACGCACCGCTGATGGCCATGGATATCGAGATGGATTTGATTACGGGAATACCGCTGGCCCTTGCGGCATCCTTGTTGAAGCCGGTGGCCCTCATGCCGTACCCGAGACTGGTCTTCTCCATGATGAACCAATAGACCAATACTGAGCCGGCCATCATGAAAATGCCGTTGTTCAACAGTGAGTTGTTGGTGATTTTCTGAAAGAATGCATTGCCGATCAAGGCAGTCTCGGGAAAGTTCGCCGTCTTGTAGGTGGTGGCTCCAGGCAGTTGCAGACAGATGATCCGGCTCAGGTACAGGGCAACATAGTTGAGCATGATGGTGGAGACCACCTCGCTCACCTCGTACTTTGCCTTCAGAAGGCCTACCACGCCGCCCCACAGCGAACCAATGACAATTGCCCCGAGCATGGCGAGCATCCAATGCAGTACGGGAATCCGGGGTCCAAGCAGTGCAATCGCCTGGGCCATGGTCATGCCCATGATGTACTGGCCTTCACCACCGATGTTGAACAGTCCGACGCGCTTGGCAAACCCCATGGAAAGTCCGCAGAGAATGAAGGGAACCGAGTAGTTGAGCGTCTCGGCGATGTACCGGACATTCATCCGTCCGTTGTCGATATTGTACCCGCTCAGCGCTTGGAAAAGCGCCTTGTACATGTTCAAGGGGTTCTTTCCCACCAGGGCGACCAATACGGTGCCTACGAGAAAACCCAACACGACAACCAGAACCGAGACGGCCCCATCCGATTGGATGAGCTTTTGACGAGACGGTTTCATCAAAGCGCCTCCTTCTTCGACCCGGCCATCATCAAGCCGATGTCATATTCGGTGACCTCGTTCTGTTTGTTTACTGCCACAATACGCCCTTTGCTGATGGTTGCAATGCGGTCGCAGAGATTCATGATCTCATCAAGCTCGAAGGAGACCAGCAGGATGGCCCTGCCCTTCTCTCGCTCGGCGATGATCCGCTTTCGGATGTACTCAATCGCTCCGACGTCCAATCCCCGGGTGGGCTGTGCCACCACCAGGACCTTCGGGGAGAGGGAAATCTCCCTGGCAACGACGACCTTTTGCTGGTTTCCCCCTGACAGGCTTCCCGCAGTGGTCTTCGCTCCCTCGGCGCTGCGGATGTCGAATTGCTTGATGAGGTTCTCAGCCTCCTGGTTCATTGCTTCATAATCGAGGATGCCCATCCGTTTTCGGTACGCATCCCGGTAGTAGTTCTTGAGGGCGGTGTTCTCGGCTATGGTGAACTCACCAACCACTCCATACTTTTTTCGATCTTCGGGGATATACCCAAGCCCCTCTTCGATCCTCTGGCGGATGGAGAGGTTCTCAATGGGTTTGCCGTCAAGCAACACCGAACCGCCGGCAATCGGCAACAAACCGGTGATGGCACCCAGAAGCTCGCTTTGACCATTGCCGTCGACACCGGCAATTCCGACGATTTCACCCTCGTGGACATCGAGGCTTACATCCTTGACCCGCATCGTGCCGTTTTGATCGGCGACCTGAAGGTTTTTCAGGCTCAACATCACCCTGCCCGGCTGCTGCTCGGGTTTCTCAATCTCGAATTTCACCGCTCGGCCTACCATCATTTCTGCAAGATCCTGCTCACTGACATCCTTTACCTCGACCGTCCCGATACAGCGGCCGCGTCGAAGGACGGTGCAACGGTCTGCGACTTCCTTTATCTCCTTAAGCTTGTGGGTTATCAATACTATGGTTTTTCCTTCCGAACGAAGTTTCTTGAGAATGTCCATCAACTCATCGATTTCCTGCGGAGTCAAGACGGCGGTAGGCTCATCGAAAATAATGATATTCGCATTGCGATAGAGTGTTTTGAGAATTTCCACACGCTGTTGCTGCCCGACGGTGATGTCCTCGACCAATGAGTCCGGATCGACTTTCAGGGCGTACTGGCTGCTCAGTCGGGCGACATGCTCGCGGGCGCTTTTCATATCGAGCAACCTGCCTTTCGTCGGCTCCATACCCAAGACGATATTCTCGGTTACGGTATAGTTCTGCACCAGTTTGAAGTGCTGATGGACCATTCCGATCCCCAGAGCGGTAGCCACATTGGGGTTCTTGATCTCAACAGGCCTGCCATCGAGCAGGATCAAGCCGCTGTCTGCACTGTATGATCCAAACAGGATGGACATCAAGGTCGACTTTCCAGCCCCGTTTTCACCAAGCAATGCATGAATTTCCTGATGTCTTACCTGCAGGGTTACCTTATCGTTTGCCACCACACCGGGAAATGTTTTGGTGATATTCATCATTTCTATTGCGTATTCACTCACCATCGGCTCCTCATTCCAAAGCTCTTTCTCTGACCACTACACCGAATGACCAGGGAGAGAGCCGGCAGTCTCCTGCCGGCAGTGGATTGCTCAGTCGTCGAGAGCTGCGAGCCCTGCGGGGGCAGCACCTGCTGCGAGGGCCTCACGATACGTCTTGTAGAGTTTGATCCTGCCGCTGATGATATCAGCCTTTGCTGCATCAACCTGCTTGATCACGTTTGCACTGAGTTCGGGATTTGCCGTTGAGTAGCCTACACCATCGTCGGCCATGCCCATCTGGACCACCCCGCCGGTGAAAGATCCATCTGCAACAGCCTTGAGGACCATCAAAGAAGAGTTTTCCACCCTCTTGATCATGGACGTCAGGACGGCGCTCTTTGTTCCGGCGTAGATGCCATCGGCATATTGGTCGCTGTCTACACCGATCGCCCAGACGTTCTTGCCCTGCATACGATATTCCTTTGCCTGTGCAATGGTGCCGTTTCCGGTTCCACCGGCTGCGCTGAAGATGCAGTAGACACCCATATCGTACCAGTTCTTCGCCTGTGCTTTCGCAAGTTCGGGCTTGCCCCAGTCGTTGGCATAGTAGTCAAATATCTGAGCATTGGGGAATACCGAACGAATGCCCTGGACGTAGCCCATCTCGAACTTGGTGATGGTTGCTCCGGGAACTCCACCGATGAATCCGAACTTCGGGTTCTGGATTCCATCTTCCTTGGCCTGCAGCGCAGCTGCCAACCCTACGAGGTAGGAGCCCTGCTCCTCCGAGTAGATGAACTCCAAGACATTCGGCAGTCCCACCCAGTCCACGTCTACGATGGTGTACTTCTGATCCGGATACTGGGGAGCTACTTCGCTCAGGGCGTCAGCCCAGGTGAAACCGGTGACCATGATCAGGTCATACCCTTCATCGGAGGCCTGTCTGAGGTTCGGGATGTACATGTCCTGAGTCTGTGCAGTCACTACATCATAGAGCTTGCCGCGGTTGGCAGCATTCTCCACGGTATCGCCATAGTATTGGACGATGCCTCTCCACGCAGCTGCGTTGAAGGACTTGTCATCGATTCCTGTTGCGTCCGTGAGCAGGCGAATGGTCGGTCTGCTGTCGGCAGCCTCAACTTCCTTGCCGCCTTGGGCGAAGAGCGTGGTTGCCATAACCAATACGATTACCAGCAAAGTTACTTTTTTCATGGATTACCCTCCTTATGGTTGGTCCGTGATACATGTAATTGGTATTCTACCACAACAAAAAGTATTGTGAATGAAGAGTTTTTGCCCTATTGGGAAAGAATATGGCATTCTATGGCCTTTGCTGCACCATCCTCGTTGTTTGATGCGGTAGTGGTGTGGGCATGCGCCTTGACCTCGTCGCTTGCATTATCCATGGCAACGGCAAGACCTGCAATGCCGAACATCGGCACATCATTGAGGCCGTCCCCGATGACCATGAGATCTTGCTCTGTATGACCCAAGAGGGAGAGCAGCGTAACAAGGCTCGATGCTTTCTGCACTCCTTGTGCCGTAATCTCCATGAAGAAGGGATCGCTGAACCCCAGGTCAGCATGGTTGCCGACCAATCCCGTCAACGCTTCTTTGGCTGCAAGCAGTCTTGCCGGCTCTCCCACGATCATGACCTTGGGCATCGGATGCCGGACTTCTGCAATGAGATCGTCGACCTTCCTGATGGGAATGGCATTATTATAGGCTTCCAAGCCCACATACGGGTCGTCAGGCATCTCGGTTATGACTCCTTGCTCATCATAGCTGAGTGCGGCAAGTCGGTGCTCCTTGGCGTAGGTGAAACAAGTATGGATGGTGTTCAAATCCACGGTTCTCTCCCGGATCACCTCGAGATTGCGCGTGGATACCAGCTGTCCTCCATTGTAGGCGAGAATGGTTGCATCCTCACCCAGCAGGCCAAGCCTCCGGGCGACAGGAACAATACCCAACACAGGTCGTCCGCTGGCAAGAACGATGTGAACGCCCTTGTCGTAAGCACGTTGCACCGCTTCTTTCGTACGCACCGTAATCTCTTTGGTGCTGGTGGTGAGAGTACCGTCCAAATCCAAGGCCAAGGTGGTGTACATCGAGTGCTCCTATAAAATGGAAAACTCCTTATTTCCATTACGAAACAAGGAGTTATCATGAATTTACTACTCGGGCAGAGAGGATTTGAACCTCCGACCCCTTGGTCCCGAACCAAGTGCGCTAGCCCCTGCGCTACTACCCGTCAGCTTCACAGCCGGAGTTCAATATACCTATTGGCCCTTTGAATGTCAATACGAAACAAAAACAGGCGTTTTTGCTTTTATACAGCAATTCATTGACAGTAGCTAGGTGAAATGCTATTTTTCATAAGACTGTCCGCTCATGCGGAAAATGCTCCACAGAAAGAGGTTTATCATGTCTGAAAACGACGACACAAATGGAAAGAAGCCCGAGGGTGAGGCTAAAGAGCTCACCATCGGTAAAGCAAAAAAGAACACAGTAGCTGTTGAAGGCAAGAAAGAAGCCGCTCTCAAACCAAAACGCAAGATCTCCATCGGCTGGGTTCTGGGTATGTTGATCCTGATTCTCATCGCCATCTCCTTTGTGTTGGCTCCCGCAATTCAAGCCTTTGTCGGTAAAAGTACGAGTGATGGCATCGTTTTCGGCAAGTACGGCAAGCAGGAGATCAAGTACGCCTACGGCAACTACTTCTATGACCAGGTCCAGAACTATGCCGATCAGTATAAATCAAGCGGAATGGACCAGACCCAGGCTCTCTACCAGATTTGGAAAAGTGCCTACGACAGCACGGTGATCTTCACCGCAATCAACGAATTGGCCACCAAGGCTGGCATCATTGCCGCCGATGAAGTAGTCAATAGGGCGATCATCAACAGCGGAGCGTACAACAAGGACGGCAAGTTTGATGTGGCCACCTATCAGAATGCCAGTGCCGAGACCAAGGCAAGCGTAGAGAAATCCATCCGCCGTTCGCTTCCCTACCAGATTGTAGTCGACGATGTAGGAACCGTTCTTTCCTCCAGCGCCGAGGCTGAATATATTGCAGCGATGGCCAGTAAGGGAAGAACTTTCCGGTATCTTGTAGTTAACCAGAACCAGTATCCAAATGAATTGGCCTCCCAGTACGCCCTGCAGAACAAGCAGCTCTTCTACACCATGGATCTGAGCATCATCTCCGTAGAGACAGCAGAGCAGGCCAAGAATTTGTATGAATCCATCACCAGCGGACAGACCACGTTCGAGGCAGCAGCAGTTGCAAACAGCCTGGACGGTTATGCAGCCGCGGAGGGAAGGGTTGGTCAACTGTACTACTACGGTATTCTCTCCAATTTCAAGAACGCCGAGGAGGCTTTGGCCCTGCTCAGTGCCAAGGAGGGAGACGTTCTTGGCCCGTTCGAGGCAAACGGTTCGTTCTCGCTGTACAAGATCAACAGTGCTCCAGTGGAAAGCGACTATGCCAGCGATTCTACGCTTGCTTCGGTGAAGGCATACCTTGCAGTCAACGACTCCGCTTTGATCGACACCTATCTCTCAGACCTTGCAAAGGACTGGGCCGAGAAAGCCAAGGCTGAAGGCCTTGATGAGCTGGCCCTTCAGAATAATCTGGAAGTTGTTGAAGTAGGTTCGACTCCCTACAACGCAGGCAAGAGCAGCTACATGAGTGACTTCACCTATACCGACCCCGCAGGTCTGCTTCGCAGTGCCGCCACCGGCGATGTCGCCAAAGAGCTCTATACCGCCCAGCCCAACACCATCTTGGACCCTATCAAGGTCGGCTCTTCCTACCTGCTGCTCGAAGTTGGGGAGGATACCCAGGATGAAGGAATGGCCAGCTACCTCTCGATGTTCTATGACTATTACAGCGGAAGTCAGAACCAGCAGGATTTCTCTCAGGCCTTGTATACCTCCGATGCCTTCGAGGATAACTTTTTGACAACCTTCCTGACTGTGGTGCTTGGCCAGTAACAGAAAGAGCATTCATGCGTCAATTGTGATAGCCGGCATTCGTGCCGGCTTTTTCATATGGAATTGCAGGCTGTTCCATGCTAGGCTACAGGCTGTATGAAACCAACAACCGGCAGGATTCTCAAAACAGTACTCATTTCCTTGGCAGTCTTGCTCATAGCAACAGGAATTGCCACCTATCTGGTCATTGACGCTCTGACCAACACCAGAATATATCAGGACTTTGACCAGCATACCGAACTCTTTGTTGTGCCGGAGCACCCGTTCAATCTTGACCAAGCCATCCAAGAGCAAAAAGCCTTCACCATGCCCTATACAAATGAATCCTTCTCCATACTCTGGGGAACCGACTTCCACCTGCGAAGGGGTCCTTTCTCAAATCGAAAAAAAATATATGGTTTACTTGAAAAAGCGTTCGAGGAGACAAATCCCGACCTGACGGTCATAAGTGGAGACCTCCTCTTCAGCTTCGACAGCTTGAAAATGCTTACCGAATTCGCCGATTTCATGCAACAGCACAACCGATTTTGGGCACTGAGTTTCGGCAACCACGACGGCCAGTACGCCCATGACAAACCCACCTTGGCTAATTTGCTGGATGCCTACCCTACCGCCATCTTCTCCCAGGGTGAGAGTTGGGTTGCCGGCAACAGCAATTATCCGATAGTCCTTACCAAGGACGGGCATCCGGTTCAGGCGATCATGTTGCTCGACTCCCATGACAGCCGAATCTATGAAGGGGGCGTCATCGCCCCCGACTACATCTATCCCTCCCAGATTGCCTGGTATCGCTGGGTGGAGGATGGCCTGGGGCAAGTGCCTCTGTATACCTTCCTGCATATACCTTTTCCTGAATTCCAACTTCTTTGGGATAGTGGAAATGCAATAGGGGTCAAGCTGGATAAGACAGTGAATACACCGCTGGAGAATACCGGCCTGTTCGCTGCCATGCAGGAGAAGCAGAACACGGTGGCTGTGTTCAGCGGCCACGACCACCTCAATGATTTCTTCGGCAGCTGGGAAGGCATCGACCTTCACTACGGAAGAAGCGCCAGCTACGGATCCTACGGCTCCAGGTTTCACAGCAAAGGGCTCAAGACCATCACCTTGTTCGCTGATGGCCGTCCCTACGAGGTCGCCACCTATACAGTTGATGATTGGAATTTGTAGAATCAAGGGATAAGGAGGAGAAGGTATGCAGACTGAAATCACCCAGGCACAGGATTTGCTCGATGCAAAGGGCCGCATCATCCAGGAAGGATGGGCCCGCCATCCCTACTGGAACTATGAACGCAGCAAGATAAAAGGTGGTGCACTCAAGATCAAGGAGTGGGACTACTATGCAATAATCAACCAACAACAAGGGTATGCAGTAACAGCTACGATCAGCGACTTGGGGTATGCAGCACTCTTTGCCCTCAGCTATGTCGACTTCAATGCCGCCAAAGTCAGCCAGGCCGATGCACTGACATTTTTCCCCCGCGGATCCATCGGTCTTGCACCGTCCTCCACCGAGGACAGCCAAGTCTCATGGGCCAACAAGAAACTTCGCATCGCTTTCATCAAGCGGGGCCTGCAGCGCCACATCATGGTCGCCTGCCCCACCCTTGTACTGCCCGATGGAACGGTGGGATTGGACTATGACATCACCCTCACCCAGGCAGAGTCATCAGAGAGCCTCAATATCGCCACCAGCTGGAAGCAACAGCGCAAGGCCTTTTATCTCAACGAAAAAGTCAACTGCCTGAAAGCAACCGGCACGATTCGCAGGGGCATGGAAACAGAGAATCTCTTGCTCGGGGAGGCTTGGGGTGTACTGGATTGGGGAAGAGGCAGGTGGACGTACCAGAATACGTGGTATTGGGCCAGCGCCTCGGGTTTGCTTGAGAACGTACCCTTTGGGCTGAACCTCGGCTATGGTTTTTCCGATCGAACGCCGGCAAGCGAGAATGCCATCTTCTACAACAATTGCATCCATAAACTTGGCGAGGTCAGTTTTCATTTCGATCAAGAGGACATGCTTGCACCATGGACCATGCAAGATGAGCAAGGACGGCTCGACTTGGTATTTGAAGCATGCGTCGACCGCTCATCGAACACAAATTTTCTCATCATCAAGAGCGACCAACATCAGGTATTCGGATATTTCAGCGGAACCTGCACCTTGGACGATGGCACAAAACTGCAGATCGACAGGCTGCTGGGCTTTGCAGAACAGGTCTATAATCGTTGGTAGGCGAATTTGGGTTTTTGGGATGTTTCTGTCTTGCAACAACTTGTTCATTTGTATAGACTGGTATGGCTTATTATGTTCATCTCGGCTCACAACCGATAATCCAACCACATATGATTCAGGAGATCCATGTCAGAGTTAACAAGCTTTGCGGACCTAGGGCTGTCCGCACAAACCATTGCCGCCATTGAAGCGAAAGGCTTCGAAGAACCTACCAAGATTCAGAGCGCATGCATACCCCTGCTCCTTAAGGACCAGGTCGACGTTATTGGCCAGGCACAGACCGGAACCGGAAAAACTGCCGCTTTCGGGCTTCCCATTCTCGAAATTGTAGACCCTTCAATGTACCAGGTCCAAGCACTCATTCTCGCTCCCACACGCGAGCTTGCTGTACAAAACGCAGAAGAGATCAACTCCCTGAAGGGAGACCGACGATTGGAAATCGCCGCTGTGTACGGCGGAGCTTCCATGGAACTGCAATTGCGCAAGCTGAAAAGAGGCGTTCATGTTGTAGTCGGAACCCCCGGTCGTATTCTCGACCATCTCCGACGTGGTTCGCTGCATCTTGAGCACCTCAAATTCGTGGTGCTTGATGAAGCGGACGAAATGCTCGACATGGGCTTCATCGATGATATCGAGGAAGTACTGAAGCAGACTCCAGCTGAAAAGCGCATGCTTTGTTTTTCCGCCACCATGCCGCTGCCGATCCAGAGGCTCGCCGAGCGTTTCATGCATGAGCCGCACTTGGTCAAGATTCAGCAGGACACGATGACCAGCAATCTCACCGACCAAATTTATGTCGAAGTGAAAGAGTCTGACAAGTTGGAAGCACTCACCCGCATCATCGATATGGAAGAGAATTTTTATGGAATCATTTTCTGCCGGACGAAGATCCAATGTGATGAGATCGGCAGGAAGTTGATCGACCGCGGCTACGATGCCGAACCTTTGCATGGCGATCTTTCCCAGAAGCAGAGAGAGTTGATACTCCACAAAATGAGAGAGAGAAGCATCAGCATCATTGTTGCCACCGACGTGGCTGCACGTGGTATTGATATTTCCGATCTCACCCATGTCATCAACTTCTCACTGCCCGAAGATCCGGATGCATACATCCACCGTGTAGGAAGAACCGGGCGTGCGGGAAAGACCGGTGTTGCGATCACCTTTGTTGCTCCCCGTGAGTTCAAGCGTTTCTCCTTCATCAAGAAAGTCTCCAAGACCGATATCAGGCGCGAGTCTGTCCCGGAAGCAAGCGAGATCATCAGGATCAAGCGTGCAAGAATTCTCAGCCGGCTTTCAGCGCTCTCGGATGAGGATGCGCAAAGCAGTCATTTCCTCCCAATCGCCGAACAGCTGCTCGACGGCAAAAAGCCTGAAATCGTAGTGGCGGCCCTTCTGGACCACTTCTACAAAGATCAGCTCGATGTTTCCAAGTACCAACACATCAGTGGCAGTCGGGATGATCGAAGGGGTGACCGACCTGTACGCGAGGAGGAAAGCGGGTTCACCCGCCTGTTCATCGCTCGAGGCAGGAAAGACGGACTTGACAAGCGGATGCTGGTCGATTACCTCATCGAACAGGTGGGAGCAGAGGACAGGGACATCCAGGATGTTTCCGTTCGCGACGAGTTCTCGTTTGTCAGCGCCCCGCTTCAGGTTGCTGAGCGCATCCTGAAGACGTTCGGTGACCAAGGGCCGGAAGGCAAGCCGATCATCACCCGTGCAAAGCCCGACAATCCCAATGGCAAAAACCTCAGCGGCCGAACCCGTGACGATCGACGGCCATCCTATGGCGAACGCAAATATAGAAGCGACCGTGACGACTACCAGCCTTACGGGAGGGATTCCTATGGCGGTGAAGACCGGTATGAGAGTCGACCGACTTTCTAGGATGACCGATCTCCCAGGGTCCATGGAAAGTACAACACGTCCAAGGCCAAGAA
>ERZ1645192.4529-NODE-4529-length-10969-cov-7.144951_pt1 | contig 10969 bp, 13 predicted proteins | sample MGYA00575354_ERZ1645192 | MGnify/ENA primary metagenome ERZ1645192 (study PRJEB40844, sample SAMN11349763) | freshwater sediment metagenome | isolation source: river sediment | host: Sediment | place: India: Faizupur Khadar , New Delhi | collected 2017-02-21 ...
CGCCCGATGCGCCCGACATTCTAGACAGGCCGTTGCCGCAGGCCACCCAGCCCGCCTCGCTCGGCAAGATGACATCGGCGGGGGCTGAAACACGAATGTCGCCGCGCAGTACATAGCCATCGCCCGTACGTTCATAAAACCCGGAATAGACCTCACCCATCCGCGCATCGAGCAGGGCCAGAACCCGCTCGGCCGACGACTGCGCCGCCATGGTTTCGAGACTGGTCACCGCCACAAGAGGCAAGTCCGCCGCCACGGCGAGGCCCTGCGCCGCGCCACAGGCCACGCGCAAGCCGGTGAAAGCGCCGGGGCCGACGCCAAAGGCGATGGCATCGAGATCGGCGATCTGCACGCCGCTTTCCGCCAGCAATTCGCGAACCAGCGGCAACAGCGTTTCGGAATGCGGCTGTTTTTCCGGGCAAAAGCGTTCAGTCACGACGCCATCGCGCCACAGGGCGCAGGAACCGAGTTCGGTGGATGTTTCGAGGGCAAGGATCAGCATGGGGCGGCATTTTACCGGAGGCTCACCCCCGGGGCGATTCAATCTCGCCGCCCGCCGCCTCGCCCGCCGCCACGGAAATCGTGATGCTCCGGCAGGCCCCGCTGCTCGCGCATCTCGTCGCGCAGGCGGCGACGGTCTTCCATGGGCAGATCGCGCCAGCGTGGCGGCGCTTCCTCACGACGCAGCTCGCGCTCGTGTTGCCGCTCGTGTTGCCAGTGTTCGCGCATCTGCTGGCGCATGTGGCGCCGCTCTTCGGGCGGCAGGTCGCGCCAATGCGGCTGCGCCCACGCGCCGCCCACCGAGCCGAGAAGGCCCAGGAGCAACAGCGAACGGGTGACGAAAGCTTTCATGGCAGCGCAAAAGACGGGAGTTCAGATGCCATCATTGTCCATCCGGCTGGCAGCAGCAAGGGCATCGAGATGTAAGGATATGTTTCCCGGCCGCGCTGGGACAAAGCTTGTTACCATTTGCCGTGTTGCCCTCGCTTCCAGCCGTTATCCTTGCTCGCATGAACGAACAACACCACCACATTCTGGTCGTCGATGACGACGCCCGCCTGCGCGATCTGCTCACCCGCTACCTCGGCGAACAAGGCTTCGAGGTCAAGGCGGCAGCCGACGGCCAGCAGATGGACAAGCTGCGCGCCCGCGAGCACTACCACCTGATCGTCCTCGACCTGATGATGCCCGGCGAGGATGGCCTGTCGATCTGCCGCCGCCTGCGCGGCCAGGGCGACCAGACCCCGATCATCATGCTCACCGCCAAGGGTGACGAGGTCGATCGCATCGTCGGCCTCGAAATGGGCGCCGACGACTATCTGCCCAAGCCCTTCAACCCGCGCGAACTGCTCGCCCGCATGCACGCCGTGCTGCGCCGCCAGGGCAACAAGCCGCCCGGCGCGCCGGAAGGCGATGTCGAGACCATCCGCTTCAGCAATATCGAGGTCGATCTGGCCGCCCGCACGCTGAAGCGGGGCGACGACCTGCTGCCGCTGACCACCGGCGAATTCGCCGTGCTCAAGGTCTTGCTCCAGCACCCCCGCCAGCCGCTGTCGCGCGACAAGCTGATGACCCTGGCCCGCGGCCGTGAGCAAGGCCCGTTCGACCGCGCCATCGACGTGCAGGTTTCCCGCCTGCGCAAGCTGATCGAAAGCGACCCGGCCCAGCCGCGCTACCTGCAGACGGTGTGGGGCTTCGGCTACGTCTTCGTGCCGGACGGCGCCGCGCGGGACTGAGCGAATGCCGCGCACGCTGCTGGCGCGCACCTTCCTGCTGCTCGCCATCCTGGTCCTGCTCACCACGGCGGCCTGGCTGAGCCTTTTCCGCTACATGGATGCCGAGCCGCGCGCCCGCGAAACGGCGCAGCTGGCGGCTTCGGCGGTCAACCTGATCCGCGCCTCGCTGTTCGCCGCCGCCCCGGAAAAACGGCTCGGCCTGTTCGCCGAATTTTCCAGCCGCGAGGGTATCCGCCTGTTGCCGGCCGAACCGGAAGACCAGGTCGAGGCCATGCCCGATGCGCGCTTCTTTGGCCTGCTCGAGCGTGAACTCCACCAGCGCCTGGGCGACCATACCCGCATCGCAGCCAGCGTCGATGGCGTGCCCGGTTTCTGGGTCAGTTTCCGCCTGGACGAGGCCGATGAAGAAGAATACTGGCTGGTGCTGCCCCGCGAGCGAGCCGCGCGCAGCTTCGCCCGCCACTGGCTGACCTGGGGCCTGCTTGCCGTCGTGCTTGCCCTCGCCGTCGCCTGGCTGATCGCCTCACGCATCAGCAAGCCGCTCAAGGCCATGGCCCAATCGGCCGAAACGGTGGGGCGCGGCCAGATACCGACGCCCTTGCCAGAAGATGGCGGCGACGAACTGAGCCGCCTGGCCAGGGCTTTCAACGCCATGGCGGCCGACCTGCAACGCAACGAAAGGGAGCGTTCCGAGGTACTGGCCGGTATTTCGCACGACCTGCGGACGCCGCTGACCCGGCTGCGCCTCGAAGCCGAGATGAGTCTCGGCGACGAAACGACCCGGCAGGCGGTCGTTTCCGATATCGAGCAGATGGAGAGCGTGATTTCGCAGTTCATGGACTACGCGCGCGCCGAATCGGGCGAAACGCCCGTCCTGACTGATCTTTCCGGGCTTCTGGCCAACATCGCCAGCCGGCAGGCGAGCATCGGCCGGCCGCTGGTCAGCGACATCGCGCCACTCGACGACCTGCTGCTGCGCCCGAAGGCGATCGCGCGCGCCGTCACCAACCTGCTCGACAATGCCGCCAAATATGGCGCGGGCGAGATCAGCCTGCGGCTGCTCGCCGCCCCCGGCGAAATCCACATCGAGGTCGGCGACTGCGGCCCGGGCATTCCGGAAAGTGAAATCGACCGTCTGAAACGCCCCTTCACCCGCCTGGAAGCCGCGCGCACCAATGCCACCGGCACCGGCCTCGGACTCGCCATCGTGGACCGCATCGCGCGCCTGCACGATGGCCAGCTCGATTTGTTGCCGAACCCCGGGGGCGGCCTGCTGGTTCGCCTGACGCTGCCGATCAGGCGCTGAGCGGGAAGGCCTCGATAATCCGGTAATTCGGGCCTTCCGGCGTCAATACCGAACTGACCAGCACAAAACGCGGGCAGGGCCACAGCAGCTTATCGGGCATGGGCAACTCGCTGATTCGCCCCTCGTTGGGAGCGCAGCGCATCTTGCGGACCAGCGACACATGCGGCGTGAAACCCTGCCCCGGCGGGCGGGTTCGGTAGCCCTTCCCGCCCAGTCTCGCCTGCAGGCGAGACTGGAGATCGACCAGTTCATCAGGCACCGCCGCACACCCGGCCCACAACAACTGGTTTTTCGGCCAGTAGCCGAAATGCCCCAGCCGTATGGCGAAAGAGCGGCCGGGAATCCCCCTGGCCAGCGCACACAGGGCGGGCAGTTCAGCCACCGCCACCTCGCCGAGAAACGCCAGGGTGAGATGGATGGTTTCCGCCCGCGTCGGTCGCCCGCCCCATTGCGCGGCAAGCCCGTTCGCCACATCGGCAAGTTGGGCTGCCGCCTCGGCCGGTGGCCACAAGGCGAAGAAGACGCGGGCCGTGGGCGGCCGTTCGGAACTTTTCAGCCGGCGCTCAGCCGACACGTTCCACCAGCACGACGGCCTGCGCTTCGATCGCTTCCTCGCGCCCGAGGTAACCCAGCCGTTCGTTGGTCTTGCCCTTGATATTCACCGCATCCACGCCAATCCCGAGGTCGGCCGCCACATTCGCCACCATCGCGGCGGCGTGCGGCGCCAGCTTCGGCTGCTGGGCGATGAGCGTGGCATCCACGTTCACCGGTCGCCAGCCCTTTTCGGCCAGCAAGGCGACGGCACCGCGCAACAGCACGCGGCTGTCGGCACCCTTGTAGCGCGGATCGGTATCGGGAAAGTGGCGGCCGATGTCGCCGAGCGCCACGGCGCCGAGCAAGGCATCGGTAATCGCGTGCAACAGGGCGTCGGCATCGGAATGGCCGAGCAGGCCGGTGGCGTGCGGAATTTCCACGCCGCCGAGAATCAGCTTGCGGCCTTCGACCAGCTTATGGACGTCGTAGCCCTGCCCGATACGGAAATTCATTTGCGTGCCCTCAGAATCATGGCGGCCAAGGCGAGGTCGGCCGGATACGTCACTTTCAGGTTGGTCGCGTCGCCGCGCACCAGTTTCGGCTTGAGGCCCAGGGCTTCGACGGCGCCGGCTTCGTCGGTCACGTCGCGGCACTTTTGCAGGGCGTCGCCGAGCAGGCCGTAGCGGAACATCTGCGGCGTCTGCGCCTGCCACAGGCCATCGCGCGGCTCGGTGGCGGCCACGCGCTGTTCGGTATCCGCCCGTTTCAGGGTGTCGGCCACCGGCACGGCGAGAATGCCGCCAACCGGGTCTTGCGCCAGGTCGGCGAACAGCGCGTCGAGCATGGCGGCGGAAATACAGGGCCGGGCGGCGTCGTGCACCAGCACCCAGTCATCGTCGGCGGTGACCATGGCGGCAGCCTGCAAGCCGTTGGTCACGCTCTCCGCCCGCGTTGCCCCGCCGCAGCGCACCGTTTCCAGCTTGGCGCCGAGCTCGCTCCAGTCGTAACGCGGCCACCAGGGGTCGTCCGGGGCCAGCACGACCCACACGCGCTCGATGTCCGGGCAGGCAGTCAAGGCCTTCAGGGTATGGAAAATCAGCGGGCGACCGAGCAGGTCGAGGTACTGCTTGGGCTTCTCGGCGCCGAAGCGGGAACCGCTGCCGGCAGCGGGAACGATTGCGTAATGGCGTGGCATGGCTTAATTTTACTGAAGAACGATAAAAACTGAGGAGGCACATGAGCTTTGTCGTCCCCGAACTGGTCGAACCGGTCAAGGCCTTCGCCACCGCCTTGGGCATCGGCCTGCTGATCGGCATGGAGCGCGAGCGTCGCCCCGATTCCGCCGCCGGCCTGCGCACGTTTTCGCTGGTCGCCATGCTCGGCTGCCTGTTCGCCCTGCTCGACGAGCGCTCGGGCAGCACGTGGATGCTGGCCGTTGGCCTGCTGGTCATCGCCGGCTCGATGATTGCCTCCAATTTCTCGTCGCAGCAGGAGGAGCAGTACCGCGGCTTCACCTCCGAAGCGGCCATCGTCATCACCTATGGCCTGGGTGCTGCGGTCTGGCTCGGCTACGCCACGCTGGCGGTGATGCTGGCCATTGCCACCACCGTGCTGCTTTATTTCAAGGCGGAACTGAAGCAGTTCAGCCAGCGCACGACCCCCAAGGACATCAACTCCATCCTGCAGTTTGCCGTGCTGTCCTTCGTCATCCTGCCCATTCTGCCGAGCGATGATTTCGGCCCCTACAACGCCATCAATCCGCGCCAGATCTGGTGGATGGTGGTCTTGATCTCCGGCCTGGCCCTGGCCGGCTACCTCGCCCTGCGCATCATCGGCACCCGCCACGGTGCGGCGGTGCTCGGCATCTTCGGCGGCCTGGCCTCATCGACGGCGACGACCATGATGTTCTCGCGCCATGCCCGCAACCACGCCGATCTGGTCCGCATGTCGGCCATCGTCATCCTCATCGCCAACGTGATGGTGATGATCCGGCTCGGGCTGGTGGCCGGCGTCGTCGCGCCGCACCTGGCGAAACCCATCGCCATCGTTTTCCTGTGCGGCATCGTGCCCGGCGTGGCGATGGCCCTGTATGGCTGGAAGGTGTTGAGCGGCGCAGAGAACCTGCCGATGCCGGAAGTAAAGAACCCGACCGAGCTGAAAACCGCCGTTTCCTTCGGCCTGCTCTACGCCCTGGTGCTGCTCGCCTCGGCCTGGCTGCAGGATGCTGCCGGCAACAGCGGCCTGTACATCGTCGCGCTGGTCTCCGGCCTGACCGATGCCGACGCCAGCGTGTTGTCGACCCTGCGCATGTTCAACCTGGACAAGGTGGCGAGCGGCGAAGCGGTAATCGCCGTGACGCTGGCGCTGATGGCCAATCTGGTCTTCAAGATCGGGCTGGTGCTCAGCATCGGCGGCGGCAAGCTCGCCCGCCACGCCCTGCCCGGCCTGCTTGCCATCGGTGGCGGCATGGCAGCCGGGTTGCTGCTCGTTTGAGGAGAGCGCCATGAACAATACCCGCCCCCCCGCCGTTGCCGGCATGTTCTATCCGGGCGATGCCGGAACGCTGGGCCTCACGGTCGATCGGCTCCTGGCCGACGCCACGCCGGAACAGGAAAGCCAGCCGAAAGCGCTGATCGTCCCGCACGCCGGCTACGTCTATTCCGGCTCGACGGCGGCCAAGGCCTACGCCGCGCTCGCCCCGTGGGCCAAGCAGATTCATCGCGTCATCCTGCTCGGCCCGACCCACCGGGTCGCCGTCGACGGTATCGCCGTGCCCGAAGTGGAAGCCTTTGCCACGCCGCTCGGCAGCATCCGCCTCGATGCCCAGGCCATCGCCCGCATCGCCGAATTGCCGCAAGTCGTGTTCAGCGACCACGTGCATGCCTTCGAGCATTCGCTGGAAGTGCATCTCCCCTTCCTGCAGCGGGTGCTCGACCCGTTCACGCTGGTCCCGCTCGCCGTCGGCCATGCCACGCCGGAAGCCGTGGCCGAGGTGCTCGACCTGCTGTGGGGCGGTGCCGAAACGCTGATCGTCGTCAGCTCCGACCTGTCGCACTACCTGCCCTACGCCACGGCGCAGCAGGTCGATGGCAACACCTGCCGGCACATCCTGCAACTCGACACCCACATCCACCCGGAGCAGGCCTGCGGCGCCTATCCGATCAACGGCCTGCTGCTCGCCGCCGGCCGGCGCGGCCTGAAGCCCACGCTGCTCGGGCTGTGCAACTCCGGCGACACCGCCGGCGACCGCAGCCGGGTCGTTGGTTATGCCGCCTTTGCATTTGCCGAAGGAGCCGATCATGGCTGAGCTTGGCAACATCCTGCTGACCCTGGCCCGCAACGCCATCGCCAGCCGCCTCGGCCAGCCGACGCAGCCGGTTGGCGACAGCCCGGAACTCCACGCCCCGGGCGCCACCTTCGTCACCCTCACCCAGCACGGCCAGTTGCGGGGCTGCATCGGCAGCCTGGAAGCCTGGCGCCCGCTCGGCCAGGACGTCCGGGAAAACGCCCTCGCCGCCGCCTTCCGCGACCCGCGCTTCGACGCGCTGGGCGAAGAGGAGTTGCCCTTCACGCGGGTCGAAGTGTCCTTGCTGACGCCGGCCGAGCCCATGACCTTCACTGACGAAGCCGACGCCCTCGCCCAGCTGCGGCCGGGTATCGACGGCGTGATCTTCTCCGTCGGCAATCGGCGCTCGACCTTCCTGCCGCAAGTCTGGGAGCAACTGCCCACCCCGGCCCTGTTCATGGCCCACTTGAAGCAGAAAGCCGGGCTGCCCGCCGATTACTGGAATGCCGGCGTCCAGCTCGAACGTTACACCGTCAAGAAATGGCAGGAGGCCCAGCCATGAAGCCAAGCGAAACCCTGCACCCTGGCCGCTGGTGGCATGCGCTGCCCGACGGCCGCATCCAGTGCGACCTGTGCCCGCGCGACTGCCAGTTGCACGAAGGCCAGCGCGGCGCCTGCTTCGTGCGCCAGATGGTCAATGGCGCCATGCAGCTGACGACCTACGGCCGCTCCTCCGGCTTCTGCATCGACCCGATCGAGAAGAAGCCGCTCAACCACTTCTACCCCGGCAGCAGCATCCTCTCCTTCGGCACCGCCGGCTGCAACCTCGCCTGCAAGTTCTGCCAGAACTGGGACATTTCCAAGTCGAAGGACATGGACCGCCTGATGGATGCGGCCAGCCCGCAGATGATCGCCAGCGCCGCCCAGCGCTACGGCGCCGATGCAGTGGCCTACACCTACAACGATCCGGTGATCTTTGCCGAATACGCCATCGATACCGCGCTGGCCTGCCGCGAGCAGGGCATCCGCAACGTGGCCGTGACCGCCGGCTACATCCACCGCGAACCGGCCCGCGAGTTCTTTGCCGTGATGGATGCCGCCAACGTCGACCTCAAGGCCTTCACCGACGAGTTCTACCACAAGCTGTGCGTCGGCCACCTGCAGCCGGTGCTCGACATCCTGGCCTACATCCACCACGAGACCGACTGCTGGCTGGAGATCACCACCCTGCTCATCCCCGGCCACAACGACAGCCCGGCGGAAATCCGCGAACTGTCGGCCTGGGTAGCCAAGGAGCTGGGGCCGGACGTCCCGCTGCATTTCTCGGCCTTCCATCCCGACTGGAAGATGGACGACATTCCGCCGACGCCGGCCGCCAGCCTCAGCCAGGCCCGGCGCATCGCGCTCGATGCCGGCCTGCACTACGTTTTCACCGGCAACGTGCATGACAGCGAGGGCGGCACCACCTTCTGCCCGCAGTGCAAGGCCGCGCTGATCGTTCGCGACTGGTACGACATCCGCCGCTACGACCTGAGCCCGGAAGGACATTGCCCGCACTGCCAGGCCGCCATCGCCGGCCGTTTCGGCAAGGTGCTCGGCCGCGATGGCCGCGCTTTCGGCCCCAACCGCATTCCTGTTCGCCTCTCCTGATGATCCGCAATCTTGTCCTGCATACTGCCCACGGCTCGCTGCACGGCCAGCTCGATCGCCCGGACAATCCGCGTGGCCTGATCCTGGTCGCCCGCGCCCATCGCCTTTCCGAAGACGCCACGCTGGCGAGCTCACTGGAAGCCCTGAATTTTGCGGTACTGAGCATGGATTTGCTGACCGTGCAGGAATTGCAGTTTGTCGACGCCACCCAGAACGTGCCCCGTCTGATGCAGCGCCTGCTCGACGTGCTCGACCTGATTCGCAACGATGGCGACATGCAGACCCTGCCGCTCGGCATCTGCGCCAACGGCGACACCGCACCCGCCGCCATTCGCTGCGCCGCCCAGCGCGATACGCAGGTCAAGGCCCTGCTCTGCCACGGTGGCCTGATCGACCGTGCCGGCGTGCAATCCCTGGAATTGCTGGTGGCCCCCTTGCTGATGCTTTTCGAGCCGGACGACATGCTCGCCGTGCAGGCCTACCTGCGGGCCATGGCGCACCTCGGCTGTCCCCATGAGAAACAGCACCTGGCGCCGGGCGACAGCCCCATACCCTGCATTGCCGAGTGGTTTGCGCGCTACCTCAACAACTGACCCCGCCGGGTGACGCGTGCTGAAACATCGCGCCCAATCATGCCATCCGTGATATATGTGGCATTTATTCCATTACTGATTATTCGCGGATCATGAGCACAACCGACAACAACATCGTCTATGGCACCGAGGACATCCTGCGCAGCCTCTGCAACTCGGTGACCAAGGTACTTTCCATCGCCACGCAAAGCCAGATCCACTATTCCGGCATGGTCCAGCGCATCACCAAAACCTGCCTGAAGCCGGATATCGGCTGCTTCGTGCTGTTCGACGGCGGCTTCTCAGGCCTGGTCGTCATCAATTTCTCGTCTTCCGCCGCCATGGAGCTGTACGAAAGCTACATGCTGCACATGGGCATGGCCAAGAACGAGCTGGCCACCTCCCACACCTCGGACGAGGTCGGCAACGTGATGGGCGAGTTGATGAACCAGATCGTCGGCGACTTCACCGGCAAGGTGGCGCGCGAATTGCAAACCCACATCACCCAGAACCAGCCGAAGATGCTGGCCCTCAACAAGCAGGTCATGCTCAGTGTCGACACCAATCTCGACAAGCCGGAATCGCGCCGCGTCACCTTCTACACCGGCCGCAACAACATCTTCTACCTCGAACTGGCCATGGACCGCACCGAGTTCATCAAGATGAACGATTTCGAGGCCAGCGAAGCGCCGGACCCGGACGAACTGCTCGCCCAGGTCAATACGCCATCCGGTGCGGGCAGCGTGGTGCCGGAATCGACGGAGCATGACGACCTGCTCAAGTCGCTCGGCATGTAAGGCCGGCCATGAGCGTTACGATCTACCACAACCCACGCTGCTCGAAGAGCCGCGACACCCTTGCCCTGCTGCAGGCACGCGGCATCACACCACAGGTTGTCGCCTACCTGGAGCAGGCGCCAACGCCCGATGAAATCCGGCGCCTGCTCGGCCTGCTTGGCCTCGCCGATGCCCGGGCGCTCATGCGCAAGGGCGAAGCGGAATATACGGAGCTTGGCCTCGACGCCCCAGCCCTCGGCCAGGATGCGCTGATCGCAGCCATGGCCGCCCACCCGCGCCTGATCGAGCGGCCCATCGTCGTCCATGGTGACAAGGCCGTTATCGGCCGGCCACCCGAGAAGGTGCTGGCCATTTTGTAACTGCGGCGGCACCCGCAGCACACAGCCCCCGGCGCCGGGGGCTGTCATTTTTAGTACCGGCCGCGCCTCAAGTCCGGCGCACCGCCTGCTTGATGCGCTGGATGTGCCCGCGCCCCAGGCCCTTGACCTCGCAACCCAGCTCGAAATAGCGGGCGATGGTGGCGTCGTCGAGCAGGCCGAAACAATCGATGATGGCAATTGGCTTGCCGGCCCATTCGACCACCTGCTCCGGCGTCAACTGGCGATAAGCGTCATGCGGCACGGCGAGGATCAACGCGTCGACGCCCTGCAGCGCCTGCGCCAGATCATTCTCGACCTTCAAATTCGACAACTCGTCCTGGTTGCGGAAAAAGCGCTTCCACGACAAGCCCGAGGTCGGATAGGCATCCTGCTCGGCAAACTCCCACCATTGCTCGACATACGGGTCATGCGCCCGCATCTCGGCACCCATCTCGGTCAGCTTGCGGACGACCAGTTCCGAGCCGCTGTAGCGCGTGTCGCCCACGTCCTGCCGGTAGGAGGCCCCGGCGATCAGCACCTGCGAGGCAGCAATGTAGCGGTCCATGTTGCGCAGCGCGTCGCGGGTCAGTTCGGCGACATGCAGGGCGCGCGTGTCGTTGATATCCACCGCTGCCGGCGTGATGCGGAACACCTTGTCGCCATCCTCGAAGCCAAGGATGTGCTTGTACGCCCAGTAGCCGAGGCCGCCGTCCTTGGGCAGGCAATAGC
>ERZ1645192.4532-NODE-4532-length-10967-cov-3.960960_pt1 | contig 10967 bp, 9 predicted proteins | sample MGYA00575354_ERZ1645192 | MGnify/ENA primary metagenome ERZ1645192 (study PRJEB40844, sample SAMN11349763) | freshwater sediment metagenome | isolation source: river sediment | host: Sediment | place: India: Faizupur Khadar , New Delhi | collected 2017-02-21 ...
CGATCATCGGCATCCTGGCCGCGATTGCGATTCCGGCGTATCAGGACTATACGGTGAGAGCGAAGGCGACGGAAGGCATCGGCTTTGCCGCTGCAGCGAAGGCCGCGGTTTCCGAATTCTACATTTCCCAGGCAGCAATGCCTGGTGACGCCTCCGCCGCCGGCTTCTCGACCACCGTGACTACCGCCAAGATCCAGAGCCTCCGTTATTCGCGGACTAGCAGCACGGTCGGCGCTATCACGGTCACCTTCAACGAGCTAGGAGGAAGTACTGCCGGCCAGACCCTGGTCTTTACGGGAACAGGTAGCGCTAACGGTGTTTCCTGGGACTGCAAGACTGGTGGGACCTTGCCTGGGAAGTATCGCCCCGCAAACTGTCGCTGATCCGTTGCGCTTGCGGAGTATTTCGCAAGTACGGGCCGGGGAGGCCACTCGTGCCTCCCCGGCCGTTCTTTTTTGGGTGGTTAGATCAGCGCGCCAGAATGAACCTAGCCCGCTCCGTTCGCTGGACGGTTGCACCAATCCTCTTCTTCGCACTTGCTCTCGCAGTCTATTGGCCAGGCCTGCAAGGTGGCTTCGTTTTTGACGACTATCCCAATCTCGTAAACAATTCCGCCCTGCACATCCAGTCTCTCGATCGGGAGAGTCTTCTTGATGCCGCCCTTTCGGCACCGGACGGAAGTGGCTCGCGACCGCTTAGCATGCTGACCCTCGGCCTGAATCACTATGCGGCGGGCCTGGAGCCCTGGTCCTACAAGCTAACCAACGTTGTCATCCACGGGATCAACGGCTTACTTGCGGCAATGTTTGTCTACATCCTGCTACTAGCGGCCAGTTCGCAGGACACCGAGGCTGTCCGGCGCCGAGCGGCCTGGGTGGCATGCATCACAGCGGCGGCCTGGGTTCTCCACCCCATCGCTCTCACTAGCGTTCTCTACGTCGTTCAGAGAATGACAAGCCTCTCCGCCACCTTCGTCCTCCTCGGTCTCGTTGCCTATTCCTGGGGCCGTTGGTGGATGATCAGGGGAGACGAAAAAGGCTGGGCCCTCGTAGTTGCAGGTCTTTTGTGCTTGCCTTTGGCGGTACTCTCCAAAGAGAACGGCATTCTGCTTCCTGTATACTGGTTCATTTTAGAAGTTGTATTCTTTCGCTTTCATTCACCTCGCGTGCGGACACGACTTGCGCTGCAGGCGCTTTTTGCGCTGTTACTCCTTGTGCCTGCAGTGGTTCTCTTCCTCTTCCTGCTCGCCAACCCGGAATGGCTTTCACAGACCTACGACTCGCGGGACTTTACGCTGGACGAGCGACTTTTGACGCAGACGCGTGTTCTATGGACATACGTCGGCTTGATACTCCTTCCGAGCGTGTCCCGTATGGGCCTTTTTCACGACAACTACTTAGTCTCGATGTCCTTGTTCGAGCCGATGACTACAGCGCTGGCATTCATTGCCTGGGTCGCGCTGATAGTCACGGCCATAGTGTGGCGTCGACGTGCGCCAGTCGCTGCCTTCGCGGTCCTCTTCTTCCTGGCCGGGCATACTATCGAGTCTACGGCCCTGGCGCTGGAGATGTTCCACGAGCACCGAAATTATCTCCCAAGCCTTGGCATTCTGCTCGCCGCAATCTCCTCTATCGTAACGGAAGAAGCCGGAGTGGACACCCTGCGCGCTCGGCAGTTGGGAGCGGTGGTGCTCATTCTTCTCTTGGGCCTGCTCACCGTATCCCGGGCTACCCATTGGGCAGACCCCCTGACCCTCAGCGAGGTGGAGTTGGCGCACAATCCGGACTCCGCGCGTACTGCTTATACAGCTGGCGTAGCGTGGGCCGCCATCGCGGAACTGGGAGCCCCTGATGCACGAAGTAAGCGAGAGGCCCGGGCGAAGGAACTCATCGGCCGCAGCCTCTCTATTGACCCGGACAAGGTGGAAGCATTGGCTGCGCTAGTGATTCTCAATGCAAAGCGGGGTAGCCTGTCTCCTGATGACCTTTGGGACCGACTGATAGTAGAGGGTCGGCGGGTACGATTGAACGCGAGCGCGGTGGACGGTTTGTCCACGCTGTTCCGATGTGCGCAAAAGGGTTCATGTCAGCTACCAAATGGCTTCCCAATGGTGTTTACCGAGGCTTTGCTCGCCAACCCCTCTTTGAAAGGGCGGTTCGGTGCGATCGTCCTGAGTAGTCTGAGCGACTTTTTCTGGCATGTAGAGAATGATTACGGCGCTGCTTATCAGCTTGCCGTGAAAGCTGCGGAAGCGGCTCCTCGGGAGGTTGTACCTCGACTGAATCTAGCCAGGATGCTTGCCGCTGCTGGACTTGACGAAGCGGCGCAAGAGGCCCTGGACGATGCTCGAGAGCGAGACTCGCTTGGCCGGTATTCCAGAGAACTAAAGGACATCGAAGGTCAGCTGAAGGGCAAAGGCATTATTCCCGATAGGGGGATCGACCTGCAGTGGCAGGCCGCTCCTACGGGAGCCCAAAGAGTTGCCCCGAGACCGGCGAGCCAAGTGTTATGAGTAATCTCAGAGTGGGCTTGCCGCCGGAGCATTCTTAGCGTAGCTGCGAGGAGAGTAGTGGCATGAGTGGGAGGCCGGAATCCTTAAGCATCGTATTGCCGGCCCGCAATGAGGCGCAAGGCCTTGCTCGCGTGCTTCCAGAGCTAGCTCGCTACTTCCCTGGGGCCGAGATCCTGGTAGTAGACGATGGGTCGACTGACGATACGGTAAAGGTATGCCACGCGGCGGGTGTCCACGTCGTGTCGCATCCATATTGTCTCGGCAACGGAGCCGCCATCAAGTCGGGGGCGAGACATGCGCATGGTGATCTCCTGATCTTCATGGACGCCGATGGCCAGCATGACCCTGCCGACGTCGGGCGTCTGCTGGAGAAGCTGCAGCAGGGATACGAGATGGCCGTGGGCGCGCGTGTGGCTGAGACGCACGCTTCGTCGGCTCGGCGCGTGGCTAACATGCTCTATAACCGGCTTGCCTCCATCATGACTGGCTACCAGATCGAGGACCTCACGTCTGGGTTTCGGGCCGTTCGAGCCCGCCACTTTCGCAAGTTCCTGTACCTGCTCCCGAACGGCTTTTCGTACCCCACCACCAGCACCATGGCGTTCTTCCGCTCGGGGCTGCCGGTCGCTTACGTGTCCGTGCGTTCTCAGCGAAGGGAGGGCCAGAGCAAGATTCGGTGGTTGCGCGACGGTGTTCGCTTTTTTGTGATCATTTTGAAGATTGGGGCGCTTTTTTCGCCGATGCGCCTCTTCCTTCCAGTGAGCGCCGGGCTATTTGGAGTTGGTCTCTTATATTATGCGTATACGTACGTTACGCAAGGGCGATTTACGAACATGGGCGCGGTTCTGATTTTGTCATCCTTATTCATGTTCATGATGGGTATCTTGTCGGAGCAGGTCTCGTCTCTGCACTACAGGGCGGCCGACCTCGATCAAAGGCGTACGGTTCCCGACGCGCCAGAGTAGAACGCACTCCCGAGTCTCGCCGTGAAGGCTCGCGGCCGCATCCTTTCCGTGGCTACAACGCTTCCCCGCTGGGCGAATGACGAAACGCCCCGCTTCGTCCTGGATCTTGCCATCGAGCTGAATCAGCAAGGCTGGGACGTTACGGTGCTCGTGCCTCACGCGCCGGGGGCCGCTGTAAGCGAGATCCTCGAGGGGGTGTGTGTAGAACGCTTCCGTTACCTGTGGCCAGAGCGGCTGGAGACGCTAGCCGACCAGAGCGGGGTGCTTGCGAGGCTGCGGGCGAACCGATGGGAAGTCGTGAAAATCCTCCCCCTTGTGCTAGCCGAGCTCGCATCCGTGGCAAGGCGCCTCGCTCGCGGAGGGTATGATCTCCTGCACACGCACTGGATCCTCCCGCAGGGTCTCGTCGGAGCCTTGAGCGCACGGCCTCTGCGAATTCCGCATGTCCTGACAGTACACGGGGGGGACGTGTTCGGTATGGGCGGTCCGGTCATGAGCGGTCTGAAGCGGCTGGCGCTCGGTTGGGCCGACGCAGTAACGGTGAACAGCTCTGCGACACTGCGTGCAGTGAGGGAACTGGCGCCCGGTCTGGCGAGTGTCCACCGCATACCCATGGGCGTGAGCGTCGCAGGGCCGGATAGGAATAGTGAACCGGTGCAGTCGTTGCGCCAACAACTCCGGATGGGTAACGGCCCACTGCTTGCGTTTGTCGGCCGCCTGGTTCCGGAGAAGGGGGTGGACGATTTCCTTGCGGCCATCGCGGAGCTTGCCCCGGTGCTGCCTGACGTTAGGGGTGTCATCATCGGCGATGGCGCCGGGCGGGCGGCATTCGAGCGTCGGGCCAGGGAGCTTGGGCTAGCAGAGAGGGTGGCTTTCACCGGCTGGCAGCAGCCCGAGAGTGTGCGAGCCCAATTGGCGGCGGCGGACGTTTTCGTCGGTCCGTCGCGGCGGTCCCCGAGCGGGTGGACCGAGGCTCAGGGCATCGTATTCCTCGAAGCGCTGGCTGCGGGGACGCCGGTTGTAGCCTCGAGGGCGGGCGGAATCGGGGACGTGATTCAGGACGGGGAGACGGGGTTGCTTGTTGACGAGGGGGAACCTGAGCAGATTGTGGCTTCGGTTCAGCGACTTGTGGCGCACCCGGATTTTGCGGCGGGGTTGGCGAAGCGTGGCCGCGCTCGGGTGGTCAGGGATTTCTCGAAGGAAGCTACCGGCAGCGCGTTCGCAGGACTCTTTGAATCACTCATTCGAAGCAGACGGGCGATCGACTCACAAAGGGCCTTGTAGGCACGATTTCTAAGGCAGAGGACTAGCCTGACGCTCATGAGGGCGTGCGACGCACCCCGGCGCATGTAAGGTACTTTCACGCTAACGCTAGCACAGCCCTGCCGGCGGGGAGCGAGAGGGTAACGCATCCGGGCCGAGAGCATGCGAGTCGGTAGTCTGGCGCTCGCCTTCATTCGGAGCGCTCAAGGATTCGTCTAAACACCTCCCGATAGCCATCTAACATTCGGCTTTGGGTATAGCGCTGCTCGACGACCATACGGTTGTGCAGGCCCATGGCGCGGGCGCGGTCGCGATCGCGCGCGAGGGTGCGGAGCGCGGCGGCGTACGCCTTCGGGTCGTCTGCGGGGCAAAGAAGTCCGCCGACTCCGTTTACCACCGGCTCGGCATTCGATGGTATGTCACTCGCCACTATCGCTAGCCCGCTGGCCATCGCCTCCAGAAGTGAGAGGCTCAGGCCTTCCCTTATACTGGGTAGAAGCAGCGCGTGGAAGCGATGATAGAGCGCAGGCATGTCGGCATAAGGTACTCGGCCGACCGGCGTGAGGTCGGTCCATCCCGGATCAGAAATGCCGGCTCTGGCTCCGGCGGTATAGTAAATTTCGATATCTGGCCCGGCCAGGCGGGCGATCTGCGGGAGAAGATGTGCGCCCTTGCGGCGGCTGAGGTTGCCGCTAAAAAGCACGCGAAGGGGGCCTTGTGTGAGGAAGCTCTCCGACGGTCGAAAGCGAAAGGAGTCGACACCGTTTGGAACTACCACGATCGGCCGCGTGTAGTTCATGTGTCTTCGTATTAGATCAGCAGTGGATGTGCTGACCGCAGTGACGACCGTCGCCCGGCGCAGAGCGAGCCGCGTAAAGAAACGCAGGTCGGTGGCGTAATGAATCCGCTGTATCAGCGTGCTCTGTGCCCGAATGGGGCGGTCTAGCACAAAGTTATGGAAGGTCACGACAAGGGGAGTCTCACGCGGGCATAGAAACACCGAGTGATCAGGGGTTGCGTTGACAACGGACCCGGCCCTGTCGCAGTAGATGCGCAGCATGGGGGTGCAGAATTCCCAGGACGGGGAATAGGTTTGAACGAGGTATCCGGGGATACCTCGACCCAACGTGGCATGCACCACTGCTGCTCCGCTCCCGCGTGGCACGACTCCAAGGATCCTGGGGGGGGGCGCATTCATGCGGAGGCGAAGGGCTCTAGGAGACGGTACAGCGGTGAGCGGTAGCGTACACGGGCGGCACACAGGGCCGACAGGAGGCGGCCGTTCAAGGGCCGGGTTCCAGCGCTGAGGGAGGAGGCGCGCCAGAGCTTCCAGGTGCGAAGGCCTAGGCCAGCGGCCCGGACTGCGATGAGGAACCATTGGCGGGCGAAGACCTCAGCGACCTCTGTGGGAAACGTAGCACGAAGATGCAATAGCCAAAGTTCCGCGGATCGGAGATCAGAGAGGCTGGAGAGGGGGATTGGGTCCCTCAGATGTAGGTGAACCTGGAGCTGCTCGGCCGTGTGGGGGATCCCGAGGGTGCGTAGGTAGGCGGCGCGGATGGCCCGTGCGCTCGTGACTTGAGTACGGTTGTGGGTGCGCGAGACCTGCCGGGGCGAAAGCGTATAGTCAAGCAGCACCTCGGGGACGTTGCCGAGCTGGCATGTCGGTGCAAGGCGGGTCCATAGATCGAAATCCTCGGCATGTGGAAAGTCGGTGCGATAGCCTCCGTACCGCTCGAACACCTCTCGCCGGAGCATTGCCGAAGGATGAAGGAGCGGAGGCTGAAAGAGCAGCTCTGCCCGGATAATCGATGGCTCGGTGGGTGATCGTATCACGCTCCGGGAAAGCGGGGTGACACGACGATACCATGTACCCACAACGTCTAGACCATGGGACTGCATGTATGCACGCTGGCGCTCCAAACGACGGGGGTGCGCCAGGTCGTCGTCGTCCATGCGGGCAAGCCATCGGCCCTGACTGTGCTCGACGAGCAGGTTAAGGGCACTGGCGAGCCCCTCACTCTGATTGCGGCGGAAGACGTGGATGCGGCTATCCGTGCTGGCGAGATGACGCAGCAAATGAGGCGTCTCGTCGGTAGAAGCATCGTCGAGTATAAGAAGCTCGAAATCAGTGATGGTCTGTAGCTGAAGGCTACGGATCGCGCGGCGCAGTGGGCGTGCCCGATTTTGCGTCGGAAGCAGGACACTGATATTCGCACTTGCCTGCGGCATTGTCATGGGCGGGAGCGAGCGACCCGTAAGAGAAGGTCTTCCCAAAGGGGTACGATGCGCTCGGCGCTGTAGTACTCAGCGCGCTCTTTCCCGAGTCGGGAATAGTGGACACGTCGTTCCGGCGATTGCAGAAGCTCATGCAATGCACTCTCGAAGGCGCGCTGGTCACCGTCTGGGACGAGTGCGCCGAACCGCCCCCCGTCCAGTGCCTCGCGCGGCCCGGATGGGCAGTCCATGCTGACGATGGGCACGCCAGCCTGCATCGCTTCGAGTATGGCGAGGGGAAATCCCTCATACTCGGAGCAGAGCCCGAACACGGAGGAGTGGGCGAGCCAGTTAGCCGGGTCCGGTACATGGCCAGGGAGGAACACGGTCTTGTCTACCCCCAAGCGCGTAGCAAGGGCGAGTAGCTCCTGTCGGAGCGGACCGTCGCCGAGAAGGACCAGGTGATGGTCCACGCCTCGGTCGCGGAGCATCGCATGGGCGCAAATCAGGCGATGAAAGGCTTTTTGCTTGACCAGTCGGCCTAGTCCGATGACGACGGGTTTTGAGAAGGCGTCGGGGAGGGGTGGTGGGTGTATGAGAGCGTTGTGCTGTGGAAGAAGGAAGTTCTCGATGACTTGCCATTGCCCGCTCCGGGGACATTGGCCAAGTGCTGTGCTTAGGGAATCAGCTGCTCCGTGCGAGGGGAAAACTATCCAGCGTACGTGGCGGTACACTGATCTGGCAACCCAGCGATCGGACCACGCAGTAGCGGTTTGGTGCTTGTGGAAGGCTATATGCGTCCACGAGAGAAACGGTCTCGATGATAGACGGGCTGCCAGGTGGCCGTAGGTGGTCGCTGCCAGCTCCATGCCTCCCAAGAGAACGTGGCTATCACGTGCCATACGTGCCAGGCGAAGGGGTAAGGCAAGTTTGCCTAAGAGTCCGGTTGCGCGCATGCGGCGCACATCCAAGTCCTTCAGGGCCGTAGACGTCAGCGACTCGTGGCGGTCAAAGAGAACGGCGATGCGCAGCTGCCAGCCGCGCTGGGCTAGTTGCTGGGCAAGGCGAATGTTCATTGGCTGGGCTCCACCAGGCGCGAGATCCGGAAGGATAATTAGGAGAGAGGGCTTCATTTGATGGCGGAAATGACTAAGTTTGTATCGAATATTGTTGGTTGTGGATGCATGTCGAGCAGCCTATAGAGAACTCGGTGGAGCCAATTGTTTGTGTGCCAGCGTAAGCGGTTTATTAATCGCAGGAGGGCACGGTTCGGGTGTTGCGAGGACCAGAACAGGCGAGGTGCTTGGCGGTCGAAGTGTAGGCCGTCTGGAGAAAAGCCGGCGGCTTCCAGTACCTGAATGAGCGAGTACTCAGAAAAGTGCGTAACGTGTGTGAAATCAATCGTCTGCGTGAATGCGCCGATGAGGGTTGAGGAGTTTGGAACGCGTATGCTCAGGCGTCCTTTGGCGGCGAGAACGCGGTGAAGGTGTCGCAGAACGGTCAAGGTGTCATGGCGCGGAAGATGCTCCAACACATCGTTGAGGAATACTAGATCATAGGAGTGGTCGGGCTGGCTCGCGAGGAAGGGGTGCAGTTCAGCACGCTGGAGAGCAACAGAAGGTGGCAGTAGAACCCGCGCCACGGCGAGCTGCTGGGGAGAAATATCGACGCCGGACAGGTTCGTGAAGCCTACGCGCTGGAGCGCGGCGAGAAGGTGGCCCTGACCACAGCCGAGATCTATGACGCGGGCATCGGATGCTACATCAGTAATCCAAGGGGGAAGGCGGTCGCGCTTTAGTTTCTCGGGGTCTGCTGGTAACCGTTCAACAACCTCCATTCTTCGGTAATGGGTAGCGTAGATGGCAAAGAGGTCGTTACTGGGGTCATTCATCTTCGTTTGGTCCGGAGGAGAATGAGTTGGATGAGGATGCTCGCGACTTCGCTCGCATATAGAGCAGCGGCGGCGCCTGGGAGGCCATATTGTGGCACCCAGCAGGAGGTTGCGAGAACGCCGGTACCAGCGGCTGTTCCATAAACTACGGGGAGATGGCGTTGGCCATCGAGGGCCGCTAGGGCGACTGTGAGTAGTGAGCGGACGACGAAGAAGGTGGGCAGGGCCGCGAGCAAGCGTACAGCGTGAAGTGACGGCTCAAAGCTTGGACCGAGGAAGTAGGGGAGGAGTGGGGCTGTGCTGGCCAGGGCAGCGCCGGCCGCGGCTGCCGCCCCCAGTGTTAGGACACCGAGCCGGAGGGTAGCCTCAAAAGGGTCTGGGGCTTTGTACGCTCGGGGGATCAGGGTTTCTAAGAGAGCCTGAAGCGGCAGGAGGAGCAGTTCGGTGATGCGCTGGGCGGCGGCGAAAGTGCCGGCGCCGGAGAGGCCCTCGTATCGCGCGAGGATGGGTTTGTTGGCCTCTGCCTGGAGGCGAATGGCTGTTCCCGCGAAAGCGAAGGGAAGGGCTGCGAGGGCGAGGTGCCGGGTGGGCTTGGTGGAGACAAGCGGGGAGGGTAAGTGCTGGATTGCGACGACAAGCACTAATACGAGGTAGCACGTTGTAGCTGCCGCATACCAGATGGCCCAGTGAGCGGGTGTGAGAGGAGAGACGGTAAGGAATGCGAGGAACGTCAGGAGTCGCGCGAGGATTAGGCCGGCCATAACGGCGCCAAAGGCACCCATGCGCTGGATTGCCTGCCAGGCGCGCGCAAGTAGCTCCAGTAAGCTGGAACCGGCTAGATCAGCCAGCACAATGGCTGCCACGGCATAGGCGGGCAGGGCGGTCGGGATCAGCAGGCGACAGGCGAGGAAGGCGAGAAAACAGAGGGGTAACACGCTGATGGCCCATAGGCGCAGGGCATCGCCGAGGTGCCTTGCAAGGTTTTGCGGGTCCCGCGCCCCGTCACGCAGGAGTAGTGCCTGTCCGCCGAGTCCAGCCAGGGGTGTGAAGAACGTCGCTACGGCCATGACGGCTATTAGCGAGCCATAGCCGTCCGCACCTAGTGTACGGGCCACAAGGATAAATAGCGCAGTCTGTGCCAACGCCCGGATCGAGAGCCACGTGAAGAGGACGCCGCTCGCGCGCAGGTAGGCGCCCGGGCGCCAAGCGAGCAGCTTCGCGAAGCGAGTGGCCGTGGACCCCATCATAAGCTTCGGTGCAGGCCGGTGAGCGTCCGCGCGCGGGTGGCGCGGTTCTGCACTGGCTCTCCGGGAGTATGCTGGGGGGGCGTACTGCGTCGGGGGGGTGCCATCGTGCGGTCTATCCTGAGGACCGGGCCGTGGCCCGAGCAGTGTCGCTGGCAGGCGCTTAAACCCGCCGGACCCTGCTGGTGCACTCGCGTTCTGCTGACAGAAACGTTAGCGATGAAGGGCACCCTTTACCCTTATCGAGTTTCCCTCCTCTGCGTTCCCGTTCAGGCGCAGCAGAGTCGTGCTTGGCTCGTCGCATTTTGCAGATATTGACAAATAATGTACGTCGGAGGGAAAAGAGCCTCCGGGGCTCGCGACGGGTTTGTTCTCTGGCTCGCGGAATATAGCGAGGTGGGGGGGGCATGCTTTAGGTCCAGAAGCGGGGACGTGGGCCGGAGGTTCTGCTGCCGTGAGGCCAAGGTTTGAGGACTCCAGCTTTTTTGACGCTGTCAAGGTTGGCTGAGGGCTGGTGGTGAGCCAGCGAAATGACGGCGCAGGGCGACACCAGCCTATCTTGACACACCGTATAAGCCGTTGGCAGCATCGCCAACATGGCCGCCACCCTCCTATATCGCAATCGCATTCAACTCGATAGCGGGGCGTTGGTGGAGGAGGTCATCTGGAGGTTGCCGGATCGCGATCCGGAGAGGCCGCACGGATATAAGTACAGGCTGGCTTACGTGCGGGGTGGTGAGCGAATCGTTGGCTACGACAATGAGCGCGGAAAGGGTGACCACCGGCACTACCTGGGCCGGGAGGAGCCTTACCGCTTCGTGTCCCTGGATCGTCTGCTGCCGGCCGTCCAGGCAGACGTGGCACTAGAGGAAGGG
>ERZ1645192.4535-NODE-4535-length-10966-cov-5.512235_pt1 | contig 10966 bp, 11 predicted proteins | sample MGYA00575354_ERZ1645192 | MGnify/ENA primary metagenome ERZ1645192 (study PRJEB40844, sample SAMN11349763) | freshwater sediment metagenome | isolation source: river sediment | host: Sediment | place: India: Faizupur Khadar , New Delhi | collected 2017-02-21 ...
ATTTACACTTTAAGAGTAGTACCCGGAAGCGACAATGGGGAACGTGACGGAAATCCGGTGTTAATGGACAAAAAGACTTGGGAGAAAGCCAAGAAGTCCGTCCACTTTAATTCACAGCAGTTATGTAATCCAACACCTGTCAGCGAGTTGAAATTGGATAAGAACAGTTTAATTGCCATTGAGCCGGACAAGATACCAAGGGACGTTTACAAATTCATGGTTTTGGATCAGGCGGGGGGAGATGAAACAGATAAGCAGAGTATTGACCTTTGGTCTTTCGGGGTTATTGGCGTTGAGCCTTGCTACGATGATATTGGGCAATCAAACATTTACTTACTGGATATAGAAGCCGACAAGATGTCGCACTCCGAGGGTATTAACGGCGTTGTCACGATGTATCTCAGAAACGGAATCATAGAGCAGATGGGCGTGGAAAAGGTCGGATTGTCCACTACGGAAATTCACATAGCCAATGCGTTGAAAATCAAAGGCAGACGATTATCTCTTGCGGCGGGTAATCTTGTGCTTTTGAAACCAGCCGGACGTTCTAAGGAAAGACGGGTTGAATCCGCTTTACAATGGCCTTTAAACAACGGGAAGATATTTTACTCAACCAGTATCCCGAAACAATATATTGAGGCTATCCGTGAAGAAATGGACAAGTTTCCATTCTATCATGTTGATATTCTTGACATGATTGCATACGTCTATGACATGGTTAAAGAGTATCATTTTCACCATCATTACGACACGGAACAATATCAGAATTATGATTACGACTATGCTGACACCGGAAGATCAGCGATTGGGGGCTATTAGTGGCTAAGAACATTCAGTGGCTTCAAGATAATATAGACAAGATTAACCTTGCTGACGATCTGGACGAAACCAAACTGGCTGAAATCGGGCGCAAGATTGTTTTCGGATACAACATTGACGAAGATTCACGCAAGGATTGGTGGAAACTCACACAGGAAGGGTTGAAAATCGCCCGTCAGGTAGCCGAAAAGAAGTCCTATCCGTGGGCGGGTGCGGCTAACATCAAATACCCCTTGATTGCTACCGCCGCCATTCAGTTCGCCGCAAGAGCCTATCCCCAAATCATTCAAGGAACGGATGTTGTCAAGGCGCAGATGGTCGGAAAACCATCTTTGGACAAGGAAAACAGGGCAAAACGAGTCGGGATGCACATGAGTTACCAACTTCTTGAGCAAATGGAAGAATGGGAATCCGATACCGACCAACTTTTAACTTCCCTGCCCGTTGTCGGGATGTATTTCAGAAAGACATATTACGACACACTCTTGAAAAGGAATAGGTCAATAGGGATTTCCCCTGAGAACCTTGTGGTCAACCAGAAAATAACCGACCTCAAGACAGCCCGACGTATCACCGAAAAAATCAATCTCTACAAGAACGAAGTTATTGAACGGGAGAGGGCTGGAATCTATGTTGAGAAAATCAACGAGTCCATGCAACAGAACGATGAAGAAGATAAGGCCGAATTGTTCCTAGAGCAACATTGCTGGCTGGATTTAGATGAGGATGGATATGACGAGCCTTATATTGTCACCGTCCACGAAGATTCACAGAAGGTTTGCAGGGTAGTCGCCCGTTACGACTTAGACGGCATTATTCTTACAGACAAAGGCAAGGTCAAGAAAATAACACCCGTCGATTATTACACAGACTTTGGGTTTTTGCCAGACCCCGCAGGGAATTACTACAAGATGGGATTTGCTCATTTACTGGGGCCAATCAATGAAACCATCAATGTCACCATCAATCAACTCTTAGATGCGGGGCATCTAGCTAATTGTCAAGGCGGGTTCTTGGGTTCTGGGGTGCGTTTAAAAGGCGGCGTTCTTAGGGTAAAGCCTAACGAATGGATACCGATTGATGTCCCTGGTGCGGCGTTGAGAGACAACATCTTTCCGTTGCCCGTTCGTGACCCATCGCCTGTGTTGTTCCAGTTATTAGGTCTATTGACTGAGACAGGTATGAAATTGGCGGCAGTGTCCGAGACGATGACAGGTGAAGCCCCCGGACAGAATACCCCTGCCACAACTGTTCTTGCGATGATTGAACAGGGTTTGAAAGTCTTTACATCTATATACAAGAGAGTCTTCCGTTCCCTGAAATTGGAATACAAGAAACTCTACCGCCTCAATCGTCTATATATGGATGATGTTGAGTATATCCGTGTACTGGACGACCAGATGGCGGTGTTTCAACAGGACTACGCCGCAGACGATTTAGACATTGTTCCCGTTGCTGACCCGACCATATCTTCCGAGGCTCAGAGATTGGCAAGGGCGCAAGCCATGTTGAACTCGTTACAATACAATCCGACTAAGGGCGGTAAAATAGGGATTCTCAGATACTACTACGAAGCCATTGGCGTACCGGATGTTGATAAATTCCTGCCGCCGAAAGAAGTTGAAGGATTGGTCAATTCACCGGAACCGCCTAATCCAGACCTTATCAAGATTCAGAGCGAGATTATCACGAACAAGGGAACTCTCGACATCGAGATGCGGAAAGTCAACGCCTTGCAGGTCAAGACGGAAGCGGAAGTGGAATTGATTTTGGCGCAGGTCAAGGAAATGAACACCAGAGCCATTAAGAATATAGCCGATGCGGAAGCCAAAGAAGCGGGGATACAGATAGATTCCTACACAGCGATGGCTAATGCACAGGCATCAGAACGGGCATACTCTATCAAGGCGAAGGCCGGAAAGGATGAAAGCGATGGAGATAACGGAACCTCTGAACAGGGAGGAGTTCAACCTGTGGAAGCTCAACCCGGTAACGGTGAAGGTTTACCGACTCCTATGGGAGTTGCGGGAGGATTACCAGAATCAGTTAATCCGGGGGCAAACATTGAGCAGAGCCTCAGTGGAAGCAACGGCGATGCAAACTACAATGCTATTGGGGCAGATATTCGGGCTGAACAAAATACTTGAGATTCAGGTTGAAGAACCTGAGGAAAGCGAGAAGGGGGATGGAAAAGATTAGCATACGTCCGGCGGGGCATAGAGTCCTAGTCAGACCAGACGAAGTATCAGAAAAACAAGGTAGTCTCTACTTAGCTGTTGAAACAAAAGAGAGAAGGGCAAATGAGCAGATTTTCGGGACATTGGTTGCTATCGGGGAAAATGCTTGGAAAGCGTTTGACGAGGGGAAACCGTGGGCGAAAGTGGGCGACAGAGTGACATTTGCAAAGTACGGGGGATTCACAATCGAAGACCCTGTGACGAAGGAGAAATTGAGACTCCTCAACGACGAGGACATTTGTGCGGTAGTGGAGGATTGATATGTCAGAGGACATTAAAACAGAACCCAAGGAAGAAATCAAAGAAGAACCAAAGAAGGAAGAACCAAAACCGGAAGTAAATAAGTTTGAGGAAGCGGCGAAAGCCAAAGGCTGGAAACCCAAAGAGGAATACGAAGGCGTACAGGAAGCGTGGATAGGTGCGGAGGAGTTCTTAAAACGAGAACCTTTATTTGACCGAATCAAGCAGTCCACAAAAGAGGTTAAGGAATTAAAAAAGACCATCGAATCTATGGCGACACACTTCAAGAAGTCTCAGGAAGTGGCGGTGGCAAAAGCAATCACGGATTTAAAGGCGCAGAGAAAGGAAGCCATCCAGACCGGGGATGTTGATAAGGTCGAGGAAATTGACAAGGCTATTGATGAACAGAAACAGATTAAAGCGGATGCTCCCACTAAACAGGAAGTAGCCCCCGAAATCGTGGAATGGGTTGAAAAGAATCAATGGTTCAACACCGACAAGGAAATGGCAGACTTTGCGGTTGCCTATAATAAGACACAGATTGACAAGGGGATAAGTCTTTCAGAAGCACTAAGTAAAACGGCAGAGGCCGTCAAGAGAGCGTTCCCCGACAAGTTTACAAGAAACAAGGAGCGACAGCAAGCTCCACCCACTGTAGAGAGTCCAACCCATGAGCAGGGCAAAGGCAACAAGTTCACCGTAACCCGTTTATCGCCAGATCAGAAGCGGGTTTACGATCAGATGGTGACGAGACATAAAATCTTGACGCACGATGAATATTTCAAGTCATTAGAGACGATAGGAGAATTAGCATGAGCGAACGAGACGAAGCACTTGAGAGTGTTAGACCTGACAGAAGCAAGCCTAAACGAGTATCACTAGCCGACCAACGGAATGTCTTAACGCATCCAGAGGCCAATGACCCGGGATATATGTATCGAGTTGTAGTTGATTACAAATCGAAACCAGGCCGGGTAACGAAGTTCAAGAACGCAGGGTATGTCCATGTCCTCAGTGGGGAAAACATGGGAGAAGATGCGGCGGGTAAACCGACCAAGATAGGAGCGAAAGTTATGGTTCCTACTGGCAACGGCGAAACCGGATACCTGATGAAAATACCGAAAGAGTATTACGATGAAGATCAGGCCGTAAAAGAAAAGAATCTCAAAGAAACCGAAGCGTCTATGAACAGGAAAAAGAAGGGTGAATACGGCGAGGGGCTTGTTAAGGATAAATAACAAGGAGAATCAATTATGGCAAATACATCTGCCCCTTATGGTTTGAGATGGGTAGGCTCACTGGGAGGTGGGGCTATTACCGGACAAATCAAAAAGTTTTATACGAACCATGCGTCGGCAATTTATATAGGCGATATCGTCAAATTATCGGGAACGGCAGGTCATGTTAATGCAAATGACCCGTACTATCCCGCAATCGAAATCGCTGCCACAAGCCAAGCATCTATCGGTGTGGTTATTGGGTTCGACCCACTGCCTACCGACCTTTCAGTGAAATACCATGTGGCCACAACTGCTGTTCCGCAGTATGTGTATGTGAATGTTGACCCGCTGGCGATTTATGAAATTCAGGGCAGCAGCGCAACGTGGGCAGTTACGGATATTGGTCAGAGTGCCGACCTTACGGTAGCCGCTGGCAGTTCAGTGACGGGCATCAGTGGAAGTTACGCCACTGTGACCTCTGGACAGGCGGATGACAGTTTAACTATTCTGGGCTTCTCACAGGCTCCCAACAACGAGATTGGGGCGTATGCTCATCTGATAGTTAAATTAAACTTACATCAATATGCTAACGGCGCAACGGGCGTATAGGGGAGGGCGAATATTATGGGCGTTATTACAACTGGCAGTTTCCCCAAGGCTTTGTGGCCGGGGGTTAATAAATTCTATTCGGATGCTTATAATGAGTTTCCGGTGGAATACACAATCTTGTTTGACAAGGAATCGTCAAGCAAGGCGTATGAAGAAGATGTGGGCGTGATGGGCTTTGGTCTTGCTGACGTAACGTCACAGGGCGAAGGCGTTTTGTACGATTCAGCCCAACAGACTTACACGAACCGTTACATCCATCTGAAATACACCAAAGGCTTCATTATCACCGAGGAAGCTATGGACGATGCTCAGTATGATGTGTCGGTATTGGGTCGGAAAGATGCGAAGGCGTTGGCCTTTTCAATGCGCCAGACCAAAGAAATCGTTGCCGCTAATATTTATAACCGCTTTACCACTTCCGGTTATACCTATGGCGACGGTGTGGTTCTGGGTAGTGCATCGCATCCCCTTTACGGGGGAGGTACTTTCTCCAATATGCCGTCCGTCGCTTGCGATTTGAGCGAAGCGGCTCTGGAACAGGCAGTCATTGATATTGCTGGTTTCGTGAATGATCGTGGTTTGAAGGTTGCTATTCTTCCCAAGACCTTGATTATCCCGAAAGAGTTGATCTTTGAAGCGGAGCGTATTTTGAAGTCCGTTTTGCAGAGCGATTCGGCAGACAACAACATCAATGCGTTGAGGAACCTCAATATGTTCCCCGGCGGTGCAAAGGTCAATCATTATCTGACCGATCCGGATGCGTGGTTTATCCGAACCAACTGCCCCGATGGAATGAAGTATTTTGAGCGCAAAGCCGATTCGTTTGCGATGGACAACGATTTCGATACGGCGAACGCAAAGTTCAAAGCATCGGCTCGTTACAGTTTCGGCAACACCGATCCGAGAGGAATTTACGGTTCGGCTGGTGCGTAGTTTTTAACAGGAGAGGGCTTAAAAACCCTCTCCTAACCCCTCTGGCAGAAATGCTGGTGAATAACTGGAGGATATACAATGGGTTTATATAGTTTAAATGGCAGTATGCCGACTTTTAAGGGTATGCCAATGGTCGGAAATCAGGTACTTCCTTTCACGACAGGACGTTATTGGTTTGTTTCGTCTGTTACTGGAAGTGATGGCAATAAAGATGCTTCGATTAAGCGTCCTTTGGCGAAATTGGAAAAGGCTATGTCGCTTTGTGCTGTTAATGATGTGATTGTTCTGATGCCCGGCCATGCGGAAACGATAACGGGAGCTGGTGGTATCACGATTGATGTTGCGGGTGTTCATGTTGTTGGTCTTGGTCGTTATGATTATCGTCCGAGATTTTTAATGGATGGCGGGGCGACTGTTACCTGTCTTGTGACGGCGGCGAATTGTTCTTTGGAAAATTGCGTGTTTGCGGCTGGTCATTCCGACATTGTGACATTTGCAACCGTTACCGCAGCAGGATTCAGGCTTGCCAACAACCACTTTGAGCGCAACAAGGCCGACGAAAACTTTGTGAGTATTGTCAACACCGGAACCGTGGACAACGGTGCAGACGGTCTTGAGATCATCGGAAATGTCATGGACTTTGGTGGAGATGCTGGTGAACTCACCCCCATTACGTTAAGCAAAGACAGCAAGGATGTTAAAATCATTAACAACCGTATTTACGGTGATTTTGACACCACACCTTATGCGGCGATTTACTCTGCCAACACTGAACATCACATGGCGATTGAGATTGCCTACAACTTCATACACAACCTGCACGACGCTAATGCCGTTGTGGGTATCAGTGTTGGAAGCACGACTTCTACTGGCGAAATGCACCATAACCGTGTTTACGCACTAGATGTTGCTGGTGGTACTCCGTTTGTTTCTGCGGCTACTGGCATTGCGTTGTTTGAGAATTACTACACGCACGTTGGCGGAACCACACAGGGTTACTACGCTCCTGCACAGGGTTCGTTAGCCTAAATTTAACCCCGATGAGGGAGCGGGCAAACTCCCTCAATTATATCGGAGGTTAATATGCGATCAAAAATTAAGACTTACACCTTAGATGCTCTCGATGCTGATGGGTTTTTCAATGACGTTACGGGTGACATATCAGCAACAGCATGGACTACGGCTAATTCTGCCTTGACGGACGGATGCGCCCATTACGTGTCACTGTATTCCAGTGCTGACTTACACGGCATTACATTTACTTTTACAGGGACGGACGCAGAGGGACGGACGCAGACTGAAAGCTCCATAGGGCCGAACAATACCACTATATATCTGACGAAGTATTTTAAAACCATTACCAGTGTTACGTCCAGTGCAACTTTGGGAGCGAATACCCTTGACGTTGGCTGGACGGGTGCGGCTCATACCCCTTGTATTCCGGTTGACCGATGTGCTGGCAACGGTGCGACAGTCGGGTGCGATATATCCGGTACGATTTCATACACCGTCCAGAATACAAACGATGACATTTGGAATGACCAGACTCCATCTTGGTATGACCTAATTGATGCAAGGACTTCCGATTGGTACGGAACGGCTGAACCAGGCTCAACAGGTGTTCGGGTTGCGATAGCTTCCCATACGTCCGGCGTTGTTATCTTCACTGTTTCTCAGGGTGCATAATGAGAATAGGACACGCTGATTACTATAAACACGGTGATTGGGCGGCGATATGTGATTGTTGTTTATTCAAGTTTCACGCCTCAGAGCTACGCAAGCAATGGGATGGTCAGATGGTATGCGCCGACTGTTTTGAAGAACGCCATCCACAGGACACGATTCGCCCGAAACCTGAAACCCATAAGCCATCCTTTACACGGCCTGAACCAGACCCCGTTTATATAACCGTAGCCGAGATTGATACGAGCAAACTATGAAATCAGTTCAGTTACCTTTAAATACAAAACCGTATTACAACTCCGATTCAGTTGCTTCTTCTACGTCACCGGATGACATGGTTGACTGTTATATGGAGTCCTTGCCTGGATTTGGGTATGTGACTAGACGAAGACCGGGGTTAAAGGCTTTTGGCGACACATCCACAGGACTAGCTGGCGACGGGTTGTTCTATTGGGATGCCCTTGAACTGGTCATTGCTGTTTCCGGTGGTAAGGCTTTCAAGGTTGAATCGGACGGGACTTGCACCGAGCTAACGGGAACATTCCCTGGTTCGGCAGGGACAACTTGTGTCTTTGCAGACGGTCAGGCTTTGGACGGTACACCGTGGCTTTACATGGCGGCAAGCGACTTGGTTTACACCACGGATGCTGTAAGTATGACCGCACCAACGGACGCATCGACACCCGCCGCAACTCATGTCAGTTGGATTAACGGACGGTTTATAGCCAACGTACCAGAAACAAACCAATGGTATTTCACCGATACGAACCCCGGAAGCGGAGATATAGAAAATGATTACTGGTCATCCACTGACAACCCTCTTACTTGCGAGGCTCATGCTGACGATTTAAAGGCTCTCTTTGCGGTCTATCAGGACATCTACGCATGGGGAAGTCAGGGATTAGAGATATGGCAAGATGACGGTGCAACGCCTTTTGTACCCATTCAAGGGGCATTTACGAAGGCAGGATTAGAGGCCATTTACGGTTACACGATAGCGGATAACACCGTTTTTGCGGTGTGCGTTATTGATGGGAAAAGAGTCATTATCAGAATGTCAGGCCGTCAACCCCAGGTCATTTCTGAACCCATTGCTAGAAACCTTGCGGATATGAGCGACGTATATGACGCAACGGCTTCCGTGATTTGTGCGGGTGGAATGGCGATAGTCCTCTTTCAGTTCCCCACGGCAGGGGAGTCATGGGCTTATGATTACAAGTCGGACATTTGGTATAAGTGGGGCTACTGGAATGTCGGAACTTCTGTGCATGACAGGTTTTTGGGGCAACATTCTTGCTTTGCGAAGGCATGGAATAAACACCTTATTCAATCCAGGGCAGACGGCAAGATATATGAGGTTGACCGTGATACCTATGAAGACGACGGTGCTATCATGGTTTCTTACCGCAAGACGGGATGGATTGACCACGAAACATGGTCACGGAAACGATGCCACCGTTTAATCGTCAAGGCCAAAGTCTTTTCCACAAGCGAAACAACCACAACCCTTTCCGTCCGATGGAGAAATGACGGCAATCCGGTTTATGAGAACTGGGTAAGCGTTTCGTTGAACCTCAATCCATCGAATCAGGGTATCTTCACCATTCCCATTACTAGAATGGGGATGTACCGGAGCAGACAATACGAATTTAGATTATCAAGCGATCAAGATTTAGTCCTAGTGGGCGCAACGGAAGAAATTGAGATTATGCAGAATTGAAAGATTTACTTTCTAGGCCGCCGAAACTTCAAACCAACGGAACCTATGACCCGATGGAACTGGATAGATGGTTTCAGAACATCTACCTCTTATTGGGTCGGGTGACACGGCAGATTGAAACGCTTGCCGATGATGCGACTCCTTCTGTCAACGGGGGGCGTTTATTCTTATCAGGCGGCACGACAACCATTACCGACTTTGACGATGGGGTTACAGGACAAATCATTACCCTTATCGCAGAACACGCAATCACAATCACAGACGGAACGAATATCTTTTTAAACGGTTCAGCCAATTTCACAATGGCGGCAACCGACACTTTAACGCTTATCTGCAAGGCCGACAATAAATGGTACGAGATAGGCAGATCGGACAATACATGAAGCTAACAGAATCATTTTGCCCTGTATGTTATTCCAAAATACCCGCCGTTATCTACATTGAAGATCATGTAATGATGACCAAGACGTGTCCTGTTCATGGGACATTTCATGCAATGGTCGAGCGTGACCCGCAATGGTTCAAATCGGCGCAATCAAACGGAATCTATGACGGCTATCTGATAGACGTTACTTCCAAGTGCAATATTAAATGTAAATACTGTTACCATGACAACAACGGTTCAGAACGGTCGGTTGATGAGATTGTAAAAGAGGCAGAGGCTAACAAACACCTTGCCCCGTTCATCTTAACCGGCGGTGAACCGACACTTCATAAAGACCTGCCCGAAATAATCAGCCGATTAAATCAAATCGGAGAGGTCAATCTTTTAACCAACGGAATCAAACTTTGTGACGAAAAATATCGGAACGAACTACTGGACGCAGGGTTGAGGACTCCACAGGGAATTGACGAAATCAGCCTTTCGTTTCATGTGGAATCCAACGGCAAGGACATTGAGCTTCTGGAATATTACAAACGGACAGGGCGTAAGTTATGGACTTGCTTCTATGTGATTGACAACCTCTGTCAGATCAGCAAGGCGATTGAGTTATTCCAATTATACAGAAATCAAATATGCAATTTTAGAATCAAAGCCGCAAGCAACCTGTGGAGCGAGGCAAACGCCGACAATAAGATATTCACGTCCGATATGATTAAATACGTCTTTGCTTTAGGGGACACGACCTTTCAGGAAGCCGATCAAAAGGTATCCTACGCACAAGTTTGGCATAAGGACTTAGATATTAAGTTATGCGCCTGGTATGACGTTCAGAACATCGACCTTTGGGACATTGACTGCGCTCCCTTCTATAAAGCCAACAACGGCACTATCAACAATCTTGTCACCACAGCACTAATCAACGAAGGCATTATTAAACGAAATGGCTTGAATATCCGCAGAGCCTATCCCTGTGACATACCGCAAGTTGGGATGTTGTGGCGTGAAGGGGCTTTGGAAACAAGGGACACGAAAGACCCGAATGTTTCTTTGTGGTGCGAACAGGCGTTGGAGTCCCTGAAAGACGACCGGAACCATTTATATATCGCAGAATTTAACGGTG
>ERZ1645192.4538-NODE-4538-length-10961-cov-11.450303_pt1 | contig 10961 bp, 10 predicted proteins | sample MGYA00575354_ERZ1645192 | MGnify/ENA primary metagenome ERZ1645192 (study PRJEB40844, sample SAMN11349763) | freshwater sediment metagenome | isolation source: river sediment | host: Sediment | place: India: Faizupur Khadar , New Delhi | collected 2017-02-21 ...
TTCCGAATCCGTCACGGAGCGCAGCCGGGCCAAAGGCGCGGCTGACGCTGGAAGACGCGTTGAGGGACGCGTGGGCGTGGCAGCAAACATTAATGTAGTTTCCCAGTTCCCCAGAACCCTAGATCCCCGGAAAAATCAAAATCTGGGCTACTGGGGAACAGGGGCACAGAGGCGCAGGGGCGTAGGGGCGTAGAGGCGCAGAGGCTAAACATTTCAGAAAGGCATAATTTCCGGAAACAAATTGCATTACATTTACGTATAATATATTTATATGTCTTCTACTAAAATACGCCCTCCGTATCTGAAGCCTCATGATGAGGTGGCAATTGTTTCTCCGGCTTCTTCAATAGATGAAATAAAGATCAACGAGGCTGTCTCTTTTCTTGAGAGCTGGGGATTAAAAGTACATGTCGGCAGGAATGCGCTCAACAGGGAAGGTTCTTTTGCAGGAACCGACAGGGAGAGGCTGGATGATTTTCAGAAGGCAACTTCAGACAAAAGAATAAAGGCAGTGTTTTGTGCGAGAGGAGGTTATGGCTTCCTGAGGATAATCGATAAGATTGATTTTTCGCCGCTGAAGAGCAATCCAAAATGGTTTGTGGGCTTCAGCGATATTACTGTTCTTCATGTCTGGCTCTCGGAACGGTGCGGTATTGTCTCCCTTCATGGTGAGATGCCTCTCAATTACAGGAATCCTGAAAAAAGCAGGGCGACTCTTGATTCCCTGCATTCAGCCTTGTTTGAGGGCTGTGTGCCGGTAGAGTGGGAAGGAGATTCTCTGAGGCCTTCGGCAGCTGAGGGTATAGTGACCGGCGGTAATTTGTCGCTTCTGTACAGCATGATCGGTACATCAGCCGACCCGGTCACCAAAGGAAGGATATTGTTTATCGAGGAGGTGGGAGAGTATCTGTATCATCTCGACAGGATGATGCATTCTCTTAAGCTCTCCGGTAAGCTGAAAGGTCTGAAAGCGCTCATCACCGGAGGAATGAGCGAAATGTCGGCAGGTAAAACACCCTGGGGGATGAGTGCAGAGGAAACGATTGCAGAAATTGTACGAGAATATGATTACCCTGTATTCTTCAACTTTCCGGCAGGACATATAAGTGATAACCGTGCCTTTTACATTGGTGATAAGGCAGAAATAAATATCAAAAGAGGGAAAGCTGTTTTCTCGTATCGTTGATCTTTCAGAATGCTGTAAGCAGAAGATCAAGGTCTTTTGATAGCATACCAAATTTTTGTCCAAGTGTTTCGTTTGTAAGTATACCATTATACAGATATACTCCATCGCGTACTCCAAGATCTTTTTTCAGAAGTTGTGTTATGCTTCCCGATTCGGCAAGAATCTGAAGCAGGGGTGCGAAGACGTTACTCAGCGCGATTGAGGCTGTCCTCGCCACACGTGACGGAAGGTTCCATGCCGAGAAATGGATAACTCCGTGTTTTTCATAAACAGGATCCCTGAGTGCACGGCATTCGGTGGTTTCAATACATCCTCCTCTGTCGATGCTGAGATCAATTATCACCGCTCCCTTTTTCATTGTGCGGACCATCTCCTCGGTAACATAATAATATGGTTTAAGATCCTCCAGCTCGATTGCACCAACGACAACATCGGCCGATTTGAGTGCTTTCTTCAGCACCTGGGGGTGAAATACTGATGTCTGGAGTCTTTGCCCCATGAGGGATTCAAATTTCCTGAGCTGCTGCAGGGAGCTGTCGAATATTTTTACCTGCGATCCCAGGCCGAGAGCAGCTTTGGCTGCATATTCACCTGCTGTGTTTGCACCAAGGATGACCACCTCTGTGGGTGTTACCCCGGTAATACCTCCGAGCATTACTCCTTTTCCTCCATGAAGGTTGCTGAGATAATCTGAAGCCAGGAGAATAGATGTAACACCTGCAATTTCGCTCATTGATTCTATTACGGGCATAATGCCGTCGGCATCACGGATTTTTTCAAAGGCTATGGCTGTAACTTTCTTTCTGCTGAGCCTGGCAAGTGTTTCCTCTGAAAGCTTCAAGACATTGAGATATGACAGGACGACCTGGTTTCCCCTGAGATATTCTGCTTCCTTTTCGTTAAATGGAGCTACCTTTATTACAACATCGCAGCTGAATACTCTGGCCGGCGAGTCGGTAATTGCTGCACCATTTTCGCTGTAATCCTTGTCGCTGTAATTTGCACCTGTTCCTGCTCCTTTCTGAAGAATTACCTCGTTACCTGTTTCAACCAGCAGGTTAACAGCTTCCGGCGTCAGAGCCACTCTTTTTTCATCGTCCCTGGTATCACATGGAATACCGATGGAGATCCTCCTGAACCTGACAGCTGTTTCAAGATGCTCTTCCTTCGGCATGAAAGCGCTGTTCCCGAGATTCACTTTCCCGCTCTTGCCTTTTTCATTCATTTGAAAGAAAGGTTATTTCTTCAAAGTTAGAAAAATGAAATTCAGGAACAAAATATGATCAGTTATGAAATGAGAAGTTTTCTTACCTCATCCTCTTCGACAGAGATAGATACATTTACGGTATCATCAGGAAGGAGCTCCTTAATGAGCCCGGGCCATTCGATGAAGCAGGGATGGCCTGAAGATAGATATTCCTCAATACCAATGTCGTATGCTTCCACTGTATTTTTCATTCTGTACAGATCGATATGAAAAATGGATCCGGAGTTTTTTGTCCGGTATTCGTTTACAATTGTAAATGTGGGGCTTGTAGTGATGTCGACAGCTCCGAGTTCCATGCACAGGGCCTTTATAATAGTTGTTTTCCCGGCTCCCATTGGTCCGTCGAAGGCGAAGATGCGCCGGTGGCCATAATGGCTGAGAAGCTTTTTTACAGCTGAGGGGATATCCCTTTTGTGTTTAATAATAATTTCCATCGTGCAAAGATAATGGCTTTCATTATTTCGCGTGGCGATCACATATTTCTATTGCAATAACTGCTACGACACAGGTTCCAGGATTGCAAACGGAAGCATCATCTCCTGCATCGATATGCCACCGTGCTGGAAGGTGTTCCTGTAATAGGAAGCATAATAATTGAAATTGTTCTGGTAAACAAGAAAATCCTTATTCGTGGCAAAAATATAACGCGAGCTAATGTTGCTTTTAGGGAGCATTGCTTTTTCGGGATTTATGATTTCAAATACCTCCCTGGGATTATAGTCGAGGTTCCTGCCCATTTTGTACCTTAAGTTTGCAGAAGTCTTCTTATCGCCGACGATCTTTACAGGATTCTGTACTCTTATCGAGCCATGGTCGGTTGTGAAAATAATTTTCACATCCTGTTCGGCCAGTATCCTCAGCAGTTCATATAGTGAAGAGTGAACAAACCATGATCTCACCAGGCTTCTGTAAGCCGGCTCATCATCGGCCAGGTCCCTTATGAGGTCTATTTCCGTGCGGGCATGTGATAGAATATCGACGAAATTATAGACCAGTATATTAATATCGTTATCGAGCAGCTGCCGGTATTTCTCGTTCAGTTTCCTCCCGTCGCTGCTGTTATTGATCTTGTTATACGTCCATTTGTAATTTAGTCCTTTCCTGGCGAGCTGATTCCTGAAAAGTTCTTCCTCGAAATTGTTTTTCCCTTCCTCGTCATCATCGCTGATCCAGAGGTCGGGCATGAGCTCCTCAATCTGTGAAGGCATGAGCCCGGCAAAAAGAGAATTGCGGCTGTATTGAGTTACAGTCGGGAGGATGCTGAAATAAATATCTTCGTCAGAGACCCTGAAAAGCCCTGACAGTTCAGAAGAAATTGTTTTCCAGTGGTCGAAACGAAGGTTGTCGATCAGTATTATGAAAAGCGACCGTCCACCCCCGGTAACAGGGAAGATCTTCTTCTGAAAGAGGAAGGGAGAAAGAATGGGATCGTCGGAATTTTTCTGGGCTAACCATGAAAGGTAGTTTTTTGTGACAAACTTTGAAAAGCCTGTGCCGGCTTCATTCTCCTGCATCCTTAATATATCGGACATACTCTTGTCGTCTGATTTCTCGAGCTCCGATTCCCAGAAGGAAAGCTTCCTGTAAAGGTCTTTCCAGTCATTACATGTTTTGGCGGAGGAGATCATGTTTCCTATTTTGCTGAAATCCTGCCTGTAATCGGTCGATGTTTTTTCGGTGAAGAGCCTTTTCTGGTCGAGAATTTTCTTTATTGCCAGGAGTATCTGCTTCGGCCTTACCGGTTTAATAAGATAATCAGCTATCTCCGATCCTATGGCTGCCTCCATAATCTCATCCTCCTCGCTTTTGGTAACCATTACAACAGGGATGTCGGAACGGATTTCCCTGATAAGCTTCAGGGTCTCTATCCCGCTCAGGCCGGGCATATTCTCATCGAGAAAGATCAGGTCGTAGGAGTTCTGACGGACCAGGTCAAGAGTATCATTTCCATTTGAACAGGTGCTGACATCATACCCTTTTTCTTCAAGAAAAAATATATGAGGCTTCAGAACCTCAATCTCATCATCGGTCCAGAGTATCTTAATTCTTCTCATTCAGATAATTTTCCCGGAAAAAGAGCATATATCGCTCAGGATTCCTGTCGGTATTGAGCACCTGGAGGTTCTTGCTGCTGATAATAAAAGAATAAATCTCCGAAGCTGAGGGGTTTCTCACGATCCTTGCCGTATTAAAAGATTTGAAATAATCCATCGACTGTCTGTATTTTGCAAATCCCGAAACAGTTATCATCAGATATTTTTTATCTATCAGCTCACCCTGTGTCCGATAATTGTTATTGGTGTAATTATCTATATTATAGCTTATTACATCAAAAACAGCCTGGTTCATGTTGAATCCCGGGTTTGCAATTATGATAATAAAGAAATGGGCGGAGGTAGTATCGGCAACGAATAGTTCCATGGCAATCTCTTTTTCTTCTTCAAGCCTGAGGCCGGGTAATTTCTGATTCAGGTAGGAGATTATTTCGGAGGCTTTTATACTCTCGATGCTCGAGGGCCATGTTTTTACCAGGAGGCTGAGTTCATCCTTAAAGGCTTTTTCATCGCTTATCCTGGCTGTCGAATAAGCGCGCAGTAGCATGAATTTAGGTGCTAGCTGATCGTCGGGGTATTTTTTCAATGCCGTATCGCATAACGAAACAGCAGCCAGGAACTGTTCTGCGGCATATTCCGAGTATGCACTTTCATAAATCCTTTCAGCCATTTTTATGGCGTTCAGTTTCTTCGCGTAGTAGTCGGGGTCGGATAATATCTTTGCAAATTCTGTTTCGGGGTAATTTTCAAGAAGACGCTGCCTGAAAACCTCTGACCTGACATTATTGCTTTCCTTGTTTACCTGGAATAAAGTGTAGAGTGTTTCCGGCACAAGCTGATCATTCGGGTAGCGGGCAAGAAGTTTTTCAAGTATTTCGGTAGCCCTGGCAGCGTCGGACAATTTCTCGAAATATGCCTTTCCTGCATTCAGGTATGCCAGTGTGATCTTTTCGTTTGAGATGGCAAGCATGGAGTCATTCAGGGGCAGGTTTTTCAGATAAAAGCCTGGATTTCTGTAATCAGCATTACCACCGGCTGTGTCCTTCTTTTCCGTTAGTGTCTCTTCGGTACCGCCGCTTCCGGGAATAATGGTCACCCGTGTTTTGTTATTCCTGCGCCAGTTATCCTCGAGGGCCCTGTCGTTCCAGCGGCGCTTAAATTCTGTTCTTCCGAAAGTGAGGGCAGCCTGGTTGTAAAAATACCACTTCCCCTCCTGCTCTATATTATCTCTGAAGCGTTGTTCATTTTCGTAGTACTGGCCAAGGCTGTATCGTGAAGCATATTCTGATGTTTTTCCTTCAGCTTCAGCAGTAATGATCTCGTTTATTATTCCTGAGATCAGGGCATTGCGCTGTGACTCAGGCATTGCTGCAACTTTCTGAAGGCTGTCCTGTTCATTGATAATCTTAAGCTGGGAGACCACGGTGTTGAGATTCCTCGACTTTGCCTCTATGCCGGAAAATCCTGGAAATTTCTGGTCGAGAAAGAAAACAGTGCTGTCATAATAGAGACCGGCTTTCATAAAGTCGGGTTTCTGATAGAAGTGGTCAGCAAGAGCAAGGTACGATTTACCCTTCTGATTTCCGTTAATGGTCGATGCTGCCACCGATTTTCTGTACAGATCGAGAGCTTCCGTGGTGTTTCCTTCTTTCATTGCAAGGCTTCCCATGGCATAATAGATCTGGTCGAGAAAATCCTTGTTCTTGGTATCCCTGAGCATTCTCTCCAGCTCCTTCATTATGTCGGCAGGGTTTCCGGAGTTGACATCAAAAACACCTGCAATATTTATCCTGGCATTGAATTCGACATCATAGGGCGGGTTCATCTTCACAACATCGCGGTACAATGAGATAGCCCTGTCGGGATTTCCGGTCTGTTCGTAGATCTGGGCAAGAAGGTAAGTCATCCTGTATTTCTGGCGTTTACCTGATGCAAAACCAGCTGTTTTCTGAAGCGGATCAACAGCTTCTGCATATTTCTTTTGTTTTATATACAGGTCGGCAAGTGTTGAATTGTACATTGAGATCAGCACTTTTGGAGTATTGCCGTTAACATCAAGTTCTGACAATATCCTGTACGATTCGCTATACCTGGCTGTTTCGTTATAAAGCCTTGCGAGCCATATTGAAGCTTCTTTCCTTATTTCAGGATCGTTTGCCTGTGTTATTGAATAATTCAGAACAGCTGCAGCTTCATTAAATTCCTGCCTGTAGAAGCGGGCTTTCGCGATAAGAAGATAACTGTCGTCGACCCATTCATTATATTCTTTTCTGTCGGTGATATCGGTTTCCCCCGGGGCGGCTTTTCCATTTCTGCCGGGTTCGGGGCGGGCTGTTATCGACTTCAGGGAGATGAGCTTTGACGCTTTCTGAATAGCCCTTTCCATATCGGCACCGCACAGTGAAGGCGCTGAAGGATCGCTGTATTCAAATACCCTGAGTACTTCGGAATAGTCGTCGCGGTATCCCTCATTTACTTTCAGGACGCCTGCCTTATAACTTTCATAACCGTTAAAGTAAATATTATACCTTGCGGTCATGCCGTGGTAGAACCTGGTGGTTGCACTATTTTTTTCAACAGAACAGGTTGTTCCGAGAAAGAGCATTCCGCCCAGGGCCAGATATTTGTATATAGCTCTTGACAGGGGCAATAGCTGACTTTTATACTATAAACTTATCAAATTTGTTTATAGTATTCAAAGGTAGTTAAAAATGACCACCACCAGGCTTTCAGGCAGAGATTACCTTTTTGATCTCGGGGATCTCCTTAAGGATAGCCTGTTCAACTCCTGCCTTTAAGGTTTGCATGCTGTAAGGGCATCCATGGCAGGCGCCTTTAAGCCTGACCTTTACGGTAAGATCTTCGGAGACTTCGAGAAGCTCTATATCGCCGCCATCGGACTGAAGGTAAGGACGAACCTTTTCAAGTACTTTTATTACGCGGTCTTTGATTGATTTTGTGTCTGACATCTCTTGGAAATTTTATAACTGATAGATTAATTATTCATGGTTGTTCATCTGTACTTTTGTTGTAGGTCTTTGTTCCCTGTTTCTTTTTTCGGTCTGAATTATTACTTCACCGGCAAGCGACATAAATGCTTTTCCGGCAAGTGAATCTCCGAGAGCCACAGGTTCTCCTTTGTCGCTGCTTTCGCAGATACCCTGTACAAGTGGGATCTGTCCGAGTAATGGCACCCCGGTTCTGTCGGCAAGATTGCGTCCTCCCTCTTTACCGAAGATGTAATATTTGTTCTGAGGCAGTTCTTCGGGAGTGAACCACGACATATTCTCAACAAGACCAAGGACAGGCACATTTATCTTTTCGCTGCGGAACATAGCAATGCCCTTTAATGCATCGGCAAGAGCAACCTCCTGAGGTGTTGTCACGACGATGGCCCCGGTAACTGCAGCTTCCTGAACGAGAGTAAGGTGTATGTCGCTGGTTCCCGGAGGAAGGTCGAACAGAAGATAATCGAGTGAACCCCAGTCGCCCTGGGTCATCAGCTGTTTCAGGAAGTTTGATGCCATGGGACCTCTCCAGATCACCGCTTCGGCAGGATTAATGAAAAAGCCTGTTGATAGGACTTTCACTCCCCATTTTTCGAGAGGTACGATAAGATCAATATTGTTCTCACGCTTCACTTCCGGCCTGAAGCTGGCAGCATTGAACATTATAGGCACCGAGGGTCCGAAGACATCAGCATCGAGGAGCCCTACCCTGAGATTCTTTCTGGCAAGGGCAATGGCCAGGTTGACTGCCACGGTTGTTTTTCCCACGCCTCCTTTCCCTGACGAAATTGCCACAATATTCTTTATACCTGGAAAAATTCCTGTTGATTTTTTCTCGTTTTTTTCAGTGATTATCTTTGGTTTTACCGTAATATCTTCAATCACAGCATCGGGGCCCAGTTTTTCCTTCAGTGTTTTCACAATAGTGCTTTTTATTGAAGCTATGAAAGGATCATTTGACCTTTCGGGCTCAATGGTCAGTGAAATACCGTTTCCTGAAATCTTTATTTCTGAGACAATTTGCAGGGTAATTATATCTTTTCCCTTTTCGGGGTGTACCACGTTGCGGAGCGCTGCTATTACCTGTGATTCTGTGAACATAAGCTTTCTAATTTTAAATTTACTGGAACCTGCCTCCGGATAACAGCCATGCTTAAGCAAGGAAGGAGAATTTGGGAGGAGTACAGCTTCTTTTTATTTAAATTAATTCCAAATAGTCTGCAATTTTAACACTTTTATATATTAACGCAAAATGATCATAAAAGTTCTGAGGAGGGATCCCAGAATCGTTCCTTAAAGTTGAGGATACGGTCGTCGTCGATAATCAGTCCTTCATTTTCAAGCAGTTGCTGCATGGTAGAAGAGTTCCCGAAGTGATGTTTTCCTGTCAGCAATCCATTACGGTTCACAACCCTGTGGGCTGGTATAAAATCGGTATTGGTATGACAAATATTAAGTGCCCACCCGACAGTTCTTGCCGACCGGCCCGACCCGAGGTAACGGGCAATAGCACCGTATGATGTTACCCTCCCATAAGGAATTAGACGGGTCACATCATACACGCTTTCAAAGAAGTCGTTATTATTCTTCCGCGGCCGCATCTGTTATCATAATGGTTTTTCTTAAAGCGAAAGCTATATAGTTGATCTTCAATCCCTCCCTGAGAAATTTATCCTCGTAATGGGTTCTTATTCTCAGAATATCGTTATCAGGCAGATGATTATGAAGGTCGTCTGTTGCTTCAAGGATGTGAAGCCTGTTATATTGTGCCAGGTTCAGGGTATAGCGGAAGAGCTCACTATTATCTGTTTTCAGGTGTACTACCCCATTGTCTTTCAAAATATTACGGTAAGCATTCAGAAACCAGGGGCAGGTAAGTCTTTTATTTGAGTTCTTTTTTTCATTCTGTGGATCAGGAAATGTAAGCCAGATTTCGTCAACTTCATTTTCGTCAAAGAATGAATTTATAAATTCGATCCTTGTTCTGAGGAAGAACGCATTCTGAAGGTTTAAATCGCGGGCACTCTTTGCGCCACGCCACATCCTGGCGCCTTTAATATCGACACCAACGTAATTTTTCTCAGGGAACCTGGAGGCAAGGCTTATTGTATATTCGCCTCTTCCGCAGCCGAGTTCCAGTATGAGGGGATCAGGATTTTTAAAAACAGAAGTTCTCCATTTGCCTTTTACAGGATGGTTTTTTCCATAACCGGCTTCATCGGCATGCTGAATGACATTGTTAAATGTTGCCATTTCAGCCCATCGTTCGAGCTTGTTCTTTCCCACTCTGCCGTCTTTAGTTGAGATGCTTTTCTATCCTCAGTCCCACATCATAGATGCCCCGGAGGTCGGCTTCCCTCATTCCATGCTGGATCCTGAAGAGATATGTTCCTTTTGAAGGGAAATATACATTCTGCCTGTAGGGAAGCTTTAATTCACGTATATCTCCGAATCCGGTTCCAAGCCATTTGCCTTTTTCGTCAGCAAGAAAGTATTCAAGTGTATCAGTTATACTTTTTCCGTCAGGCGATAATGTGGTTACAAAAAGAAAAATATTGCGAAAAGGATATTGCGATCCGTTCCTTATGGTAAAAAAGATGTCTGTGCGTTGTATCGTATCAGCGACTGTCCAGGTAAACTCAGGATTGTTGAAAAGGGTCCATGTATTATCGGGCATAACGGTTTCGTCTGTGAACAACAGATTTCCGTTGCATGACGCAAGGGTAAGAATAGTAAGGGTTAAGGCCAGGAATCTAAGCCTGCTTGTTTTTCCTGTCATTGAATCTCCTGTTTTTCTTTTTGTGGAAATGTTTATGTTTTTGTTCTTTTTTCTTTTCCGGATCGAACCGTGTCAGGCTGTTATTTTTAAGCAGGTCTTCAGACAGAGCCTCATTTTCTGAAGATCTTACTCCCGGCAGCAACTTTTCGGGCTTGACCCCTTTTTTATTCAGGGCCTGTATCTCCTTCACCCTGGCAACAGGTACGGCAACAAGGTTGGAGGGTGCATGCAAGTCGGTCGAATACCAGTATATTCCCTTATGGACCTCCATTTTCTGGAAGTAAGCGGTGCTTTCAGCTGTTTCGAGAGGCACCTCTTTAGGAGGGAAAGATTTTTGAGCATCCAGGTAGCAGTCGACTTCGAAATTGAGGCAGCATTTAAGTTTTCCGCATTGTCCGGCAAGTTTCTGGGGATTGAGAGAGAGTTCCTGGTATTTTGCGTGTGTTGTGGTAACAGAATGGAAGTTTGTAATATATATTGAACAGCAGAGTTCTCTTCCGCAGGCGCCTATTCCGCCTATTCGTCCGGCTTCCTGGCGTGCACCTATCTGTCTCATTTCAATTCTTACCTTGAATTCATCGGCAAGGACCTTGATAAGCTGCCTGAAATCGACTCGTTCATCGGCAATATAGTAGAAGATAGCTTTTGTCTTGTCGCCCTGGAATTC
>ERZ1645192.4539-NODE-4539-length-10960-cov-11.345163_pt1 | contig 10960 bp, 7 predicted proteins | sample MGYA00575354_ERZ1645192 | MGnify/ENA primary metagenome ERZ1645192 (study PRJEB40844, sample SAMN11349763) | freshwater sediment metagenome | isolation source: river sediment | host: Sediment | place: India: Faizupur Khadar , New Delhi | collected 2017-02-21 ...
AGGACGAAAGCTATCTGCGCAACGTCACTGCCTGGTACAGGCAAAAGCTGGATGCCTTTCTGGAAGGGAATCCAGCCTTTGGGAAAAGCTCGTCAGGAAGGGTACTCTTTGATTTTGAGCCCGATCCTGCCCGTACGTTTTCACGGGGAAGCTCTCCCTACTTTTTGCATGGCCGTCATGCCAGGATGACCAGTATGGACACTCCCAAGTCAGCCGGAGAACGGGTAGGAATACTCTTCCGCAGTATGGGGCGCCAGGCCCTGATCAAAGCCGAAAAGGAGCTGCATAACAACGATGGGATCACCTTCTTCACCGACGCCGGTGGTTTGGGCGGAGCTAAAATCAATACCGTCGAGGGCGACCTGATCACCTGGGCGGAACCCTTGACCCTGCCCCCCGGAACCGTTCTTTACCGCAATTACGACCACCGGTTTGAGGAAAATCTGCGCCACAGCCGCACTTCCAGGAAGATGGGCCTGAAGATCATCCTTGAAGAAACTCCCGGAGGCATTGGGGTGACCGGAACAGATGAAGCGGGGATTTCCCTGACCATGATGTTTCCGGTAGATCTGGTGCCAGCCAGGGACCCCGGGCAGGCCGCCCGCCTATTCAGGGAGCAGTTTTCCCGTGCCGGGGATACTCCCTTTGAGGTCACCACCGTGGAGACCAACGGGACATGGAGCCTTTTCATGCCCCAGTCGCGCATCAATGCCCTGCGGAGGGAGTTCCTCGACGCTTTTGGTGCCCACCGGGAGAATGTAAGACCAGTGGAAGTTCGTCGCAAAGAGGAGGAAAACGTTTCCTACCTGAGTACATCGCTGCCCTGGAGTGAGAACGTCTCCAATGCGTTGGCCGACCGCTTTTACCGCCGCCATGGGGTGACGGAAATTGAACCGGCCATGGAGGTTACCCGTGATTACCGCGGCCGCCGCCTGATGACCATGAAACACTGCCTCAAATACCAGCTGGGGCACTGTCCACGGGAAAGTAAACAAGATTCGGTGGCCGGAGCCTCCTCCCCGCCTTGGAAGGAACCCCTCTTTCTGGCCGATGGAAACCGGAAATTCAAGCTTGAATTTGATTGCCGCGCGTGCACTATGAACCTTTATCATCTTTAAATGGTTATCTTTAACTCCATTGCCAGCCGGTATGAGCGCGAAACTTTATCAGATGATCAGGGAGGGGGAGCATCAGCACCAGGATTTCAAGTACTGCATCAGTGATTCCCGGAAGATCGCCCGTTCGCTGGTAGCCTTTGCCAACAGCGAAGGGGGCAGCCTGCTCATCGGTGTCAAGGACAATGGACACATCGTGGGGGTGCAGTCCGATGAGGAATACTACATGGTTGAGTCGGCCGCACGGATCTACAGCCGGCCACCGGTAGCTTTCACCACCCGTCAGTGGCATGCCGAAGGGAAAACCGTGCTCCAGGTCATGGTCGAACCGAGTTCAGTAAAACCCCATTTTGCCAGGGATGAAGAGGGCAAGTGGACCGCATGGGTGCGCCATCGTGATGAAAACCGCCTGGCTCCCAGGGTGATGATCGATGTGTGGCGCCGCGAAAAAGAGACCAGGGGGGTATTGGTCCGCCTCGATGACACCCAGAAATTCCTGCTGGACTACCTCCAGAAGTACGACTTCATCACCGTCTCAGCCCTGGCCCGTAAGGGTTGCCTGCCCTATCGCAAGGCAGAACAGCTCCTAGCCGATTTTATCGTCATCGGCATTCTGGAACCCTTCTTCGGGGAAAACCAGATCCTCTATAAACTCAACCGCCAGTTTGACCTCGATGCCTGGAGTCATAAGAAAAGAATCCCGCAGAAATAAACTATTCTGCGGGATTCTTTTTCTGCGGGATTTTATTATTTCAGTTTGATGGTTTTGGATTTCCCGTCTCTGGTGAGGGTGGCCAGGTTGTCGCAGGTCCCGTCACCATAGTCGAGGCTCCAGCTGCGGCCGTCACTGGTGGTAAAGTTTACCACCCCGCTGACATAGCGGTGGCAGGACACCAGAAAAACCACAGGGTTCTCCGCAACGATGGTTTTGGTGAGTTGGATCCCGTTCAGGCGGGTGATCTCCACCACTCCCCAAGAGCGCATCAGATTGTCACGGCCAATTCCGGGGAAGTGGAGTTCATACTCCCTGGTGAGGCTGGCTACCCGCTTGACCTCTCCTTTGTCGTCAGGAAACGTCAGGGTGACCTCTTCTTCAAGGGAAGCCGTCCGGATGAGGGATTGCCGGTCGAAGGTGATGGTTTTCAGGATGCGGCCTTCCACTTTCTTGCCATCTACTATGAAATGGTCAAAAAGCTTCTCTCTTTCATATCTTAAAGAATTAACGGTTTGTGATCGTTTGAAACATTGCGATTTGAAGCTTCTTCTCCCGATAGATGCAATACCTAAGGTAAAGTTAAAACACATTGATGTTTTTTACATCAGGAATTTATCTTTTCTCACCCTCAGGGCTCAAAGCAGATATTCGAGAGAAGTATTACCATGAATTCGCCATAGCTATAACGCCTGTACGATTTTAATGATGTACCGCACTGAGAAGGAATTACGGCGGAAAATTTGGATGGACCTCAGGCGCCGATCAGGGGCCTTGAGATACAGATTAGCTGAGAGGAGGATGAATTCCGGCCAGGAGGCGGGGGGGAAATGAGCCATTTTTTTTACCTTTGCGGCTTATAACCTGCGCCATTATTGGAAGCGCTCAATTTTCTGAAGCTGTTTGAGGGGCACCCGAACCTGGTCATGCTGGCTGACGCGGTCGCTGCCCCCCCGGGGGAGAAGATCCACCTGAAGGGGATCTATGGCTCTGCGCTGACGATCCTGGTGGCCCATCTCTTTCTCAAGACAGGAAAAAGCATGCTGGTGACGCTGCCCGAGCGGGAAGACGCCGCCTATTTTTACGATGATCTGGTCTCGCTGGGCCTTGACGCCCAAACGCTTTACTTCCCCTCTTCCTACAAGCGGTCGGTGCAGTTCGGGCAACCCGAACAGGAGAATATCATGCTGCGCACCGAAGCCCTCAGCCGTCTGGCGACAGGGGCCCCTCTGCTGGTCATCACCTCACCCGAAGGAGTAGTGGAGAAAGTCCCCTCGCAGGCCACCCTGGGAACCAATACCCTGGAGATCAAATGCGGAGAGCGTATTTCCATCGAATTCATCACCGAATATCTCTATGAATACGGTTTTGAACGGGTTGATTTTGTGACCGAACCGGGGCAGTTTTCGGTCAGGGGGAGCATTGTTGACATTTTTTCCTTTGCCGGTGAGGATCCCTGCCGGCTTGATTTCTTCGGAAATGAGGTGGAGTCGATACGCAGTTTCGATATCGGCACCCAGGTGTCGAAGAGCCACCCCGACAAGGTGACGCTGATTCCCGACCTGCTCAAAAACAAGGAGGCATCACCACGGATCTCCCTCATGGAGTATATGCTTCCGGGCGCGTTGTTTTTGGGGGTGAATACGCGGTTGGTGGCCGGCCAACTGGACGCCATGGTCACCCATACCCTTGGCGAAGCCTCCCCGGCAACGGGAGTGACCCCCGGCGATTTGCTCAATGGTAAAGAAATGGAAGCGATCCTCTCCTCCCTGACCTGCCTGGAAACAGGGGGTGGCGAACTCTTTACCCCCTCCCGGCAACTGGAATTCAACGTCTCCAAACAGCCGGTGTTCAGCAGAAATTTTAACCTGCTGGGGGAGAACCTCCTTCAGTTTACCGACCAGGGGTACCGGATTCTGCTGCTTACTTCCCAGGAGAAACAGGCTGAGCGGTTGCGCGATATCTTTAAGGAGACCCGCCAGAAGGTACGCTTCGAACCGGTGACCTTCGTCCTGCATGAGGGTTTTATAGACCATGATCTGCGCGTTTGCTGTTATACCGATCATCAGGTCTTTGAAAGGTACCACCGCTACCGGCTGCGGACCAGCCAGCCCCAGCGGGAGGTCATCACCCTCAAGGAGCTGACGCGGTTGTATCCGGGCGATTATGTGGTTCATGTGGACCATGGGATCGGCAAGTTTGCCGGACTGGTCAAGACCGAGGTCAACGGGAAGCTCCAGGAGGCGATACGCCTGGTCTACAAAGACAATGATTCGTTGCTGGTGAGCATTCATTCATTGCACCGCATCTCGAGGTACAAGGGAAAAGAGGGGGCACCCCCGAATCTCAACAAGCTGGGGAGTGCCGCCTGGCAGACCCTTAAAAACAAGACCAAGTCAAAGGTCAAGGATATTGCCCGTGAACTGATTGCCCTCTATGCCCGGAGACGGGAGGAGCAGGGGTTTGCCTTTTCTCCCGATTCCTACCTGCAGACCGAGCTGGAGGCCTCCTTCCTGTATGAGGATACCCCCGATCAGGAAAAGGCGACGCTGGCGGTCAAGGAGGATATGGAGAAACAGATGCCCATGGACCGACTGGTATGTGGTGATGTGGGTTTTGGGAAAACGGAGGTAGCCATCAGGGCGGCCTTCAAGGCGGTTGCCGACAGCAAGCAGGTGGCTGTTCTGGTGCCCACCACCATCCTGGCCTTTCAGCATTTCCGCACTTTCTCCGACCGGCTCGCCGACTTCCCGGCACGTGTCGACTACATCAGCAGGATGCGGAGCTCCGGCGAGATCAAAGGCGTCCTTAAACAGTTGAAAGACGGGAAAATCGATGTTCTGATCGGGACGCACCGGCTGGTGAGCAGCGATGTTCATTTCAAGGATCTTGGGCTGCTGATCATCGATGAGGAGCAGAAGTTCGGAGTATCGGTCAAGGAAAAACTCAAACAGATGAAGGTCAACCTCGATACCCTGAGTCTGACTGCCACCCCCATACCCAGGACGCTTCAGTTTTCGCTGATGGGGGCCCGCGACCTGAGCATCATCCAAACCCCTCCTCCCAACCGCTATCCTATCCTTACCGAGGTCCACGGGTTCAATGAGGAACTCATCAGGGATGCCATTTTATACGAGGTGGGCCGCAACGGACAGGTCTTCTTTATCCACAACCGGGTCCAGAATATTCATGAAGTAGAGGATGCAGTCCGTCGGATTGTTCCGGGTGTCAGGACCATTGTGGCCCACGGTCAGATGGAGGGGCCCGAACTGGAAAAGGTGATGCTCGATTTCATCAGCGGCCGGTTTGATGTCCTGATAGCCACGACGATCATCGAATCAGGCCTCGATATTCCCAATGCCAATACCATGATTATCAACCAGGCCCAGAACTTCGGACTCAGTGATCTGCATCAGTTGCGCGGACGGGTAGGCCGTTCCAACAAGAGGGCCTTCTGTTACCTGATTACGCCACCTCTGGCCTCCCTCACGCCTGAGTCGCGGCGGCGGCTCAAGGCTATCGAGGAGTTCTCAGATCTGGGCAGCGGGTTCAACCTTTCGATGCAGGATCTGGATATCAGGGGGGCCGGCAACCTGCTGGGGGCCGAGCAGAGTGGCTTCATCACCGATATCGGGTTTGAGACGTACCACCGGATCCTCAATGAGGCGGTGGAGGAACTCAAATCGGAGGAGTTCGGCGATCTCTTCAGGGAAGAGCGTACCCCCGGCAGCACTGCGCCTGCCCGGCCTTATGTCAGCGACTGCCAGGTGGATACCGACCTGGAACTTCTCTTTCCCGAGAATTACATCCCTTCCACGGCGGAAAGGATGCTGCTCTACCGGGAACTCGATAACCTCGAAAACGAAAAACAGTTACAGCGCTACGAAAACAGCCTCCGCGACCGCTTTGGAAAAATTCCCCCTGAGAGCACAGGACTTCTCGATATCGTCAGGCTGCGCTGGAGTGCCATCCGTTTGGGTATGGAAAGGGTAGTCCTCAAGGGAGAGATGATGATCTGTTATTTTCCCGGCGACCAGAAATCAGAGTACTATGGATCGGAGGCTTTTGGTAAGGTGTTGAGGTTCGTCCAGGCCAACCCCCGCAAATGCAGAATGAAGGAGAATGGAAAACTGACCCTCACCTTTAACGGTGTGAGAAGTATAGGAGAAGCCGTGGCCCTGCTCCTGGAAATCGGATGATAAACCGTAACGCTGCCCGCCGACTGCCCGCCGACCTGCCCGATGATTGTCTGGAGGATGTCCGGTGACTATCCGGTGACTATCCGGTGACTGTATGGTGACAGTCCGATGACCTACCTGCTGACTACTTATTGACTGCCCGCCGAAATGCCTGTTGGCCTGCCCGCTGATTGTCCGATAACTGCCTGTCGACAGCCTGTCGACTGTCCGCTGCCAAACCCGGTGGCTGCCTGACGACTCTCCCGTAGCTGCACTGTGACTTACTGTTACCGGATCTCAAGGTTCCGGCAAACCAGGTCAGCCCTCCCGGGTGCCTCAACCGTTGATGGGGGGTGACGGTAAGGCTGGAAGAAGGGGCAATGGTGGCGGCCCGATGTGCGTCATCGGCTGTTTTGTCCCGTAATCGTTGTCCGAAGCGCTTTTTTGCGTATTTTCAACCCCGAAACTCATCAACAAGGATCTTGTCAGCCATGGAAACCAGCAAAGGAAAGAGCGTTTCGCGCAGGTCATTTATTGCCTCCACTGCGGCAGCAGCGGCGGGTTTCACCATTCTTCCCTCCCATGTGATTGCGGGACTGGGGCACACCCCTCCCGGGTCAAAGCTGAACATTGCAGCCATAGGAGTGGGGGGTATGGGTTACCGGAATCTGAAAAATATGGAGAGTGAGAATATTGTAGCCCTGTGTGATGTGGATTGGGAATATGCGGGGCGGAGTGCCTTCAAGGCCTGGAGCCGGGCTAAGCAGTATAAGGATTACCGGGAGATGTTGGACAAGCAGAAGGATATCGATGCGGTGGTCATCGCCACTCCCGACCATTCGCATGCGTTGCCAGCTATGATGGCCATGCGGCAGGGATACCATGTCTATCTGCAGAAGCCGTTGGCCCATACGGTTTATGAAAGCCGGGTTCTGGCTGAGACGGCCCGTACCTTTAAAGTAGCCACCCAGATGGGGAACCAGGGGAATTCCGATGACGGGATCCGTAAGATCTGTGAATGGATATGGGCGGGGAGCATCGGCGAGGTGACCCATGTCGATGCCTGGACCAACCGGCCGATATGGCCCCAGGGCCTGGAACGCCCCACGCGGGAGCAGCGGCCGCCCAAGACCCTCGACTGGGATTTGTTCATCGGCACGGCCCCCTGGAGACCCTACCATGAGATTTATACCCCCTGGAACTGGCGGGGATGGTGGGATTTCGGCACCGGCGCCCTGGGGGATATGGCCTGCCATATCCTTGATCCGGTGTTCATGGCCCTGAAGCTCGAGTATCCCTCGTCGGTGCAGGGCTCCTCCACGCCGGTCAACACGGAATCACCCCCCAATGCCGAATTCGTGATTTATGAGTTCCCGCGCCGCGATAATCTGCCCAAGGTGGGCATGCCCGAAGTGACCATTCACTGGTACGACGGGGGGTTGATGCCTCCGCGGCCCGATGAGTTACTGCCCGGAGAGATGATGGGCGATGCCGATGGGGGGTGTATCTTCCACGGCAGCCGGGGTAAGATCATGTGTGGAACGTATGGCCGCAACCCGCAACTGCTGCCCACCCGCGAAATGGAGCACTTCACCCAGCCCGCCCCCTCCTTGCGGCGGATCGCCGGTGCGATGAGCGGCGGCCATGAACAGGACTGGATCAGAGCCTGCAAAGAGAGCCGCGACACCCGGCTGGAGGCCTCCTCCCACTTCGGCTATGCGGGCCCCCTCAACGAAATGGTCGTCATGGGCGTCCTGGCTGTCCGCCTCCAGAGCCTGCAGCGTAAACTGTTGTGGGACGGTAAGAACATGCGCTTTACCAACATCGGCTACGACGACAAGATCAAGGTGCTCACCCGTGACCGGTTCGAAGTGGTCAACGGGGATCCCCGGTTTTCCAAAGATTACACGACCCTCCCGGCTGCCGAAAGGGCCGAGGAATGGATCAGACACACCTACCGTCAGGGATGGGAGCAGATTTGACGCGTTGAAGGGCCTCCAGCTGAGCACAACACTCCTCCAGGGGCGGTTTTTGGTAATAGGTAGGATGGCTGAAGTTGAGAAAACGCAGGATCCTGAATGCAGTGAACACCTGGAAAAACCGCACCCTGAAGACCTCAGGAGTGCTGCAATGGTCTGACAATTCCAGGATCTCAGGAATGATTTTTTCGTGACGCAGAAACTCTGCTACCGGTAAAGGTAGCTGGCTGACCAGCCGTTCTGCCTCTTCCGGTGACACCTTGAAAAAACCGGGACTTGCCGCAAAGAATTCCTTCAGGTCTCTGAATGCATCCAGGTTAAAGGTGCTGAGCAGATCGCCCGATCCTTCCATCCATTTTTTCATGACCTGCCCGGTTCCGAAGGGTACCCTGAGGGAGATCCTGGGAGAAGGATGAATGGTGGTCGTTTCTATTTCACCTACATGGCCCAGCTGGGTCAGGGTTTGCAGGAAGTAAAAATCCTCACCTGCCTTACGCCGGGTCATGCCTCCTCTTTTCATATAAGCTTCGGCCCTCACGGCAAAGGCAGAACCAACGGTATAGAGGGCATGGGGATAGCCGCTCCACGCCATGGCATTCTTATAATAGGTCATGTAACGTTCATAGCGCCGGATCCCTTCGATCTGTTTTTTGGAAAACCCCTCTTCCTGGTGGCGGAAACAGATGGTGGCTCCCACATCGGCAGGATGAGCGGCAAAATGGTTTTCAATAGCTTTGAGGTATCCTGGCTCAACCAGGGTGTCGGCATCGAGAGAAATAATGATACCCTGGGGTTGATGGGTGACGTGGAAACGCCAGAGTGCTTCATCCATGCCTGCTTTCCGGGCCAGTCCCACGCCTGCCCATTTCGCCGGAAGCCTCACCGGCCCGGCAGGCAAGACCGTGATGTGCGCTGCAGAATGCTCTTCTTTCCACTGGCGCAGGGCTTCCATCGTCGCCTCATTGTACCCTGAGATCTCCGGAGAAGAGCCCTCCGGCTCATTGACCAGGATGATGACCTCTGTCCGGCTCCGCGGAGGATCACAACAAAGCAGCGCGTCAAGGGTCTTGAGAATGTCGGGTTCCTGATAACAGGGGATGACCACTACCATGCCTGTGGCAGGATCAGGAGGCTCAGCCAGCCGCGGAGTAAAGCCGGCCGTTTTCTCGAAGTATTTGCTTGCAAACATGCAGGCAAGAAACAAAAAATCCGGGGAGACCCGGATTTTTATGCGTTTTATTTTTTAGCTGTGGAAGACTGGTACCTGGTATTCATCTGCTGGAGTACCTCCATGGTGATGTTGGCCGCTTCGGGGCCGATCAGCACATCGGTGGCATTCAGTATATAGTCGTATTTTTTGTCGGCATTGTAAATTTTCAGATAGGTAATCAGACTGTCAATGAGCTGCTGGTTATTGGTTTGCTGCAGTTCAGCCAGTTTGGTGGAAAGTTCCTGATCCAGACGGGCAATCTCCTGTTCCTTGTTCACCAGGCGGTCACGCTCCTGGATGGCCCTTTGCTCGGTGAGAAATCCTCCACGCTGTAACCTCTGCTGAAACTCGGTCGCTTCCCGCTCAAAAGCACTCCTTTTGGATCCGAACTCACTGGTAAAAGCCTCCTGTTTCTTGGTGAAATCATCATGCAGTGCCTGGGCCAGGTCATAATTCACTATCAACGAGTCAGCCTTGATATAGGCGATCCGCAAACCCGACTGACCACTGACCTCTTCTCCTTCGTTCCCGGTTCCGTTCGACGGACCTTTCCCTGTAAAGTGAAGCACGTATAACACCGCTATCGCCAAAAACAATATTACAGTTACTACCAATGAAGTTCCTTTCATTTTGATCAGTTTTTTTTTAAAGCCACAAATATAATCCTTTCAATTTAATGCCGCATCATCCTGAGAAATTTTTTAATCTTCTGAATGTTAATATTTTATAAAAAAGTATGTATAAAATCATAATTTATGTCTGATAAACATCATTGAAATGGGGATAAGCCCATGCTATTTTTAACTTTCTGAAATCAGGATCCATTTTTAATTATTTAAAATCGCATTCCGATGTTTAATAAACTTATTGCCAGCATTTTGCCTTATTTCCCATCCCGGTTGATCTGGATTTTCAGCCGCAGGTACATTGCCGGAACCAGGATCGAAGACGGGATCAGGGTGTCGAAGGAGCTCAACGCCTCAGGGGCTTTGGTGACTTCTGATTTGTTGGGGGAATTCATCAAGAGTATGGATGAAGCCGTAGCCAACCGGGATGCCTATCTGGATATTATAGAGCGGTTTACGGCGGAAGGGGTAAAGGGTAATTTCTCTGTTAAGCCGACGATGTTTGGCTTGCTGATTGACGAGGAGGCGTGTTACCTCCATGTCAGGGAAGTGGTCAAAAGGGCGGCCGAAAAGGGGAGTTTCGTCAGGGTAGATATGGAAGACTCACAATGTGTGGACATGGAGATAGCGCTTTACCGCAGGCTTAAGGCTGAGTTTCCGCGCAATGTGGGTTTGGTGGTCCAGGCTTATATGCGGAGGACGCTCTCCGACCTGGAAGCGCTGATGGACCTGCACTCCCCCGACGCACCCCTCAACTTCAGGCTGTGCAAAGGGATCTACATCGAACCCGAGGCCGTGGCCTACAAGGGGTATCAGGAGGTCAGGGACAATTACCTCCTCCTGCTTGATTTCATGCTGAAGCATAAGATTTATGTAGGGATCGCCACGCATGACAAATATCTGATCGACCACGCCTACCAGTTGATTGAAAAGCACAAGGCCAGTAAAGAGAATTATGAATTCCAGATGTTGTATGGTGTGACGCCCGAACTCCGGAGTTCAGTGATCCATGCGGGGCACTTTATGCGGATCTATGTTCCCTTCGGGGAAAAGTGGTTTGGTTACTCCACACGGCGGTTAAAGGAAAATCCCAAGATGGCTTCCCATATCATCAAGGCGCTGTTCTTCAGGGGATAATCA
>ERZ1645192.4540-NODE-4540-length-10960-cov-7.061715_pt1 | contig 10960 bp, 10 predicted proteins | sample MGYA00575354_ERZ1645192 | MGnify/ENA primary metagenome ERZ1645192 (study PRJEB40844, sample SAMN11349763) | freshwater sediment metagenome | isolation source: river sediment | host: Sediment | place: India: Faizupur Khadar , New Delhi | collected 2017-02-21 ...
CACGGGTTCTTTTTTCTTGGCGCTCTTCTTCGGCGCCGCGGTCTCTTTAAAGGCAGAACCCGCAGTAAATTTCGGCACGACAGTCGCCGGAATCTTGAGGGTTGCACCCGTCTTCGGATTCTTGCCGGTGCGCGCAGCACGCTTTGCGGACTTGAAAGTACCGAAACCAACGAGGGTCACCGACTCTCCCTTGGCAACAGTCTTGACAACAGCCGCGACGATGGCAGAAAGCGCCTTGTCGGCAGCAGCCTTGGTGATACCAGCTTCTTTTGCAGCAACTTCGACCAGCTCGGATTTATTCATCTAAGTGCCTCCTGTTACCTTCTAACGTTTAAGAAAACTGGCCGTATTGACGGCAGCGCAATAAAAGTAGCATACCTTTTCCATAAAGTGTTGGCCCAGCGCGGCTTTTCACCGGTTTCCACACGAAATTTTGCATATAACACAGCAATATTTCGGGGCTATCAAAACAGAACCCCGGCACAAGACCGGGGTTCATTTTTCGACTGATCAAGCAGGCTTACTTTTTCTCGGCGTTTTCTTCTGCAGCCTTGGGCTGGTCGCCGTGATTGATCTCCAGCGCCCCCTCGTTCTGCTTGCCGATGTGCTGATCGATCTGCGGCAACTGGTGAGCAATACCCTTGTGGCAGTCGATACAGGTCTTGCCCTCGTCGAACGCCTTCGGGTGCATGCGGGCCGGACGGTCACCCTGCTCGGTGTAGTCCATATAAGCGTAATTGTGGCAGTTGCGGCATTCACGGGAATCGCTCTTCTTCATGCGATCCCATTCGTGCTGCGCCAGTTCATGACGCTTCTTGTTGAACTTCTCCGGTGTATCGATGGTACCCAGGATCTTGTGCAGCACTTCGTTGGAAGCCTGGATCTTGCGGACCATCTTCGGCCCCCATTCCTTTGGCACGTGGCAATCAGGGCAGGTGGCACGGACACCGGTACGGTTGGTGTAGTGCACCGTGTTCTGATATTCCCGGAACACGTTCTCTTCCATCTCGTGACAGGAGATACAGAAGGACTCCTTGTTGGTTGCTTCCAGCGCCCAGTTGAAACCGCCCCAGAAAACGATACCGCCAACAAACAGCAGCAGTGCCGTCGTCACGCCAATGCGCTTAACCCAGGCGGGCATAAGATTCTTCAGACTCATCATTCCCCCTTCTTGGCGGCTGGTTTATAGGTATTCTCGACCAGCGGTTTGGCGTCGAACTGCGGCACATGGCATTGCATGCAGAAGTAGCGGCGCGGCGAGATGTTCTTCAACTTGTTGTCTTCGCGATCGAGGTAGTGCGACTTGGCAACCTTGGTCGCCCCGGTTTCCTCGGCACGCTCCTTCGAGTGACAGTCCATGCACTTGTTGAAGTTCTGCGTGATGTTGTAACCCTTGACGCTGTGCGGGATCAGCGGCGGCTGCTTCTGGAAATTACGTTCGATATTGGCCTGGTCCTTCTCGGGCTTGAACATATTGACCTTGGAGTTCCCCTCGATCGTCACGCCACCAATTTCGTTGACCAATTCCTGCGCGCTGGCCATGCCGATGCCGCCCAAGGCGATGCCGGCGGCCAAAGCCAGAGTGGTAATCAATTTCATCTTTTCACCTCCGAGAGACGGTCGGCTTGCTGCGCCGACCGCTGTTCGTTGTTATCGTCGAGTCAAGCCTTCGTTACCTTGACCGCGCACTTCTTGTAGTCCGTTTCCTTGGAAATCGGGCAGGTGGCGTCGAGCGTCACCTTGTTTACCAGGCGACCGGCATCGAAGAACGGAATGAAGACCAGGCCACGCGGCGGCTTGTTGCGGCCACGCGTTTCAACCCGCATGACCACCTCGCCACGGCGGGAAGCAATCTTGACTTCCATACCGCGCTGCAGGCCACGATCGCGCGCATCGTCCGGGTGCATGAACACCACGGCATCCGGGAACGACTTGTAGAGCTCCGGAACACGGCGAGTCATCGAGCCGGTATGCCAATGCTCCAGAACGCGACCGGTACATAGCCACAGGTTGTAGTCGGCATCCGGCATTTCCGGAGGATCCTGGTAAGGCAGCGCGAAGATGACCGCCTTGCCATCCTTGTGGCCGTAGAACTTGATGCCCTCGCCTTTCTTGACGTAGGGATCGTAGCCTTCACGGAAGCGCCACAGGGTTTCCTTGCCCTCGACAACCGGCCAACGCAGGCCACGAGCCTTGTGGTAGGTGTCGAACGGGGCGAGGTCATGACCATGACCGCGACCGAACTTGGCGTATTCCTCGAACAGGCCCTTCTGGATGTAGAAGCCGAGCAGCTTGGAGTCTTCGTTTTCGAAACCCGGTGCCGTTTCATTCAGCTTGTACTTGTTGACCACGCCGTTGGCGTACAGGATGTCGAACAGGGTCTTGCCCTTGAGCTTGGCATCCTTGGCGATCAACTCGGCCGGCCAAACTTCCTCGACCTTGAAGCGCTTGGCAAATTCCATCACCTGCCAGACGTCGGAGCGTGCCTCGCCCGGTGCCTTGACTTGCTGGCGCCAGAACTGGGTACGACGCTCGGCATTACCGTAGGCACCTTCCTTCTCGACCCACATGGCGGTCGGCAGGATAAGGTCGGCAGCCATGGCGGACACCGTCGGGTACGGATCAGACACGACGATGAAGTTCTCCGGCTTGCGCCAGCCCGGATACAGTTCTTCGTTGATGTTCGGACCGGCCTGCATGTTGTTGTTGCACTGCTGCCAGTAGAAATTGACCTTGCCATCCTTGAGGGCACGCGCCATCGCGACGGCATGCAGACCCACCTTCGGATTGATGGTGCCATCCGGCAAGCCCCAGAGTTCCTCGGTGTGCTTGCGGTGCTCCGGATTGGTGACGACCATGTCGGCCGGCAGGCGGTGAGAGAAGGTTCCGACTTCGCGCGCCGTGCCGCAAGCGGACGGCTGACCGGTCAACGAGAACGGGCTGTTGCCCGGCTCGGAAATCTTGCCGACCAGCAGGTGCACGTTGTAGATCATGTTATTGACCCAGGTGCCACGGGTATGCTGGTTGAAGCCCATGGTCCAGAAGGAAACGCACTTGACCTTCGGGTCGGCATACAACTCGGCCATGGCGATCAGGTCCTTGGCCGGCACGCCGGACAGCTTGGCAACCTTTTCGACCGGGTAATCGGCAACGAACTTCTTGAATTCCTCGAAGGTGATCGGGGTGGACTTCCCGGTGTCGCCCTTGGGCTTGCCGTCCGCACCCGGATAACCGTTGCTGGTGGCTTTCTGCTCCAGCGGGTGGGTCGGACGCAGGCCGAAACCGATATCGGTTTCACCCTTCTTGAAATTGACGTGCTTGCTGACAAAGTCCTGATTGACCTTGCCCGTCGTGATGATGTGATGGCAGATGAAGTTCAGGATCGCCAGATCGGTACTGGGCTTGAACACCATCGGGATGTCAGCGAGTTCGAACGAACGATGCTCGAAGGTGGACAACACGCCGACCTTGACGTGCTTGCTGGACAACTTGCGGTCCGTGATGCGCGTCCACAGGATGGGGTGCATCTCGGCCATGTTCGAGCCCCACAGGAAGAAGGCGTCGGCATGCTCGATGTCGTCGTAGCAGCCCATCGGCTCGTCGATGCCGAAGGTGCGCATGAAACCGGCCACGGCAGAGGCCATGCAGTGACGGGCATTGGGATCGAGGTTGTTGGAACGGAAACCGGCCTTCCACAACTTGGCTGCGGCATAGCCTTCCCAGATCGTCCATTGGCCGGAACCGAACATCGCGATACCGTCGGCACCCTTGGCCTTCAGGGTTGCCTTGCACTTCTCTTCCATGATGTCGAAGGCCTGCTTCCACGAGATCGGCTTGAAATCGCCGTTCTTGTCGAACTTGCCGTCCTTCATGCGCAGCATGGGCGTCTTCAGACGGTCGGAGCCATACATGATCTTGGACAGGAAATAGCCCTTGATGCAGTTCAGGCCACGGTTGACCGGCGCATCCGGGTCACCCTGGGTGGCCACCACGCGGCCTTCCTGGGTCCCGACCAGAACGCCACAACCGGTACCGCAGAAGCGGCAGGCTGCCTTGTCCCAGCGGATCTCGTCCTTACCCTGGGCGAGCGCCGTGCCCGGAGCGGCCATCCCGGCCGCCGACATGGCCGCTGCGGCCGCATTGGCCTTGATAAAATCGCGTCGATTGAGTTTCACGCTTGTACCTCCTCGGTTTCTACTGATTCGTCGTCACTGTACTGATAGACCATGGCTACCGATGCGACGCCGGGCATACCATGCAGGGTCACATATTTGTTGGCGGCCGACTCCAGATCGTCATCTTCCAGCACGACGACCATTTTTCCCTCCGGGCTCTCGGCATGAATCTCCAGGCCGGAAAGCTTAAGCAAGGCCTCTCGGGCCTCGGCCAGGCGACCGGGCACTATATGCAGGATGGCACTGGAAATATTCATGCGGGACAACCTCCTGAAAACGCTGACGGCAGCAAGAACTGCCACGGGGCGTAATCTCCCCGATTAGTAGGGTTATTCACTTGATTTGAGTCAACTTCGCTCGCACGGATAACCAAGCCTAGTACCTACGCAAGGATGTCGCTAGTTCTTTTTGCCTAGTCACCAAAACAGGGCATGATGATCCAATTCCAATCAGCTATCGACGGTATTAACGCAATCAATTGGAACAATCACCGAGGCTTGCCTAATATTCGTCCTGTCCTAGACACACCAATCACTTAACCCAAGCAAGGAGAAAACGATGTCGCTCATCAACACTCAGGTTCAACCGTTCAAGGCCCAGGCTTTCCACAACGGCAAGTTCATCGAAGTCACCGAAGCCAGCCTGAAGGGCAAGTGGTCTGTCGTCGTCTTCATGCCGGCCGCCTTCACCTTCAACTGCCCGACCGAAATCGAGGATGCCGCCAACAACTACGCCGAGTTCCAGAAGGCCGGCGCCGAGGTCTACATCGTCACCACCGACACCCACTTCTCGCACAAGGTCTGGCACGAAACCTCCCCGGCCGTCGGCAAGGCCCAGTTCCCGCTGGTTGGCGACCCGACTCACCAACTGACCCGCGCTTTCGACGTGCATATCGACGAGGAAGGCCTGGCCCTGCGCGGCACCTTCGTGATCAACCCGGACGGCGTGATCAAGACGGTTGAAATTCACTCCAATGAAATCGCTCGCGACATTTCCGAAACCCTGCGCAAGCTGAAGGCCGCCCAATACACCGCCGCCCACCCGAACGAAGTCTGCCCGGCCAAGTGGAAGGAAGGCGAAAAGACCCTGGCTCCGTCGCTGGACCTGGTCGGCAAGATCTAAAAAACACGCGCCAACCACCAACAGAGAAAAACTTCCCGCCGCTCCCCGGCGGCGGGATTTCAGCGCAAAGCAGCGGCACTACGCTGCTTTTCAGTGAAATTAAAGAACAACACTAGGGAGAACACCATGCTTGACACCGCCATCAAAGGCCAACTCAAGGCCTATCTCGAACGCCTGCAACGCCCGATCGAACTGGTCGCCGCGCTGGACAACAGCGCCAAGGGCCAGGAAATGCGCGCTCTGCTGCAAGACATCCTGGAGTGCTCCGACAAGGTCAGCCTGCGCGAAACCGACACCTTTGCCCGTGTTCCGTCCTTCGCTGTCGGCGTGCCTGGCGAAACCCCGCGTATTCACTTTGCCGGCCTGCCGATGGGCCACGAATTCACCTCGCTGGTTCTCGCCTTGCTGCAAACCGGCGGCCACCCACCCAAGGTCGAACAGGCAGTCATCGACCAGATCAAGGCCCTGCCCGGCAGCTTCAAGTTCGAGACTTACATCTCGCTCTCTTGTCATAACTGTCCGGATGTCGTGCAGGCGCTGAACCTGATGGCGGTGCTCAACCCGAACATAACCAGCACGATGATCGATGGCGCCATGTTCCAGGACGAGGTTAACGACCGCCAGATCATGGCCGTGCCGACCACCTACCTGAACGACGCCGAATTTGGCGCCGGCCGCATGCTGATCGAGGAAATCCTCGCCAAGGTCGACACGGGTGCAGCAGCCCGCGCCGCCGAAGAACTCGGCAAGAAAGCCGCTTTTGACGTGCTCGTCATCGGTGGCGGGCCTGCCGGTGCGGCAGCCGCCATCTACGCGGCCCGCAAGGGCATCAGCACGGGCGTCGTTGCCGAGCGTTTCGGTGGACAGGTAATGGACACCCTGGGCATCGAGAACTTCATCTCGGTACCGCACACCGAAGGCCCGAAGCTGGTCGCCTCGCTGGAACAACACGTCAAGGAATACGCCGTTGATGTGATGAACCTGCAACGCGCCGGCAAATTGATCCCGGCCAGCGAAAGTGGCGGCCTGATCGGCGTCGAACTGGAAAATGGCGCCAAGTTGCAGGCCAGGACGGTCATCCTGTCGACCGGCGCCCGCTGGCGCGAAATGAACGTGCCGGGCGAGAAGGAATACAAGGCCAAGGGCGTTTGCTTCTGCCCGCACTGCGACGGCCCGCTGTTCAAGGGCAAGCGCGTGGCAGTCATTGGCGGCGGCAACTCCGGCGTCGAAGCAGCCATTGATCTCGCTGGCATCGTTGCCCATGTCACCCTGCTTGAATTTGCCGACACGCTGCGTGCCGATGCCGTACTGCAGAACAAACTCAACAGCCTGCCCAACGTCACCGTCATCAAGTCGGCGCAGACCACCGAAGTGACCGGCGACGGCCAGAAGGTTAACGGCCTGCGTTACAAGGACCGCGTATCGGGCGAAGAAAAGCAGGTCGAACTGGAAGGCATCTTCGTGCAGATCGGCCTCTTGCCGAATACCGACTGGCTGAAAGGCTCGGTCGAGCTGAGCAAGTTCGGCGAGATCGTCATCGATGCCAAGGGCCAAACCAGCCTGCCGGGTGTGTTTGCTGCCGGCGATTGCACCACCGTGCCCTACAAGCAGATCATCATCGCCATGGGCGCCGGTGCAACCGCCTCGCTGTCGGCCTTCGATCATCTGATTCGTACCTCGGCCCCGGCCTGATTCGCCGATGCCCTAAACTACGGCCAGGGACGGCTTACCGTCCCTGGCCGTTTTTCTTTCCGGATCACTGCAATGCATCTGCCCAAACACCAACTCGCCATGACTGTACTGATGACGCCGGACATGGCCAATTTCTCCGGCAACGTTCACGGCGGCACCATCCTCAAGCTGCTTGACCAGGTCGCCTACGCCTGCGCCAGCCGTTATGCCAGCCAGTACGTCGTCACCCTGTCGGTGGACCAGGTCATGTTCCGTCAGCCCATCCATGTCGGCGAGCTGGTCACCTTCCTCGCCTCAGTGAATTACACCGGCAATACCTCGATGGAAATCGGCGTCAAGGTGCTGGCCGAAAGCATCCGCGACCAGGTCATCCGCCATGCCAATAGCTGCTTCCTGACCATGGTTGCGGTCGATGACAGCGGCCGGACCACGCCTGTCCCGCCGCTGGAGCCCAAGACCCCCGACGAAATCCGCCGCTACCGGGCCGCCCAACTTCGCCGCGAACTACGCAAGGAGTTCGAGACGCGGCAGAAACAGCTGCATACAGGGTCAAGCACCTGACTTCACGGGCGTAAACGACAAAGCCCGCTGACGAATCAGCGGGCTTTGGGTATTACTGGTGGTGATGGGCAGAATCGAACTGCCGACCTGTGGGTTATGAATCCACCGCTCTAACCGTCTGAGCTACATCACCACGCTTAGAGGGCGCGAATTATAGAGGGGAGGCGGAGGGATGGTCAACCGCGTTATAATGCGCGACTTTTCCGCCCTGTAACATCGCGGCGTCACCCACTGATTTTTAAAGCATTTCCATGACCAAAAAGCTTTTCATCCGCACTTTCGGGTGCCAGATGAACGAGTACGACTCGGACAAGATGGCCGACGTGCTCCATGCCGCCGAGGGCGTCATCAAGACGGACAACCCGGAAGAGGCCGACATCATCCTGTTCAACACCTGCTCTGTGCGCGAAAAGGCGCAGGAGAAGGTTTTCCACGATCTCGGCCGGGTCAAGCACCTGAAACAGCAGAACCCGAACCTGGTGATCGGCGTCGGCGGTTGCGTGGCCAGCCAGGAGGGTGAAGCCATCGTCGCCCGGGCCCCTTACGTCGATATCGTGTTCGGCCCGCAGACGCTGCACCGCCTGCCGCAGCTGATCGCCGAGCGCAAGGAGAAAGGCAAGGCGGCGGTTGATGTCTCCTTCCCGGAAATCGAGAAGTTCGATGCCATGCCGCCGGCTGAAGTAAAGGGCGCCACCGCCTTCGTGTCGATCATGGAAGGCTGCTCCAAGTTCTGCACCTTCTGTATCGTGCCCTACACCCGCGGCGGCGAAGTGTCGCGGCCGTTCACCGACGTGCTGACCGAGGTAGCCGACCTGGCCGCCCACGGTGTCGGCGAAGTCACCCTGCTCGGCCAGAACGTGAACGCCTATCGTGGCGACATGGAAGGCACCGACGAGAAGGCCGACCTGGCAATGCTGATCGAGTACATCGCCGAAGTGCCGGGCATCGAGCGCATCCGCTACACCACCTCGCACCCGCGCGAAATGTCGCAGCGCCTGATCGACACCTACACCAAGGTGCCGAAGCTGGTGTCGCACCTGCACCTGCCGGTACAGGCCGGCTCCGACCGCATACTGGCCGCCATGAAGCGCGGTTACACGACGTTGGAATACAAGTCCATCGTCCGCAAGTTGCGCGCCGCGCGGCCGGATATTTCCATGTCCACCGACTTCATCGTCGGCTTCCCCGGCGAAACCGACGAGGATTTCGAAAAGACGATGAAGCTGATCGACGACGTCGAATTCGACGCCTCCTTCTCCTTCATCTACAGCCCGCGCCCCGGCACCCCGGCGCTGGAACTGGACGACAACACGCCGGCCGATGTGAAGTCCGCCCGCCTGGCCCGCCTGCAGAAGCGCATCGACGAACTGGCCCAGGCGGTCAGCCGGTCGATGGTGGGCAGCGTGCAGCGCGTGCTGGTCGAGGGCACCTCCAAGAAGGATGCCAACGAACTGGCCGGGCGCACCGACAACAACCGGATCGTCAACTTTGCCGGCAACCCTCGCCTGATCAACACCTTCGTCGACGTCCGTATCACCGAAGCCTTACCGCACAGCCTGCGAGGCGAAATTGTCATCCGCGAAAACTAAGCCCGCCCCCAAGTCGAAGCCGATCGAGTGCGCCCTCGCGCCGGTCGACAACACCCTGCTCGCCAACCTGTGCGGCCCGCTGGACGAGAACATCCGGCAGATCGAAACCGGGTTCGACGTGGTGATCCGCCGCCGCAACGAGCGGTTTTCGATCACCGGCGACAAGGCCCAACTGACCGCCGATGCCATTCGCCACTTCTACGCGCTGGCGCGCCAGCCGCTGTCGGTCGATGAAATCCAGCTTGGCCTGATCGAATTTCTCAACGCGCCGGTACGCCGCATTGCACGCGCTGCCGAAGGCCCGGTCGACGGACCGCAGCTCATTACGCGCAAGACCGAACTGCATGGCCGCACGCCGCGCCAGGTGGAATACCTGAAGCAGATCCAGGAACACGACATCACCTTCGGCATCGGCCCGGCCGGCACCGGCAAGACCTATCTCGCCGTCGCCTCGGCGGTCGATGCCTTCGAGCGCGACCTGGTCGAGCGCATCATCCTGACCCGCCCGGCCGTCGAGGCCGGCGAACGCCTCGGCTTCCTGCCCGGCGACCTGACGCAGAAGATCGACCCCTACCTACGCCCGCTGTACGACGCGCTGTACGACCTGATGGGCGCCGACCGCGTCGCCAAGTTGTACGAAAAGCGCGCCATCGAGATCGCGCCGCTTGCCTTCATGCGCGGCCGCACGCTGAACCACGCCTTCATCATTCTCGACGAAGCGCAGAACACGACGCCGGAGCAGATGAAGATGTTCCTGACCCGCATCGGCATCGGCGCCAAGGCCGTGGTCACCGGCGACATTACCCAGATCGACCTGCCCAAGGGCCACAAGAGCGGCCTCAAGGAAGCCATCGACGTGCTGCACGATGTGCGCGGCATCGCTTTCACCCACTTCAAGAAGGAAGACGTGGTGCGCCACCCGCTGGTCGCCCGCATCGTCGACGCCTATGAAAAACGCCAGCAAACGACTTAACCTCTCCGTGCAATACGCCTGTAACCGCGAAGGACTACCCTTGCGTCCCGATTTCGTGCGCTGGGCCCGTGCTGCGCTGGTTGGCGGCGGCGAAATCACCATCCGCCTGGTCGATCCCGACGAAGGCCAGGAGTTGAACGCCGAGTACCGCGGCAAGGACTACGCGACCAACGTGCTGTCCTTTCCGTACGACACCGAGCCGGTGGTGATGGGAGACCTGGTCATCTGCCCGAGCGTCGTGGCGCGCGAAGCAAGCGAGCAGAACAAGCCGCTGGCCGCGCATTACGCCCACCTGACGGTGCATGGTATGCTGCATTTACAAGGCTGGGATCATGACAATGACGATGATGCCGAAGCCATGGAAAACGAAGAAAAGGAAATACTTGCTGCGCTGGGTTACCCCGATCCTTACGCCGCCTAAGACTTATGGACCCCGACAGTAAACCGAGTTTCATCGAACGACTGACTTCCCTGCTGCTGCGCGAACCTGAAGATCGCGAGCAGCTGCTTGAAATCCTGCACTCGGCCTACGAGCGCAACCTGATGGACGCCGATGCGCTGACCATCATCGAAGGCGCCCTGGCTGCCTCCGACACCCGCGTTACCGATGTGATGATCCCGCGGGCGCAAATGGACGTCATCGACGTCGACGACCCGCTCGCCGAGATCGTCCCCATCGTCATCGAGGCTGCCCACTCCCGCTTCCCGGTCATCGACGGCGACCGCGACAATGTCCTCGGCATCCTGCTCGCCAAGGATCTGCTGCGTATCCACACCGAGGAGAACTTCGACCTGCGCGACTGGCTGCGCCCGGCCGTCTTCATTCCCGAATCGAAGCGCCTGAACGT
>ERZ1645192.4541-NODE-4541-length-10959-cov-15.627843_pt1 | contig 10959 bp, 11 predicted proteins | sample MGYA00575354_ERZ1645192 | MGnify/ENA primary metagenome ERZ1645192 (study PRJEB40844, sample SAMN11349763) | freshwater sediment metagenome | isolation source: river sediment | host: Sediment | place: India: Faizupur Khadar , New Delhi | collected 2017-02-21 ...
CCGCCCATGAAGCGCATCGCTCTCTTCGTCGGCGTCGCGGCGTTCCTCATGGGCGTCGTCCCCAACGTCACGCCCCTGCTGACGGGGCGCACCGGCTCGGAGCTCGGCCTCTTCCTCCTCCTCAACGGCGAGCGCACCCGCTCGCTGCAGGCGGACGGCGGCGGGCTGATGCTCTTCACCTCCGACGCCGGCATCGCCTCCGTCACCGTCACGGGCGGCAGCGTCCTCCTCATCGAGAACCCCGGCACCAACGCCTGCCACCTCTGCGGGCCCAACGCCGACAGCGCCTGGGACGGCGGCTGCAACACCACCGTGAGCGACATCAACTACGGATCGCCCATCACCTCGAGCGGCGGCCAGCGGTGGGTGAGCCTCCGCGACACCACGACGACGCTGAAGGCGGTGCCGGCTTCCGGCAGCACCACCTGCACGCTGCCCGTCTTCATCATGCGGTGAGAGGGCGCCCGTGTCAGTTTCTACCTTCGGCGTGACGGCCAACGGGGTGCGGGCGCACCTCTTCCCGCAGTGGGCGGACTTCTCCGTGAAGTCGTCGCCCACCCTCGCGACGGCGGGGGAGATCGTCCAGGAGGCCGCGGGGGAACTGGCCGCGCGCCTCTACGAGGAGAACGTCGACGCGGCGGCCATCACCGACGCCACGTCGGCCGCCTACCTCTGGTGCGCGCGCACGCTGCGGCTGATGGCCGCGCTGCGCATCATGCAGGCCGCCACCCAGCGGGACCCGGAGCTGGCGAAGGCCTACGCCGCCGAGCTCAAGGAGCGCTTCAAGAAGCTCGACGAGTCGGGGGCCACGGCCCTGGGCGACGAGTCGCTCGCCACCGGCACGTCGGACCCGGATGGCCCCACCTCGCACGTCACCGTCTTCGGCCTCACCGCCGACGACGCGGCCGACATGAGCGACGCGGTGCCCTTCCTGAGGAAGGACGACAGGCTGTGACGGCCTACGCCTTCACCGTCGAGGTGGCGGTCGGCTCCGACACGGGGCCGCAGGCGCTGCAGCGTCTCTCCGTCGCCTTCGAGCGCGCGGGCGACGCGGTGAAGGACTGGGGCCGCTACGTCTTCCCGAAGCTGGTACCCGTCTTCGAGGGCGCCATCGAGGAGCAATTCGCCGGGCGCGGCGCTGGCCCGGCCGGCCCGTGGGCGCCGCTGTCGCCCGGCTATGCCGAGTGGAAGGCACGGAAGGCGCCGGGGATGCCGCTGATGGAGCTCTCCGGCAACATGCGCGAGGCCCTCACGCGCAGCTCGAGCCCGATGGCGTGGCGCGAGTGGAGCGCCGACAGCTTCTCCTTCGGCACCGTGGGCCTCACCTACGTCTCGCACCACCAGGCGGGCACCGGCCGCATGCCGGCGCGCCCCCTCTTCGACTTCGGCCCGCGCCTCGAGGTGGCCCTGATGGGCGCCGCACAGGCCGGGCTGCGCGAGGCCATCCGCGAGGGCAGCCGCGGGGCACTGGAGGCCGCGTGAGCGTCAACCCTGCCGCCCTCGCTGCCGCCGCCCTGCGCGACTGGCTGCTCTGGAAGCTGCCGGCCGCGTGCGTGGCCGTCAACGCCACCCGCGCCGCGGTGCTGCGCGCACCGCTGCCCGGGCCGTACACCATCCCCGCGTCGGCCGAGCTGGGCATCAGCCTCACCGGGCGCGGCGACTCGCCGGCGACGGTGCCCCTCACCGCCGGCAGCCGCACGGCGGCGCAGGTGGCGGCCGACATCGAGGCCGTGCTGCCCGGCGTCGCGTCGGTCGACGACGATCTCCGCCTCGTCCTCACCTCGACGACGGCGCCCTCGTACACCTCGAGCCTCGTGGCCACCGACTCCTGCGTCTCGGTGGAGCCCGACGCCACCGGCGCCAACGAGGCCATCGGCTGGGGCGCCGAGGGGGAGTGGTGCACGCGCACGCCGGTGACGCCGCCCGGGCCGAAGGGCGTGTGCGACGGGCTGCCCCTCAACTTCTTCTTCGACCCGTCTCAGCTAGGCAAGGGGCGCGTCCTCGTCACCATCGGCGAGCGCAGCAGCGTCGCCCGGGCGCGCCGCAGCTTCGAGCACGACGTCACCCTCGACGTCGCCATCTTCCGCAGCGAGCCCCAGCAGGTGGTGCACCAGAGCCGCGAGCACATCCAGGCGGCCCTGCGCGCGGTGCAGGAGGCGCTGCTCACGGACGCCGGGGCGCAGCTGGGTCGCGCGCGCTACGGCGACGTGCAGCACGCGTGGCTGGCCAACGTCCGCATCTCGCAGGGCGAGCTCCGCCCCACCGGCGCGGACGGCCGTCCCGTCGAGGGACTCGGCTTCGACGCCGTGTCCTGCACCGTCAACGTCCTCGTCTACCAGCCTCACACCCCCTGAAAGGAACGTCCCCATGGGCACCTCCGTCGTCCCCGGCTTCGACCCCGTCACCCTCTTCGCCAGTGAGTCGGCCCTCGGCACCGCGCCGACGCCGGCCAACGTCGCTGCCTACGCGGCCCTGGCGCTGCCCACCCAGAAGGTGGACCTTGGCCCAGTGCAGGCCCCCGTCGTGCGGCCGAAACAGGACCGCGGCCTCGGGCGCGGCATGCAGGACGGCTTCGTGTCGGGTCGCTACGAGCCGGTGCCGTGGAACGTGATGATGTCGCTGATGTCGCGCAGCGCCAATGACGCGGACCCGCGCGAAGTGGCGCTCTTCAAGGCGGCCGGCCTGAAGAAGACGACCAACGCCGGCGTCTCCACCGTCTACGCGCCGAGCGCCACTCCCGAGGCGTCGGGCGACTTCGTGTCGGCGACGCTGACGCGCCTCATGGGCCGCAGCCCCGGCGAGATGGAGTACGAGCGCCTCACCGGCTGCCTCGTCGACACGCTGCGCATCGAGGGCGGCGACAAGGAGGTGACGCTCAACTGGAGCGGTGTCGGCCAGCAGAAGGTGGTGGGCACGGCGCTGGCGTCCATCACCCTGGCGTCTGGCGTCGTCACCACCATGACCGTCACCGCGGCCGAGTCGTACGCGCTCGCGCCGGGCTACTACATCTGCGAGTCGGAGATCATCCTCGTCTCCGCGCCGACGTACGGCGGCACCAGCGTCACCATCGCCCGCGCGCAGCTCGGCACCACCGGCGTCGCGCACACCGCGCAGCCGCTGTACCCGTACATCCCGAGCGGCGTCAGCTACTCGGGCAGCCCCATCTCCGAGGCCCTCACCACCAACGTCACACTCGACGACGACTCGACGTTCCGCTGCCTCAGCTGGAGCATCGACATCAAGACGGGCCTCGCGCCGCTGCCGGGCGAGACGGGGAGCGCCTACTTTCAGGGCGTGAAGGCGACCCGCTACGACGTGGCGCCCAGCTTCACCTTCCTCCTCAAGGGCAACGACGTGCGGAAGTTCAACAAGGCGAGGGAGCGGACCTCGCTGGCCTTCAGCGTGTCGCAGGGCACCAGCGCGGGCGGCATCATCACCATCACCTTCCCGTACGCGGAGCTCGTCGCGCCGAAGGCCGACGACTCGGCCAACGACACCGTCACGGTGCAGGCGTCGCTGCGCGTGCGCGACAACGCCGCGGGGAACAACGCCTTCAGCATCACCCTCACCTGAGAGGCCCGTCATGGCCAACCTCACGCGTCGTTTCGGCTGGAAGAAGTGGGCCCCCGACATCGGGGAGAACCGGGAGCTGCCGGAGCCCGTGCTGTACCTGGAGATCGCCACCGGCCTGACGCAGGCCCAGCTGGACGCCATCGGCGAGCAACTGCGCAGCGCCCGGCAGCTGCAACTCGAGCCGCCCGACGTCGAGGCGCTGCCGCCGGAGGAGCGCGGCAAGGCCGTCGAGGAGACGCTGCGGGCCTTCGTCGCGAAGCTGCGCGGGGTGATGGTGTCGGCGCTGGGCTCCTTCGTGCGCGTGCACGGCGGCCCGCACACCGTCGACGGGCGGCCCCTCGCCACCCTCGACGACTACCTCGCTTTGGCGGAGGAGGCGGCCGACCGCGGCGTGCGTGCACGCGCGGAGCTCGAGGCTGCGGTGGTGAGCTTCAACTCGGTGGAGGGGCCCGACGAGCTTTTCTCGCTGCGGCGCTCTGGTGGGCGGGCTTCTACTCCCACCCGGAGCGCCGCGAGCGAGGGGAGCGCGACGGCCGGCCGGTGACGTGGGAGGCGCACCTGTGCGCGGGCTTCTTCGGCTTCTCGCCCGGGGACACGCCGCAGCCGCGGTGGCAGGGGGTGGCGCAGGACGTGCTGGAGCGGGCGCACGCGGCGGTGGGCGACGTGCTCGAGGTGTGGTGGCGATGGCTGCCGTGGGAGGACGTGGCGCCCCCCTTCCCCGGCGCCGTTGAGGAGTGGCCGGCGCGGCTGGCTGCCGGGCTGGCGACGTGCCGACGGGAGTGGGCGGCGGTGCAGGCGCACCATCAGCACCTGTGGCGCGAGGAGCAGCGCAGGAAGGAGCGGCAGACGTGACGGATATCCGCATCGGGGTACGCCAGGGCGACACGTCGGGCGTCGACCTCCTGAAGGACATGGGCGACGAGGTGGGCCGCTCGTCCGTGAAGTGGGGCGAGATGGCCAACGCGGCGAAGGCCGCCGCCAAGGCCGTCTACGACTTCGCCCGCGACTCGCTGAAGGCCTACGCCGAGTCCGAGCGCGTGCAGAAGCAGCTGACGCGCGCGGCGGGCGAGTACTCCGACGCTCTGGCCGCGCAGGCCGAAGCGATGTCGAAGCTCTATGCCGTCGACGACGACGTCATCAAGCAGAGCCAGACGCTGCTGGCGCAGTGGGGTGGGGCAGGGGCTGCGGCCGAGGACGTGACGCGCGCCGTCCTCGACTACGCCGCGGCGATGGGCGTCGACGCGAAGAGCGCGACGCAGGACCTCATCCGCAACGTCGAGTCGGGCGGCGTCGGCCTGGCCAAGCTGGGCGTCCACTTCACCACCACGGGCAACAAGGGGAAGGACCTCGCTGCGGCCGTCGAGGCGCTGGGGAAGAAGTTCGGCGGCGCCGCGCAGTCGGACGCGGAGTCCCTCATCGGCCGCACGCACGCGGCGACGCTGGCCTTCGAGGACATGCAGAAGTCGCTGGGCGGGATGCTGGCCACGGCGCTCGACAAGTCGGGGGCGCTCGAGTGGCTGACGAAGCGCATCCGCGAGGTGACGAGGGGCTTCGAGATCCTCTTCGCCCTCGGGCAGCGGCTGCCCGGGATGGTGGGCGGGGTGCTGCGCGGCGACATCAAGCCGGACCTCGCGCTGGCCGAGCTCAAGTCGACGGCCATCGGCGCGTGGTTCGGCGGGCAGAAGGGCGAGTCACCCGGTGCGCTGCCGGACGTCACCGGCAGCACCAACAAGGCGATGCGCGCGGCGGCTGGGGCCGGGCCCGGCGCTGACGCGACGGGCGCCTTCCGCGACTGGCTCAAGGATCAGGAGGCGTGGCAGGACGAGCAGGCCGCGAAGGAGCAGGCCGACTACGCCCACCAGCTCGAGATGTCGGCGAAGCGCGTCGACGCGGACCTGAAGGAGGCGAAGGAGAGGCAGGACGTGCGGCAGGCGATGCTGCTGCAGATCGAGAAGGACAACGCCGCGTCGGCCGAGCGCCAGGCGAAAGCCGAGCAGCGCCTCATGGAGGAGGCGGCGAAGCGCCAGGAGGAGGCGCTCAGGCACAAGGCGGCGCAGGCCCGGCAGGCGGGTGACGCCATCGGCGCGGCCTTCGTCAACGCGCTGTCGGAGCAGCTGGCGAAGCTGGCCGAGGGCGGCGAGTTCGACGCCGCCGTGTTCGTCGGCGACATCCTCGCGTCCGTCGTCAGCGTGGCGGCCACCGCCATCGGCTCGGCCTACGGCATGCCCGCGCTGGGAGCGGCGGTGGGCAACATCGCCGGCATGGGCATTCGCGCCGGCGCGAGCTCTCTCTCCGCCAACGCGAAGAAGGCGAAGGCGCTGAAGCAGTACCACTCCGGCGGCTGGGTCGGCCCGGATGATGTCGGACACCTGCCGCGCTACCACTCGGGCGCGTGGATCGGCGCTGACGAGCAGCTGGCGGTGCTGCAGACGGGTGAGCGGGTGATGTCGGGCCGAGAGGTGGCGGCGGCCGGCGGGCGCGGCGCTGTTGACGCGATGGCGCGGGGTGGGGCAGGGCGCGTCGTCGTCAACATCCAGGCCATCGACTCCAAGTCGGCGGCCGAGTCCTTCGAGCGCGACCTCGCCGAGGGCATGCGGAAGGCGCAACTCGCCGGGCGTGGAATGCTCCCGGCTCTTCTCGGAGCGGGGCCACGATGAGCAGCGGCTACGGCATCACCAACCTCCTCACGGGCCTCGCCGCCTCCGCCTTCACGTGGAGCAGCGGCTACACCACCGATCGGGACAAGCTGAACGACGGCAAGCAGGACGAGGTGGCGGCCGGCAGCTCGAGCGCCCAGGCCTCAGGGCAGACCCTCACCGTCAACCTCGGCAGCGCGCAGGCCGTCGCCGCCATCGCGCTCCTGAGCCACAACCTCGCCACCGGCGCGTGCACGGTGGCCGTCACCTACGCCGACGACGCGGGATTCACGACTGGCACCGGCACGGCGAAGGCGGCCAGCACCATCAACACCTCGGCGCCGCACGACAAGGACACGGTGCTGCAGTTCCCCAGCGTCACCAAGCAGTACTGGCGGCTCACCTTCATGCACACCGGCACGAAGACGCTCCGCCTGGGCGAGGTGCTCTTCTTCGGCAGCCTCACCACGCTCTCGCGTCAGTCCGCGTACGGCGACGGCGAGTCGAGCGTCTTCCCCCAGAATCGCGTGCGCACGGACACCGGCGCCGAGCGCGCGACGGTGTTGGCCGCGGAGATCCGCACGAAGCGCCTCGACTACAAGGACCTCCGCGGGACGAGCGAGCGGGACGAGCTGATGGGGATGTGGCGCGCGGCGCTCGGCGGAGCGCGCAACCTCCTCTTCGTCGACCTCATCTCGAGCAGCGCCACCGCGGCGGCAGCGGAGGAGATGCAGTGCATGTGGGCGAAGCTGGCGCCGTCGATGGGCTGGACGCAGGACGACTATGCCCTCTTCACCATCACCGGCGTCACCCTCACCGGACTCGGCCGCGAGGCGGGGAGCTGAGCGATGAGCTTCGCGACCGAGGTGGTGAAGGACGGAATCGGCCGGTGCGTCCGGGTCGACTTCTCGACGGACGCCTTTGCCACCACCTCCCTGCGTGTCGGCACGCAGGCCGGGCTGCTCGACGGCACCAACCACTACAGCGCGCGCGTCGTCTCGGTGGGCAACGTGCGCCGCGGCTTCGGCGTCAACCGCATCGCCGCGGGCGGCACTACGGATCTGGTGCTGGACAACGCCGATGGGGCGCTCGACGCGTGGGCGGGCCAGTCGTCGATGTCGGCGCAGGCCGCGCTGCGCGTGCGCATCTACCTCTGCCTCTACACGCCGGGCGCGGCACCGGCCACCTTCACCTCGAAGCTGCTCGGGGAGTTCGTCCTCACCACGTGGGTGCGCCGCACCAACACGACGCTGACCTTCGCCCTCGGCGACGACATCATGGGGAGCGTCTCACAGCAGTGCCTGCTGCCGACGCTGGCTGGCTGGGAGGCGGTGGGCACGACGGCCACCAACCCGCTGAAGAATGGCTTCGGCCGCCCGCAGTTGCTGGCCGACGATGGCACCACGCCCGTGCAGCTGGCCTTCGGCGAGGACTGGGTGGAGGCCTTTCCGCACCTCATCCCGCTCGGCACCGTCGACGCCGCCTACCAGAACAAGGTCATCGTCCCGGTGTGCTGCACCACCGACACCGGCTCCGGATCGAGCAATGACGTCACCAACCTCCGCATCCTCTGGCTCGACCCGAACGCCGGGGTGTCCCCTCGCCTCGTCGATGTGCCGCGCACGGTGTGGGACGTCGGGACGCAGGCCAGCGTCACCGTCTGGAGCGTCGAGCGGTCGCCGACCATCACGCGCGACGGCAAGAACTTCAAGGTCATCTACCTCGTCGTGCGCGCCGACCTGGGAGTGCTGTGGAACGTCGGCAACAACTGGCTCACGGGCTACTCGCAGCTGGCCAATGACAGTGGCGGGTACAACCCAAGCTACGACTCGCCGCAGTTCTCCCTCGAGTGGCAAGGCGGATACCCGGCGTCGGCCATCTACAAGATGCGCGGCTACGCATCGAACAACCCGGAGCTGCCGCAGTACGCCTCGTTTGGGGCCGGCGTCCTCGCCTGGTACGTGAAGGGCTACCCCCTCAGCGCGCGCACGCAGACGTCGAGCCCGGTGCAGCACCCGTGCGACGTGGTGAAGGACCTCATGTCCCACTACTCGGCCAACACCGCCATCACCATCGACACCGCGCAGCACGCGCGGGTGCGGGCAGGCATCTCCAACGCTGCGTGCGCGGGCGTCGTGCAGGCGTGGACGGAGCGCGCGAACAACGCGAGCGACACGGTGGCTCCCCCGTCGCTGCGGCAGACCATCACGAAGCTCTGCCAGTCGGGCGACTTCGACGTCTTCATCAACTGGGACGGTGAGTTCAGCTTCTCGAGCGACGTGCGTGACGCCTTCTGGGTGGAGAACCAGGCCTTCTACCTCTCCTTCCCCGAGACGCAGTTCCGCGACCTGACGGAGTGGATCCCCAGCAACGGCGAGAGGCACGCGCCCTTCAATCGCCTGTATTTCAGCGGCGGCAAGGCGTACGCGGCCGAGGGCCTCGACGTCCCGTTTCAGGGCCCGTGGGACTTCGAGACGGGCAGCGTCGGCATCGCCCTCACGGATCGCATCGTGGAGGCGACGCTTGAGCAGGGGTGGCGCCCGTGGCGACAGCAGGCCTTCGCGCCGTGGAGCTTCCGGCAGCTCGACACGACGGCGCGGCCGAAGGTGCGCTTCACCACCGCCATCCACGCGCTGCAGCTCGAGCTCGGCGACTTCTTCCGCCTGACGTGGACCCGAGGCGACGTGGCCGACACCGCGGGCAACGTGTACTCCGCCAGCGCCTTTCAGCTTGAGGCCATCGTCTTCGCTCCGAGCGGTGACGAGGTGGAGCTCGAGGCGGTGTGGATCGGCGACTACGACACGTCCCGCCAGTACCTCCTCGACGACGAGACGTTGCTGGTGCGCAGCAAGGCTGGCGGCTCCTCGACGGCTGCCGTCACCTCGGCCAGCACCACCGTCAACTTCACCGGATCTGTCGACCTCGACACCATGGGCGTCGAGGCCGGCGACATCCTCGTCCTGCGCGACTCGTCGCAGGCGGCCGACGTCTTCACGCTCAACGCGTGCTTCCGCATTGCCAGCATCATCGATGCCGACACGCTCGAGTTGGCGACGGCGCCGACTGCCAGCAACGCCAGCATCCTCGACGCCGACTGGTCCATCGTCCGCGGGGCCACCACGTACCCCACCGCAGTGGGCGATCCGACCAACTACCCTGACGGCGGCGACATGTACGGGAAGACCACCAACGTCGACGGCGAGTACTCCAACGCCGCCGGCGGCAACCAGCTCTTCAACGGGTGACGCATGCCGATTCCTGCCTACACGCCGCTCGGCACCACCTTCGCGAGGAAGGACCCGCTCGGCCCCGCGACGCTCAACCAGCTCCAGCGAAACGCCGAGGCCATCGACGAGATGTGGCGCGTCGAGCACTTCGCGGACGGCGCCCACAATGCGCTTGAGGTGCCGTGGGTGATGGGCCGCGTGACGGATGGCGCCACGCCCACCGGCGCGCTCTTCGACACCGCCTTTGGTGGCAGCACCTTCACGCGCCCGGCCACCGGCGAGTACACCGTCGACGTGGTGTCTGGCGTGGTGACGAGCGACTCGAGCAGCCGGCTCCTCTACGCGGCGATGGCCAACGTCTACGACAACGCCATCGAGGCGAAGCCGCACACCATCACCGTTGAGGCCGTCAGCGCGACGTCCTTCAAGTTTCGCGTGCGCTCGCTCTCCAGTGCGCTCGGCGCTGGAGACACGTGGGCCGACGTCAACCGCAACTTCAGCATCGGCCTGCACGCGCCTCCGCAGGCCGGCGAGGTGTCGCTGCTCTCGTCGTACCTCGACAAGACGCGCGGCAGCTTCCTCACCGACGAGGCGACCGACTGGAACGCCCTCGTCGGCAACCACGGCAAGGTGCGCGCCGCCTCGCTGCTCGAGCACAACAGCTCTGGTGGCCACGCGGTGACGCGCATCGCGAAGGGCATGGGCATCTTCCGCTGGGACGGGAGCAGCTACACCATCGACGCCAGCTCGCGCGTCTCGAGCGTCGCGCAGGTCTCCACCGGCGTCGTCGAGGTGACGATGGCCGACACCTTCTTCCTCGCGTCGGTGATGGCGTGCTTCCCGGAGGCGCAGCCGTCGACGCCTGACGAGCTCGTCATCACCAACGGCAAGCCGTACACGGCCACGAAGTTCCGCTTCTACACGTACGCCTTCGACGGGACGAACTGGGCCGCGGCGGATCGGTCCTTCTCCTCGGCCATGTTCGGGGTGCTGGCGTGAGCTACGTGAAGCTGCCGAAGACGACGCAGGACCACCCCATCGGCTACCAGTCCGTCAACCAGGCGCGCGACAACGACGCAGCCCTCTACGCGCAGCTCGACGTGAAGCACTCCGTCGACTTCGCCGCGGTGGGCTCGCTCTTCCGTGCGCCGGGGCGGCACGACGATCCGCTCATCGCCCGCAGCGTCTTGCGCTGCTCGGTGGAAACTTCCCGCGCGGTGCCGACCCTCTCGCCCATTGTCTCCGGCCCCGTCTTCGGGCGCCTCGTCTTCACGCGCATCCAGCAGGGGCAGTGGCGCATCTTCATCGCCACGCCACAGCTCTTTTTCGCCGTCGCGCTGTGCGAGTCCACCGCTGCCGTCGACCGCAAGGCCACCGCGTACCGCACGTACGACCCGGCCACCGGCCCCGCCGTCATCGTGACGACGTGGGAGCAGGACGCCGGCAGCTGGACACCCACGGACCTCGACTTCTCCCTCGTCGTCTGGTGCGAAACCAATCCGGCCTAGTTGCAGTGGTAGAGG
>ERZ1645192.4542-NODE-4542-length-10959-cov-5.627660_pt1 | contig 10959 bp, 7 predicted proteins | sample MGYA00575354_ERZ1645192 | MGnify/ENA primary metagenome ERZ1645192 (study PRJEB40844, sample SAMN11349763) | freshwater sediment metagenome | isolation source: river sediment | host: Sediment | place: India: Faizupur Khadar , New Delhi | collected 2017-02-21 ...
GTAAATCAAGCGTACAGTATTTATGATACCTTAACAGTTTGCAACAGCGAAATTCCATATAGTTACGGAGATTCCACATTATATACTGCTGGTAATTACATCATTAACTTCACTTCTACAAAAGGATGTGACAGCACCATTTATTTAAGATTTAATGTATTCAATTGCAATAGTACAGATATTGTAGACATTTGCTCTACAGATTTACCGTATGCTTATGGGGATAGCATTTTTACCTCTGGAGGAATCTACCAAGTTGTATTTAAGGCATATACCGGTTTAGATAGCATAGTTGCTCTAACTCTTCGCGTTCATTCAATCTATAATCATTATGATACTATAAGTGTATGTAATAATGAATTCCCATTTGTATACGGCGATAGTAGTATTTTAATACCGGGAAATCATATTGTACAATTTACTTCGATTTGGGGATGTGATAGCAATATATATTTAACCGTGTATAATACTCCTAGTTATGAGTTTTTTGACACAATTAGTATTTGCGACAATGAATTACCATATACATATGCCGATAGCCTATTACCAAATAGCGGTAATTACAACTTTATATTCAATTCTATACAAAACTGTGACAGCATCATTCATCTTTATTTGAATGTATATCCTACATATATGTATACTGATACTCTAAGTATCTGTAGCAACGAATTGCCGTATAGTTATGGCGATAGCATTTTTACTGTTGGAAGTATCAATGGAATATATCCTATACATTTCACTTCTGTTTACGGATGTGATAGTTTAATCATGCTAACGTTATATATTAATAACAGCTACGCTCATTTTGATACTTTAACCCTTTGCAGTTCAGAATTACCACTCATTTATGGAGATAGTATTTTTAATGTAGGAACTGTTAGTGGGGATTATCCGATTACTTTTACTTTATCTACAGGCTGTGATAGTATAATCACACTTCATTTAAATATTTATTCTGGTTACACACACACGGATACCATAAGTATATGTGAAAATGAATTTCCATTAATCTATGGTGATTCCATCTTCAATGTAGGAACTAGCAGTGGAGACTATCAAATAATATATACCTTACCAACCGGTTGTGATAGTATTATACACTTGAATTTAAATGTACACTCTACTTACAATCATTTTGACAGTTTAACTATTTTCGACATAGACTTACCCTATACGTATGGCGATAGTACTTTCCCAATAGGCACAATTGATGGAGATTATATTATTCCATTTACATCAATTTATGGTTGTGATAGCATCATTTCATTACATTTAGTGATTATACCTACCTATCATTTTATGGATACTGTTAGTATATGTGACAATGAACTACCTTATACTTATGCCGACCAAATCCTGGATTCAGCCGGAAATTATATTATTAATTTAAAAACAACCCAAGGTAGCGATAGTATCATCGTTCTCACATTATATGTATATCCAAATTATAACGAAACTGTACTTATACACATTTGTGATTATGAATTACCTTATATTTTCGGAAACGATACCTTTGATTTTGGAGGAAATTATCTCATAGAAAAATTAACAACCAATGGTTGCGACAGTAACATTACACTCTATTTAGTTGTTAACACTATTCCTTTGTCTCCGGATACAATATTCGGCAATCATGAAATAAATACAATCGGACGTTACACTTATTACATCAAACCTATTGATAATGCAGATTATTATATTTGGAATATCTCTAATCCTGAATGGATGGGTAATAGTACTAGCAACGTCATTTCAGTTTTCATTCCAACACCTAATCAAGGAATATTAACGGTAAAAGCCGCCAATGAATGTGGTGAGTCGGAAGCAACCGAAATAACAATTTCTTCCTCAATCGGAATCATAGATATCACAGAAAACACTTCCATAAACATATATCCTAATCCGGCAAATGATTATTTCTATCTAAAAACAAATGGTTTGCAAGGGAAAACAAGTATCTTAATTTCAGATATAAGTGGTAAAATTTTGTATATTGAAGAAATAAACATAACCAAGACAAATGATATCTTTAAATTTTACACTTCTGAGTATGTAAAAGGATTTTATTTAATATCCATTATCAACAACTCACAAACAATTAATAAAAAATTGATAGTCGAATAAAAATGTTTTTATTAAATAAGGAGTAGGTATAACTCTCTATACCTATTTCTTTTTTATATTAAAAAATAGCGTAATTTTGCATATTATTTAACTTAAAATATAATACCTTGAATATATCATATGTAAAGTGGAAATGGTTATTGTTTATCATTGCTCTATTTGTTTTTGCTCTAACAATATGGTATTCTAATATTTTAATTGATGATATTGCTCGCGATGAAAGAAACAAAATAAAAATATGGGCTGATGCTATACAACGTAAAGCAAGTTTAGTAAAATACACAAACGAATTCTTTGAAAAAGTTCGTATTGAAGAACAAAACAAAGCAAACATTATGGCTAAAGCCTTTCAACGTATCAGCAATGCTTCATCGGAAGAAGATATTTCATTTTACACGGAATTAATTTCCGAAAATCAAACTATTCCTTATATATTAACGGATAATATGGGAAATATATCCGCTACAAAAAATTTAGATGAGGATTATTTAAAATCAATCGACACACCACAAAAACTAAATTATGTATTAAAAAACGAAAATTACAATCTTATTCCCATTAATTATTATAAAAATTTTTATGTTTATCTATATTACAAAGAATCACATATTTACACTCAATTAAGAGCAGTTATTGATGATTTGCTTGAAAGCTTTCTATCTGAAATAGTAGAAAATGCCTCTTCCGTTCCGGTAATAGTTACTGATTCCACACAAAGAAATATTATTACTTTCGGAAACATAGATTCCACACTTCTAAAAGACAAAGATTATGTTATTCAAACCATAAAAGAAATGCAATCTGAAAATCCACCAATACAAATTTCATTAGGTGTAAATATGAACGGTTATGTATTTTATCAGGAATCATTTTTATTAAAAAAACTACGATTCTTTCCTGTTATTCAAATTATATTGGTGCTAATTTTCTTTGTCATTGCATATTTATTATTCAGTTTTGCATGGCGTTCCGAACAAAATCAAGTATGGGTAGGCATGTCAAAAGAGACCGCTCATCAACTTGGCACCCCCCTTTCCTCTTTAATGGCTTGGATTGAAATCTTACGAAGTGAAGGCGTTGATTCCGATACAGTATGCGAATTAGAAAAAGATATTGCTCGATTGGAAACCATTACACAGCGTTTTTCTAAAATAGGATCCAAACCAAATTTAACACCTGAAAACATTCAAGATGTTATTTCAAATTTCATTCTTTATTTTAAAGATAGGACATCATCAAAAATCAAATTCAATATTAACCTTCCCGAAAAACCAATAATTATTGATATAAACAAATATCTCTTTGAATGGGTAATTGAAAATTTATGTAAAAACGCGGTTGATGCCATGAATGGAAATGGCACAATCAGCATTAATGTATCGGAAGAAAAAAATTACATTTACATGTATATTAACGATACGGGAAAAGGAATAGATTCAAAAAATATTAAAAAAATATTTAAACCGGGTTTTACAACTAAAAGTAGAGGATGGGGACTTGGATTAACACTCGCTCAACGAATAATTAATAATTACCATCAAGGTAGTATTGACGTAAAAAGCTCAATTCCATATAAAGAAACGATTTTCCGAATTAAATTAAAAAAAAACAATAAAAGAAATAAAAAAATCACCTTATTCCGATAACCTTAAAAAAAAATTGTATTTTTGCAAAATAAATTCATATAGTTACGGAAATATAAACTATTGATTGATTGAGTTAAATAATAAATAAAATCAAATTTAACATTATACATTTAATCTTTTATTCATAATAATCCTAAAAAAATGAAAAAACATATATTGATTTGTCTAATTACTATTTCCTGTTTAAGTTTTTCAAATGCACAAAAGAAGGACAGTATCATTGTCATTGAATCTACAGAACATCGTGCAGAACAACTATATAACAATGCCGTTAAAAGTTATAATGAAAAAGCCTATTCTGAAGCTATCAATTCATTGGAATTATCAATAGCAGAAAATAAAACTTTTTCTGATGCCTATTTTTTACTAGCAGTGATATACACAGAAAACAATAACAAACAACAAGCAATAAAAACATTAAACGATTATATTCTTCAGAGTGATTTCAAAGACACTGCTTATTACTTGATTGCCAAAATCTATTTTGAAGACAAACAATACGATTCTGCTGTTACCCATCTTTCAAAAAGCATTCAAAACAATCCAAAATATTATCAATCATATTATTTACAAAGTATTATTTGTTTTGAAAAAGCACAATACGAAGATGCTATCATGAATTTAACAAAAGTATTAGAAATTCAACCAAATTTCGCACATGCCTTTAACGACCGTGGTAGTGCCAAACGCATGTTGGAAAAATATGATGAAGCCATTGAAGACTATAGTATGGCTATCGTTATTGATAAAAAAGCCATCTATTACAACAATCGTGGAAGTGTCAAAATGAAAATTGAAAAATTTAAAGAAGCCATTGACGATTATTCGGCTGCAATCGTTTTAGATTCTAATTATTACATCGCTCTTAATAATAGAGGTGTTGCAAAAATCGAAGTCAAAGATTACAAAGGAGCTATAGCTGATTTTTCTTTATGTCTTGATAAACAAAAAGATTATTATTCTGCTATCAGCAATCGAGGAATAGCGTACTATAAATCAAAAAGATATAATGAAGCTATTGCAGATTTTGATACGCTAATTGCTGTTAATCCCTCTGATGGAACTAGTTATTTACACAGAGGCAACACCAAAGAAATGATTCGTGATAAAGAAGGGGCCTGTCAAGATTGGCAAAAAGCAGCAGATTTAGGAATAGATGTTGCTAAAAACTATGTCAAAAACCAATGCAATCAATAAATTTAATATTAATGCCAAATTCTGTATCATAATGAAAAAAATTATATGTACAATATGTCTTTTAACTTTTGTTTGCATCTCTATTGGTCAAAACAAAGATTTTACTAAGGTTGCTTTCCCCGATAACACAAAAGAACTCAAAACTGCACAGTCTAACATTAAGAAAGGGAAAAAAGCATTTGAGAAATATGCCGATTATCGGGAAGCTATGAAATACTTTTTAAAAGCGAATGATTTTAACCCTAAAAATACAGAATTAAACTATAAAATTTTCCTTTGCTACTATGAATTATATATGCCGGAAAGTGGTTTTCCTTATCTAGAACAAGCTATTATTTTAGATTCAAACTACCATCCGGATATGCTTTTTTATAGAGGTATCATGAATCAATATTATTATAAGTTTGACACGGCATTATATTATTTCTCTATTTCCAAATCAATGAAAAATAATGCTATGAAACACATAAACGAATGTCATACCGGAAAATTAATGTTAGATAATGAAATACGCTGTTTTATTGATAATGTAGGTGAAAATGTAAATTCAGAAGAAGATGAGTACAATCCTATTATCACTGCTGATGGAACTACCATGTATTTTACATCAAGGCGTGGTGGAAAAAATATCGATTATGCACCCGACGGAAAATATTATGAAAACATCTATGTTTCTGAATTAAACAGTAACAAACAATGGGATAAAGCAGAATTTGTAAAAGAATTAAATTCTGAAACCCACGATGCTGTTCAAGGGTTGTCCCATGACGGCTTAAAAATTGTCATCTATCGTAATGATAATAACGGTGATTTATTGGAATCAAAAAAGAGAAATAATAAATTTCAAAATCCCAAACCTATTCCGGGTATAAATCGGAGCGAAAGCCATGAAACTTCTGCTGCTTATTCCTTTGACGGCAAAACCATTTATTTTTGTTCTGATCGTCAAGGGGGATATGGCAAACATGATATCTACAAAGCCACTATTAATAAAAAAGGAAAATTTGATAAAATTGAAAACCTAGGAAATGTCATTAATACTGACGAAGAAGAACGTTGTGTTTTTGCTCATCCTGATGGTAAAACCATTTACTTTAGTTCGCAAGGACATGACGGCATGGGAGGCTATGATATTTATTTTTCTACTTTTGAAAATGGAAAATGGTCAAAACCTGTGAATGTAGGTTATCCCATCAATACACCGGGAGATGATATATACTTTGTTATCACTGCCGATGGAAAAATCGGGTATTATGCGTCTAATAAGTCAGGTGGTTTTGGAGGAAAGGATATCTATTTAATCACACTATTGGGCCCTGAAAAATTATTTGTGTATAACACAGAAGATAACCTATTAGCCGAATCCATTAAACCATTCACTGAAAGCAAATCCATTAAAGTTCTTGATATTGAACCCCCAAAATTAACGCTTCTTAAAGGTACCGTAGTTGATGAAGAAACCAAAACGCCAATCTTTGCAGAAATTGACTTGTACAATCTTGAAAACAATGAGTTATTGGCATCCTTTGAATCAAATGATATTACCGGAAAATTCCTTCTATCCTTACCATCCGGAAAAAATTATAGCGTCAATGTGAAAGCTCAAGGTTATTTATTTCACTCTCAAAACTTCAATCTCCCCGACTCTGCCGGATATCAAGAAATTGAACAAACAATTGAATTGAAGAAAATTGAAATTGGGAAAGAAATTGTACTGAATAATATCTTCTTTGAATTCAATAAAGCTACGTTACTCAAAGAATCTATTAATGAATTGGAAAATGTATATAAATTACTCGTTGATAATCCAAATATCTTTGTTGAAATCTCAGGACATACCGACAATGTCGGTTCTGCTACCTATAATAATAAACTTTCTTTAGAACGAGCTAATTCTGTTGTAAAATATTTACTTGACAAAGGAATAGCCACAGAAAGATTGAGTGCCGTAGGTTATGGCTTCGATAAACCCATAGCTCCAAACACTACTGAAGAAGGTCGTCAAAAGAATCGACGTACAGAATTTAAAATCGTGAAATAAAAGGATAATTTTGAATGGTACATATTATTTCTAAAATAGATTATAATATTTTTACCATTTTATGAATTAATTGAAATTTTCATGTACTTTTGCACCCATAATTAATAAAAAATATTTGAGTATGAAAAAAAAATGTATCTTAATTCTAACATTAGTAGCTTTTGCTCTAAGCGGATTTTCACAAATTGATAAAATAGTTGGAAAATGGAAAACCATTGATGATGAAGATGGGACAGCAAAATCCATTGTATATATATACAAAGCTACCAACGGTAAATATTATGGTAAAATTGAAAAATTATTTAAAGACCCAGATAAATTATGTGCCAAATGTGAAGGTTCTAACAAAAATAAACCCATTTTAGGGATGATAATTATAAACGGGATGGAACTAAAAAGCGATGAACTTATGAATGGCACTATCCTTGATCCAAACAATGGAAAAGTATATTACTGTACAATTAGTTACGATGCTAAAACAAAAAATTTAAAAGTTCGAGGTTCCTTGGATAAAGGAGGTTGGATTGGACGTAACCAAACATGGATACGCGAAAAATAGCACTTCATTCCCCAATTTAATAATTTTTAAAACAAAATAACATGAAACTCGGATCAACCGCTATTCTACTATTTGTTACATTATTAATCGTTCCTATAATCAGTTACTTTTTCGGAACATCCTTAGGTAATACGGAATTGCAAGCTTTACAAACACTAATAATCATTGCCATAATTGCCATTGCGTATTCTTTTATTGTTGGAGATTTAACACTCAACAACAGTCAAGTAGACAAGCTATGGAGTATTTTGCCAATTATCTATGTATGGGTTGTTGCTGCTTATGGAAATTTCACTCCTCGATTACTTATAATGGCTTTTATAGTAAGTTTTTGGGGGATTCGTCTAACCACAAATTTCGCACTAAAAGGAGCTTATCAGTGGCGATTCTGGACCGGAGAGGAAGACTATCGTTGGAAATACCTCCGTGAAAAACCCGAATTTAAACCTCGTTGGAAATGGATGTTGTTTAATCTTTTCTTTATTTCTTTTTACCAACACTCATTAATATTACTATTTACTTTACCATCTTTGATAGTATTGCAAAATGCAAATACTCCTTTGGGTATTGCTGATATAATTGTTGCTGTATGTATGCTGTTTTTTATTATCTATGAAATGATTGCCGACATACAACATTGGAAATACCAAAGTAAAAAATGGTCACTCATAAATAAAAGAGAAGCTCTTTACGATGATTATAAAAAAGGGTTTCTCGACAAAGGCTTATGGGCGTATAGTCGCCATCCGAATTATTTCGCTGAACAAGCCATATGGATTTGTTTTTATTTCTTTAGTGTAGCTGCAGGCGGACAATGGATTAATTGGACAATAGCCGGTTGTTTGCTGTTAGTAGTTCTCTTCCAAGGAAGTGCTAATCTAAGTGAAAGTATCAGTGCCGAAAAATATATAGATTATAAGGACTATCAACAAAAGGTTCCTCGTTTTATTCCTTTTTTGTCTTTTAATAAGAAATAAGGTTTATTTATTTATAAAAATAATTTTCTTTGGACATATCCCGGCTTCAAAGCTATATTTGAATTTCCCGTTTTTATCAAAACAATACACATCTCCTGTAGATTGATAATCTAAAGCATCGGTAATTAATAGTGACCCGTCGATTGGATTGACATCAATTGCATAGGGTGTATTGATATACACATTGTCTTTAAGAAAATTTCCATTAACAATAGTTTCTGTTTTAACATTCAATACTTGAAAGGCAACAACTTTGTTCGAATAATCGTAATTGTAAAAATACAATAAATCACCTGCAATGTCATAATTTGATAATTGGAACGAAAAGGTTTGAACAACGGTATCTATACTTACATCAATACGTTGTAAAGACGATTGAATCTCGTTATAATTGCCTTTCAATAAAACATATACATCCCCGTACGCATCAGCTTTAATAAGGGTTGGATTAGTACCGACTTGAATTGTTTTCAATGCTTTTAGAGTTGAAACATCAAAAACAGAAACAGTATGACCATAATTAGGATAATTTAATCCTCCTGAATTACTTACATATAATTTATTGTCAGACACACATATCCCATCAGGATTAGCTCCTGCATATACTATTTTATCGACTTTTAAAGTGGCTGTATCTATGCTTATTACCGAACCATCGAAGCAACAACAGAAAATTTTATTTTTATAACTACTCAAGCAACGCGGTTGACGATTTAGACCTTCTTCATCCAGAAGCGGTATTTGTCTAATAGATTTGCCTGTATATACATCTATTACTTCTATCAATCCTGACATATTCACCGCAATATACACTTTTGAACCACTCAACAGGATATCGTTGGCAACATCACCCAAACTACGACCATTTTTAACTTTAAAAATATCTGGAGATCGTTTTTTTGTTATCGTATGATATGCTGTTATACTACTGTTATTCATATTCCATAGCCCTTCATTTAAAACCAGCATATTGTATTTATAAATATCGTCAGGATTTTCTTTAGGTTCATCACAAGCATTAAAAAGAAAAAATAATGATATTATAAAAATAGGTATTGTTTTATGAAACATATCAAGATTTTTTAATAATTTTAATAAATTTTCGTTTTTTATTCGTTTCAAGACAAAGCACATATATTCCATCAGTAAGTGTTTGCATATCTATATAAGTAGATGTTTGTTTTGGCTCTACTTTTTTGATTATTTGCCCCATGGCGTTGTATAAAATTAGACAAATTGCTTCCGATTCAATTGTAATTCCTTCAATACATGGATTTGGAAAAATCTTACATACCAACTCATCATAGTAATCTACTATAGAAGATTGATTCAAGACCCCTACTCCTGCCAAATCAAAACCACCGGAGTTGAACGCTGTAGGATAAGGATCATTAATAACATTACCTTTACTATCGCATCTTGCATATAATGAATCTATACTTCCAACAATATCAACTATTTTGACGTAATGAATAGTATTAATGTCAATATCTACTGCATTAGTTAATTCTTGTAAATCAAAAGGAGTTCCCCATCCAACGCGATATTTACCTGCTAAATTATTGATATGCTTTGCATCTATACTCCCAAAACTTCCTACTTGTTGATTAGTTGGTGTATTTGATGTTGACGGGAAACGGACATAATGCAATCCATCAGTACTGACTTCTACAAATGCAAGTTCCAGAAAAATATCATTTAGTGAATTTTCAAATACTACAAAATCATAGCCATCTCCATTTTTAATGGGCACATCAAAACCTAAAATGGCTACACCTCCATCACCTAAACTTATCACATCAGTAGCAATGGAATCTTTTACTTCACCTATAGCGAAACTTTCTGTACCATAATCTACCCATCCTTTGTCAGGATCCGCTATATCTTGATATCCACGCTCAACAAAACAATTTGTTGCCCATGCACGTATACGTACATCTTTACAATGAATGGCTTTACAACCTTCCGTACCTACAACACCATCAAATTGAGCATGAACAAAAACAGGTGTTATAAACAAACTTAGAACTATCAATTTCTTCATATTAAAATACAATTATCTTACGAACTTTATTAAAAGTCGCACCTTGAATACGTACAAGATATACTCCTTTGGATACATTATTTGACGGAATAGTTATAGTTTCGCTGCCTGAAATAAAAACTTTATTCGCATATAGAATTTTCCCATCAAGGTTTGTTAAAGTTAAACTAACGGTTTCATTAACTCCATATACATCTATATGAATCATTTCAGAGCATGGATTTGGATAAATAAATACTTGCATATTAATTTCAGTAGTTGATTGCACAAAAACATCGGAATCGGGAACCGATACAGGCTGAATAGGAGTATTCCACGTATATATCCAATTAGTATCGGAGATGCCACAGAATTCATCTCCGAATTCA
>ERZ1645192.4544-NODE-4544-length-10958-cov-10.098872_pt1 | contig 10958 bp, 9 predicted proteins | sample MGYA00575354_ERZ1645192 | MGnify/ENA primary metagenome ERZ1645192 (study PRJEB40844, sample SAMN11349763) | freshwater sediment metagenome | isolation source: river sediment | host: Sediment | place: India: Faizupur Khadar , New Delhi | collected 2017-02-21 ...
TCACACGGAAGAATTATGAATGCATTAAAAAGTTTCTTGATCGATATGATTGCAATGGATGAAACAACGTTTAATAAAGTAAAGAAAATCTCTACAGAAGTCAATTTGCACAAACATAAAAAGATGGGATTTATAGACGCAAACTCTTGTTTAAATAATCTTGAATCCTTCTTTGACTTTTATGCAAAAATTTCAGAATATTCTAGCGATGAGTTTAATGAAATTTTTGACTGGAAATATTTCAAATCCATTTATGGTTATTTTTCACCGGAAAAGATTATTCAAATGTTTAGAGTTAATCAAACTGCAACGACAAACTCTAAAAATGAAATTCTAGATATTGAAAGAAAAATTCAGAATTATGAAAACCTTGTTGATTTTTTTTCTAAATTTAAATTTAGTTAACCTTTAATGATGTAAAAATGACATAATGTGATTTTCCACGCATTGACTTTTTAATAAAAATGTGTTAATATATATTTACCATAAAGAGAAGGTTAGAGACAAGCTCCATGATCCTTCAGCAACCCTCAATAAAATTGAGAAGGTGCTAAAACTTGAATGATGGTTAGGATATTATTTGTATTTAATATGCCCATCATGGTTGATGGGCGTTATTTTTTTTCTTCGTTTTTTAGAAGATAAAAATATTCATAATAGATCAATATATGGTGATTTTAATTCATCATGTAAATCTGGATTGTTATCCATTAAAGGGAGAATTTTTGAATGCTAGAACCGATTTATCAATTGATTAATCTGCTTGAAGAGGGAAATGACAAGAAGATAACCAAGTTTTTAAAAAGACATACTATTGAAGATTTGTTGAAAGAAAAAGATGTTGATTCTGATGATGAATATTGTTTGGCTTTACAAGCCATCAAATATAAATCATCAACATTCCTTAAATATTTATTGGAAAGCAATTATCCAGTAAATGAAATTGATTATTTTGGTAGAAGTACATACAATTACTTGGAGTTATATGGTACTGAAGAAACAAATGAATTATTGAAGGATTATCAGGTTACACCTGACAATCATTTGAAAGATGCTTATGAAGCTTTAGAAAAAGCAAGAATAAACCTTAAGTCACCAACTAATGTTAAAGACTTGCAGGAAGCGCATAAATACACTTATGACAATGGTTATCTGTTGTTTGCCAAACAAGAATGTGTCTGCATCTATTGTGGTGAAAGATTTTGTTCAAGTGATATAGTTGAACATTATTTAAGTGATACTGGTCAAGCAGCTTGTCCTTATTGCGGGATTGATGCGGTTATAGGTGAGGTTTCAGGATTTAAACTTACAGATAAGTTCATTGAAGCAATGTATGAGTATTTCTTCAATAATCCTGATATTTACAGCCGTCATATCACTGAGTCACCCAGAGAAGATATTTGAGTTTATTTCATGAATACTTATAATTTAATATAACCATAAAGAGAAGGTTAGAGACAAGCTCGATGACCCTTCAGCAACCTACCCATATTGGCAAGGTGCTAAAGCTTGGATGATGGGAAAAAATAATTATGCCCATCGTTTTGATGGGCATTTTTATATATAAAAGGAGAGACAAGAATGAATAATTTTAGAGACAAGTATTGGTGGTGTGATAATATCAAAAAAGACTACCGGGATAAAAGTGAAATGAGTAAGTATGGTGCCGTAATATTGGTTTACTATAAGACTGAAAAGAATCGTAACATTTTGAAGGAATTTTTCGCTAAAAATGGATATGTTCAGTTATGGGAGGTTTATGCACATTATGGTTGTCCTTGGTATTATATCAATATCATGACCAAGGTCTATGCGCATGGTATAGCCTGTGTTAGAGTCACGGATGCAGTAGGAGAACACGCTGTTACTGTAAATGAGTTTTTCATTATTAACGATATCTATAGCAAATACAGAGATAAAGAAATATTTGAGTTTTGATAAATATAAAAAGGAGGGATATTATGTATCCATATGGCAATAAAATACCAGAGAAAGACTACAGTAAAGTTTGGTGCGATTTGGTAATGATAAGTTCAAAAAGAGAAAAGAAAAAACTATTGGATTGGGCAGTTAATAACGGCTATTCACTGTGTTCACAAAGTCTTTATGATGAAGATGGGTTTTATACTATTGCCATTCCGTTTAAAAAAGATAGAAACATTGGTTATATCTCGTTGTCGTTGGTAAAAGCTGATTTGGTATATCATGGAGCTAAGCTTTTTAAAAGTGCTTCGACATTTATTGTTCGACATAAAAGTTTTACATAAAAAATTAACTTTTTTCGAACAAATATAAACAACATTTAATGTTTTAAATTGCAAGCATATGTTCATTTATTATTCTTTGGAAAGCCTTGAAATTCAAGGCTTTTATTTTGTTCGAAAAACAGGAAATAAAAACGGTTTCCACCACTTATTACTATATCTTTTATCATGTTTCTTTGTTATAATCTCTCTTAGAGATATCATAAAGAATGGAGGGCAGTATGATAAAAAAGATACTCGATACGAGTACGCTTGATAAAGAGTTATTGGTGAGACTAGACGCCTATATCGACTCTTTAGAAGGCAACAAGCAAGAACATCTAATCCATGTGCTTCACCACGCACAGGGATTATTTGGATACTTGCCACAGAACTTGCAGCTGTACATTGCGAGAAAGTTGAATTTATCCGGAGCCGAGGTTAATGGTGTTGTAACGTTTTATTCGTTCTTCAACGAAAAACCAGTTGGCAAATATACTATCAGCGTATGTATGGGAACTGCATGTTATGTCAAAGGAGCCGATAAGGTTTTGGAAAGAGTTTTGGAAAATGTGGGTGTGAATAAAAATGAAATTAGTAAAGACGGATTATTCACAGTCAAGGATGTCAGATGTATAGGTGCTTGTGGTTTAGCGCCAGTCATGACCGTAAACGGAAAAGTTTACGGTAAAGTCACGCCTACAGATGTTGATGACATCTTGAGGCATTACCGGAGCATTGAAAATGAGAATAAATAGTTTTGGCGACTTAGCCGCTTGGAAAGATAAATGTCCAAGAAAAACAGATTATAAAATCAATGTTTTGGTGTGTAATGGTACGAGCTGTATGTCGCAAGACAGTGAAATGATCACAAGGATGCTCGAACATGAACTTAATATACGCAACATTATTGCGGAAGTGAGGGTAATCAAAACCGGTTGTTTCGGTTTTTGCGGTCAAGGTCCAATCATCAAGATTGAACCTGACGACATCACTTACGTTCAAGTTAAAGTCGAAGATGTCGAAGAGATTGTTGAAAAACATATTGTCAATAGGACTGTAGTAGAAAGATTGATTTATAAGGAAACAAATAAAGCTGCCTTATCTGAAAATGACAAAGGCATGAACTTCTATCGGAAGCAAATGCGGATCGCTTTAAGAAATTGCGGAGAAATAGATCCGGAAAACATAGAAGATTATATTGCCAATGACGGATATATGGCATTGGCCAAAGTTTTGCAGGAGTACACGCCTGAACAAGTTATCGACATCGTCAAGAAGTCGGGTTTAAGAGGTCGCGGTGGCGGTGGTTTTTATACCGGACTTAAATGGGAAATGACAAGAAGGTTTCCTGGAGATGAAAAATATGTCATCTGTAATGCCGATGAGGGCGACCCAGGTGCCTTCATGGACAGATCGATCATGGAAGGTGATCCGCATTCAATCCTTGAAGCGATGATGATTGCCGGATTCGCTATTGGAGCGAATCATGGTCTGATTTATATCAGGGCTGAATATGGGGTTGCGACAGACAGGTTGAGATTAGCGATTCAACAGGCTAAAGAAGCAGGTTTGATTGGTAAGAACATTTTTGGTACGGATTTTTGTTTTGACATGGAAATAAAATTAGGTGCGGGAGCGTTTGTTTGTGGTGAAGAGACAGCACTGATTCATTCCATGGAAGGCCTTAGAGGCGAACCGACAAGAAAACCGCCGTTTCCAAGCGAAGCTGGTTTCAGGGGTAAACCTTCTTCGGTGAACAATGTGGAAACATTTGCGAATATCCCGGTAATAATCTTGAAAGGATATGAATATTTCAGTGCCATTGGCACTAAAAAATCCAAAGGCACAAAGGTTTTCGCCTTGGCGGGACAAGTTAAGAATATCGGTTTGGTTGAAGTTCCTATGGGTACGACCTTCAGGGAAATAGTTTATGATATCGGAGGAGGTCATCCGAAAGGAAAAGCAATAAAAGCGATACAGATAGGTGGTCCAAGTGGTGGTGTCATCACAAAGGATTTTTTCGACACGCAAATCGATTACGATACCTTAACCGGTATGGGTGCGATGATGGGCAGTGGCGGTATGGTCATCATGGATGAAGATACCGATATGGTTAAAATAGCGAAATTCTATCTTGATTTTACTCAAGATGAATCCTGCGGCAAATGTACACCTTGCAGAATTGGAACGAAGAGAATGTACGAAATCTTGGATCGTCTGACAAAAATGCAGGGTAAGCCTGAGGATTTGGATCGCTTGAGAATTTTGGCGGAAAACATTAAAAATACTTCGCTTTGCGGATTGGGGCAAACTGCTCCTAATCCTGTCCTTTCAACGATGAAATATTTCCGGGAAGAATATGAAGCATATGCCTATAGAACCAAAAGAACCACTTATGCCATCGACCCGAAGAAATGTATCGGCTGCACGAAGTGTGCGAGAAACTGTCCGGTCGAATGCATCAGTGGCAAAATTAAGGAACCTCACTATATTGATGAAAGCAAATGTATCGCCTGTGGCGCTTGTTATCAAGCATGTCCTGTTGGCGCAATCATTAGACCATAGGAGGGATTTATATGAAATTTATCGATAAGATGGTTCAATTAAAAATAAATGATATCAACGTTACTGTAAAAAAAGGTTCGACTGTTTTAGAAGCAGCGGAAAAAATCGGCGTTCATATCCCGACCCTCTGTCATTTGAATTTGGAAGATTTTGGAGTGGTAAACAAGAGTGCAAATTGCCGGGTATGCGTCGTGGAAGATGAAGATACAGGGAGACTAGTGCCTTCTTGCGCTCAAAAAGTCGCAGATGGCATGAGAATTCAAACCGATTCATTAAAAGCGGTAATGGGCAGAAGAACGAATCTGGAATTATTATTGTCAAATCATCCGAATGAATGCTTGACCTGTGTTAAAAATCTAGATTGTGAGTTACAAGATTTAGCTCATGAATTAAATATAAAAGAAATTCATTACCAAGGCGAAAAGATGTCCCATCCAAAGGATGAAACATCATTTGGCATTACTAAAGATACCAATAAATGCATCATGTGCAGACGCTGCGTAACCATGTGTAATGAAGTGCAGACGGTTGGTGTACTCGGGCCTTTAAAAAGAGGTTTCGATACGGTAGTGGCGACAGCTTTCCATTTGGATCTAAATCAAACCAGTTGTACATATTGCGGCCAATGTGTTTCCGTCTGTCCAACTGGAGCTTTGGCAGAAACGAATGACTCGCCGAAAGTTTGGCGAGCATTGAACAACCCGACAAAACATGTCATCGTTCAGGTAGCTCCGGCAGTAAGAGCCGCGATTGGCGAAGAATTCGGTTATGAACCAGGAACGATCCTGACCGGAAAAGTTGTTTCGGGTTTAAGAAGACTCGGATTCCACCAAGTATTCGACACCAACTTTGGCGCTGACTTGACAATTATGGAAGAAGCGACTGAACTTGTGGAAAGAATTAAAAATGGCGGAACTTTACCGATGCTTACTTCATGTTGTCCAGCTTGGGTACAGTTCATCGAACATCAATTCCCGGAATTGCTTCAGATTCCTTCAACCTGTAAATCTCCGCATGAGATGGTAGGTATATTGACAAAAACGTATTATGCGAAAGTCATGAATATTGACCCGAAAGATATCGTCATGGTCTCCGTTATGCCTTGTACTGCCAAAAAGGCAGAATCCGCAAGAATGGAGCTCAATAAAGATGGCATCAGCGACGTCGATTATGTATTGACCACCAGGGAACTAGCCAGAATGTTCATGGAAGCTTCAATTGATTTCAGGAAACTTCCTGAAGATCAATTTGATAGTTTATTGGGTGAATCAACCGGTGCTGCGGCTATTTTCGGTACTACTGGCGGTGTTATCGAAGCCGCTACGAGAACGGCTTATGAAATGATTACCGGTGAAGAATTGAAGGATGTGGATTTCAAGCAATTCAGAGGTCTGGAAGGCATCAGGGAAGCCAATGTTAAAATCGGTGATTTGGAATTGAACATCGGTATTGCCCATGGTTTAGGCAATGCAAGAAAATTATTGGAAGACATCAGGGATGGAAAATCGAAATTCCACGCAATTGAAATCATGGCCTGTCCAGGTGGCTGTATCGGTGGCGGCGGTCAACCGTATCATCACGGCCATACCGAAGTGCTTTTGAAAAGACAAAAGGCATTATACGATTTGGATGCTTCATTCCCGAGAAGAAAATCACACGAAAACGAAATGTTGATAAAACTTTACAAAGAATTTCTTGGCGAACCGGGCGGTCATATCGCTCATGAGTTATTGCATACAACCTACAGTGCCAAAGAGAGAATATAAAAAAACTAAAGGTCTGATTTTTCAGACCTTTTACTTTATCAGTTTCTTAAGTTTTTTGATTAAAAACTCCATAATCATTACCAACAGAATAATGATCAATGTCCAGGCAAATACCAAATGATAGTTTATGGATATTGAGCCTTTATATAGTTCGTTGCCGATACCTTTGGTCGATTGGATGATGAATTCTGCCATGACGATGACTTTAAATCCCAGACCCAAAGATTGAAAGATGGCTGTTTTTATAAAAGGCAATGCCAGCGGCAGCTGCACTTTGGTCATGATGACTAAAGGATGATGACCTTCCAAAGCGATGGAGTCTTTTAAATCATTGGATATATTGATGATACCGTCTTTGGCCGCTTCATAAACCAGCGGAAATATCATCAAAAAGGTAATTAAATATAAAGAGAAGTCATTGCCGATGAGAATGATGATAATAATTATTACTGAAGCTACTGGTAAAGTTCTTAGGCTTGAAACTATGGGCTTAAGGAAGTATTCAAAACTTTTATAATTACCGGCGATAATACCTAATATTATCGCAATAATACTTGAAGTAATCAAGGCGACCGATAGCCTTAAAAGCGTTAAGAGAATTACTGAATAAGTCGAAGTTTTAAGCAGCAACTGAAGGAAAGATGAAAATACTTGGATAGGTCCCGGTAAGATGTACTGATTAGCAAGCGAAAAGCTTGATAACTGCCAGATTAAAAGAAGAAGAATTATCGATAATCCGCCATAAAAAAGTTTTTTCATGGTCTTGACCAATAGAAGTTTTCATCAGGAAGTTTATCACCGATGAGTTCGCCTTTAAAATCCAGAATCATGTTGAAGAAATATTCAATCTCGACAATACTTTCATCGGCGTAATGAAAACTGATGTAACTTAAAGGAATGGCAGCTTTAATCACTCCCTTTTCAAAAGGATAATCCAACTCTTCACAGAATGAAGATGTCTCTTCTGGGTTCAAAACCGTGAATAAAGCGGCGGATTTAAGGGTTGTGAGATATTTTTCCACCACTTCAATATCTAAATCTTCTTTAACAAAGACTCCTGCTTGTGGGAATTTTTCTAGTGAGGTTTTTTCGGTCCATAGATCTGATAAATCATAGACGTAAAGTCCTTCGATTTCCGTTTTGGCAATTGTTGTGACGGGTTCTGAAACAATTGCCATACTGTTTTCATTTTGCATGAAGGCCAAAAAGCTTTCTTGAGCTGAACTGGCGCTATAATCAATTGCTGGCGGATTGTAATCAGCCAGTAAATAGCTGATGATCATCTCCGGAATAGCTCCTTCACCGAAAGCGAGTATGGTTGAATAAGTGAAATTATCAAGATTGATTTCACTTCGTGAGATTATTTGAAGATTATTCCAAGTCAATACTCCTGCCAGTTGATATTTAGCATCTTTGTTATAGAGATTGGCTCCGATATTAAGGGGAGCGATGATGATGTCATGGGATTTGGAAGTAATAGCTGCGATTAATGGAGAGGGACCTGAGACTCTTTCAATCTGGTAATTGCTGGAATCCATTTCATATTCCATTTTGCTTTGGGCAATGGCGGGAGTGCCGTTAGGGACCAAGACGGTGATTTTATCTTTTTTGTTATTGCAAGCAGTTAAAGAAAGAACGATTATAAATAATAATGAAACCAGGATTTTTTTCATATTGAATTCCTCCAATTTATAATTCTATGATATACTTAACTTGAAGAAAAACATGTAACATATGTTACGAAAGGGTGTGAATTATGGATTTATTCAGTAATAATGAAATCAGAAATGCATTTTCTATTGCCTGTATCTATCCAAAAAATACCTTTGTCTATCATGAGGATGATTTGTGTGAAAGAATAGGATATGTTATTAGCGGCGAACTCGCTTTAATCCATTACACAAAAGATGGTAATGCAAGAATATTGGCCAAGTTGAAAACAGGACAAATATTCGGTGATTTCTTGATCAATAGTACTAACAATCATTATCCCGGCGATTTGATTACCTTAAGCGATTGTGAGATTGTGTTTTTGGATAAACCAGGTATTGACAAACTTTTAATCTGTAATGAGGATTTTAGAAGATATTATTTGCAGGAACTATCAGATAAAGCCTTAAAACTCAATTATCATAATAAAATATTGATCCAAAGCACATTGAGAGAGAAAATCTTGATGTATTTGAATCAAGAGACTTCAAGACTTAATTCCTCAAGGGTACCGCTTACAACCAAAGAAGCTCTCGCAGATTATTTGAACGTGGCACGACCTTCCTTATCAAGAGAGTTGGCTTTGATGAAAAAAGCTGGGTTGCTTGATTATGACAAACGATATATTTACTGCTTGTGAAGTAAGATTACTGGAAAATTCTATATGGAACAAAGTTTATTAAATGCTAAACAAAAAAAGAACCTCTTCAATAAGTTGGAAAGAGGTTCTTGTTTTATTCAATGTTATTTTGAGTTCTGTAGTATCTTTTGCGATCATTTTCGCCAAGAATTTTCTTGCGTAAACGGATTTCTGCAGGAGTGATTTCCACCAACTCATCGCTTTCGATTAGTTCCAAAGCTTCTTCAAGGGTAAATCTTAAAGGATCCAATAGTTTGATGGCTTCATCGGAAGCTGCGGCTCGGATATTAGTTAAATTCTTGTTCTTGCAAGGATTGACAACTAAATCATTGGCACGGGAATGGAAACCGACAATCATGCCTTCGTAAACCTCAGTTGCTGGATCGACAATCATTCTACCTCTTTCGGAGAGGTTGAATAAGGAGTAAGCCATGGTTTTTCCATTTTCCTTGGATATGAAAACGCCGTTTCTCCGTTTTTCAATTTCACCGACATAAGGTTTATAGGAATCAAAGGATTTGACCATGGTTCCTTCACCTCTGGTGGTGTTGATGAATTCACTTCTATAACCAATCAAACCTCTGGTGGGAATGATGAATTCAAGGTTGGAATAGCCGTTTTCACTTGACATGTTATGCATTACGCCTTTTCTGGTAGTGAATTGGGTAATGATACTGCCAACATATTCATCAGGAATATTCACCATGACTTTTTCAAAAGCTTCATGGGTTACGCCATTTATTTCTCTCAAGATTACTTCAGGTTTGGAGACACTTAACTCAAAACCTTCACGTCTCATGTTTTCCAAAAGAATCGACAAATGCAACTCACCGCGACCGTTGACTTTATAACCGTCGGTGTTTTCCAATTCTTCAACTTCCAAGCCGACGTTGGTTTCCAGTTCTTTTAAAAGCCTAGCTCTTATTTGTCTGGTCGTAACTTGTGTACCGCTCCTGCCGACGAAGGGTGAATCATTGACCAGGAAATTCATGGAAAGTGTTGGTTTTTCGATATGGATCATCGGTAGTGGTTCCACTAAGGATTCATCGCAAAGCGTTTCGCCGATTGAGATATGGCTGATGCCGCTGAAGATGACGATATCGCCAGCGTAAGCAAGCGGTTTTTCTACTCGTTTCAAGCCTTCATTTACATATAATTTGGTAATTTTGGCAGTTACGACGGATTTGTCTCTTTTACTCAATTTATAGGTTTTACCACTTATTAGCGTTCCTCTTGTAATTCGACCAATACCTAGTCTTCCCAAATAATCGTCATAGGCCAAAGAAGATACTTGAAGTTGCAGCGGTTCATCCGAATTATCCGGATAACTTTCCACATGATTCAGGATGCAAGAAAATAGAGGCTCTAAATCTTTTGATTCATCATCGATGTTTCTCATCGCAATACCTTCTTTGGCAATGCCATAAACGATGGGAAAATCAAGTTGTTCATGGGTAGCTCCCAGTTCGACGAAGAGATCAAAACACATATCGACGACTTCAATCGCTCTTTCATCTTTTTTATCGATTTTATTGATGAAGACAATTGGTCTGAGTCCAATCTCCAAGGATTTCTTCAAGACGACTTTTGTCTGTGGCATCGGACCTTCAGAAGAATCAACCAAGAGAATTACCGTATCGACAGTTTTGATGATTCTTTCCACTTCGGAGGAAAAATCCGCATGTCCCGGGGTGTCGACGATATTTATTTTGGTGCCATTGTGTTCAATGGAACAGTTTTTGGAATAGATGGTGATGCCACGTTCTCTTTCCAGATCATTTGAATCCATGACTTGTTCAATGATGACTTCATTGGCATGAAAGACGTTGCTTTGTTTCAGTAAAGCATCGACTAAAGTCGATTTACCGGCATCAACGTGGGCGATGACGCCGACGTTGATAATATTTTTGTTTCTCATAATATCATATCCTTTTCTTGTTTCACTTATTTTGTAAAACAAGCAAACAATTAAGTTTACCACATCATCAAGAAAAGTAAAGAAAAAACGCATTTCCAGATATAAAAAAATTA
>ERZ1645192.4547-NODE-4547-length-10955-cov-13.006147_pt1 | contig 10955 bp, 9 predicted proteins | sample MGYA00575354_ERZ1645192 | MGnify/ENA primary metagenome ERZ1645192 (study PRJEB40844, sample SAMN11349763) | freshwater sediment metagenome | isolation source: river sediment | host: Sediment | place: India: Faizupur Khadar , New Delhi | collected 2017-02-21 ...
GCGTCAAGCGCGAACACATGCCCGACGAGGAGATCGAAGCGATGAGCATCATGGAATTCACCGCGCCCGACGGCTCGCGCTACTCCGGGCTGGTGCGCGAGATCGACGACAAGTCGGCGCTGATCGACTTCAACCACCCGCTCGCCGGCAAGCACATCCACTTCGAGGTCGAGGTCATCGGCGTCGTCTGAGCGCCCCCAACCTCACAGCACAAGACAGAGATCCGCCCCATGAGCGACAAGGAAATCCTGCTGGCCAACCCGCGCGGCTTCTGCGCCGGCGTCGAACGCGCGATCGAGATCGTCGAGCGCGCGCTGCAGCGCTTCGGCGCGCCGATCTACGTGCGCCACGAGGTCGTGCACAACAAGTTCGTCGTGGACGACCTGCGCAACAAGGGCGCGATCTTCGTCGACGAACTGGACGAGGTGCCCGCGGGCAACACGGTGATCTTCTCCGCCCATGGCGTGTCGCTTGCCGTGCGCGAAGAGGCCGAACGCCGCGGCCTGCGCGTGTTCGACGCCACCTGCCCGCTGGTCACCAAGGTGCATATCGAGGTCGGCCGCATGCGCGACCAGGGGCGGGAGATCGTGATGATCGGCCACAAGGGCCACCCCGAGGTGGAGGGCACCATGGGCCAGGTCGACAGCGGGATCCACCTGGTCGAAACGCCGGACGATGTCGCCAGACTGCAGGTCGCCGATCCGGACAAGCTCGCCTACGTCACGCAGACGACCCTGTCGGTGGACGACGCCGAGAACATCGTGAACGCGCTGCGCGTCCGCTTCCCGACGATCGCCGGGCCGAAGAAGGACGACATCTGCTACGCCACGCAGAACCGCCAGGACGCGGTGAAGTTCATGACCCCGTACGCGGACGTGGTGTTCGTGGTGGGCTCGAAGAACAGCTCCAACTCCAACCGCCTGCGCGAAGTCGCCGAACTGCGCGGCGTGCCGGCCTACCTGGTCGACAACGCCGCCGGGATCGATCCAGGCTGGGTGGAAGGCAAGCGCCGCATCGGCGTCACCGCGGGCGCGTCGGCGCCGGAGGTGCTGGTGGCGGAGGTGATCGCGCGCCTGAAGGAACTCAGCGGCAGCTCGGTGCGCAACCTGGATGGCGTGCCCGAGCGCGTGACCTTTCCGTTGCCGAAGGAACTGCAGGACGTGCGCTGAAGAGTGCTTGCTGCCGCTCGCGCGGTTCGGCTGGCGCAAGCCGCGAGCTTTTCCGGAAGCCCGAAGCCCGGACGCCCGAAGCCCCAGAAGCCCCGAACTCCGGATCAGCCCCGGCTCCTCCGCCCCACTACCCGCGCTCAGCCCCGCGCCGCGCCGCCGATCTGCGGCTCCATGATTCGCCGATAGAACTCATGGAAGTGCTGCATCCCGTCCTCGAACGGCGACTGGTACGGCCCGACCTCGTTGCGCCCTTCCTTGAACAGTGCCAGGCGGCCGCGGTCCATGCGCTCGCCGATCTCGTCGTCCTCGATCGCGGTCTCCATGTAGGCCGCCTGCTCGGCCTCGACGAATTCGCGCTCGAACTCGACGATGTCCTCGGGGTAGTAGAACTCGACGACGTTGGTGGTCTTGTCCACATCGGTCGGAATCAGCGTGCTCACCACCAGCACATGCGGATACCACTCGACCATGATGTTGGGGTAGTAGGTGAGCCAGATCGCCCCGTGATCGGGCTTCTTCTCGCCGTAGTAGTCGAGCACCGCCTTGTGCCACTTGGCGTAGGTCGCCGACCCGGGCTTGGCGAGCGAGGTGATGCCCACCTGCTGCACCGAGTACCAGTCGCCGAACTGCCAGGTAAGGTCGTCGCAGGTCACGAAGTTGCCCAGGCCGGGGTGGAAGGGCACGACGTGGTAGTCCTCGAGATAGACCTCGATGAAGGTCTTCCAGTTGTAGTTGCACTGGTGGATCTCGACCTTGTCGAGCTTGTAACCCGAAAAGTCGAGTTCGCGCGCCACGTTCATGTCGCCGAGGTCAGCGCTTGCCGAACGCGGGCCCTTGAAGAGCAGGCCGTTCCAGCGCTCGAGCGCGTCACGCTTGAGGCCGAGGCAAGGCTTTTGCGCGAAGTGCGGCGCACCGATGAGATCGCCCTGGCGGTCGTAGGTCCAGCGGTGCACCGGGCACACCACGTGCTCGGTCGTGCCGCTGCCCTGCAGCATGATCGCCTGGCGATGGCGGCAGACGTTGGACATCTGGTGCACGCCGGCCTCGGTGCGGAACAGCAGCTTGGAATGATCCAGCCACTCGAGCGAGCGGTAGTTGCCGACCTCGGGAACCATCAGCTCATGGCCGACGTACCCCGGCCCGGCATCGAAGAGGAGCTTTTTCTCCAGTTCGAAAACCTTCTGGTCGAAGTACCACGAGACAGGCAGCTGGGAGGCAGCCTGGGCCAGTTGAGCCTTGGAAGCGATGTCGGACATCCCCGAACCTCCTCTTGCGGACAAGAAATCCGGAAAAATAAACGAGTTAGTGTATGTCAGACCCCGTTTGACCGCCAGACCCGCATTCGGTTATTTTCCCGCTTTTGCCGCGCAGATATCCATCCATGCCAAAGTCGGCAACTCCTCCCAAATCATTCGAAGCGGCGGTCTCGGAGCTCGAGGCCATCGTCCAGGAAATGGAGTCGGGCAGTCTGCCGCTCGAAGACGCCCTCGCGCGCTACCAGCGCGGCGTCGCGCTCCTTCGCCATTGCCAGAGCACGCTCAGCGCGGCGGAACAGCGCGTCAAGGTGCTCGAAGGCGAAGCACTGGTGGATCTTCCCGTCGGTGATAATGGACGCGACCACGACGAGGCCGGCGCATGAACACAACCCACACCGCACCTTCGCACCCGCCCCTCTCCTTCACCGACTGGATGGCGCAGATCCAGCAGCGCACCGAAACCGCGCTTGCCGGCGTGCTGCCGGACCCCTCGATCGCGCCGCAGCGGCTGCACGAGGCGATGCGCTACGCCGTGCTCGGCGGCGGCAAGCGTGTGCGCCCGCTGCTCGCGCACGCCGCGGGCGAGCTCGCCGGGGCAAGCGCACAGGACGTCGACCGTGTGGCCTGTGCAATCGAACTGATCCACGCCTATTCGCTCGTCCATGACGACATGCCGTGCATGGACGACGACGTGCTGCGCCGCGGCAAACCCACCGTGCACGTCGAGTACGACGAGGCCACCGCGCTGCTCGCCGGCGACGCCCTGCAGACGCTGGCGTTCCAGGTGCTCGCCGACACCCCGATCGGCGCCGGCCCCGCGATCCAGCTCGCCATGGTCAGCCATCTGGCGATCGCCTCCGGCTCGCGCGGCATGGCCGGCGGCCAGGCCATCGACCTGGCTGCGGTGGGCCGCCAGCTCGGGCGCGAAGAGCTCGAATTCATGCACGTGCACAAGACCGGCGCGCTGATCCGCGCGGCGGTCCTGCTCGGTGCGCGCGCCGGCGCTGTGCTCGACCCCGCCGACCTCGAGCGCCTCGATCATTACGCCAAGGTGGTGGGCCTGCTGTTCCAGGTGGTGGACGACATCCTCGATGCCGCGGCCGACACCGCGACCCTCGGCAAGACCGCCGGCAAGGACGCCGAGAACGACAAGCCGACCTACGTGAGCCTGCTCGGCCTCGCCGACGCCCGCCAGCTCGCCGAGGACATGCTGATCGACGCAAAATCCACCCTGCGTCCCTTCGGCGCGCGCGCGCAACGCCTGGAACAGCTCGCGGACTACGTCGTGCATCGCGCCTTCTGAGCCGCCCGCACCGACCGCCCGCGAAAGACAACGCACCAAAAGCCGGATCCTCCATGGCCCCCTACCCCCTTCTTGAACGGATCAACGCGCCCGCAGACCTGCGCGCGCTCGACCGTCGTGATCTCGATGCACTCGCTACCGAGCTGCGTGCCTTCCTGATCGAATCGGTCTCGAAAACGGGCGGCCACCTGTCGTCGAACCTCGGTACGGTCGAACTCACCCTCGCCCTGCACCGCGTCTTCAACACGCCGTACGACCGCATCGTGTGGGACGTCGGCCACCAGACCTACGGCCACAAGGTCCTCAGCGGCCGCCGCGAAGCGATGAGCGGACTGCGTCACTTCGGCGGCATCTCGGGTTTCCCGCGTCGCTGCGAGAGCGAATACGACACCTTCGGCACCGCGCACTCGTCGACCTCGATCTCGGCGGCGCTGGGCATGGCGGTCGCGGCGCGTGCGCGCAAGGAAGAACGCAGCACGATCGCGGTCATCGGCGACGGCGCCATGTCGGCCGGCATGGCCTTCGAGGCGCTCAACAACGCCGGCGACATGCAGGACATCAACCTGCTGGTGATCCTCAACGACAACGAGATGTCGATCTCGCCGCCGGTGGGCGCGCTGACCAAGATCCTCGCCCGCATGCTGTCGGGCTCGACCTACAACACCGCCCGCCGCGTCGGCGAGAAGGTGCTCGGCATGGCGCCACCGGTCGCCGAGCTCGCGCGCAAGGTCGAGGAGTACGCAAAGGGCATGATCAGCCCGGGCACGCTGTTCGAGGAGTTCGGCTTCCACTACTACGGCCCGATCGACGGCCACGACCTCGACGCGCTGATCCCCACGCTGCAGAACCTCAAGAAGCTCAAGGGCCCGCAGTTCCTGCACGTGATCACGAAGAAGGGCCAGGGCTACAAGCTGGCCGAGGCCGATCCGATCCTGTATCACGGCGTCTCGAAGTTCGACCACACCGCCGGCATCCAGACCGGCAAGGGCGGCGGCAAGCTCACCTACACCCAGGTGTTCGGCGACTGGCTGTGCGACATGGCGAAGGCCGATCCGCGTGTCGTCGGCATCACCCCGGCGATGCGCGAAGGCTCGGGCCTGGTGCGCTTCGCGCAGGAATTCCCCGAGCGCTACTTCGACGTCGGCATCGCCGAGCAGCATGCGGTGACGTTTGCCGCCGGCCTGGCCTGCGAAGGGTTCAAGCCGGTGGTCGCGATCTACTCGACCTTCCTGCAGCGTGCCTACGACCAGTTGATCCACGACGTGGCGCTGCAGAACCTGCCGGTGGTGTTCGCGATCGACCGCGGCGGCCTGGTCGGTGCCGACGGCGCCACGCATCATGGCGCCTTCGACCTATCCTATCTCGCCTGCATCCCCAACATGGTGGTCATGGCGCCGGCAGACGAGAACGAATGCCGGCAGATGCTCTACACCGCCGTCCAGCACCCGGGCCCCACCGCGGTGCGCTACCCGCGCGGCAGCGGCACCGGCGCCGTCCCGCAGGCCGAGATGCGCGCGCTGCCCATCGGCAAGGGCGAGATCCTGCGCCGCGGCAAGGGCGTCGCCGTGCTCGCCTTCGGCAGCCTGGTGCCGGTCGCACGCGAAGTCGGTGACGCGCTCGACGCCACCGTCGCCAACATGCGCTTCGTCAAGCCGCTCGACGCGGCCCTGATCGCCGAGCTCGCCGCCACCCACGAACTGCTGGTGGTCGTCGAGGAGAACGCCGTGATCGGTGGCGCCGGCGCCGAGGTCGCGCGCGTGGTCGACGGCCTCGCGCACCGCCCGCGGATGCTGCGCCTTGGCCTGCCCGACCACTTCATCGACCATGGCGACCAGGCCCAGTTGCTGGCCACGGTCGGACTCGACAAGGCCGGCATCGTCGCCAGCATCCAGCGCGCGCTGGCACTGTGAACCCGCCCCACAAAAGTTGAGCATTTTTGTCGGGAAAGCTAAGATCAGGGCGCAGGTGCAATCGAGTTGCACCTGCGCCCTTTCGTTTCGCCCCCTGCATCAGACCAGAGAGCCGTCCATGAACGCCCCCACCGACCTCGCCATCCCCGACGTCCAGAGCAGCGCCGACAGCCGCCGGATCGCCATCAACAAGGTCGGCATCAAGTCGATCCGCCACCCGGTCAAGGTCGCCGACAAGGCCGGCGGCGTGCAGCACACGGTCGCGAACTTCAACATGTACGTCGGGCTGCCCCACAACTTCAAGGGCACCCACATGTCGCGCTTCATCGCGATCCTCAACGACAACGAGCGCGAGATCTCGGTCGAGAACTTCGAGCCGATGCTGCGCGCGATGGTCGAGCGCCTGGAGGCCGAGACCGGCCACGTCGAGATGAGCTTCCCGTACTTCATCAACAAGACGGCGCCGGTCTCGGGCGTGCAGAGCCTGATGGACTACGAGGTGTGCTTCATCGGCAGCATCCGCGAAGGCGGCGTGTACGAGTTCACGATGAAGGTGGTCGTACCGGTCACCAGCCTGTGTCCGTGCTCGAAGAAGATCTCCGAATACGGCGCGCACAATCAGCGCTCGCACGTCACCGTCACCGCGGTCCTCAACGATCACCTGTGGATCGAGGAGATGGTCCAGCTCGTCGAAGCCCAGGCCTCGTGCGAGGTCTTCGGCCTGCTCAAGCGCCCCGACGAAAAATGGGTGACCGAGCGCGCCTACGACAACCCCAAGTTCGTCGAGGACATGGTGCGCGACGTCGCCGGCCAGTTGAACCGCGAGCCGCGCATCGACGCCTACGTGATCGAATCCGAGAACTTCGAGTCCATCCACAACCATTCGGCCTACGCGCTGATCGAGCGCGACAAGCGCACATCGGCCTGAGTCCCGGAATTCGACCGACCTATCCCATGATCAACGCACGCGATGGCAAGGCAAGGGCCGAGGGCGTAACATAAGCGTTTTCTTACATATGGAAGCGCCCACGATGTCCAAGTCATTCGTCCAGATCACCACCGACGTCTCCAAGGCCCTCGCCACGCTGCGCAAGGAGATTCCCGACACGATGCAGGGTTTCAGCGCCATGGCGAAGAGCTCCCTGCAGGACGCCGCGCTGTCCGAGCTCCACAAGGAACTGATCGCCCTCGCGATCGCGGTCTCGCAACGCTGCGACGCCTGCATCGGCTTTCACATCAAGGCCCTGATCCGCCTTGGCGCGACCCGCGAGCAGATCATGGAGACGCTCGGTGTGTGCACCTACATGGGTGGCGGACCGGCCCTGATGTACGCCGCCGAGGCCGTGCGCGCCTACGAGGAAATGCTGCCGAAAAGCGCCTGAGCCCTGTGAACATCCGGCCGCTGCCGTCTGCCGCGCAGGCAGGCGCAGCGGGCTGATGCCCGGCTCAAAAAAATCGTTCACTTTCCCGGCGGATTCACTATAATGCCGACCTTCGAGCGGAGAGGTGGCAGAGTGGTCGAATGTACCTGACTCGAAATCAGGCGTAGGTGCAAGCCTACCGTGGGTTCGAATCCCACCCTCTCCGCCAAATAAAACTTGAAGTTGTGGGAACAGTCGTTATAATCCCGCTCCTTCGCAGTGCAGCAAAAAGCGCCCGTAGCTCATCTGGATAGAGTACCTGGCTACGAACCAGGGGGTAGGAGGTTCGAATCCTTCCGGGCGCGCCAGACATTGCGGAAAAGCCCGGTCTTCGGACCGGGCTTTTTTTGTTTTCGATGCCCGCAGCCGGCGAGCCTGCTCGGTTAAGCTCACGTTCTCAAGCGCTTCCGCGATACCGAAGATGTCCGATGCCCACGCACTGCTCGGGCTGCAGCCCGGCGCCACGACGCACCAGATCAAGCGCGCCTTTCGCAAGCTGGCGATGCAGTGGCACCCCGACCGCAATCCCGACCCGGCTGCGCTCGAGCACTTCAGGCGCCTGCGCCAGGCCCACGACCGCCTGCTCTCGACCCTGCTCGAAGACGCGGACGCTCCCGACACGAATGACGCCGACGCCGGCAAGGCGGACCCGGCGCCCGCCCGCGGCGCCGATCGCCTGCAGACGCTCGAGATCAGTTTCGAGGACGCCTTCCTCGGCGCCACCCGCTCGGTGTCCGTGCGTACCCCGCAGCCGTGCTCGCAATGCGGGGGCAGCGGGCTCGAGAAGCTCAGCGTCAGCCGCCTGTGCGAACCCTGTCGCGGCTCGGGCCGAGTCCGCGGCGCAAACGGCCTGATTCGCTGCCCGGACTGCGACGGGCGCGGCTACCGCAACACCCAGGCTTGCAGCCACTGCGCCGGCAGCGGGGAAGAGGTCGGCGAACGCTGGCTGCAGGTGCAGATCCCGCCGGGACTGATCGACGATGACGAGCTCCGCCTGGCCGGCGAGGGCGAGGCCCATCCCGAGGCGGGCCATCCACCCGGCGACCTCCGTCTGCGCATCTGCCTGTCCCCTCACCCGCTTTTCCGCCGCGACGGACGGAACCTCGTCCTGCAACGGCCGGTCAGTGCGCTCAGGATGCTGATCGGCGGCCCCTTGCGTATCCCCCATCCTGCAGGCTTGCGCACGGTGGCGCTCGAACCCGGCGTCGCACACGCGCGCACGCTGCGCGTGACCGGAGCGGGTTTCCCCGGGCGCGGTCGGCGTGCTGCGGGCGATCTGGTGATCGAGCTCGAGCCGATGCTCCCGCAAGCGCCCGACAAGCAACTGCACGCGCTGATCGAGCAGCTCGACGTGGCGCTCGGAAAGAGCGCAACGCGCCATTTCCCCGAGCTCGCACGCTGGGAGTCGGACTGGCTCGACGAATGAGCGCCGAGCCAGCTCCTCTTCCAGCGGAAAGAGCGTGATCCGCGGCACTTGCAGAGGCGTGAGGCTGTAAAATAAGCGATTCCTGATAAACGAGCCGCAGTGCGGCTTCGAAGGCTTCCCATGCGCCGTCTCATTCCTGTGCTGATCCTGCTGCTGGCGGTGGTCGGGTTCGTCATCTTGCGCGCCACCCGCCCGCTCGTACCGCCTGTCGAAGTCCGAGAGCGCGTCTGGCGCGTCGAAGCACACGAACTGACCAGCACGACTGCGCAGCCCACGCTCGTGCTCTACGGCCGCATCGAAGCCCCGGACCGCATCCGCGCGGCGGCGCCGATCGGCGGGCGCATCATCGAGGTAAAGGTGCGCGACGGCGACCAGGTCGAGGCCGGCGCCGTGCTCGCGCGCATGGATCCGCGCGACCTCCAGCCGCGCATTGCGCAGGCGACGGCCGATGTCGAGCGCGAACGCATCCGCCACCGGCACGACCAGGAGGCGATCGCGCAGGAGCGCACCCTGCTGCAACTGGCCGAGGCGAAGCTGGCGCGGTTCGAGCGCCTCAAGAACGCTCGACTGGGTGCCGAGAGCGCCTTCGATCAGGCGCGCGAAGAAGTCGCCCGCGTCCGCCTGTCGCTGTCACAGCGCCAGCAGGCGATCACCGAGCACCCCTCGCGCCTCGCCCAGTTGCAGGCCAAGCTGGCGGAAGCCAGGCGCGACGCCGAGCGTGGCGAGATCACCGCGCCCTTTGCCGCACGGATCGGCAAGGTCGAGGTTGCCGCCGGCGACCAGGTGCAGCCGGGACAGGTCCTGCTCAGCCTGTACGCGTCGGACGCGCTCTACCTGCGTGCCCGCGTCCCCGCGATCTACGCCGAGGAACTGCGCACCGCGCTGGCGCGGGGCGAGGTCCTGCAGGCGCGCGCCGAGTTCGGCACGAGCACCCTGCTCACCCGTCTCGACCGCATCAGCGGCGAGGCCGACGCGCGCGGCGTTGACGTCCTGCTGCGCCTCGACGATGCGAGCCGGGTCCCGGTCGGCGCCTTCGTCAACGCCGTGCTCGAGCGCCCGACCGCGAGCGACGTGTTCGCCGTACCGCCCTCGGCGCTGCATGGCGGCGACCGCATCTATCTGATCGGCGACGACAACCGGCTGCGCGCCCTGCCCGTGCGCCGCGCCGGCGAGCGTCGCGATGGCGGGACACTCACACTGCTCGTTCGCCCCGCCACGGCAACGGAGGCGCTGGCCCGCGGCACGCGCATCCTCGCCACCCACCTGCCGCATGCGATCGACGGGCTGGCGGTCGAGGTGGTCGGGGCCGCGCGATGAAGCACGTCAGCGTGCTCGAACGCCTGGCCGGCCACAAGGTGGCGGCCAACGTGCTGATGCTGCTCGCCTTCGTCCTCGGGGTGATCGGCCTCACGCGCATGAACGTGCAGTTCTTCCCCACCTTCGAGCTCGACGTGATCTCGGTGCGCGTGGTGTGGAGCGGCGCCGCGGCCGAGGACGTCGAGAACGGCATCACCGTGCCCCTCGAGGAGCGCCTGAAGACCGTGGACGGCCTCAAGCGCATGAGCTCCACCTCGGCCCAGGGCGTGGCGAGCATCACCCTCGAACTGCATGAGGGCACCGACGCGCTGCTCGCCCTCGACCAGGTGCGCCAGCGCGTGGATGAGTTCCGCAACCTGCCACGCGACGCCGAGACCCCCGAAGTGAGCCGCGTGTCGCGCTACGAGCCGATCGCCCGTCTGCTCGTGCGTGGCCGCAGCGTCGAGGAACTCCGGCCCTGGGTCCGACGCTTCGAGCAGGAACTGCTCGCCGCCGGCATCGATCGCGTCAGCATCACCGGCCTGCCCGAGGAACGCATCGCGATCGAGATCCCGTCGGCGGCGCTGGAAACGCTCGGCCTGTCGCTGGTGCAGGTCGGCGATCGTGTGGGCCAGGTCGCGCGCGACATCCCGGCGGGCATCGCCGGCGAAGCCGACGGCGCGCGCGAGATCCGTGGCCTGGAACAGCGCCGCAGCGCAGACGCCTTCGCGCCGCTCGCGGTGCTGAGCGACGAGCGCGGCGTGGTACGCCTGGACGAGATCGCGACCATCACGCGCGAGCCCCGTGCCAACGAGCTCGCGCTCTTCGAGCGCGGCGACAGCGTGGTCGAACTGCAACTGCAGCGCAGCGAGAACGGACACTCGCTCAAGGCCGCGCGCATCCTCGACGGCTGGCTCGAAAAGACCCGCCCCACGCTGCCGCCAAGCATCGGCCTCGAGGTCTTCGACACGCAGTGGCAACTGATCAGCGATCGCATCGAACTGCTGATCGAGAACGGGCTCTCCGGCCTGCTGCTGGTGGTCGCCGTGCTGTACTTCTTCCTGCCGGCACGGGTGGCGCTGTGGGTCATGATCGGCATCCCGACCGCGTTTCTCGCCACTCTCGGGCTGATGTTCTTCTTCGGCGGCACGATCAACATGATGAGCCTGTTCGC
>ERZ1645192.4548-NODE-4548-length-10955-cov-11.768073_pt1 | contig 10955 bp, 12 predicted proteins | sample MGYA00575354_ERZ1645192 | MGnify/ENA primary metagenome ERZ1645192 (study PRJEB40844, sample SAMN11349763) | freshwater sediment metagenome | isolation source: river sediment | host: Sediment | place: India: Faizupur Khadar , New Delhi | collected 2017-02-21 ...
CGCTGCTGCTGCTGCTGGCGACCTATCCGATGGAAATGCTGATCGCGCTGTCGCTCGCCTATCTGGCGACGATTCCGCTGGCGGTGCGGTCTTTCAACGCCCGGACCGCCGCTGACGCAGCGGAAAAGGCGGCTGCGGGCGGTCCGGAGACGGTCGCGGCGGCCGACGATGGCCGCGCCGGGTCTGTCCAGCCCTAATCCTTCTTCCTGGTCAGGCGCTCGGCATTGGCTCTGACGCGCCGATTGGCCGGCCTTGTCGCGGCTTCCGCGACTTTCAGCATATTGACGGCCATTTCCGTCGGTCCGATCGGCCCCTGCAGCATTTTGCCGGCGAGGTGGGCGGTGACGAGCGAGGCGTCGCGCGCGCCTTGCGCGATGGCGATGACTTTCTCGGCGATCATGGTCTGCGTTTCATGCGACGGCGTCGCGCCGGGCTGCAGCGACTCGGCCAGATGCGGCAGCCGCATGGCGATCGTCGTCCAGGCGGCGGAGTTCGCCTCGACGCTCTCCCACCACAGGCGGTAAATGCGCATGTTGAGATCCAAAAGGTCTTTCACGCGAGACAACTCCAACGCCTGTTCACAAATGGCCCCATCTCGATTAGGGTCCGCGCCAACCGCGCGGCTGCGGCGCGCCCGGCCCGGACGCTCTCCGCCAAAGCAAAGCCTGCGCCATGCATAGGATGTAAACACGCCGATGTCGAAAGAAGAATTGCTCGAGTTCCCCGGCACGGTGGTTGAACTGCTGCCCAACGCAACCTTTCGCGTCAAGCTCGAGAACGACCACGAAATCATTGCCCACACGGCAGGCAAGATGCGCAAGAACCGTATCCGCGTTCTGACCGGCGACAAAGTGCTTGTCGAAATGACCCCGTACGACCTGACCAAGGGCCGTATCACCTATCGTTTCAAATAATCCACCGGCCGAGGGCTGAGCGCGTGAGCAGCGAAACCAAAGCCTGGCGGCCCAAACTCGTGCTTGCCTCCGGCTCGCCGCGCCGGCTGGCGCTGTTGCAGCAGGTCGGCGTCGAGCCCGACGCCTTGTTTCCCGCCGATGTCGACGAAACGCCGGCGCGCAACGAATTGCCGCGCAGGCTCGCCCAGCGTCTCGCCGACGACAAGGCCCGCGCCGCGGCGAAAATCGCGCAGGCGCGCCCCGAGCTTGACGACGCCCTCGTGCTCGCCGCCGACACGGTTGTCGCTGTCGGCCGCCGCATCCTGCCCAAATGCGAGCTGGCCGAAGAGGCGATCGAATGCCTGCGCCTGCTCTCCGGCCGCGCCCATCGCGTCTATACCGGCGTCACGCTGGCGACGCCGAAAGGCGCGCTGCGTCGTCGCCTTGTCGAGACGCGCGTGCGCTTCAAGCGCCTGTCGACCGAGGATATCGAGGCCTATCTCGCCTCCGGCGAATGGCGCGGCAAGGCGGGCGGCTACGCCATTCAGGGCCTTGCCGGGGCGTTCGTCGTCAATCTGGTCGGCTCCTATCCGAATGTCGTCGGCCTGCCGCTGTATGAAACGCTCGGCTTGCTGACGGGCGAAGGCTATCCTGTGCGCCTGCTTTGGCTCAACCGCGCCTGATTCTGAGCGAGGGCGCGGGACGAGGCGTCTGTTGCGAGGAATCCCATGTCCGCCAATCCTGAAATCGCCAATCCTGAAATCGCCAAGACGATCGAGGCCGCCGGCTTCGCCACGAATTACCACGACCAGGGGCAGGGCGACCCCGTGATGCTGATTCACGGCTCCGGCGCGGGCGTAACCGCATGGGCCAATTGGCGGCTGGCCATTCCGGAACTCGCGAGGCGCTTCCGCGTCGTCGCCCCGGACATGCTCGGCTTCGGCTACAGCGCCCGACCTGCGGGTCTGACCTATTCCAAGGACGTCTGGCTCAGGCACGCCGTCGGCTTCCTCGACGCGATGAAGCTCGACAAGGTCGATCTGGTCGGAAATTCCTTTGGCGGCGGCCTCGCGCTGGCGCTGGCCATCCGCCATCCCGACCGCGTTCGCCGTCTGGTGCTGATGGGCGCGGTCGGCCTGTCCTTCCCGCTGACGAAGGGCCTCGACATGGCGTGGGGCTACACGCCCTCGCTCGACAACATGCGCAAGCTGCTCGACGTCTTCGCCTACGACCGCGCCATGATGACCGAGGATCTGGCGCGGATGCGCTATGAAGCGTCGATTCGCCCCGGCTTCCAGGAAAGCTTCGCCGCCATGTTCCCCGCGCCGCGTCAGGCCGGCGTCGACATGCTGGCGAGCGCCGAGGCCGACATCGCCAAAATTCAGCACGAGACGCTGATTCTTCACGGTCGCGAGGATCAGGTGATTCCCCTCGACGTCAGCCTGCGGCTGGCCAGTCTCATCGACCGTTCGCAATTGCATGTCTTTGGCCGCTGCGGCCACTGGACGCAGATCGAGCACGCGGCGCGCTTCAATCGTCTGGTCGGCGATTTCTTCGCCGAGGGCCAAAACGCCAATGCCTGACAACGCAGACGCGCCGCAGCCGGAGAGGCCGTCGCGGCCTTGCCCGATCTGCGGCAAGCCGGCGGAGCGGAAATTCCGGCCGTTCTGCTCGGCCCGCTGCGCCGATGTCGACCTGCACCGCTGGCTTGGCGGACATTACGGCATTCCCGCCAATCCCGACGACGAAGAGGACGGCGAAGCCCCGCCCGCGCGCCCGATGGACCGCTGAAATCACGGCGTCGGCGCGACATCCGTTCGCGCCGGCGTCCGCCAATGTTGCGCCAATGCGGATTTTTCCACACAAGCCGCCGCTACGCACTGGACAAGCCCGCAACCGCTTTCTATAACCCGCCCCACGTCAGCGACGCCTAGCGCCCGCTCGACGCGCCCAGGTAGCTCAGTTGGTAGAGCATGCGACTGAAAATCGCAGTGTCGGTGGTTCGATTCCGCCCCTGGGCACCATCCATTTTTTTTATTCAATAAAATCAAATACTTACAAGAGATTTTGTCCCACTTTTAGAAGGTGGGGCAATTGTTAGGTTCCGTGCGGCTGCACGTCCTGTTTCCCTCGTTTTTTGCGCGGGCCAAGTCGCTCGCTCGCCCAGCATGGCGTTTCCGTCTGGCCGCGACGCGCGGCATCCGTCGTCAGTCCTGTGGCCCGAATGCCGCGCGTGGCGCATGATGCGGGCGAAATCCGTAAATGATGACAGGGTCTTGGATGACAGGCGCGGACATGGACTATTGCCGCCGGGAATTCGCGCGGCGCTTTTGCGGCGATGACGAATTGCAGGCGCTGTTGTCCGCCCATGACGGGCCGTGCATGCCGGATGGCGACAGCGCCGCCGCGGCCGTCTGCGCGCTGGTCGAGCAAAAGCTCCGGGCGCGGGAGCCGCTTTCCCTGCTTCGCGTCGGCAATGGCGAGGGCAACGCCTTCAGCATGCTGCTGCCCGATCCCGAGCCGCCGCGCCTTCGGGCGTTTTTCAGCGAGTTCAACAGCCAGAATGGCCTGCCGGCGCCGCTCGACGACGTCGTTCGATTTTGCCGCGAGGTCAAGGACGCCTACCGCGCCGCCGACATCATCGGCTTTCGCCTGTTCAAGTTCGACGAGCGCGCCTTCATCCAGATGTCGATCGACAAGGCGAATGAATATGCGGCGCTCGGCCTCACCTATGCGCGCGAATCCGTCAAGGAGGGGCTGACGACGGGCTGGCTCAGGGGAAAGTTCATCACCACCGCCTGGCTGCATCTCGATTTGCTGCAGCATGTCGAGCGGCTTCTCGACGCCGCCGAATCGGTGATTGTCATCTCCGGGCGGTCGGAACTGCAGCCGGCGTTCGCCGCGCGCCTGGGCGCGCGACTGACGGATTTCATCGCGGTGCCGGTGCAGGGCTTCCGACCCGGGGATCTGGCGGAATCGCACCTCTACAAGGACTTTCCGCAGGTCAAGGACCGGTTGGCGCAAGATCTCCGCGGCGTTCTCGTGCTCGTCGGCGCCGGCCTGTTCGGCAAGGTCTATGTGGCGCGCGCGCGCGACAACGGCGCGGTCGCCATCGACATCGGCAGCGCCTTCGATATTTTCGCCGGTCTCAAGACGCGCCCGGTGCACGCTTTCATTCCGTGCGAAGACTATTATTGGCTCAAGCCGCAACGCGACAGCGGCGTCGCGGACTAAGGCTTGGTGTTATGCTGCAGCGCCAGATTCGGAGGGCTGCGGCGCATGTCAGACGTCTACGATCTTGCCGTCATCGGCGGCGGCGTGAACGGCTGCGGCGTGGCGCGCGACGCGGCGGGGCGGGGCCTGTCCGTGTTCCTGTGCGAGATGAACGATCTCGCCAGCGGCACGTCGTCATGGTCCACCAAACTCGTGCATGGCGGCCTGCGCTATCTCGAACATTACGAATTCCGCCTCGTGCGCGAGTCGCTGCACGAGCGTGAAATTCTCTGGCGCGCCGCGCCGCATCTCGTCGGGCCATTGCGCTTCGTGCTGCCGCATCATCGCGGCCTGCGGCCCGCCTGGCTGCTGCGGCTCGGGCTGTTTCTCTACGACCATATCGGCGGGCGAAAGCTGTTGCCGCCGACGCGCGTGCTCGATCTTGCGCGCCATGTCGCGGGCGGGCCTTTGAAGCCGGGGCTTTTCAGCAAGGGTTTCGAATATTCCGACTGCCGCGTCGACGACGCGCGCCTTGTCGTCATGACCGCGCGCGACGCCGCCGATCGCGGCGCCATCATCGCGCCGCGCACCAAAGCGATTGCCGCCGCGCGCGACGCCGACGGCTGGACGTTGACTTTGGAGGATACGCGCAGCGGCGCGCGCCGCGACATTCGCGCCCGCATTCTCGTCAATGCCGGCGGCCCTTGGGTTGCGCGCGTGCTTGACGAGAGCCTGCATAAGACGACGCAGGCGCATGTCCGCCTCGTGCAGGGCTCGCATATCGTCGTGCGCAAAATCTTTGACCACGACTTCTGCTATATTTTCCAGAACGCCGATGGCCGCGTCGTCTTCGCCATTCCCTATCAAGGCGACTTCACGCTGATCGGCACGACCGACCGCGACTTTGCCGGCGACCCGGCGCAGGCGCGCGCCAGCGACGAGGAGATCGACTATCTCTGCGCCGCGGCGAGCGAATATTTTGCGAGGCCCGTGACGCGCGCCGATGTCGTCTGGTCTTTCTGCGGCGTGCGGCCGCTCTATGACGACGGCGCCAGCGAGGCCAAGGCGGCGACGCGCGATTATGTGCTCGAACTCGATTCCGATGGCGCGCCGCTGCTGTCGATCATCGGCGGCAAGCTGACCACCTATCGCCGCCTGGCCGAGGCTGTGCTCAACAAGCTCGCGCCATTCCTGCGCGAGGCGCGCCCGGCATGGACGGCGCAAGCGCCTCTGCCCGGCGGCGGCTTCCCCGTCGATGGCCGAGCCGCATTGGCGGAAAGCCTGCGCCGCGACCATCCCTTTCTCACGCCGCAACACGCCGAACGTCTGGTGGCCGCCTATGGCGCGCGCGCGCAGCGCATCGTCGGCGGTGCGCGCAGCCTCGCCGATCTCGGCCGCCATTTCGGCGCGACGCTGACGGAGGCTGAAGTGCGATACCTGATGGCGGAGGAATGGGCGCAGACCGCCGAGGACGTGCTGTGGCGGCGCTCGAAGCTCGGGCTGTTCATGGATGCCGAGGGCGTCGCGGCGCTCGAGGCCTTCATGGCCGACGCCTGAACCCTCGCCATTTTCCTGCCGCAATCGCCGGGTTTTCTTGCAGCATTGATCCGGGCCCCTCTGGCGTAGTCGATGACTTCGCGATGTCGGATCAGTCGGCGCGAAACCGCTTGCGGTGTTGCCTTACTGATCAGGCCGGCTACGGCAAATCGGAATGCAATTTCCACGGGCGCAGCGTCGACAGTTCTAGCAACTGGAGGAACGCATGCCTTATTCCGAAATCCGCCCCGTCCTGTCGGATCGCGCCATTATCGCTGAAATGGATGTCTATCGCAGCGCCGCCTTCATGGAGGCGCTGGTCGCGGCCTATGCGATCGTCGCGCATGCCGATGGCGAGGTCGCGCCGAAGGAGCGCCGCCGACTGATGGGCATGGCGCGCAATGAACCCTTGCTGGCGCATTTTTCTCATGCCGACATTGCCGAAGAGTTCGCGCTGCATGAGGCCAATTACGAGCTCGACAACGAATTGGCCGGCGTGTTGGCGGCCGAGAAGCTCGACGCCATGCGCGGGCATCCGCGCGAGGCGCGCACGATCGTCGCGGCGGCGCGCGCCGCCATTCTCGCCGACGATGTGTTGCATCCCTCCGAAATGCGCGCGCTGCACGAGATCAAGAAGGCGCTCGGCCTGCTGCAGGACTGATCGTCGTTGACCTGCTGAACGCCGCGCGGCCATCACGCCGCGCGGCGCTTGTTTTGAAGCGAAAGCCGGAACGCACACAATATGGAAAATCTCGCAGGCCTCCTCGCGACGTCTTTGCTCGGCATGCCCGTCTGGGTGTGGATCGGCTTCCTGTTGATCATCCTTGCGATCATGTCTATCGACCTCGGGCTTTTCCAGAAGGAGGCGCACGAGCCGAGCTTCAAGGAAAGCGCGACCCTTGCGGCTGTGTGCATGACATTGGGCTTCGCCTTTTCCGGCGTCGTCTGGGCGCTCTATTACAACGGTTATGCAGCCTCGCTCGATCCGCTGATCGCCGGCGCGACGACGCCCGCCGAGCGCGCCGCGCATGCCTTCGAACTTTATCTGACGGGCTGGGTCGTCGAGCAGACGCTGTCGTTCGACAACGTCTTCGTCATGGCGATGATCTTCGGCTATTTCGCCATTCCGGTGCGCCATCAGCATCGCGTGCTGTTCTACGGCATTCTCGGCGTCATCGTGCTGCGCGCGGCGATGATCGCGCTTGGCGCGGCGCTGGTGCACCAGTTCGCGTGGATTCCCTACGTCTTCTCCGCCTTCCTCGTCTTCACCGGCGTGAAGATGCTGGTGATGGCCGAGCAGAAGCCCGATCTGGACAACAATCCGCTGCTGTTGTTCATGCGCAAGCATCTGCGCATCACGCGCGAAATCGAAGGCCAGGCGTTCTTCGTGCGCGCGCCCGACAGCCGCACCGGCAAGGTCGTGACATGGGCGACGCCCTTGTTCGTCGCGCTCGTGCTGATCGAATTCGCCGACGTGATCTTCGCGGTCGATTCGATCCCCGCCGTCTTCGCCATCACGCAGGATCCGTTCATCGTCTACACCTCGAACATTTTCGCGGTGCTCGGCCTGCGCTCGCTCTATTTCGTGCTGTCGACGATGGTCGATCGCTTCCACTATCTCAAATACGCTCTGGCTCTGGTGCTGGTTTACATCGGCGGCAAGATCTTCCTGCAGAAGATCATCGGCAAGATCGAGCCCGAGATCAGCCTGGCGATCACCGTCGCGATTCTGGCGGGCGGCATCCTCGCTTCGTTGCTGAAGGCGCGCCGCGCCGCTTGAGCGCGGGCGCGCGCCTGCGCTAGCCTGACGCCGGACATTGTTTCGGAAGGCTCGGCATGACGCGCTACCTCCTCGCCATCGATCAGGGCACGACGTCGTCGCGCGCCATCGTCTTTCGGCATGACCTGACGGTTGCGGGCGTCGCGCAGCAGGAGTTCGCCCAGCATTACCCGGCCTCGGGCTGGGTCGAGCACGATCCGCAAGACCTCTGGCGCACGACGCTCGCCACCATGCGCGCGGCGCTGGCGCAGGCGGGCGCGCAGGCGCGCGACATCGCCGCCATCGGCATCGCCAACCAGCGCGAGACGACGCTCGTCTGGGACCGCGCCTCGGGCCAGCCCATCCACAACGCCATCGTCTGGCAGGACCGGCGCACGGCGGAGGTCTGCGCGCGGCTCAAGGCGGACGGGGCCGAGCCGCTCGTCAGCGCCCGCACCGGCCTGCTGCTCGATCCGTATTTTTCCGCGACCAAGATCGCCTGGATTCTGGATCAGGTTCCCGGCGCGCGGGCGCGGGCGGAGGCCGGCGCGCTCGCCTTCGGCACGGTCGATTCCTTCCTGCTCTGGCGGCTGACGGGCGGCGCGGTCCACGCCACCGACGCCACCAACGCCGCGCGCACGGCGCTGTTCGACATTCATCGCGGCGAATGGGACGAAGAGCTTTGCCGGCTCATGCGCGTGCCGCTGGCCATGCTGCCGCAGGTGCGCGACAGCGCCGCCGATTTCGGCGCGACGACGCCCGACATCCTCGGCGCGCCCGTGCCGATCTTCGGCATGGCCGGCGACCAGCAGGCCGCGACGTTGGGGCAGGCGTGCTTTGAGCCCGGCATGATGAAATCGACCTATGGCACCGGCTGTTTCGCCCTGCTCAATACGGGCGAAACGGCGGTGGCCTCGAACAACCGCCTGCTCACCACCGTCGCCTATCAGCTCGGCGGCAAGCGCACCTATGCGCTCGAAGGCGCGATCTTCATCGCCGGCGCGGCGGTGCAATGGTTGCGCGACGGCCTCGGCCTCATCGCCAGCGCCGAGGAGACGGGCGCTTTGGCGGCGAGCGCCGATCCGCAGCAGCCGGTCTATCTCGTGCCGGCCTTCACCGGCCTTGGCGCGCCGTGGTGGGATCCCGGCGCGCGCGGCGCGCTCTATGGCCTGACGCGCGCCACGACGCGCAAGGAGTTGGCCCGCGCCGCGCTCGAATGCGTCGGCTACCAGACCGCCGATCTCGTCCGCGCCATGCAGGCCGATTGGGGTTCCTCGGTCGAGACGGTTCTGCGCGTCGACGGCGGCATGACGGCCTCCGACTGGACGATGCAATTCCTCGCCGACATTCTCGCCGCGCCGGTCGATCGCCCGCAGAACCGCGAGACGACCGCGACCGGCGCCGCCTATCTCGCCGGCTTGCAGGCCGGCCTGCTGCCGCCGCCGGAAGACTTCGGCAGGCAATGGGCGCTGGAGCGCCGCTTCACGCCGCGGATGGCCGAGCCCGAACGCGCCGCCAAATATTCCGGCTGGCGCGACGCCGTGCGCCGCACCCTGTCGGCCTGAGCCGCTGCAACCGCTTCAGCCCGCCACGACCTTGTGCGTGCCCTTTTCGCCGCTCCACGCCAGTTGGCCCTGGCCGAGCATGTAGTTCACATGCGCCAGCACTTCCGAGAAGGCGAAGCTCATCTGGTGCGGGTCGAGCGGGCGGTGGAACAGCACCGGCACGAGATCGGCCGCCGACATCGGCTGCAGGCGCGCTGCTTCCGAAATCATGGCGCAGCGTTCGTGATGATGTTCGGCCAGAACATGCGCACGGCGATGCAGACCGTAGAACGGCAATTGATGGCCGGGCAGCACCAGCACGTCTTCGGGAATGTCGCGGCGCAGGCCCGACAGCGAGCGCAGATAGAGGCCGAGCGGATCGCCCAAAGGATCAACCGCCCAGACGCTGATATTGGGGGTGATCTTGGCCAGCACCTGATCGGCGGCGAAGAACAGCCGGTCCTCGGCGCAATAGAGCATGACCTGCTCGGGCGCGTGGCCGTCGCCGGTCAGCACTTCGAAGCGCCGCCCGCCGATCATGATGTGGTCGCCCATCACCATGCGCACGAAGGTCGGCGGCAGCGGCGCGACCATGCGCAGATAGCCGTGTCCCTGCGTCGCGACGAGCTGCGTCGTGCCTTCGCTCAGGCCGTGGTTGATGTAGAAATCGCGATAGGTCGGGGCGTCGAGCGCGCCCGGCTGCAGCGAGATGTTGGCCGACGACAGATAGCTCGTCTGGCTCGTCCACATCGGCATGTCGAAGCGTTCGCACAGCCAGCCGGCCAGGCCGATATGGTCGGGATGGAAATGCGTGACGATCAGCCGCGTCAGGTTGCGGCCCTTGAGCGGGCCGGCGACCAGCGCATCCCAGGCGGCGCGCGTCGCGCCATTATTGATGCCGGTGTCGAGCACCGCCCAGCCGTCGCCATCCTCGATCAGGAAGATGTTGATGTGGTTGAGCTGGAAGGGCAGGGCGAGCCGCGTCCACAAGACGCCGCGGGCGATTTCCACGACCTCGCCGGGCGGCGGCGCCTCGGCATGGGGGAAGAAAAGGGGTTCCTGAGCGATGGTCATGCCCATTGGTATCGCGGCGCGGCATGTTGCGGCAAGGATTTAATTGAACGATTGACTAAAATGGGCGGTGCTTGACGGCGATCCGGCTTCTCGAAGGATGCGGGGCGGATTTACTCGCTCTTTCATTCGCTCCCCTTCATCCTGAGGAGCCCGCGCAGCGGACGTCTCGAAGGATGGGCCGGAAAGGGCTCAGGCATGTTGGAACTCTGCCGCCCATGCTTCGAGACGCCGCCTTTGGCGGCTCCTCAGCATGAGGGGTGGAATTAAGCGCCCCTTCATTCGCTCGCCTTCATCCTGAGGAGCCCGCGCAGCGGGCGTCTCGAAGGATGGGCCACATGCTCCAAGCGAGTGTTTACATTGTTGAATGTTCGGACGGCAGTTTCTACACGGGGCTGACGCGCCGCGCGCCCGATGAACGGGTGAGCGAGCACAATCAGGGGCTCGATGCCAATTGCTACACATTTGCGCGCCGCCCCGTCCGGCTTGTTTTTTCGTCGCATTTCGACAGGTTGGATGAAGCGATCGCCACGGAGCGACGCATAAAGGGCTGGTCGCGCGCCAAGAAGCTCGCTCTTATCCGCGGTGATTATGACGCCTTGCCCGGACTGGCTGCGCGCCCGTCAAGGCAACGCCATAATGGGTGAAACGCCTTAGCTCTGCCGCCCATGCTTCGAGACGCCGCCATTGGCGGCTCCTCAGCATGAGGGGTGGAATTAAGCGCCCCTTCATTCGCTCGCCTTCATCCTGAGGAGCCCGCGCAGCGGGCGTCTCGAAGGATGGGCCGGAAAGGGCTCAGGCATGTTGGAACTCTGCCGCCCATGCTTCGAGACGCCGCCTTTGGCGGCTCCTCAGCATGAGGGGTGGAATTAAGCGCCCCTTCATTCGCTCGCCTTCATCCTGAGGAGCCCGCGCAGCGGGCGTCTCGAAGGATGGGCC
>ERZ1645192.4550-NODE-4550-length-10953-cov-12.633602_pt1 | contig 10953 bp, 7 predicted proteins | sample MGYA00575354_ERZ1645192 | MGnify/ENA primary metagenome ERZ1645192 (study PRJEB40844, sample SAMN11349763) | freshwater sediment metagenome | isolation source: river sediment | host: Sediment | place: India: Faizupur Khadar , New Delhi | collected 2017-02-21 ...
CAGATTTTTTTGGTGGAGATGATATGCTCCCTGGTGAGGGACGACCTTCGCAGACCAGCGCACCTTCTGGCCAATTTCTTCAATATCACCGATAGAAAGCGCGCCGAAGAGGTCCTGCTCCTCGACGACTCCCGCCTGGAGGCCCTGCAAAGGCTCAGCCAGATGGATGAGGCATCACTCCAGGAGATAACCGACTTTGCCCTGGAGGCAGGTGTGAAGCTGACCGGCTCGAAGCTGGGGTACATGGCATTTGTCGACGACCAGGAGAGCACCCTGATCATGCACTCCTGGTCAAGGGCGGCCGTGCAGGAGTGCCATGTCGGGCATAAGCGGCTCATATACCCCTTGAAGGATACGGGCCTGTGGGGTGAGGCGGTGCGGCAGAGGAAGGCGGTCATAACCAATGATTATGCCACCTGCCCCCAACGAAAGGGAACTCCGCCGGGGCATGTCGATATCATCCGCCATATGAATGTGCCCATTTTGGATAAGGGCAAGGTCGTGATCGTGGCGGGCCTGGGCAACAAGGACGGGGATTACGACGAGGCCGATGTTCGCCAGTTGACGCTGCTGATGAGCGGCATGTGGAGGATATTGCAGCGCAGGGCGGCGGAGGAGGCCCTCCAGGAGAGCCAGAGGGCCCTCTCTACGCTGATGAGCAACCTTCCCGGCATGGCCTATCGCTGCAAAAACGATCGCCAGTGGACTATGCAGTTCGTCAGCGACGGCTGCCTGGAGCTGACCGGCTGGCAGCCAGGGGATCTGCTGGACAATAAGAGCATCTCCTTTGCAGACCTGATACATCCCGGAGATCAGAACTACGTCTGGAATGAGGTTCAGGAGGCTTTAGCGGAGAGGAGGCCCTTCTGTCTCACCTATCGCATAAGGGCGCGCTCAGGCATCAAGTGGGTCTGGGAGCAGGGTCAGGGAATATTCGACAGTAAGGGTGAAATGCTCGCCCTGGAGGGATTCGTCAGCGACATTACAGAGAGAAAGATGGCAGAGGATACCCTGAAGAAGGCACAGGAGGATCTGGAGAGGAGGGTTACGGAGAGGACGGAGTGGCTGGTAAAGTCCAATGCCGCCCTTCAGGAGGAGATGGTCAAACACAGAGAGACGGAGTGGGAGCTGCGAGCGGCACAACAGGCAGCGGATGCCGCTTCCCGGGCCAAGAGCGAATTTTTGGCCAACATGAGCCACGAGATAAGAACTCCCATGAATGCCGTCATCGGCCTGGCCGGACTATTGCTGGAGACCGAATTGACGCCGGAGCAGAGGGATTTCGTGGAGACCATTCACAGCAGCGGGGACGCCCTGCTGGCTATCATCAACGATATCCTGGACTTCTCCAAGATAGACGAGGGAAAGATGAAGTTGGAGCGCCTGCCTTTCCTCCTGCGGGAGAGCATCGAGGCCTCTTGCCGCCTGGTAGCAGCCAGGGCGGAGCAAAAGGGTCTATCCCTATCCTATGCCATTGACGGGAGCCTGCCTCCTGCCGTCTTGGGAGATCCGGCTCGCCTGCGCCAGGTGCTGGCCAATCTGCTCAGCAATGCCGTGAAATTCACAGAGAAGGGGAGCGTATCCATTCGCGTTCAGCCGGGTGAGAAGAAGGACGATCTCCTCTTCTCCGTCTCCGATACGGGAATAGGAATAAGCCCTGAGGACAGGCAAAAGCTCTTCCTATCCTTCAGCCAGGTTGATGCCTCAACCTCCCGGAAGTACGGGGGGACGGGCCTGGGCCTGGCCATCAGCCGCAGGCTGGTGGAGCTGATGGGCGGAAGGATCTGGGTGGAGAGCGAGCTTGATGCAGGCTCGACATTCTATTTCCAGATAAAGGCCGAGCCGTCTTATGTCGATCCTGCCAGGGGGCGTCTTGCCGGAAAGAGGATCATGGCATTGATCGGACGGGAGGAGATGCTCAGGGAGCTGGCTGAACTGGCCCGCTCCTCAGCCGTTCAGATCTTTCCAGTGGCCCACTCCCAGGAGGCGAGGGAGATGGATATGAGGCGTTTTGATGCTGCCGTGCTCGATCTCGATGTTCCGGGAGCAGAAGAGCTGGCAGGCGAGCTTCAGATACATCTGCCGGTGATCATTGTAGCTCCCCCGGACGACAGGAGGCGGGATAGCTACCCCATTGCACTGTCCGGGGTGCAGGGAAGCATCGGCAGGGAACTGGAAGCGCTGCTCAGCAAAGACAGCCGCGAGTGGAGCATTTCCAGGAGAGGGCATGAGACTTCTGACCTGGATATTCTTCTGGCGGAGGATAATGCCGTCAACCAGAAGGTGGCCCGGCTCATGCTCAAGAAGCTGGGCTTTGGGGCGGATGTGGTATCCAACGGCCGGGAGGTGCTATCCGCCCTGGCGAAGAAGGATTACGATGTCATTCTCATGGATGTGCAGATGCCGGAGATGGACGGCCTGGAGGCGACCAGGGCCATCCTGAAATCAAGGCCGGAGAGGAGGCCGAAGATTTTGGCCATGACCGCTTATGCCCTGGAGGGAGACCGGGAGAAGTGCCTGGAGGCGGGCATGGACGGCTACATATCCAAGCCGGTGCAGATTGAAGAGCTGAAGAGGGCTCTGCAGGATCTGCAGAGGCAGAAAAAGGAGAAGCCTACCTTGCCTCCTGATGCTCAGGATCATTTGAGGGACAGACAGCAGGCTCAGGAAGGACGGCAGGCCGGGGCGGGCAGGGCCTGAACTCAATGGCCGGTTTTTAATATGACATCCTCCAGTGGCCTTCTGGGGCTGGGGCGCATGGACTTTGCCCGCCCCAGGCTGAATATGAGCTGAGGATGGCCACGAGCAATGAAGGACTTCAGCTCCCCGCGCAGATCAGGATGGCCGATGGGCTGGCTGAAGAACGAGGCACGCACATTCAGGGCAGTGGCTGTGAGCAGCAGCCTCTCCAGCTCAAAGCCGCACTCTGTCCAGGTCTGTTTGTCGTCCCTCTCCGTGGAAAGGACGGCCAGGGCAGAGCAGCCGTAGATGAGGCCGGAGTCGCGGTAGATGACGGCCCGGGAGAGGTCGAACCACTTGAAGGCAGTTGGAAAGCCCAGGGAGACGGCATCGGGCACACCGAAGGTGTAAAGGGGCATGCCGTCCGGCTCGGCAGTGTTGTTGCTCCGCAGCCACTGACTGAGGTTTTTGCGGAATTCTCCTCGGGACAATTGTATCCTGTGAGCCCTGGAGACCAGGTCGTTGATCCTGTCCCTGTCCTCCTCTTTTTCATAAACCGTCAGGTGCATGCCCGGAGATTTTATGCAGCCGGTTATCTGCTGCAAATCCTGAGCAGGCAGCGGCTCATCCTCGAAGCGGTCTTTGATGGTGTGCCTCTCTGTGATCTGGGAGAAGAGGTCGAGGGCAGGTCCGCCCTCCCGGCCCGATCCGTTCGAGACCTGACTGAGGCTGACCTCAGCCACAAGGTCGTATCCAGCAAAATCCTCCTTCCGGCCTTCCGGATAGCATTTCAGATGCGGGGAAAAGCCGAAGTGCCTGGCGGCTATGGCCAGGTTGGCCAGGGCGCAGCCCACGCTCATATAGAGGGTGCGGTTGCTGGGGTCGACATGGGGCAGGCTTCGATTGAGGTCGGCGTAGACGGAGATGGAGCTGTCCCCCAGGGCAAACTTCCAGGGCTGGGTGTTGGGACCGGAGGGCGCCAATATAGCGTAGCGCAGCAGAAAGCGCATCCTGTCCTCGAGGGATGCGTCTCCTGGGTAGTCGGACTCCTTTATTGCCCATGCCTCAAAATTTTTAGCAGCCATTTGCCATCCACTCCATTGATATCAAACCATGATAGGGAATTGACATATGTATGCGGTTACTGGAATATAGCCTTTGTTGAGAAGATGAATCAAATACTTTTATTGCCGGGGCCAGCCTGTAGAATGATAAGGAGGCAGGAAAGAGTTGCAGAGCACCGTATATTTTTCCACTGTTCGGGCCAGGAGCCCTTCCGAGAGCAAGGTCAGCCGGATCGAGAGGCTCTTTGATGCCGCGGGCATCAATGAATCTGTAAAAAAGGGGGACCTCACTGCAATCAAGATTCACTTTGGGGAGCTGGGAAACGACTCTTATGTAAACCCGGCTCTGGTGCGGCCCATAGTCGAGGGGATTCGGGCGCGAAAAGCCAGCCCCTTTTTGACGGACACCAATACCCTTTATGGGGGCAGCAGGGCCAATGCCGTGGCTCACCTGGAGACGGCGGAGAGGCACGGCTTCGGACGGGCGGTGGCCGGCGCGCCGGTCATCATCGCCGACGGCATCTACAGCGACAACTACCGGCAGGTTCCGGTCAGGGGAAAGCACTTTGTCAGCGTCAAGATTGCGACGGAGATTGCCGCCGCTGACAGCCTGATAGTCGTCTCCCATTTCAAGGGGCACCTGCCGGCCGGCTTTGGGGGAGCCGTCAAGAACCTGGGCATGGGCTGCGCCTCGGCGGCAGGCAAGGCGGAGCAGCATTCGGCCAAGCCCATATTCAATGCCGAAATCTGCAGTGGCTGCAAAGCCTGCCAGGAGGGCTGCCCCCAGCAGGCTATAGAAGTCGCGAAGAAGATATCGGCCATAGATTATGAGAGGTGCACCGGATGCGGCAAATGTCTGCGGGTCTGCCCCACCCATGCCCTGGACTTCGACTGGTTCGTGGCTGTGCCCCCCTTCATGGAGAGGATGGTGGAGTATGCCCTGGGGGCAATGGCGGGAAAGGCGGACCGGGCCGGATTTTTCAACTTCCTGATAAACATCACGCCGGACTGCGACTGCGTGCCCTGGAGCGATGCGCCCATTGTGCCGGACATCGGCATTTTAGCCTCGAAGGACCCGGTGGCCATAGATCAGGCCAGCTTCGACCTGGTCAACAGGCAAATTGGCATTGAAGGCACGCTCCTGCAGAAGAACCGCGAGCCTGGCAAGGACAAATTCCGGGGACTGTGGGAGAGCACCATGGGTGGCATTCAGACGGCGTATGGCGAGGCGATTGGCCTTGGCACCAGAGACTACCGGCTGGAGGAGGTTTGAACATGAAGGTCATTGCATTCAACGGCAGCCCCAGGAAGGAGGGCAATACATCCGCCCTTCTGGGGGCAGTACTGGAGGAGCTGGAGGACCAGGGAGTGGAGACTGAGCTGATCCACCTGGACGGCCCGCTCTCCGGATGCACCGCCTGCGGCAAGTGCTGGGAGAAGAAGGACGGCCGGTGCGCACTGGACAGGGACATGGTCAACGAGTGCATCGAGAAGATGGCGGGAGCTGACGGCATCATACTGGGCTCGCCCACCTACTTTGCCGATCTCACCCCGGAGATGAAGGCCCTCATCGACCGGGCGGGTTTTGTGGCCAAGGCCAATGGGGACATGTTCAGGCGCAAGGTGGGGGCGGCGGTGGTGGCCGTGCGCCGGGCGGGGGCCATTCACGCCTTCGACTCCATCAACCACTTCTTCCTCATCAGCCAGATGATAATCGCCGGGTCAAATTACTGGAACATCGGCCTTGGACTGCATGAGAAGGATGTGGAGAGGGATCCCGAAGGGATGGGGACCATGAGGACCCTGGGGGAGAACATGGCGTGGCTCCTGGAGAAGATAAATGAATAGGCACCGGATCTGACACCATGCTCCCTGACCATGCACTCCCTGCTGCTAACCTCGCCCTGCAGCTCATCCTGACCGCCGCCCTAGCCTATGCCCTGCTCCTGGCAATGAAGGGACAGTTTGAGAAGCACTGCCTGGCCACGCGCCTGGCCTTCGCCGCCCAGATCCTCACCATCATAGCCATGATGTCTCCGGCCATGGAAAGCATTCTGGAGCCGGGCCGGCCCAATGGCCTATTTCAGGCCGAGGTGCTAGCTCACCATGCCCTGGGCCTGGCAGCGGTGCTGCTCTGGGTCTACATCAACCTGGTCTTCCTGCGCCGCATAAGGGCGCGCCTTCCTGCAAAACAGGCCATGCAGGCGGCGGCAGCCTGCTGGATGGCGTCACTGGCGCTGGGATTTCATATCTACTGGCGGATGTACTACTGAAGTTGCAGCACCCTGAGTTGCCGTTCGCCATTTCTTTTTTAAGCCGATCTCTGCGAGTGCTCTGTGTGTTGCAAGATGCCTTCTTTGTGAGTTCTTTGTGCCTCTGTGGTGAAAACGTCGTTAGCCATTGGTTACACCCAATAACCACGAACGTCCACCACAGAGACACAGAGCGCACAGAGGACTCACAGAGGCGAAGTGTCAATAACCCACAGGAAATAGCCAAGAGCCAAAATTTGTTAGCAGCCGACAAAATCCCAGTGCTGCCGGCTGCCTGACGTCTACTCCAGCCATCGATACCCAGGATCCTTGACCCGGTTGAAGTTCCTGATCAGGTCCGCAGCATCCCTGCGGCCCACACCCGCCTCCATCATCCTTTTGCAGACAAAGCGCAGGGCAGCCTTCTGCAGGCGCAGGCCGTCGCCGTCCTCCGGCCTCCCCGCCAGGCCAAAGGCCTCGAATAGGTGCTCCTTCTCGTCCAGGTGGCTGGTCTTTCCCCACTTCTCGAACATCTCCGCCGCCCGGTCCAAAAGAGGCTGATCGAATGCCTCCGGGAGCAGGACGCCCTCAAATAGCTCCAGAAATTCGTCCCTCCTCAAAATAACCGCCTCACTATCACAGTTATTCTATTCAAAGGATTTGTCACTTGCGGTAATTTTGAATATAAAATAGAATACAAAACAAAAAATTAAGAGAAGATCAAATGTAGACCGCAGTTCCCGGTTCGACATTGATGATCTTCAGCACGCCCTTGGGGAAGAACATGCTCTTTGGGTAGTTGAACTGGCCGTCGAATACCCTGACGCTATGGCTCTGGCCGCCCACCACCCTGAAGCTGAACTTGCCGTCCAGGGCGTCTCCGCTCGTGCCCTCTGTGCCGATGTAGACGCCATCCAGGAATACCTGATAGCCTCTCATTCCCTGGGACTGGATGGTCACAGGGGTGTCTCCGCCAGTCGCAGCAGGGGTTGCAGTGCCCTGGGAAGGCGAGGAGGGGCCGTAGCCCTGGGACTGCTGGGTCTGGGTGATGGTGGCGGTTCCGGATACCCCGGTGGTGCTGGTGGTCGTACTGGTAGTGGTTGTGGAGGTCACAGCCGTGCCGGCGGCAGCACCCGGCCCGAATCCAGATCCTGTGGGGCTGTTGCTGGCCGGCGGCATATCGCTGGCGGAGGCAGACTGCTGGACCGGCGGTGCCTCAGAGATCACATCCACTATGACGGCATTGCTGGGCTGGTTGTTGAGGACAAAGAGCAGGACATACCGGCCCGCCTTCTGCGGAGCGAAGCTGACGCTGCTGTATCCGGAGAAGAATGTCAGGCTCCTGCTGGTGATGCCCATGGAATCCGACTGGTAGATCTCATAGTAGTCGGCCTGGCCGCCGGCCGGGGAGAAGGCCAGCAACTGCACTGCTGATTTCACCGGGACTATGGCATACTGGGACCAGTCCATGCCCTTTTGAATCCAGAGCTCATTGCTTCTGGATGAGGATGATATGGTCGACTGGTACTGGGTGTATGTTATCTCCTGGCCGCTGCCGAAGTAGATCTTGCCCGGAGTCTGGTGAGAGATATCTATCTTGACAGGTACAAAACCGCCTGTTGCCAATGTTGTGGTATTGATCAGGAACTCAGAGAGGAAGGATGAAGCGCTGCTGGTGTTGTCAAATTCCGGGCCAAACCAGGTCTCGCTGGCCTCTGTGCCTATGCCGAAGAGGCTGTTTACATATTCTTCGCTGAAGGCGCTGAAGCCCCCTGCGCCGCCTGTCAGGCCCACAGAATTCAACAGGGACATGCCCGAAGCGCTGGCCGCCCCCGCTCCGATGAGCAGGGCGAGCAGACCGATGCATAGAATGTTAAATTTCAAATCTCATACCTCACGGGGCTGCCAATATCCTGGATATTATTTAGCTTTAGGGCTTTGATGACCCTCACCTGACCCTTATGGAGGTATGAGATGGTGCAAAATGAAAGGTGTCTCAATAGCCGATTTCAATGCCCCACCGGTTCAGACGCCCCCTGTCCGGGCTGGCCAGGTCCAGCACCCGCAAAGTCCACTGCCCGTGAATGGCCTGTCCGCGAAAAGCTGCCAGAGAGGCTTTTGCCGTAGAGCTGTAGCTCTTGTGCAGGTCTCTTTTGCCGATTCCTGTGCGGTTGTGAATAACCGCCCTTTTCCCAGCCGGGCTGAATAGCTCAATTCTCAGATTGGATATGTTGCTGTGGCTTATGTCCACCTCCACCGCCAGGCGGGCGACCCTTCCGTCCTGACTGATGAATATGCAACTGGATAGCCCTCGCGGGCTGCTCTCAGGAATGGCTTCCCCCGGAGCCGACGATTCCCTGATCACCCCCACCTCACCATCCTCCTCGCCATCCTCCCTGCCACCCACCCCGTCTCCATTCCCGCCACCCTTGCCCACAAAGCCCACCCGAAAGGCCATGACACGCCCAGGCTCGCCGATATCCGATATGATCAGGCCGGAGTCGGAGCCGTCCCAGAGCAGGGATGAGGGGCGGCTGGCATGGCTCAGGGCAACTGCTGCCGTCTTTCCGAAGAGGTCTCCCCCGTCCCCCAGGTTGCGGTTGGTCTCCAGGTCGAGGCTCCCGTCCGCCTGGAGCAGGCCGCACTGGTAGTGGCGGGTGGCTGTCCCCCCCTGCCATTCATTGGAGCCCAGGGTGTCGCAATGATAGACGGCCAGGCCCCCGCCGGGCAGACCTGCATCCAGGTCCAGGGCGGACCGGTTCTCCACCAGAAAGTACTCATTGGACTTCTCGGTCTCATAGACCAGGGCTGTAGCATAGTCGCCGTGATCGGCCTCAAAGCGTCCAGGCTGGTTGAGGACCACCCGCCTCTCGCACCAGCCCGCCAGGTCCCGCAGAAAGGCGCAGACGGGCGAAGGCGTCCGGCCGCTATCATTGTGATTGCCGGCGCTCATCAGGCAGAAGCTGCCCAGGCCCGCGCTCTTTTCGAAGTCTCCGTCGCGACTGCCGTAATCATAGAGGTCCGGCCAGCGGCAGAGCATGTGGCCGCTCTCATGGCAGAAGGTGCCTATGGAAAGGTCCTCCTGGCCCCGGCCCATGCTGGAGAGCATATAAAAGTATGTGGATATGTCCCCGTAGGAGAGGTCCAGGAAGTAGTTATGCGGCCACAGCTCTCCCAGGTACTGGGTCTGGCCGGCGTAGAGAAAGCTCATGGCGTCGACCATCCCCTCACCCCGGGAGTCAAAGCGGTGCAGGTCGAGTCCCTCTTTGACCGCCAGGTCCAGGGCCTCTTTGACCAGCAGCTTCTCTGTGTAGTACAGCCGGCCCCGGCTCAGGGTGACCGGCCCGACCACCTCATTGCTGTAGTCCAGCTTTCCCCCGGACATGAGGCGGAAGTACTCCCGCACTGAGCAGAAGTTGCCGTTTTGGTGATAGTCGCTGCCGTTGAGCAGGTCCTGCACGTCCTGGGGGGTGACTTCGCTTTTCACGTCCTTGAATTGCACCAGGACGGTCAGGCCCAGTATCTGCCCCTGGCAGAGCCTGCGCCCCTCCAGGAGGCCGTCCGTGGCAGCGAAGGTCCTGAGGGCGGCGCCGGGCTTGACGGGCTGAGGCTGGGGCCGCATCCTGTCATAGCGGTCCTTGAATTTGCGGTTTCGCACCTCCTCCGACTCCTTCAAATGGCGGCGCAATCCGGGCGGGGGGCTTTTGGAGATGTCTATTCCGCTGGAGACGAACTGACCGGAGGCCAATTGGGCATAGCAGTACAGTCCGCGGTCCCGGTCGTAGAGGACGCTGTAGCCGTCCTGATCTTCGTAGCGGGCGTAAAACTCGTCTCCGTGGACTTTGAGGCGCACCGGCTGGCCCCTCTCCGGAATGAAGGTCAGAAACTCTCCAAAGATAGAACTCATTGCTGTTTCTATGTTTTATGACTATTTAATGATTTCACTTTAGATATTATAAAAGCCGGGCTCTTCCCGTGCTTTTATGGCGGCCGTTCGTGGACTATTGAGGTGCATCCAGTGGCTAACGACGTTTTCACCACAGAGAAACGACCATGAACTTTTGTCACCCATGTGTATGAAAATGAGCTTTTCGTTCTTTGTGCGTCTTTGTGGCTTTGTGACTTTGTGGTGAAGGCGCTTATCCCAGGGCCAGACCAGTGGTCCTCGGACTTTCACCACAAAGGACACAAAGACGCACAAAGTACGCACAAAGACGGCATTTTCGGACCACACAGAGGACACAGAGCAATAGAGATCTGGATTAACACCAGAAAGACAACCGACTCAAGTTAAGCCACAGGAGATAGCCAAAAACCAAGATTAGTTTCACTCCGCACAGAATAGATTTATCTCTGTCAACTTTCATCTGTCCCGTGGCTTTGGCCGGGGAGTAGACCGGCGTGCGAAGCTTTTGAGGCGGAGGCAGGCAATTGGCAGAGGATGGGTCAGGGTGCGAGGGGCGGTTTGAGGAGTTTTTCAAAAAAGCTACGCGGGATGAAGGAAGTGGGCAGGGGCACAGCCCCTATCCTTTTCAGACCAGGCTGGCGACGGGAAAGAAGCTGCCGGAGCTGATCGACATTCCCACAGGCCTGGGCAAGACCGACGCCGTGGTCCTGGGCTGGCTGTGGCGCAGGCGCTTTGCCGGGCAGCAGGAGCGCCGCGCGACGCCGCGGCGGCTGGTGTACTGCCTGCCCATGAGGACGCTGGTAGAGCAGACAGCGAATAAGGCCAGGATGTGGCTCAGGAACCTCGGCCTGCTCTGGGAGACACCTGACAACGATAAGCCAGCCGACACAAATGGCTGGGACGGGTGGACGGAGGGAGCAAAGGTCGATGAAACGCGCATTGCCGTCACTGTGCTCATGGGCGGGGAAGATAAGGACAACTGGGACCTCTACCCGGAGAGGGACGCGATAATAATAGGAACGCAGGACATGCTGCTCTCCCGCGCCCTCAA
>ERZ1645192.4552-NODE-4552-length-10952-cov-5.757915_pt1 | contig 10952 bp, 6 predicted proteins | sample MGYA00575354_ERZ1645192 | MGnify/ENA primary metagenome ERZ1645192 (study PRJEB40844, sample SAMN11349763) | freshwater sediment metagenome | isolation source: river sediment | host: Sediment | place: India: Faizupur Khadar , New Delhi | collected 2017-02-21 ...
AAATCTTTATTTTCCCTTCAAATACAAAGCAAGTCGGACCAACTAATACTAAATTTTTAAAGTTATTATTGTATTTTGAAAAACTAACTTTAAAATGTCCGCCACGTGTTTGTACATTGATTTTGTTAATGGGATTAATTAAGGAGTAGGCGAGGGAAGAGGCGGTTACGCCAGTACCGCAAGACAGGGTTTCGTCTTCCACACCGCGTTCAAAAGTTCTTACAAAGATATGATCTTCTTTTATTTCGACAAAATTCACATTGGTGCCTTGTGGAAAATCCGAATGATACCTAATACGTTTACCTTCCTTAATTACATCATAGTCTTCAATGTTTTGTACAAATATAACTACGTGAGGGGAACCAGTGTTTAGAAAATAACCGGATTCGAAAGGGATAATTGAATTTACGTTTATCATTTGGATTGAAACTTCATGCTTATTTCCTTCTTCTTTGATGATTTGTCCATGATGAAAACCGTCTATTCCATGAAAATAGGCTTTATTTTGAATAATACCCATTTTTTTCGCAAAAGCAACGGCACAACGTCCCCCATTTCCACACATACTTCCCTCGTAACCATCGGCATTAAAATATCGCATTTCAAAATCAACGCCTTCTTTTTTAGCATTATGTATTAATATCAACCCATCGGCACCTATTCCCGTTTGTCGCATACATAAGGTATGTATAAAATCAGGAGAGTCATTGAAATTTTTGTTCGGATCATAAATGAAAATAAAGTCGTTGCCACCACCGTGGTATTTGAAAAAGCGATTCATGATTTTATGATATGCTCATTTTTAATATGTTGATTTCTTCCTTTTTTAGAAAACGCCAATGCCCGCGTGGAAGGTCTTTTTTCGTTAAACCTGCATAAGAAACACGGTCAAGTTTTTCGATAGAATATCCTAAATGTTCAAAAATACGACGAACAATTCTGTTTTTTCCGGAATGAATGGTCATGCCAATTTCTTTTTTGCTCTCACCTACATAGGCTACTTCATCCGGAATCAAAAGACCGTCACGCAATTCAATGCCTGCAACTATTTTTTCAAAATCTTCTAATGAAAGATTTCTGTCTAATTCAACATGATAAATTTTTCGCACACCATAACGTGGGTGGGTAAGTTTTTTTGCCATTTCACCATCATTGGTGAATAGTAACAGCCCGGTTGTGTTTCGGTCTAAACGTCCTACAGGATACACGCGTTCTTGACAAGCGTCTTCAATCAACATCATTACATGATTTCTGTCTTTTTCATCATCGGTAGTGGTAATATAGTCTTTGGGTTTATTAAGTAAAATATAAACGGGTTTTTCTCTTTGAAGTATTTTGTCTTCATAACGCACTTCATCAGTAGGCATAACTTTAGTTCCCAATTCAGTAACGACAATTCCATTCACTTTAACTGCGCCTGCTTCAATTAGTTTATCTGCATCACGACGGGAGCAGATTCCGGCATTGGCGATATATTTGTTTAAACGGATAGGTCCTCGTTCTTCACTCCAAGATAAAGAGAGTATTTTCGGCTTACGTTCACTTCCACGTCCTTCCGAACGTCTGGTGTGTATGATGTCCGATAAAATATCGGATTCAGCCGTAACATTTCTTTTGCGTGTTTTTTGAGAACGATTCCTGTCGTTTCTTTCATTTCTGTCTCGATTTTCTTTTTCGTAAGGAGGACGTTCTTTACTTCTATATGGACGTTTCTCCGTTTCATCAGCAGCATTACGAAAAGGTCTTTTTATTATACCTTCACTTTTGTGTGTATATTTATCATAATCTTTCCGAAATCTATTGTTATCATTTCGATCTTCTCGTTTGCCTTTTCTATCGTTGTCAATTTTTTCTCTTTCTGATGATTTACGAGTATTATCTTTACTAAAACGAGCTTTTGAATTGGACTGGGTTTTGCTAAAAAAATCTTTCCGAACTTTTCTTTTTTCGTTTTTTTCGGATGTCAATGCGATTTTTAAGGGATTTTTACCCTGTTTTCGGGGAGTTTTTTTGCTTTGTAATTTTTCAGAAGATTTTTCTTCTAAATCTTTTCTTTTCTTTATGTATACCACTTTGATTCTGTGTTTTATATTTTATTTTACCTTGAAAAATTGATGGGTAAGACAGTTTGTAATATCCCAATTCCATGTCAAATTATCAAGAATTACAAAAGTACTCATTTTTATGTTTCATTTTTGTATTTATTTTGATATTATTTAATTGTCTTATTGTGCGTTTAAAATATCGAAAAAAATATAATAAGCATATATTAAAGTGTTGTTAATTAAAAAATAAAATTGTACATTTGCAAAAAATTGCTTCAAGTAAATATAGGTGCTACTTCGGGGCAATTATGATAACGGCACCTTTAATAATAAATAAAAGGATTATGATACATGAATTACCGAAACTACCGTACGAATTAAATGCTTTGGAACCGATTATTTCTCAAAAGACGATAGAATTCCATTATGGAAAGCATCATCAAGCGTATGTAAATAATTTGAATAATTTAATTAAAAATACAGCATTTGAACAAGAAACGTTAGAACATATAATTAAAACTTCCGAAGGCGGAATTTTTAATAATGCTGCTCAAGTTTGGAATCACACATTTTACTTTAACCAATTTGTGCCTAAAGGCAAAGGTAGTCCATCGCAATCACTGTTAGAAGCGATTGAAAAGCAGTGGGATATGATGGATAACTTTAAAAAAGAGTTTAATGCTGCAGCAGCAGGACTTTTTGGTTCGGGTTGGGCTTGGTTGGTTAAGCACAAAGATGGTAAGTTAGAAATTATTAAAGAAAGTAATGCGGGAACTCCTTTGACAAAAGGATTAAAACCAATACTTACTTTTGATGTTTGGGAACATGCTTATTATTTAGATTACCAAAATCGTCGACCGGATTATTTAAATGCATTATGGAGCATACTGAATTGGGATGAGATTAATAAACGCTTTAACTAAATATAATCAATTATAAAAGGTAGAAGGTTGTCGGAACTATTTTCGGCAACCTTTCTCTTATTAACCAAGTGTATACAAATGGATGTTTATTTTGCAATTCCGGTATTAGATGAAAATGATTTTTTGTTTAAAACCTTGGATTGTATAGCTGAACAAAGTTATTCCGGTAAAATATTTGTTTATATTTGTGTAAATCAACCCGATTCTTGGTGGAATACTACCGATAAAAATTCAATATGTTTACGTAATCAAGCATTATTTCATCAATTAGAACGAGGGTATCGAGACTTGGATATTCATCTCATTGATAAAACAAGAAAAGGGAATGGATGGTTGGATAAAAAGAGTGGAGTCGGTATAGCCCGTAAAACAATTGCAGATGAAATTCTTACGTATGCTTCCGATACTGATATTTTTATCAGTATGGATGCAGATACTTTATTTGAAAATAATTTTGTACAAGAAATTGTACTTGCTTTTCAATCTTTTCCTGAAGCAGTAGCTTTAAATCTTCCTTATTATCACAGCCTAAGTGGAAATGAAGTTCAGGATAGAGCTTTGTTGCGATATGAGTTGTATTTGAGAAATTATATGCTTAATATGTTGCGAATCAATAGCCCTTATGCGTTTACAGCTTTTGGTTCTGCTATTGCATGTAAGATACAAGATTATAAAGCGGTGAGAGGCTTCGATACACAAATGGCAGGAGAAGATTTTTATTTTCTGCAAAAAATGGCTAAATATGGGAAAATTAAATTGCATACCGATATCAATGTATTCCCTTCTTCGCGTTTTTCCGAAAGAGTAGTGTTTGGGTCAGGAACAGCCTTGGCTGATTTTCAAAAAAATACATATATACGCTATCCGTTTTTTTATTTTAGCTCTTTTGATAATATTCAAAAAACTTACCTGTTGATTGACGAACTTTTTACTAAAGATTTAGAAAATGAGTTTCTTGAATTTCAGAAGAATAATTGTAAAGTAGACCTTAATTGGGGTAAATTACGGAATAATTTCAAAACACTTCCTATGTTTACGAAAGCTTTCCATCATAAAATAGATGGGTTGCGTTTGTTTCAATATGTTAGATATGCTCAAAAGAAACTCTCAATCAGAGACGAAGCTTGTCTGATGGCATTTATGAATCAATTCTATCCAAATAAAATACAGTCTATTATAGATGATGTTAATGCTTTTTCCTTCCAAAATTCTTCTCTTAAAAGTTTGATTCTCCTAAGAGATTTTCTATTTTTAGAAGAAGATAAAATGAGGAAACAACATGATAGTCGAATTTTCACACAAAAAAAAGAGTAATTTTGCGACATGAATCTAAGACGTTGTTTTGTAAATAAAATATTAATTGTTAACATATTGTGTTTTATTAGCGTCTCAATTTATGCGCAAAATAATTCTTTGAATGATACGGCAAGTATGCCCATGGGTAATGAATCGGCTAAGAATTATATTCCTGTTTATAATTATATACATAATGTTTGGTTTCCAGAAGTCGTCACTTATTCTTTGGTTGATACTTCTATTAATGATATTCAACGAACAGAAATACTTTCAGCTTCTCGCAATTTGTTCGCTCACTTGGGATTAATCGGACAAGCCAATTATCCCATGAATTTTTCATTCCAACGAAAACATGGATTTGTTTATAAAACTATGCCTTTTTCACTGTATCATCGCAATTTCAATAATTGGAATTGGCATTATACACCCGAATCGTATACCCGAGTAGATTATGAATGGGGTACAGGAAAAGAAAATTTGTTTAATGTAATACATGTACAATCAATTAAAAATTTTGAATTTGAAATTGATTTTAGTACTATGATTGCTGAAGGCATGTATGTGAGACAAGTTATACGTGATGTGAATATAGGAACTCGTTTATCGTATCATACAACCAATAAACGATATGGATTTGATTTCGCTTATTTATATAATCTATTTCGTATAAATGAAAACGGAGGTATAGCTCAGGATTCTATGTTTGAAAACGGTATGGCTGTACGAAGCATTCCCGTAAAACTCACAGATGCTAGTAGCGATTATCAAGACCATGACTTATTTTTTCGACATTATTTTCGTTTATCAAAGTTCAAACCAGACAGTAATAATAAACAATTTCGCTTAGGATATATTATTCATGATATTGAGTATAGTCGGTTAAAATCATTATATAAAGACAATGCGTTGAATGTTGATTATTATACTTTGTTTAATTATGATTCACTCCGAACCTTTGATTCAGTTAAGTCTTTTCAGTTTAGGAACAGTTTGATGTGGTCTAATTTTTTGAACGAAGATTCAATGAATATACATAAGGATAATTTCTTACACTTGGTATTCGGTATTTCACATGCCTATATTAAGGTAGGGGATAGTTCGGATAATTTTTATAATTATCAATTAACTCCTATTGGGAAAGCTCATTTAAGGCTTTTTAAGTATTTGGACTTAAAAATCGATTTTTTATATACTTTAAATGGTTATAATTCAAATGATATTTCTTCTACGGCATCATTATCGTGGAAATTTAATAACAAACATTTAGTTTCTATAAAATCAGCATTTTATCGTTATCAGCCTGATTATTTTTATACATATTATTTTGCAAATACCTATCAATGGAATAACCCTAATTTAAGAAAGCAACAACATATTCAATTGGGTTTAGAATGGCAGTATGAAAATTATTTTGTGAATATTAATTATTATTCGCTTCGAAATACAACGATGCTGCAAGAAAATATGTCTGTATTTCAGTTAAATAAATCGGCAAATGTTTTACAATTTGCGACATGGGTCCCGTTTAGGTATAAAGGGTTTGGTTTTGATGCAAATGTATATCTGCAATATTGTGATAATTCCTCACTTCAAATGCCCTGGTTAGCAACAAGAGAAAGCATTTTTTATGGATTTTCTATGTTTAAAAAAGCTTTGTTTTTACAATTGGGATTTGAAATGTCATACAATGCTCCTTATTATGCGTATGGATATAATCCTGTAATGCAACAATTTTACTTCCAAGATAAAAAGAAAATAGGTAATTATTTTTATTTGGATTTTTTTGCAAATGTGAAAATAAGCCGATTCTATTTTCATTTTGTTTTGGGTAATTTTCTTGCCGATGTTTTCCCTAAAACCTATTATTTAGTTCCTCACTATCCGGCGAAAGGATTACATTTTAGAGTAGGAGCTTCTTGGAGATTTCACGATTAATCAGAATCTATATTTAATTGTATTACTCTTGATGTATAAATTCTAAAAAACATTCTGGAACAGCACAAGTAAATGTCATCTTTTCTTTGCTTTGTGGGTGTATAAAACTCAGTGTTGAAGCATGAAGACATAGTCGTTGAAGGGGATTTGAGGGTGAATCGTATTTTTTATCACCTACAATTGGATGTCCTATGCTTTGTAAATGCACTCTTATTTGATTTTTCCTACCTGTTTCTAATTGTAATTCTAATAAAGCAAATGATTTATTCTTTTTTAACGTTTTATAACGTGTTGTTGCTTTTTGTCCTTTTTCAGCATCTGACGTAATATGCATTTTAGTTGATTTATCTTCGATAAGAAAAGAAGTAATGATGCCATTCGGTTTTTTCGGAATGTTATGTACAAGTGCGACATATGTACGTTCTATAATGTTTTCTTTCCATTTTTCTTGCATGATGGTTTGGATAGCTTTGGATTTGGCAAACATCATTAATCCGGAAGTTTCTCGATCAAGTCGATGAAGTATGTATATTTGTTTATTCTTTTCTTTGCTTTTTATATACTCATTGAGAATGTTATAAGCTGTTTGTTCTTCTTTATGAGCAGTAGCAACACTTAACAATCCTTCTTTTTTATTTATGATTATAAGTGATTCATCTTCGAATATTATATTTAATTTTGGGTGTTGCAAAATTCTGTCTTTATTTTTAAGGGATAATATACTGACATCATCTCCTTTTTTTAAGGGATAATCAAATTGTTTAATGATATGTTTATGATTGATTAAAACTTTTTCGTTTTTTAAAAGTGCTTTTATTGATGAATGACTATATCCTTTTAGTTTTTCTTGAAGAAATAGTAGCAGTTTATTTGGTTCGGTAACTTTTAAACTAAAATGTTTCGATGGTGATTTTGAAAAAAAAGACGCTTCCATTCAATTTTTTTTGCAAAAGTAGTTAATTTATTTTTGTTAACATAAAATAATATTATGTTTTTGGACTTCAAAAACGGTTAAACATTTAAAAATATTCATTATTTATTTTTATATTACTCATTATTGAGTATCTTTGCAAACCATAAATAAAAAAATAAATAGAATTGTATGGAGTATAATTTCAATGAGATAGAAAAAAAATGGAGGCTATATTGGGCCGCGAAAAAAACCTTTAAAGCCGAAAATGATTCTCCTAAGTCCAAATACTATGTGTTAGATATGTTCCCTTATCCTTCCGGTGCCGGTTTGCATGTTGGACATCCTCTTGGTTATATTGCCAGCGATATTTATGCTAGATACAAACGGTTAAAAGGCTTTAATGTTCTACATCCTATGGGATATGATGCTTTTGGGTTGCCTGCCGAGCAATATGCCATCGAAACCGGACAACACCCGGCAATAACAACTGAGAACAACATCAAACGTTACAGAGAACAATTGGATAAATTAGGACTTTCTTTTGATTGGGATAGAGAAGTAAGAACTTGCGAACCTGAATATTACAAATGGACACAATGGTGTTTTATACAATTATATAATAGTTCTTACTGTAATCAAGCCAAAAAAGCTATTCCGATAAGTGAATTGATACAAGCTTTTGAAAGCACAGGTACACAAGGGTTAGATATGGCAACAACTAGTAAGCTTAGCTTTACCGCAGAAGAATGGAAAAACAAAAATGAAGAAGAACAACAAAGTATATTGATGGATTATCGATTAGCCTACTTATCGGATTGTATGGTAAACTGGTGCCCGAAATTGGGAACAGTATTAGCCAACGATGAAGTTGTAAACGGAAGTTCCGTTCGCGGGGGATGTCCTGTAGAACGTAAGCTGATGCGACAATGGTCTTTACGTATAACAGCGTATGCCGAACGTTTATTACAAGGCTTAGAAACGATTGATTGTTCCGATTCGTTAAAAGAAATTCAACGCAATTGGATAGGACGTAGCGAAGGGGCTTTTATCCAATTTTCTATTGAAAATAACTGCCAAACATTGGATGTGTTTACTACGCGTCCCGATACTATTTTTGGTGTGAGCTTTATGGTTCTTTGTCCGGAACATCCTTTAATTAAAAATATAACGACAGCGGACAGAAAAGCAGAAGTCAATAAATATGTGTGTTGGGCTAAAAATCGTTGCGAAAGAGAACGTTTGACTGATGTTAAGAAAGTTAGCGGTGTTTTTACGGGAGCTTATTCAATACATCCTTTCAGTAAAGAACGTATCCCGATTTGGGTCGCCGATTATGTGTTAGCCGGTTACGGTACCGGAGCTATCATGGCAGTTCCGGCTCACGATAGCCGAGATTTTGCTTTTGCTCGTCATTTTAAACTTCCTATTGTTCAGGTAATTGTGCCAAACGGTGAAAAACCTGAAGATACGTCGACATGGGTTGAAGCAAAAGATTCAAAAGACGGTTATTGCATCAATTCCGCTTTTATTGATGATTTACCCGTACAGAAAGCTATTAAAAGTGTTATAGAAAAGATAAGAGGAAACAATATAGGTTATGGTACCGTGAATTATCGATTACGCGATGCTATTTTCAGTCGGCAGAGGTATTGGGGAGAACCTTTTCCTGTTTATTTCAAAGGATGTATTCCTTATGTTCTTCCTGAAGATACATTGCCGTTGAGATTACCGGAAGTAGATGCTTATTTACCCACCGAACATGGAGAACCCCCTTTGGCACGTGCAAAAAATTGGACGTATAAGGATTATCCTTTGGATTATAATACCATGCCGGGTTTTGCCGGTTCAAATGCCTATTATTTACGGTATATGGACCCTCATAATGATCAGGCCTATTTTTCAAAAGAAGCTAATCAATACTGGCGAAATGTTGATTTGTATGTTGGGGGATTGGAACATGCTACCGGACATTTATTGTATGCGCGTTTTTGGAATAAATTTTTGTTTGATATCGGTCTGACTTGCGAGGACGAACCTTTCCAAAAGATTGTAAATCAGGGAATGATTCAAGGACGTTCCAATTTTGTATATCGAATCAAGGGAACGAATACCTATGTTTCCTATCATTTAAAAGATTCCTATGAAACGGATGCCATACATGTAGATATTAATATGGTCAATAATGATGTGTTAGATATCAATGCATTCAGGAAAAGACATGTTTCTTGTGAAGATGCCGAATTTATTTTGGAAGAAGGTAAATACATTTGCGGATATGAAATCGAAAAAATGTCGAAGTCATTATATAACGTACAAAATCCGGATGATATCGTAGAAAAATACGGTGCCGATACCTTGCGAATGTATGAAATGTTTTTAGGCCCTATCGAACAATCCAAACCATGGGATACCAAAGGCATTGAGGGCGTTTTTCGTTTTCTGAAAAAGTTTTGGAGATTGTATCATACGGTAGATAATACTTTTTGTGTTATTGAAGATGATCCTGTTTTTGATGAATGGAAAGTGCTGCATAAAACCATAAAGAAAATAGAAGAAGATATTGAACGTATGTCCTATAACACCTCTGTTAGTACCTTTATGATTTGTACAAATGAATTAACGGATTTGAAATGTAATAAAAGAAGCATTTTAGAACCTCTTTGTATTTTACTTTCACCTTTTGCTCCTCATATAGCTGAAGAATTGTGGGAGTTATTAGGAAATAAAGAAAGTATAAGCTATGCATCTTTCCCGGTTTTGGAAGAGAAATATTTAATTGAAAATACCTATAACTATCCCGTATCCTTTAACGGTAAAATGCGCTTTGTGTTGAGTTTGCCTGTAAATATGTCGAAAGAAGACATAGAAAAAGCTGTTTTAGCTGCTCCCGAAGCACAAAAATGGTTACAGGGCAATCATCCTAAAAAAATAATTATTGTTCCGAAGAAAATAGTTAATATAGTCGTTTAAATTTAAGCCGGAATGTTGATGTAAATCATTAACTATTGTATTGCTTAAATTTTAAAATGTATTTTTAACTTTATAGTTCTTTAATATCAAGTAAGTTAAGTTTTATTAACGTTGATATTGTATAAAATTCTATTTTATTAAATTTTTTTTATTTTTTAATAAAAAAAAACATATAGGAGTGAAAAAAAAGATACTTTTGCCCCGTTTTTTTAACTTAATATATTATAATTAAAACTGAAGTATTATGTTTATTTTCATGATTGTATTGTTTGTGGTAGGCTATGTTCTCATAGCTATTGAGCATCCTATTAAAGTCAGCAAATCGGCTACTGCGTTATTTTTAGGTATTATTTTGTGGGTTTGTGCTGCTATTGGTGGAGAACAATTATTAGTGGATACAACCTCTTTGCGTGAATTTATGATGAATCATCCGGGAACTGAATTCAAAGAGTGGTTGGTTGAATCGAAATTAGTTACAGCTTTAGGAGAAGTTTCTTCTATTGTCTTTTTCTTACTCGGTGCCATGATTATTGTTGAGTTGGTTGATACCCAAGAAGGATTTAGAATTATTACCGATAAAATTAAAGCAACGAAAAAAGTCAGTCTTTTGTGGATTATTTCTATATTAACTTTTTTCTTATCCTCTGTTTTAGACAATATGACAACGGCAATTATCATGGTAGCTTTACTTCGTAAATTAATTGGCGATAAAAAAGAGAGATGGTTTTTTGCCAGTATGGTTATTCTTGCTGCCAATGCAGGAGGAGCATGGTCACCTATAGGGGATGTTACCACTATCATGTTATGGGTTGCCGGTAAAGTTTCAACATTGAATATCATGGAAATGACCTTTATGGCAAGTATGGCATC
>ERZ1645192.4553-NODE-4553-length-10950-cov-7.448371_pt1 | contig 10950 bp, 11 predicted proteins | sample MGYA00575354_ERZ1645192 | MGnify/ENA primary metagenome ERZ1645192 (study PRJEB40844, sample SAMN11349763) | freshwater sediment metagenome | isolation source: river sediment | host: Sediment | place: India: Faizupur Khadar , New Delhi | collected 2017-02-21 ...
ACCAAATGTCTTGACGTATCTCCTCTCGGTAAGATTTTAGATGTCTTGATTCGCACCCTTGACATCCCCGGAGAGCTTGATATGGTTTTTCCCGGTCAGTCTTTTTTATGATGGGGAAAGGGAGTCGGTCATGAACAAATTCAGTGTGATTTTGCTGTTGGCGGTATGGTTCTTCGTTGCGTGCGATAATGACGGCGGCAAAACGGTGAACGATACTAACGGAACGCCCGATGAGACGGCCGATACGCTGCAGCCCGACGAAGCGGTCGATACGGCGGTGCCCGATGAGGCGGCCGACACGATACTGCCCGACACCCTCACCGAAGAGGAGCCCGATCTGTTCGAGAGCTGGGTGACCGACGGCGACGACATCGTGACCGACGAACCGGCCGGCGATGACACGACCGCGGTCGCCGATTATGACATCATCTATCCCGACGATATCGCGATGAGTCCCGTCGATCCCTACGACGGCACCTACGGCTGGGAGATCATGCAGGAGGGCTATCCGATGAACGACACATGGGACGCGCTGTCGTTCGAGTGGGATTACTTCATGATACACAACGAGGACGACTCGTTCAGCGGCTCGGTGGGCTATCTCATCGCCAATCCGCGCGCCAAGGATATCGCGTGGGGACTCATGGGCAAACTGGTCCCGGGCGGCGGGAACATCGCCATCGCGGGGCAGTTCGACAAGGATCTGCCGCCGGTGGCCGACTACGAGAACTTCGACCCCGACACCGGCCAGTCCTTCACCGCGTCGGGGACCGAACGGTCGTTCGCGGTCGAGAACACCGACACCGGTTCGTGGGGCCGCATGACGCCCAACATCATTGATGACACGATCCTGCTCGAGGGAAAGACGGCCAATTTCGAGTGGGAACTGACGGTCCGGCAGGACTGGACGCTGCTCACCACCGGTCCCGACACCTTCGTCAAGGTGACCGACGACAAGATAGACACCGTCATCTCCGGTATCCCCGCCGCGCAGGAATGGAATGTTCATATGTTCTGGCCGCGCACCAAGATCAACGGCTGGATCAAGGACCTGCGCGATGAGACCACCTATCCGATAGACGCGCACGGCTACCGCGAGAATTCGTGGGGCCGCTGGGCCTTCAATCAGGGCGGCTGGGATTTCGGCACCCACTCCGATGTCCGCTCGAAGGTGATGTTCGGCTGGCAGACCTACCATTTCAAATCGACGCGGCTCGACTATCTCGATCTCGGCTTCATCGATAACGGCGAGTACAAACTGGTCAACTTCCGCGCCGATATGGGACAGCTCGGCTGGAAGCACGATCTCTGGTCGTTCGACCCGGTGGCCCGGCAGTGTGTTCCGCGCGACACGACGCTCATCGCCAAGAACGCCGACTACCGCGTCGACGCCTACATCACCATCGGTCAGGGGCAGGTGCCGATGCTCTCCTCAGCGACCGCCACCGTCGAGAAGTATGTCATCATGATACAGATACCGTGGTTCAAGGGGACCATCACGCGGCTCTCGGACAACACCGTCATCGCCACCTTCGAAGGGCGCGGCGGCGGCGAATTCTCGACCGAGCGGGCCGCAGAGGGGACCACGAATATCAGCGATGCCGACTGCGTCGCGTGGGGCGCGAAATTCTCGGTGCCGTTCCCGCAGTAAAACCCACCCGACCTCCCTTGACAGGGAGGAGCTAGAATAGTACAGTCCCCTCCATGAAAGGAAGAGTGATCGACATACTCGCCCGATACCGTCTTGTCATATTCATCGCGGCCGCCGGTGTGATCATTGCGGCGGCATGGTACGCGGTACGCGGCGGCACGATATTCAACTTCCACGAATACTGCCCGCTGTCGCCCGTCTGCGTCTTTTTCACGATGCCCCAAAGCGGTATCGTCTGGCCGTGGGGACTTTTTTTCTTCGGGACGCTCCTCATCACGGCGCTCTTTGTACGGCGCGCCTTCTGCGGCTGGCTCTGCCCGGTCGGACTGGTGCAGGACTTCGTCTATCTGCCGCGGCGATTGATGCAAAAGATGTCCGCGCTGACGGCGACCGCTGGGTGTCGTCGCGCCGCTTTGGTGTCACGACTCCTTGTGCTGCTTGCCGCGTTGTTCTTTCCTTTCTTTACCGGCTCGATGTTTTTCTCGCAGTTCTGCCCGATGATACGGATCGGCGATGTGCTGTACCGCACCGACTATGCTTGGGGCCTGATGACGCTGGGCCTCCTGACGCTGCTCTCGATCATCATGGAGCGGTTCTTCTGTCGTTTCGTCTGTCCGCTGGGGCTTATACTCGGTTGGGTCGGACGGAGCGGTGCGAAATTGTTCCCGACGATCACCGTTCATAAAACCTGCAAAGCGGCCGACCGGTGCGGTAAATGCGCCGGCGTCTGCCCGACGAAAATAGATATCTGCGCGGTGGACGGCGCGATCGACGACGCTGAATGTATGCTTTGCCTTTCCTGCGTGAAACAGTGTCGCTGTTACCATACCGGAGAAAAAAGATGATCACGATGCCTCGTATGCTTCTCATCGGCGCGGCGACCCGCGACGCCGGCAAGACGACCCTTGCGTACCGCATAGTTCACCGCTTCCGGGAAAGCGGCATCGTCGCGGTCAAGGCGACGATACATCGCGGCGAGGAGGTGGCGGGTCACTATTCGGTGACGCGGGAAGAGGGGCAACATGCCGAAAAGGATACCGGGCGGCTGTTCTCCGCCGGGGCGGCGGCGGTCTATTGGTTGAGAAGCGACGAGCGCTCGATCGGAAAAGCGGTGAACGAATTGTTGTCGCTGTTACCCGCCGAGGCGCCGGTACTGTGCGAATCCAATACGCTGCGCACCTTTGTCGAGCCGGGGTTATTCCTCTTGGTCAAGCGGCGCGGGGAAAGCGAGATAAAGCCTTCTGCCCGCGCGGTATTGCCGTTCGCCGATCGGGTGGTGGAATCGTATCGCGCCGAAGAGGAACTGTGCTACACGCCCGATGTCGCGGCCGGTATACTGTTCGAGAATGGTTCGTGGAGGTTCATTGCATGATACCTTTCGAAGATGCCTACAAAATAGTCCTTGCCCACGCGCGGCCGTTGACGGCCCGCGAGACGGTGCCGCTCGAACAGGCCGTCGGCCGCGTTCTTGCCGTACCGGTGAAGGCCGACCGCGCGATCCCTCCCTATGACCGCGTCGCGGTCGACGGCTATGCCTGCCGCCGCGCCGACCTGCCGGGGCCGCTCACCCTGCTCGAAACGGTCGGCGCCGGAGCCCTGCCGCAGAAGCGCGTCGAGCCGGGCACCTGCATCCGCGTCATGACCGGCGGGGTGACGCCGCAGGGGGCCGACATGATCGTGATGGTCGAGGACGCAGCCGAAACGGCCGAGAGGTCGATAACGGCGACCTGCATCGACAAAAATGTCAACATCGCGCGAAAGGGGGAGGATGCGGCGGCCGGCGAGACGCTCGTCGAAGCCGGCGTACGGCTGTCGGAGAAGCATGTCGCGACGCTTGCCTCGGTCGGTGCGGTGGCGTTGACGGTGTGGAGACGGCCGCGTGTCGCGATACTTTCCACCGGCGACGAGGTGATCCCCCCCGAGCAGACTCCGCAGGCCCATCAGATACGGAACTCCAATGGCCCGACGCTTGCGGCGCTCTGTGGCCGCGCCGGCGCGGAGGTCACGTTCGCCGGGCTTGTTCCCGATCGTATCGAGGCGTTGGAGGCGGCCATCGGGACGGCGCTTGAACAGAACGATCTGGTGCTGGTGACGGGCGGAGTGTCCAAGGGGAATTTCGACTTCGTTCCCGCTGCGGTCTCCCGCTGCGGATGCACGATACGGTTCGATCAGGTCGCCATAAAACCGGGAAAGCCGACCACCTTCGCCGTCGGCGAGGGAAAAACCTTCTTCGGTCTGCCGGGCAATCCGGTATCGGTCTTCGTCACCTTCGAACTCTTCGTGCGTCCCTTCATCGATAAAACGGGCGGTGTCGCGGCCGCGCCCGCCGAACTCATCCTGCCCATCGGCGGCCGCTATGAAAGGCGAGCGACCGAACGGGAAGAATGGACCCCGGCAACGATCCGCGGCGGCCGGGCAAACCCTCTCGGTTATCACGGATCGGGCCATTTCCACGTGTTGGCGGGGGCCGATTGCATCATCCGTATCCCGGTGGGGGTGGCCGAGGTGGCGGCGGGGGAGGGTTTGCGTGCGCGACTCCTTTGAACGCCGGATAACCTATCTGCGCATATCGGTCACCGATCGCTGCAATCTGCGGTGCCGCTACTGCATGCCCGAAGAAGGGATCCGCTGGATGTCGCACGACGATATCCTCGCGTTCGAGGAGATCGTCGATTTCACAAAGATCGCGCTGGGACTCGGCATAACCAAGGTGCGTCTGACCGGCGGAGAACCGCTCGTCCGCAGAGGCGTCGTGTCGCTGGTGGCGATGCTTTCCGCCCTCAAAGGTATCGAGGATCTCGCGATGACGACCAACGGCGTGTTGCTGGAGGGCTATGTCGCGGAACTGCGCGAAGCGGGGCTCATGCGGCTCAACATCAGCCTCGACACCGTCGATCCGGCGCGGTTCCGGGAGATCGCGCGTGTCGACGCCCTTGAGTCGGTCCTTAACGGTATCGCGGCGGCGCGGCGATCCGGTTTCCCGGTAAAGATAAACACTGTCATCGAACGGTCGCCCGACGAACCCGATGCGGCGGGGGTTGCGGCATGGGCGGCGGCCGAAGGGTTGCCGGTGCGCTTCATCCGGCAGATGGACCTTGCTCACGGCGAGTTCTTCGGCGTCATCGGCGGCGACGGCGGCAACTGCGGATCCTGCAACCGGATCCGTCTGTTGGCCAATGGAGTGGTGAAGCCCTGTCTTTTCTCCGACCTCGGGTTCAGTATACGGGAACACGGCGCGGAGGAGGCCATACGGCGTGCGGTGGCGGTGAAACCGGAAAAAGGCACGTGCAACAGCAAAGGCGGCTTTTACAATATCGGAGGGTAACGGCATGGCGTTGAAGAGAATGAAAAAGAACCTGAAAAAGAACATCGGCCTTCACAAATCGAAGCCGGTGACGCTTTCCCATGTCGACCCGCGCGGCAAGGCGAGAATGGTCGATGTCGGCGACAAGGATGTGGTGCGTCGTAGTGCTACGGCGCGCGGGTTTATCCGTCTGTCGAAGGAAACGGTGGCGCTGGTGCGCGAGAACGGCATGAAAAAGGGAGACGTTCTTTCGGTCGCGCAGGTGGCGGGCATCATGGCGGCGAAGCTGACGCCCCAGATCGTGCCGCTCTGTCATCCGCTCGAACTGACGCAGATACTGGTGACCCCGCAACTGATGAACGATGGTGTCGAGGTGACCGCCACGGTCCGTTGTGTCGCCCGGACCGGGGTCGAGATGGAGGCGCTCACGGCGGTGACCGGCGCGCTTCTTGCGGTCTATGATATGTGTAAGAAGGTTGATCGCCGCATGACCTTCGAACGAATAGAACTTACCGAAAAGATGAAGGAATCGCTATGAAAATGAAGGGAAGGGTGACCGGACTGCATATATCGCAGGAGAAAGGAACGGTGAAGCTGCCCGTCGCTACGGCCGAATTCACCGCGATCGGCATCGTAGGCGACGCTCACGCCGGGCGATGGCACCGGCAGGTCAGCCTGCTTGACGCGGCGGCGGCGAAACGCTTTACCGAGGCGTCGAATATCGCGGTCGCGCCGGGAGAGTTCGCCGAGAATCTGCTGCTGGAAGGGATAGACCTTGCGCGGGTCGCTCCGCTCGATCGTCTCGTCATAGGCCCGGTCGAACTGGAGATAACGCAGATCGGCAAGGAATGCCACGGCGCCGGGTGCACCGTCTTCCAGCGTGTCGGCACCTGCCTCATGCCCAAGGAGGGACTTTTCGCCCGCGTCATTACGCCGGGCGTCGTGACGGTCGGCGATCCGGCCGAACTTATCGCGCGGCCGCTATCCGTCCATGTTGTGACGCTTTCCGATCGCGCCGCGGCGGGTGAATATGAGGACCGCTCCGGTCCGCTTATCGCCGAGATGGTCGCGAACCACTTCGCCGGCACGCGCTGGCATCTGTCCGTCGACCGCACCGTCATCCCCGACGAACCGGAGATGCTGGAAAAGGTGCTGGAGCAGGATCGCGACGGGCTGACCGATATCGTCATCACCACCGGCGGCACCGGCATAGGCCCGCGCGACATCACCCCCGAGGTGATACTCGAACTCGCCGACATCGAGATACCGGGCATCATGGAATATATCCGGGTGAAATACGGCGCCGACAAACCTTCGGCGCTCCTTTCGCGCAGTATCGCCGTGGTCATGGGTGACACGCTTGTTTTCGCCCTGCCGGGGAGCGTCCGGGCCGTCGAAGAGTACCTGACCGAGATCCTCAAGGTGTTGGAACATTCCGTCCTGATGCGCCATGGGCTGGGACATTGATCTGGGCGACCTTATCCGCCGGCTTATCGGTAAGCCGCGCGTTCTGAAAAACACCCCCGTGCCACCCATGCCCGCCGACTGGAAATTCACCTATGCCGACCTTGTCGTCGAGGCGAAAGCGGGGAAACGGAAGTCGATTGGCCGCGCCGAGATGGAGTGGGCGAAGGAGTACGAGCGGAGCCTTATTCCCGCCGATATGCGTTTCCCGCAGAAGGGCGATCTCTACGAATCGCTCGCCGATCAAACGGTCGAATATATCACCGCGTGGGCCGCTCCCTACAGCGGCGGCGGTACCGGCACTCTTTTCGCAGGGGAACAGGTGTGGATACACTCCGCACCGCGTGATGAGAAGCCCATCGGCGAATATGCCCTGCCGGTCGAATATCGCAAGGTCGAGGAGCGGATGGTCCCCGAGTCGGAGCGCACCTCGTCCAAGTACGGCGGCTTCTCTCTCTACTTCACCACCATCGAACTGAACACCAAGTTCAAACTCATCCGCACCGGGTTCGAGGGGAAGAAAAGGTAGATAGACACCCGTTCCGCATGGTAGGGGCGTTGCCAACGGCACGCCCGTTTTCTTCTCACGCCCTCCCTGCACCCTCTTATATATATAATGATAAGTGTTTTCTTGTGATGAAAGGTGATTTGCGGTAAAGTGGGGCGTCTTTGAGGGGGATTTGCCATGCGGAACATTCTGGTTCTTCTTGCGCTTATGATGTTATTACCTTTTGCTTTATTGTCAGAATCGTCAAAAGAAGAGATTCAGCCCGGTGAATATATAAGGGAGGGAGGAAGTGGTTTTTTGACGATCAAGATCGGCCATAACGGCAAAAAGACATTTTCCATACTTTCAGTAGGTTCGAATGGCCATACTTGCGAGATAGAAGACGAAGTTATAAATAATAATAACAAGGCAATAATTCAAGAATCGTCATCTGAATCAAATGAACCAATCTTGCCATGTGTTATAACCTTTTCTTTGAAGTCTCAGAAAATTCAGGTCACATCAGAGGAATGTGGTGGCTATTGTGGTGCCAGAGCTCAAATTGATGGCTTGTATATAAAATCAGCCCCCGGTTGCAAAGACTCGGAAATTGATTCTAGTCGAAGTCAGTTTAAGAAATTGTACGACAAGAAAGATTATGCAAATGCGCGCCTCCAACTGGAACCTATTCTTAAGAATTGTGCAAAAACAATATCATGGGTCAAAGAGAATTGGATAAGGAGCGATTTGTCGATCACTCAATACAAATTGGGAGATTGGGACGGATGTCTCAAGACCTTACAACCGTTTGAAGAAGATATCGTAAAAAAGGATGATGATATACTACTTCCTCCATTTGAACGAGAACTGTATTTGCCCATAATTAAAGCTGTTCGTGCCAATTTTCAATTGTGTAGTAAGGCTAAAAACAAGCACTAGGCAGTGCTTTTTCAGGAGGAGCGCGATGCCGATCTATGAATATCTGTGCGCCGGATGCGGCAAACACTTCGAGGTGACGCAGAAGATGTCCGACGCCCCGCTCACCACCTGTGAATCATGCGGCGGCAAACTCGAAAAGCAGGTGTCGCTCGGCGCCATCGTCACCAAAGGCGACGCCCCCGCATGTCCCGCCGGAACGAAGTCCTGCTGTCCCGGCTGTACCCACAACCATCACTAGCTCATCCATCCAGCCCTGTCAAGGGAGGGCCGGGAGGGTTTTCCCGCGTATGAAAAGGCAAAACCCCCTCAATCCCCCTTGACAGGGGGACGCGATCAACGGTACCTGCTGTTTATGCTGAAATTGTGAACGAGTCCCATCAGGATGCTGTTGGCGAGGAGCGCAGAGCCGCCGTATGAGAAGAAGGGGAGCGGTATCCCGACGACCGGCAGGACGCCGGTCACCATGCCGATATTGATGACCACTTGCAGCCACAGGAGCGTTACGGTGCCTATGATGACCAGCGCCATGAACTTGTCGCGCACCAGAGGTATCACTTCGATCGCTCGGTAGAAAAGCAACAGATACAACCCCAATAGCAGCATACAGCCGGAGAAACCGAACTCTTCGGCGTAGACCGAGAAGATGAAGTCGGTATGGTGTTCCGGTATGAAGCGGAGGATATTCTGCGTTCCGGCGTTGTAGCCCTTGCCGCTCAACTGACCCGAACCGACCGCGATGATCGACTGTTTGGTGTGATATTGGCTCGAGAGGCTTTCGTCGCCACCCTCCTGCCACATCATCGTGACGATGGCGGTGACGCGCCGTTTCTGGTAGTCGGCCAGCACGAATTCCCACAGGAGAGGCGCCGAGATCACGGCGATCAGGAACAGCGCGATGAGTCTTTTGCGGTTTATTTTGGTCGAGAAGAAGATGATGAGCGCCACCGCGCCGAGCAGCAGACTGGTCCCGAGGTCCGGTTCGGCGTAGACGAGCAGCATCGAGAGCAGGACCGCGACCGTTTCGGGGATGAGGTCGTGCAGTTTATAGCCGTCCTGCAGGGTCGGTTTCTGGTTGAGACGGTAGCTGAGGAAGAGGATGAGGGCGACCTTTGCCAGTTCGGAAGGCTGGAAGTTCATGAAGCCGAGATCGAGCCAGCGGTAGGCGCCGCCCACCTTCTTGCCGATGATGAGAACAAGGAACAGGAACAGAAGGCTGACAAGGTACAAGGGTATGGAAAGGTTCTCCCAGGTGCGGCGGGAACGGTAGGATACGATGAGGAACACCGTTGCCGACAGGGCTATCCAGAGCAGTTGGATGTAGAATTTCTGCGGATTGTAGGAAAGGGCGCTTGAAAGGGTGGTGAGTCCCAGCGCAAGAATGCCGAGGAGCGGCAGTACGATGAGCAGGTCGAGGCGTCGCTGATTCACTCCTCCACCCTCCCGCGGTAGTGGTACGATTTCAGCAGGCGGTAGACGATGGGGGCGGCCGCTTCGGCGCCGTGGGCGCCGCTTTCGACGATCGCTACGACCGCCACTTCGGGGCGTTTATAGGGGAATACGGCGGCGAAAAGGGCGTCATCGGCCGTCATCGACCGGCGGTCTTCGTCGAGCACATCTATCAGTTTGCGCTCCGATTTGGAAATGATCTGGCTGGTGCCGGTCTTGCCGGCGGCGGCGGGAATGGTGTGGTCGACATAATAGTAGGCGGTGCCTCCCTCTTCGTTGGTGACGCTCCAGAGAGCCCGCATCACCTCTTTGAGATTCTTTTCCTTGAGGTCGAGCATGCGGAGAACCTCCGGCTCTATCGGCGTCCGGCGTCCTTTGCCGTCGATGAGATAGGAAGCGATCTTCGGCCGCATCAGAACGCCGCCGTTGGCGATCGCGGCATAGACCAAAGCGATCTGCAGGGGCGTCATGCGGATGTCGCCCTGACCGATAGCGAGGTTCATCGTGTAGCCCTTGTTGAGTATCTGACCGCGATGATTGAAATCGAACCATTCCATCGTCGGCAGGATGCCGTCCTCCTCGCCGGCCAGATCGATGCCGGTCTGACGGCCGACATTGAACAGTCGCGCGAACTCGGTCAGGCGGTGGTGGCCGAGCCGTTCCGAAAGGCTGTAGAAATAGATATCGCAACTCTCCTTGAGTCCGCGGTGGAGGGCGGTGTGGTTGTGTCCCCACTTGTTCCAGCAGCATTTGATCTCGGTGTCGAACCAGAGACAGCCGGTGCAGAGGAACGAGGTGTGGGGCGATATGACGCGGTACTCGAGCCCGGCGAGCGCCGGGATGACCTTGAAGGTCGAACCGGGAAAGAAGGATGCCTGCACCGCCTTGTTGGTGAGCGGTTGCAGGATGCTCTCGGAGTATTCGAGCCAGACCCCGGCCGGGATCCGTTTCCCGGAGAGGAGGTTGGGATCGTAACTGGGGCTGGAATAGAGGGCGAGTATGTCGCCGGTCCGTATGTTCATCATCACGACCGCGCCCGACTGGTCGCCGAAGGCCGCCGCCGCCTCCTCCTGCAGGTAGGAAAGGATGGTCGTCTGCAGGGAATATCCCTTGACGGGCGGGGTCGCCGGCGGCATCTCGGCTGAAAGCATCTCGGGGGTGTCGATGCGGCGGCCGATGTAGTCGATGACATGCCAGGTCTCGCCGTAGGAGCCGTGCAGTTCCTTTTCCCACGCCTTCTCGAGTCCCGTTTTGCCGATAAAACTCTCCGGGTCATAGCCGGGGTAATTGGCCAGTTCGTTCTTCGATACGCGGGCGATGTAGCCGGTGACGTGCGCTTCGTCGCTTTCCGCGGGATAGCGGCGCCGGTAGAACGACGATATGATCGCGCCGGGGATGTCGGAGAGATAACTCGACAGGCGCAGGATCTCCTCTTTGGGGATCTCGTCCCTGACGGTGACCGGGACATGCCGGCAGCGGCCGCGGCAGGTGGAGAGATATTCGTGCAGTTCGGTCGCCTGCGTGTTTGACAACGACAAGGCCGAGGCGAGTTTCAGCACATTTTCTTCCGGGTCGTCATCGCCGGTGAAGAGGATGGGCAGTATCTGGATCCGGAACTGCGCCGCGGTGGTCGCCATCACCTTGCCGTCGGCGGTCAGA
>ERZ1645192.4556-NODE-4556-length-10945-cov-5.970891_pt1 | contig 10945 bp, 9 predicted proteins | sample MGYA00575354_ERZ1645192 | MGnify/ENA primary metagenome ERZ1645192 (study PRJEB40844, sample SAMN11349763) | freshwater sediment metagenome | isolation source: river sediment | host: Sediment | place: India: Faizupur Khadar , New Delhi | collected 2017-02-21 ...
CCATCTTGGCCCCGCTCTTGCCCGCAAGTTCAATAACGCTCCTGGGTGTGCTCATCTGATTTTATGGTTGGTAGTGACAAAAAGCCCTTCGGAATCGTGTTCCGAAGGGTAACATCAAAAATTAAACAGCCTGTTCGCCGGTCTCCTCGGTTCGAATGCGGTACGCGTTCTCCACCGTGGTGATAAAGACCTTGCCATCGCCGATCTTGCCCGTCTTGGCGGCTTTGATAATTGCCTCGACAGCCTGGTTGGCCATGGCGTCCGGCAAAACCACCTCGATCTTGATCTTCGGAAGAAAATCAACGGTGTACTCGCTGCCCCGGTAAATCTCGGTATGCCCTTTCTGGCGTCCAAATCCTTTGACTTCGAGAACAGTCATCCCCTCGACGCCGAGGCTGGACAGCGCATCTTTAACATCCTCGAGTTTGAATGGCTTTATGATGGCTTCGATCTTTTTCATGTTCGAACTCAGTGCTGAATGTTACCAACGCAACCAACCCTGTAAATATCTATCGGGGAAAATTTGCCAGCAACGCAAAACTCGGCGAAAAACAGGGCCTTTGAAAACAGGAAGGCTCCCGTCACGGCAGCTATTTGGCAAAGGCCCCGCAAAACTCGCACCCTTCAATTCGTGCTAGACTATTTGGTTTTGTGCACCAGAATTTCCCAATCAGAACGGACGATTCCATACAACAAACGATCCGCGTGCTGATCGCCGGCGGCACGGCAAACAAACAAATCGCTTTCGGGCTCGGTATCAGGGTTAGAACCGCCGATAAACATCGCCAGCAGATCATGGACAAGCTCGGCATCCATGAAGCGGAGGACTTGACGCCCTACGCGATCAGCAAAGGCTTTGTAACTGTTGGCATTCAAACATTATCAACCCCAACCACCATCTAATAACTAATCACATAAATGAACGCACAAATGAAAAGAAGAACCTTCCTGAAAACGTCCGCCGTAATGGCGGGAGCTACTGGCCTCGCCGGCCTCCAGCAAGCGGCCTTCGCGGCTTCTCACGCGCCGCGAAACCGCGAATACTACGAACTCCGTGCGTGGCGCTGCAAAGCCGGCGGCGCCCGCGATGCCCTCGATGCGTTCCTGCGTGACGCAATGATTCCTGCCTTCACGAAGCTCGGCGCCGGCCCGGTCGGGGTATTCTTCGAGAACCCGCCGAAGGATCCCGAGACAATCTTCGTTCTTGCTCCCTGGCCGGATCTCAGCGCTTACGCGCGAGGCACGCAGTGGCTGAGGCAGTCGAACAGGCAAAAGCAATCACCCGCCGCCAAATACCTGGATGCCCCCAAGGACGGCCCCGCATACGACCGGATCGATTCCTGGCTCCTCCTGGCATTTGCCGGAATGCCCGGGCTGGAGCTCCCCATCTACTGCAAGGAGAAAAAGCCGGAACGCCTCTTTGAACTGCGCACCTACGAAAGTCACAGCGAGGCCAAAGCCCTCCTGAAAGTGGATATGTTCAACGAAGGTGAGATCCAGATCATGCGCGAGGTCGGCCTGGCGCCTGTCTTCTATGGCGAAGCTTTGGCTGGACCGAATCTGCCGCACCTTACCTACATGACTTCCGCGGAGAACGAAGAGGCTCATAAAGCCCATTGGGCCGCCTTTGTTGCTCACCCGAAGTGGGACATAATGAAAAACGATCTCAAATATGCGGACACCGTGTCCAGGATCACCAAGTGGATCCTGAAACCAGCGGCATATTCGCAAATTTAATGCCGGCTGAAGCTGACCGGGATTGTCGGCAAACCCTCAATCCAGGCGCTCTCCCGCCATGATCGCGGCCAGGGTGCCGCTGGACGGGCTGCGTGATTCCATCCGGGACCGCAAGACGTAACAGAGCGCTTTGACAGCAAGCTCGATAAACAGGAACGGCTTGCCGATCAAATCGGTACCACCGCTCATCATCGAGCTTGCCCGGTTGTCGAAATCATTCAGCGCAGTGACGAAGATGACCGGTGTTTTCTTGTGCGCCGGCAGCTCCCTCAGCTTTGCGCACAGCTCGAGCCCGTTCATCCCGGGCATTTCGATGTCCAGAAAAACCAGGTCGAACTTATTGCCGGACAACAGTTCGAGCGCCGTCCTGGGATTCTCGACCAACACCGAACTCAAGCTCGCTTTTTCCAGCGCAACAGACAAAGCCCGGCGCGACATCGGTTCGTCATCCACGACCAGGATGTTTCCGGAGCCGGCAATCCTCTTCTCTTCCGCCTGGCCAGGCACAAGCAGAATCCCGATCGAATCCAACGCTGTGGCGGTCGTGCGAAGCGTCGATGTGTTCACGTTCTGCGGCTTTTCACACAACTCCTTCAAAAGAGCCTCAAGCGCGGCGCACAACTGCCCGACATTCTGCAATCCGGCCACGCCCGCCCAGTTGGCCAGGGCGCGCATCTCCTGGTGCATCCGCCCAAGCAACTCGGACCGCACATGTTTGTCGTCCGTCTTGAGAACGGATTGAAGAATGGGACGCAGGGCGGAAAGCCTTCCCGGCAATGCTGTTGCAAAGCTCCGCCGCAAGTCTTCGTGCGACAACGACTCGATTCCGGCGCCCTGCCCGGGCTTTATGGGAGGTGTGGTGTTGAAACCGGCTGATCGCGTTTCGGGCGCAGAGGATGCCGCCCGGGAATCCGGGTTGCCCACCCGCTGCGGCGCGCGCTGAGCCGCTTCAGCCATTTCGAGACTCCGGATCACTTCGAGCACCTGGCGGGGTGTGCAGTTGGCTTTTGACATCACCTTCGTGGCGCCCGCCTTCCATGCCGCCTGCACCATGCTCGACAGGTAAGTGTTTGACAAAATCACCACCGGAACGGCTTTCATCACGCCATCCGCGCGAATCTTCTGCAACACATCCATACCGGAAAGTTTCGGCAACATAAGGTCCAACACCACCACATCCGGCTGGAACACCGGCAGGATGGCCAGGGCCGATTCTCCGTCAAGGACCACCTCGACGCTGAAGCCCTCGATAGCGAACTTGTTGCGGTATATGTTGCCGACGATCTGGTCGTCCTCGACGATCAGGATTTTCTTCATGTTGTTGAGCGTGCAGGGCTCGATTCGGCCGCTGCGAATTGTCCGATGAACCGCCGGATGCGCTCGAATTCCCGAAATGCCTCCTCGACCAGTGCATCCGCGCCGGCCAATTTCCCCTCGTAGCCCTGTTTTTCCAATACGCGCAATATGGGCACGATCCTGCGCATGCCGCAGGTGGCGCTCGCTCCGGCGCAACTGTGCGCGAGGCGCCGCACCTCCTCCGTGTTGTTGGCGGCGGCAGCTTTCTTCAAACCATCGAGCTGCCCGCTCGTCTGCTCCAGGTAGAGAGTCAGTAACTCGCGCAGGCTATCGGCGTTTCCATCCGTAAAGTCGTTGAGACGCTCGACATCCACGGGCGGCATCTCTGGCGAAGCCTCCGCGTGCTGCGCTTGGGCCTCCGCTGCGGGAGCCGCGGGCTGGCAATCAGCAGCCGCAGCCGCTCCCCAGCGTTCAAGCATCGATCGTAAATCCTCGGGTCGCACTGGTTTGGCTATGTAATCGTTCATCCCCGCAGCAAGACATTTCTCGCGATCACCCTGCATCGCGCTTGCCGTCATGGCAATGATTATAGCCGATGGTTTGAATGTCGGAAACTCGGAATTGTTTTCCTGCATCTGCCGAATGCGCCGCGCGGTTTCCAGACCGTCCATTTCCGGCATCATAACATCCATGAACACAAGGTCGTACACGTTTTCCCCCATCATCCGCAGCGCTTCGATCCCGTTCGACGCCACATCAGGTTTGTAGCCCATTTGTCTCAATACCCGCATGGCCACCTTCTGGTTGATCATGTTGTCGTCGCACAGCAGAATCCGCAGGGGCATCCTCGAAGACAGGCCCGGATCAAGCTTGGCAGACGGCACCATTTCAGGCGCCTTTGTGTTGCCGGACGCCACCCGCGTGAGGACTTCAAGATACTGGCCAATCCTCACCGGTTTGCTCAGGCAGCTCGCAAACCGCGCAGAAGCAAACTCCGGCGAACCGGACCGCGCGCCTAGCGGCGTCAACAGTATCAACGGCAGCCCAAGGCCTTCGCGCAGCCTCCGTATCTCGCAGCCAAGGGATACCCCGTCCAAATCCGGCATTTGCATGTCCAACAGTGCCATGTCGAATTTCTGATCCCGCACGATCCGTTCAAGCGCCTCTTTGCCCGAGTACGCGGCCACGGGTTTCATACCCCATTTTGATGCCTGGGCACACAGAATCTCCGAGTGCGTCCGGTTATCGTCCACAACCAGCAACCGCAAATCCTCGAGCTTCTCCTGCCGCGAGCGAATATCTTTGTGTGGTGTGTCTGCGGCTTTGAACGGCAGGGTAAAATGGAAAGTGGATCCCCGCTGCGGCACGCTCTCCACCCACATCTTGCCGCCCATCAGTTCCACCAGCCGCTTGCTGATGGCCAGGCCAAGCCCTGTTCCTCCATACTGCCGGGATACCGCCGCATCCCCTTGCGCAAAAGAGCGGAACAGCCGCGCCAGCCGCTCCGCAGGAATGCCGATGCCTGTGTCACGAACGGCAAAGTGCAAGTGCCACGGCTCCGGTTCCTGCCCTTCCGAGAGCACCCGAACCATGGCCACCACCTCGCCGCATTCGGTGAACTTCACCGCGTTGCCCAGCAAATTTACCAACACCTGCCTCAGACGAGTCACGTCTCCGATCATTTCGGCCGGCAGTTCATCCTCGATGCGGTAAGCAATCTCGATCTTCTTTTCAGCGGCCCTGGGGGCCACAATGTCCAGCGCATCCTCCAGCACGGCGCTGATCGAAAACGGCTGGTGCTCTATCTCAAGACGCCCTGACTCAATCTTTGAGAAATCCAGGATGTCGTTCACTATCGTCAGCAACGACTCCCCGCTGGAGTAAATGGTCTCGACATAGCCATGCTGCTCTTCTGTGAGGCTCGTCTCCAAAAGCAACCCCGCCATGTAAATGATGCCATTCATGGGCGTCCGAATCTCATGGCTCATATTGGCCAGAAACTCCGCCTTGTTCCGTGCAGCCGTTTCCGCCGCCACCCTGGCCACCACAAGTTCACGATTGGTGCTCTCGAGTTCGGCCTGCATCTCGTGCGAGCGCATCACCGCCCGAATTCTGGCCCTTAGCTCAGCCGTCTCAAACGGCTTGGTCAGATAGTCCACCGCCCCAAGCTCAAATCCACGGATCTTGTCTTCCGTGGCCTGTCGTGCCGTCAGAATGATCACAGGCACCCTCTCGGTCTCGGGTTCACTCTTGAGTGACTTGAGCACATCAAAACCAGGAATGTCCGGTAATCCAATATCCAGCAGCACAAGATCATATTGCCCTGCCCTCGCCACCGAAAGCCCATCGTGCCCCGTGGCCGCCGTGCGCACCTTGATGCCGTCACCCTCCAGAAGCGCGCAAAGCACCGGCGGCAAATGAGGATCATCCTCCACCAACAGTATGTTGTAAGTGCTTGTTTTCACGCTTTCTCGAGCGACGACAATAATCACGTATGTGAAAGCAAGTTCCGCACCAACAAGGCCTTAACCCGCAGGTTCCAGGTCCCCAAGCACCATTCCCTCCGCGCGCCGCCTGACAACGCCTAACAAAGAGTGTTGCGAATAAATCCCTTGGACCATTAAAGTTGCTCCGAAATGGTCCGAACCTTGGACATGCAAAATCAGGCAGCCCCGGCGTGGGCAGACGAGGACGAAATGATTCGGGCCTATCGCATCATGCTGCTCGCAAGGCTCCTGGATGAAAAACTCGCAAGCCTTTATCGCATGGGCAAAATCCACGGAGGCGTCTTCCTCGGCAAAGGCCAGGAGGCGCTCAGCGTGGCCACGGGCATGGCCCTCCGACCCGGTGATGTCTTCGCTCCCTTGATTCGCGACGGGGCGGGACGCCTCGCCTTCGGCGAACCCCTGCTGGATGCCGTCCGCACCTACCTGGGCTCGCCCCTTGGCCCGATGCGCGGGCGCGACGGCAACGTCCATCGCGGGCGTCCAAAACAGGGGCTTCTCCCCATGATCAGCCACCTGGGAGCAATGATTTCAGTAGTGAACGGCGCCCTGATGGCACACCGTTTCCGGAACATCGCAGGAACCGTGGGGGTGGCCTCCATCGGCGATGGCGCAACCTCCACAGGTTCTTTCCACGAGGCGCTGAATCAGGCCGCAGTCGAAAAACTTCCGTTGATTCTGATCGTCGCCAACAACCGTTACGCCTACTCCACCCCGAACGAGCGCCAGTTCGCCTGCAAATCGCTTCTCGACAAAGCGGCCGGATACGGAGCCCAGGCATCCTCTATCAATGGTGCGGATCTGTGGGATTGCATGGCCAAAATCAAGACAGCCGTCGAATCCGCCCGCGTCTCTCCGCAGCCTCACCTGCTGGTTGCGGATCTCCTGCGCCTGTGCGGCCACGGAGAACACGACGACGCCTCCTACGTCCTGCAGGAGCTCAAAAGCTCGGCACTCGGGCGAGACTGCCTGGAACTGGCAGCCCGGAAGCTCACCAGCCTGGGCCTCGCCAGCGAGAAGGATCTTCAATCCTGGAAAGCGGAAGCTTCGTCGGAAATCGAGAAGGGTGTCGCCCAGGTGCAACAGGAACCCATCCCTGATCCTTACAAGGAAGATTGGTGCGCCATAGCCACCCGTGAGATGCGAGAAGGGCGGGATGCGCATCAGGACCCAGACACTCGCGCTGCCACCGAATGATCACCTATCTCGAAGCTATCAGGGAGGCTCAGGCACGGGCACTGGCCGATGACCAGCGCGTGTTCATCTATGGCCAGGACATCGGAAACTTCGGCGGCGCTTTCAAGGCCACCAAGAATCTCGCACGCGAATTCCCCGGACGGGTCATCGATTGCCCCATCAGTGAAGACGCCATGCTGGGCATGGCCGTCGGGGCAGCCCTCAACGGCATGCGACCCATCATCGAGGTTCAATTCGCCGATTTCTCAACCGCCGGGTTCAACCAGATCGTCAACCAGGCGGCTACCATGTTCTGGCGAACTCAGATCCCCTGCCCCATCGTCGTGCGTCTGCCCGGCGGCGGCACCTCCGGCGGCGGCCCCTTCCACAGCCAAAGCATGGAGGGCCTTTATGCCCACTACCCCGGTCTCATCGTCATGACCCCGGCAACGGTCGAGGACGCCTACGCCATGCTGCTCGAAGCCGTCGCCCTGGACGACCCCGTCATCTTTTGCGAGCACAAATACCTCTACTACCATCTGAAAGCCGAAAAGCTCCCCGCAGAATCACACAAGCCGGCACGCGCCAGGATCGCACGCGCCGGGCGTGATATGACCATTGTAGCCTACAGCGCCATGGTCCACGAGGCGCTCGCCGTCGCCGATGAATTGGCCGCCGAAGGCACCGAAATCGAGGTGGTGGATCTCCGCTACGTGAAACCGCTCGATACCGACACGATCGTTGCATCCGTTGCCCGCACAGGCCGCTTGCTCGCCGTGGGCGAGTCGTTCCCGTGGGGAGGCGTCACCGCCGAAGTCCTGGCCCGCGTTGCCACCGAGGGTTTCGCCCTGCTCGACGCACCGCCCCAGCGCCTCAACGCCAAGGATACTCCCGTGCCTTATCACCCCAACCTCTGGGCCGCTCACCGACCCACCGCACGCTCGATAGCCAGCGCCGCGCGCAATCTCCTGCGCCTCTGATTTCATCACACTTATTGCAACAGAGGATCTTTCTCTGCCTCGCCAGTCCACCAAACCGCATCACGGCACTTCGGCTTCCGGGATGGATGGGGATCTAAAGAATCCTCGTCACCGCCACGGCGCCATCCACGGGAGGGTGGCCGTCCACCTTCACGATAATTTCATTCACAACGGCCACACTGGGCGCTTCCCACTCGCAGATACCCTGCCCGTTTTGGTCCACGAACACGCCATGCAACACCACGCCCGGGTAATCCCGCAGCACCGCATCATACTTGCCCCGGATCTCAACGCGTTGCGAGGGCGTCAGCGAAGGAACTCGCGCCTCAGGTGTGTAATGGTAAACAATGATTCTAGCCATATTCTGTCCACAACTAAATCACCCTGCGGCAAAGGCAAGCGCGGTTGCCGCTTTTCTGGCAACAGAGACTGGCGCCGCTCGAACCTTCTGTTAATACTGCACAGCAGCAATGAACCGTCGAAAGTTTCTGCAACTGGGTCTCGCATCCGGAGCGTCGGCATTTGCCGGGTGGAGTTGCAGCGGGCGGAAAGCAGCAGCCGGCCTGGAAACAGCCGGCAACACCACCAGGGCGCCGGCCCCGTCCGCCCCGGGCTCATGGAACAAGAGGGGCGTCATTCTTGCACCCTCGGAACCCTGGGAGGGAAATCACGTGCAGAACTTCACCGCCCGTGCCGAACCGCTGGATGGTGACCGGTGGCGAATCTGGTACTCTGTATCAGGTTCAACATCCGCCTACAGAGTGGCGTTCGCCGAAGGCATCCCCGGGGAAACGATGACAAAAACCCCCGCACTTTGCTCGCCCGGCGACCCCGCTGATGCCCCTTTTTCCATCGGCAATCTGCCGGACCGGTGGAAACCGGTGCAGCCCGTTCATATTCGGCTTCGCGACGGGAGACACCGGCTCTATTTCTGGGCACACGGACCTTCCGTGTGCAGGTACCTCGCAGCGGAAAGCTCCGATGGACGCCGCTATCGTGTGTTGGACCCGCTGCGCCCCGTGCTCTACCACCCGAATGATCGGGCAGCGCATGGCGTCCCAACCCCGGACGGCGTGATGCTCCGCAACACCTTGAACCCCGGCCGCCCGGGTGAAGAGCCTTTGGCCAGGTCCCACCTCATCAGCAATGATGCGACCAACGTTTATTTGCTTCCGGACGGCTCGTTCGAGCTGTACACAGTGGCTCTCAAACGCGTGAGCCGTGACGATCCCGCCTACGTGCCGGAGGACAACGCCCCGGGGCTCATCCGGTGCATCGACCGCATGGCTTCCAACGACGGTATTCATTTCACCGACCGCAAACGGGTCATTGAGAGGGACAAAAACGATCCTCCCGATCAGCAGTTCTATTTCCTGTCTGTCACACACACGCCCCAAGGGCGCATCGGAATGCTCGGAAGTTATTTGTGCGCCCGACAAACTGTGGATGTGGAGTGGTGCTTCTCGCCAGACGGCGTTCAGTGGCAGAGGACGCCGGGGCGCGCCTGGATCGAGCGCGGCGCGCCTCCATCACCCGATTGCTACGGCATCTACGCCCCGTCCCAACTGGTTCACCATGATCGCCAATGGCACCTTTTCTATACCGCTGCCAATCACACGCATAATGGCAAAATTACTTCAGGCGAACGTCGCCAATGCGTTATGTGGGCCAAAACAAAGAACATTTCTGTTTAGACCCGGTCCATGTCCGCACCGCAAGAGCTTGTGAACTCGAAAACAAAACCAGACACTCCCAGTCGCCAATTCCCCGCCGGCTCTGAAAGAAATGCCCATCTGGCGCCGGCCTGTCACGAGCCATCTGCAACCGCCCCAACCCGCCAACCCCTCCCAACAAAGCGATGAAACGTCCAAGGATAACTTCCACAGCCGCAACGCCGATCTCACGGCGCCAATTCCTTCACTCCACAGCCATTGCCTCAGTGGCGTGCTGCTTCGGCTCCGCGTCACACGCAACCGCCGCCGAGGACGCATTCGTGCTGGACCTTGACCCGTCGCGCGACAACCCGCGCAACTCCGAAGGTTCCTTCGTCACCCTCAAGTCCGGCAGGATTCTTTTCGTCTATACCCGATTCTACGGCGGAGCAGACGATGCCAGTCCCGCGCACCTCGCCGGCATCGAGTCCGCCGACGGCGGCCGAACGTGGGATAAGACACATAGGATCGTCGCGGAAAATGAGGGCGGAGCCAACGTGATGAGCGTTTCCCTGTTGCGCCTCAAAAACGGCAACATCGCGCTTTTTTATCTGGTGAAAAACAGCCTTCTCGATTGCAGACCGCTCATGCGGGTTTCCACTGACGAAGCCCGGTCCTGGTCCGAACCCCGCATCGTCACGGACGCTCCCGGCTATTTCGTCCTGAACAACGACAGGGTTATCCAACTCAAGAATGGACGTCTGATCATTCCGGTGGCGCTGCACCGCGCCAAACATGCCGATCCCAAAAGCTACCGTTCCTGGGATAGCCGTGGCATCGTCCTGTGGTACACATCGGACGACGATGGAAAGACCTGGAAGGAAGCCAAAGACTGGTGGGCACTCCCGGGCCGAAGCCGGACGGGATTCCAGGAACCGGGCGTCGTGGAATTGGCCGATGGCCGCCTGTTCAGTTGGATGCGAACGGACCAGGGAGTCCAATACGGATGCTGGAACACAGATGCGGGCGAGACATGGCCTTTGCCGGATAAAACAAGCCTGGCCTCGCCGGAGTCACCCGCAAGCATCAAACAACTCCCGAATTCACCCGATTTGCTGGCAGTATTTAATGATCATTCCGGCGCTTTTCCATTTCCAAAGGGCAAACGCACCCCGCTGGTCTCCGCAATCTCCACCGACGGCGCAAAAACCTGGCAGCACCGCAAAATGCTCGAGTCCGACCCGAACGGCTGGTATTGTTACACCGCCATTCATTTCGTCGAGGATGCTGTGCTCCTGGCTTACTGCGCCGGCGACCCGAAGGTCGGCGGACTGAACCGCCTGCGCATCCGGCGGGTACCCTTGAGATCGCTTGAGCGTTAAACCCGGACAAGCCACTCAGGGAGCGCCGCCTCGGGCCCCAGAATTATTGCACCCTCTCCCCATCCAATAGTAACAGACCCGTGTTCCTTCGTCATTCTCTGGTCCAAAAGCATCGCACACGAATTCGCGTCCTGCCTCCCCAGCCAGGGGAGCATGATGCCGCTGGCTCAGACAGAAAACTCCGTTTCGACATCTCCCCATGGAGAGGCGGCTTTCAA
>ERZ1645192.4557-NODE-4557-length-10945-cov-5.258219_pt1 | contig 10945 bp, 8 predicted proteins | sample MGYA00575354_ERZ1645192 | MGnify/ENA primary metagenome ERZ1645192 (study PRJEB40844, sample SAMN11349763) | freshwater sediment metagenome | isolation source: river sediment | host: Sediment | place: India: Faizupur Khadar , New Delhi | collected 2017-02-21 ...
AGGGATCGTTCCGCTTCAACATCTCCTACGGCGTCCCGGACGCCTCGGATGACCGAATCCGCCGCGCCGCGACGATCGCCGGGATCGACGACTTCATCGAGCGCCTGCCGAAAGGCTACGATACCGAAATCGGAGAACGCGGCGTCACCCTTTCGGGGGGAGAACGGCAGCGGGTCGCGATCGCGCGCGCGATCGTCCGCGATCCGAAGATACTCATCCTCGACGAAGCAACCTCTTCGCTGGATCTCGAGGTGGAGCAGCGCATCCAGCAGGCGATGCGAAACGCCATGGAAGGCAGGACGTCCTTCATCATCGCCCACCGGCTGTCAACCGTCCGCGACGCCGACAGGATTCTTGTCATCCGGGACGGGCGCATCGCGGAAGAGGGAAGCCACGAGGATCTTCTCCGTCTCGGGGGGTACTACTCCCACCTGTGTTCCATCCAGTCCGGCCATGTCGGGTAAAGACACGGAACGCCTTCCGCCGCTTTCGCCCGCGCACTTTCATTCGATTCTGGCGAGCTATCTCGCGTATGCCCGCGGGGAGAACGTTCACAGCCTTTTCGCGCTGTTCCGGCCCTTCGGTTGCATCGCCCGGCTCACGGCGCGGCTGCGGAATTTCTTCTTCGACCACGGGGTCCTTTCGGTCAGCGAACCGTCGCTTCCGGTCATCAGCGTGGGAAACGTCACGCTCGGAGGGACGAACAAGACCCCCTTCGTGGAGATGCTGGCCCGACTGTTCGCCGGATCGGGATTGCGGGTCGGGATCGTCAGCCGGGGATACGGCGGACGGACGGACAGCCCCGTCGTCATCCTGGGAAACCAGGGGAGTCGCGATGTCGTGGGCGACGAGCCGCTCCTTCTCGCCTCCCGTCTTCCGGACATTCCCGTCGCCGTGTCAAAGAACCGTCTCCGGGACGTGGAGCTGCTCCACGACATGGGCGTCGAAGTCGTTGTGGCGGATGACGCCTTCCAGCACAGACGGCTCGGGCGGGATGTCGATATCGTTCTCGTCGACGCCTGCTGTCCGTTCGGAAACGGCAACGTGGTTCCGGCGGGCATCCTGCGCGAGCCGGTCGAATCGATCGCGCGGGCGCACGCCGTGGTCATCACCAAGGTGGACCAGATCCCTCCGGAGCGTCTCGCGAAAATACGGGAAGACATCGTGCGCCTCGTTCCGGCAGAGCGTCTCTTCACCTCGCGGATCGTCGTCAGCGAATGGCGCGAGTGGAACGGCGACTGGCGGGGTTCGGTCACGCCCGGACAGGGAACGCGGGGCGTCAGCTTCTGCGCGATAGGGAATCCGTCGAGCTTTCACCGGCTTCTCACCGACGCGGGCGTCGGACGGCTCCGAGATCTCGTCTTCAAGGACCATCACCGCTACAGGGTGGAGGATATGCAGCGCGTCGAGGAGGTCTTCCGGGCCACGAAGGCGGACGTCATCCTCTGCACGGAGAAGGATATCTACAATTTGCCCGTCGAGTATCGCCCGGAGATTCCGTTCCTCGTTCCGTTCATATCCGCGCGCGTCGATGACGAACCCCGGTTCCGGGCCCTTCTTGCCCGACGGCTCCGGCCGAGGATCACGGTCTGTTCCAACGGGTACGGGGAAGACTCGATGGGGGCGCTCCTGGCGGAGAAGCTCGCGGCGCGGTACCCCGAGGCCGATGTCGGCGCCTTTCCCATCGTCGGAAAGGGAGAACTCTATTCGCAGCGCGGAATCCGGATCGACTCCGTTCCCGCGGAATCGCCCACGGGAGGCGTCGTGAAGTACAGCCTTCTGGACCTCTGGAAAGACATCCGGGCCGGACTCTTCCGGAATATCGGCTCGCAGATGGAAGCGTGGCGCGCCCTTCGGGGATCCATCCGGACGCCCCTGTGCGTCGGGGACGTGTATCTTCTGATGCACACCCTCTGGGGGCAGGGGCAGATTCCGTTGTTCGTGGCGACCGCAAAAACGGTGTATTTGAGCGGACACTGGCGCGTCGAACGCTTTCTCCTCAAACACAGAAGCCGGAAGACCTGGACCAGGGACGCCGAGACGGCGAAGCAGCTTTCGCAGTCCGGGGTGTCCGCCGTGTTCGAGGGAAATCCAATAATGGATCTGACCTGTGATAATACTAATATGGTCGAGGTGTGGCGAATCCCGCCGGGGTGCTCGTCCGGCGTGGGGGCTCGATTGCCGGGGAGCGCGGGGGGCGACGGAACGTGGAAGATCCTTCTCCTTCCCGGAAGCCGCGGGCGCGCGTACGAGGACATGAAGCTCCTGCTCGAAAGCGCCGGAGTCCTCCATGCCCGCGGACGCTGCCTCTTTTGCGTCGTGGTCGCGCCGACGCTCGACATCGGCAGACTCGTTCCCGAAGGCTGGACGCTGGAACGGGCGGACGGCGAGAACGTGATCCGCCGCGATGACCTGTGCATCCGGCTCTATTTCGGGTCGCTCGCCCCGATGGCCCGGGGCGCCGATATCCTGATCGGATTCGGCGGGACGGCGAACCAGATGTGCGCGGGGCTCGGCGTGCCGGTCGTATCGACGCTCGAAAAGGGAAAGCTCGTTCAGAAGAAACTGCTCGGCGGCTCCGAGGTGCTTGTCGATCGCGACGCGGAAGCGCTTGCCGCAGCGGCGGCGGAGATCCTCGCGTCGCGCGGGCTTCGCGAGAAAATGTCCCGTGAGGGAATCGAGCGGCTCGGGAACCCCGGCGCGCTCGATCATGTGGTGGAACATACAACGACGGCTTTGGGGTGGGAAACCCGGATGCGGGTCTACCGGCGCCTGCGGTCGCTCGGATGGGAGGAAATTCAATGAATCCGGTACACCCTCTTCGTGTCGGCGAGGTTGAGATAGGGCGCGGGCGTTTCGTGCTGATGGCGGGGCCGTGCGTCCTCGAATCGCTCGAAATGGGGCTCGGGATTGCGCAGGAAGCATCGCGGATCTGCGCGGATCTCGGGATCCCGTATATTTTCAAGGCGTCGTTCGACAAGGCGAACAGGACGTCTCTCAGGAGCTACCGGGGGCCGGGGCTCAGCCGGGGTCTTGAAGAGCTTGCGGAGATAAAGGAACGGGCCTGTGTCCCCGTTCTGACGGACATCCATGAAGCGTGGCAGGCGGAGAAGGTCGCCCGGGTCGCGGATATCCTGCAGATTCCGGCGTTCCTGTGCCGGCAGACGGATCTTTTGGTGGCGGCCGCGAAGACGGGCCGTCCCGTACACGTCAAGAAGGCGCAGTTCCTGGCTCCGTGGGACATGCAGGCCGCGGTCGAAAAGATCCGCGAGGCCGGAAACCCGAACATCCTCGTCGGCGAACGGGGGACGTCGTTCGGGTACAACCAGCTTGTCGTGGACTTCCGGTCGCTGCCGATCCTCCGCTCTCTGGGGCATCCCGTCGTCTTCGACGCGACGCACAGCGTCCAGATGCCCGGAGGCAGGGGAACGTCCAGCGGCGGAGACCGCCGCTTTGTCCCGTCCCTCGCGCGTGCGGCCGTCGCGATAGGGATCGACGCGCTCTTCCTGGAGGTGCATCCCGATCCGGACAAGGCGCTCAGCGACGGTCCGAACATGATCGCGTTGCGCGATCTCCCCGACTTCCTGACGCAGCTCAGGGCGATCGACGATCTCGTGAAGGGGGAAATCGGCGTCGCTTCGTTGCCGGAACCCGCCGACAATACGCAGGGAGCCTCCCTGGAGAATCGGATGGTGACGAAAGAATGATGATGGTCTGTCTTCCCCGGGAACGGGAAGGACGCGAGTGTTCCGACGACTGTCTTCTCGCCCTCGGAAAAAGCGTCCTCGAAGCGGAGGCGAACGAGCTGCTGCACGCCGCCGGACGCCTCGGAAAGGAACTGACCGAAGCGGCGCGGCTCATCCACGGCTGCACGGGGCGTCTCGTCGTCGTGGGGATGGGCAAGTCCGGGATCATCGGGCGGAAGATCGCCGCGACGCTGGCGTCCCTCGGGACGCCGTCCTTCTTCCTCCACGCGGCGGAGGCGTCGCATGGGGATCTCGGCATGGTCTGCCGCGAAGACGTCGGTCTTTTCATCAGCAACAGCGGAAAGACGTCGGAAGTCCTGGCGATCCTGCCCTTCTTCCGTCGACTCGGAGCGCCCGTCATCGTCATTACGGGCGGACGCGAGTCGCCGCTCGCGGAGGCCGCCGACGTCGTGATCGATTCGGGCGTCACGCGCGAGGCCGGGCCGTTGAACCTCGCCCCCACGAGCAGCACGACGCTGCAGCTCGCGGTCGGAGACGCGCTCTCCTGCATGGTGACCGAGCTTCGGGGCCTGCGGGAAGAGGATTTCGCGCTCTTCCATCCGGCGGGGCATCTCGGACGACGTCTGCTGACGCGCGTCGAAGACGTCATGGGAAGCGACGACAAGCTTCCCGTCGTCCGCCGGAACGTCCCCGTCAAGGAGGCGCTCTTCGAGATCACGAGCAAGAACTACGGCGCCACGTGCGTCGTTGACGACGAAGGGCGCCTGGTCGGCGTCTTCACGGACGGGGATCTTCGCCGGCTCATCGAACGACGCGGCGTCGAAGCGATGAACTTTCCCGTGGACGAGGGCATGACGAAAACCCCGCGCACGATCGCCCGGGGACGTCTCGCGGTGGAGGCGGTGCGGATCATGGAAGAAAAGGAGATATCCGTTCTCATCATCATGGAGGGAGACCGTCCCATCGGCATGGTGCACCTTCACGAACTGCTGAAGGCAGGGGTGGCGTAGCTGCGGTACGAGACCTATCGCCTTCTGGCGTCGCTTCTGTACCCGGTCGCATATCCGTGGCTCGCGCGAAAATACGCTCTCGGTCTCGAAGAACGGCGCGGCTTTCTCTCCGAAGACACGAAACGCGTGATGGCCGGAGCGTCTCCCGTCTGGGTCCACGCCGTGTCCGTCGGCGAGGCGCAGACCTGTCGTCCGCTGTTGGCGGCGGCGAGGGATCGCGATCCCGATTGCAGAATCGCTCTTTCCACAACCACCCGGACCGGGGCCGACATCGCGGGACGGATGCTGACCGGACTGTACGACGCCCGTTTTTTCTTCCCGTGGGATATCCCGCACATCCTCAGCAGATTTCTTGACGGGCTTCGACCGAAGGCCTTCGCGACGATGGAAACGGAGATCTGGCCGAACCTCCTGTATGAACTCCACAGGCGCGGAATTCCGTCCTATCTCGTCAACGCGCGCCTGTCCGAGACGACCTTCGCGAAGATCATGAAACGCCCCGCTTTCTGGCGGCCGGTTTTCGGCTGGTTCCGCGCGATCCTCGCGCGCGGCGAGGGGGACGTGGAGCGCTTCCTCGCCGTCGGAGCGCCGGCCGATCGGATACGGATCATCGGCGACTGCAAGATCGATGCGCTTCTGGAGCGACGGCGGCTTTTCGACGAAACGGCAGCCCGGAGGATGGTCCCGGCCGGTCCCGGTCCGGTCTTTCTCGCCGGAAGCACGCATCGCGGAGAAGAGGCGATCGTGCTCGACGCCTTCGCGCGCCTGCGTCAGGACCATCCCGACGCGCGTCTCGTGATCGTTCCGAGACACCCGGAGCGCGGTGACGAGGTTCGGGTCCTTGCGTCGCCGTTCGGATCGGTTTCGCTCCTGTCGGAAGAACCGGACGCCTGGGATATTCTCGTCGTGGACCGGATCGGCGTTCTGTTCGACCTTTACGGCGCAGCGGACGCCGCGTTCATCGGCGGCAGTCTCGTCCCCAAGGGAGGGCAGAACCTCATGGAAGCGGCGGCTTTCGGCCTCCCGATCTGTCACGGCCCGGACATGGAGGATTTTCCCGAGGCCACGAGGCGACTGGGCGACCTCGGCGCAGCGGCCCAGGTCGCGGACGCGGCTTCGCTCGCCTCCCGCTGGAGAGAGAGCCTGTCCGACGCCGTGCGCGACGCTGCCCGGGAAGGGTGTCGGCGATACTTTCACGATCTCGAGGGCGCGTCCGAACGGGCGTGGAGTACAATACGTTCCGGCTTCGAAGGAGACCCGCGTTCATAACGCCTCCCCGAACGAAGCCGGAAGCGAATGTCAGAGAAGAGAGGGAATGCGATGACGAAAAACGGAGGAGTCAACGCCTCGTTGCTGCGGGAGTTTCATGAAAGTCTGGATCCGCGTTCGCGCGAAAGCCTCATGGCGGCGGCCGACGCGATCGTGGAGGTCAAGAAGCGGGGCGGCAACATCGCCGTCGTCACCGGAAGCGGCCCGAACATCCACGAAGGCGTCACGACGCTGATCGCCGAACTGATGGACAAGGGCATCGTGGACGGCGTCACGACGAGTTCCGCAGTGATCGGCCACGAAATGGCGGGATCGCTCGATGTCGTGAAAATGTGCGACGCGTCCGAAGTTGGGATGGACGAAGCGTTTATGCCGCGCGGAAACGTCTTCGAGTTCACGCAGATGTCCGAATCCGACCTCGCGCGGATCCGGGAGGAAATGGTCCTCGACGACGCGCTGCTCGAACGGGGAAAGACCGCGAAGGGACACTTCGTCCTCAAGGCGGCCGGGAACATGGCCTACCCGATGGGACTCCGCAACGAGACGATCGCCGAAGAGATCCTCTCCATCGCCCGGACGCTCGGCCTGCCCTTCGAAACGGTTGCGGGCTGGGGATGCGACCGCAGGACGATGCTCGGCGCCGGTGCGGCAAAGGGATTGCCGGTGCTCGTGACGATCCCGCAGATGATCGGCGGCGGCGCGATCGGCATCGCGATCGGCGAAAGCATCTCCGTCGGCGAACGCTCCCTCCGCGTGGCGCAGATGCTCGGGAAGGCGGATATCATCATCGAGTCGGCCGTGGCGCTGACGCAGGAAATTCACGACGGCCCCTTCGAGACCTATACCGGGCACGGGATCTGGTCGCACTGGAAGGGCATGGGGACGTACAGCCTGAAGGGCAAGACGCTGATCCGGATCGACCTCGACGAGAACCTCCGGAAGGCGCAGGACATCCAGAAGGAAAGCAAGCTGATCCAGGAGGCCATCGACAAGGGACTCCCGAAGACGAAAATCGCGAAAATCCCGTTCCGCATGGAAATGTCCGCGTTCGCGCGGCACGAGGGCAGCATCCCGATCATCGGCGACATCGGCAAGATCTGGCCGCTCATCGCCGCGACGGCGGCCGAACGACTCGGCGTTTCGCTCGAGTTCATGAGTTATTCGCAGGAGACGGACGAAGGGCGGAAGATGCGCGACTGGATCGTTGAGAACGTCGGAATCCTCGACCGCGCGAAAATCCGCGCGCGTGCGGGAGCGTATGCCTCTCTGCGAACCCGGCCGGGAGAAGCGAGGTAGGTCATGCGCGTGGTCGGCGTCATTCCGTCGCGCTATGATTCGACGCGCTTGCCGGGCAAGCCGCTCGCCGACATCTGCGGAAAACCGATGATTCAGTACGTCTACGAGCGCGCGACCGGCTCGAAGCTCCTCGGGAACGTCATCGTCGCGACGGACGACGAGCGGATCGTCGAGGCCGTCCAGGGATTCGGCGGCGAGGCTGCGCTCACGTCGCCCGACCATCCGAACGGAACGAGCCGCGTGGCTGAGGTCGCCCGGAATATGGACACGGATATCGTCATCAACATCCAGGGGGACGAGCCGCTCATCGATTCCCGAATGATCGACGAGGTCGTGCAGCTGCTCCTGTCCGATCCCGACGTCGTCACGGCGACGCTGTGTTCCCCTCTGGACGATCCTGCGATGATCAACGATCCGAACGTGGTCAAGGTCGTTCTGGACCGTCACGGCGACGCGCTCTATTTCAGCCGTTCCCCGATTCCGTACCGCAGGAACGAGACGGAGGATTGCGCGTATTACGAACATATCGGCATCTACGGGTTCCGCAAGGAATTCCTTCTGCGATACGTCGAGCTTCCTGAAACGCCGCTCTCGAGACTGGAATCGCTGGAGCAGCTCCGAATCCTGGAAAGCGGCTATCCCATCCGGGTGGGCGTGACGAAATACCCTCACGGCGGGCCGAACGTGAACACCCCCGAGGATCTTGAGAAGGTCCGGGAAATGGTGCGCCGGACCATCGGATGCGACGCGCCGGAGAATACGGCCGGGGGCCAAGCGGCGGCCGACGCGGTCGAAAAGTAAGGGGACGCCGGCGACGATGGTTCGACCTTCGCTCGTGGTGATTCTTTCCGACGGGATCCGGGGACATCTGCACCAGAGCCGCGGCGTGGCGCACTGGATCGCCGCGGCGACCGGAGCGGACGTCGTCGAGCGCGACGTCCCGCACCTTTCGGGGATGAAACGGTTTTTGCTGATGAAGGTCGCGGCGCGGAAGCTCCGGCATGCGTCGACGGACGAATCGATCCGATGGCTCGATCGTGCGGGAGCGGACGCCATGCTCGCGGATCTCCGGAACCTTTCGGCGGAGAAGATGGCCTCGCGGGCGCGCGCGGACGGCGACATTCTGACGCTCTCGGCCGGAAGCTCCGCAGCGCCGTTCGCGCTCGCCGTCGGACGCGCGCTCGGCGCAAAGACGTGCGTGATCATGACGCCGTCCGTTCTCGGGACGGATCCGTTCGACTTCGCGATCCTTCCCGAGCACGACGCCCCCGCCGGAGCGCGACCCGGGCGGACGCTCGCTACGCTCGCGACGCTCGGCGCTCCGAACGCGATCGTGCCCGAAAGGCTCGCGGAAGCCGCCGGTGAGCTGCTCCGGAGATTCCCTCAGGGGAATCCGGACGCGCCGGCCTGGGCAATCCTCGTCGGCGGCGACGACGCGAACTACGCGGTGACGCCGTCATGGGCATCGAAGGTTCTTGCGCCGATCATAGACCGTGCGCGAGACTCAGGGGCGGAAGTTTACCTGACGACATCGCGGCGGACGTCGCGGGAAACGGAAGACGCGATCACGAACATCGCTCGCGGGGGCGCCTTCGTCCGGATGGTCCTGCTCGCGTCGGCCGACGGGTACAATCCGGTCCCCGGGATGCTCGGGCGCTGCGACCGGATCTTCTGCACCGAGGACTCGGTCTCGATGGTTTCCGAAGCCGTCACGGCGGGGCGAAGGGTCGTCCTGCTCCGCGTCGGGCGGAAGAAGGGACTCCACATGATCCTTCAGCGCCTCGCGTTCCGCCTCGCCGCGCTCGGCATGCTTCCGCCGCGCTTCGTCTTCGGCGTTCCGAAGTTCGACGCGATGTTCGACCGCTTCCGCGAACGGGGGTATCTCGTGGAGCAGACGCCCTCTTCGATCCGTTCGGCGCAGGAACTTCCCGATGCTTCGGCGAAAGTCTCAGGTTTCAACGAGGCGAAGCGTGCGGCCGAATGGATCCTGAATACGACTTCATGAAAATAGTTCACCTCCTGCCCGAAATGGACGAGGGGGGAGTGGAGCGACACGTCCTCTGGCTGTCGGACGCGCAGGCGAAGGCCGGGCATGATGTCCTGGTCGTTTCGGCCGGGGGGAAACTCGCGCAATCGTTGGAGCGTCGTCCCGGTGACGAGAATTTTCGCGGCCCGCGCTGTCTGACGCTCCCGGTCCATCGGAAGCATCCGTTCGTCGGGGCGTGCTGCGCGTTCCGACTCGCGTCGCTGGTCCGGCGTGAGGGGTGGGACATCCTCCACGCGCATTCGCGCGTCCCCGCGTGGATCGCCTGGTGGACGAGCCGCCTTGCGGGCGTGCCGTGGGTCGTGACGTGTCACGCGCTGTATTCGAAGAACGCGGGGCTCTATCCGTACCGGAAGGCCGACGGAGCGATCTGCGTCTCGGAAACCGTCCGGGAATGGATGGGGCCCTTTCTGCCCGCGAACGCGACCGTCATTCCGAACGGACTTCCCGCGCCTGGGGCGCTGTGGACGCCGCACGCCACCGACGCGAGAGCTCTCCGGTTCTGTTTCATCGGGCGCCTGACGCGAATCAAGGGAATTGCCGACATAATCGACGCCTTCTGCGGGCTTGACGCGCCCGGGTGGAGCCTCGACGTCGTGGGCGACGGCCCGCTCCTTCCGGAGCTTGAGGATCGCGTCGAGCGTTCGGGGCTGAAAGACCGCATTCGTTTCCACGGATACCGGGAGGACACGAAGACGTTCCTGCTTTCGTGCGACTGCTTCCTCTTTCCCTCCCGTTCGGAAGGCGCCGGCTTGACGCTCATGACGGCGCTCGCGATGGGCGTTCCCGTCCTCGCGTCCGACATCGCCGCCGTGCGGGAGATGGGACTGGGAGAGCCGTTTTTGATTGCCCCCGGCGACGTCGATGCGTGGGCGAAAGCATTGCGGGAGGCCGTTTCGGGCGCACGCCCGATCCCGTCGGCCGGTTGCGTCTGGCCGACGCCGGATGAGGCGGCGCAAAGAACGACGGCGTTTTACGGGAGATGCATCGCCTGACAGGCTGTGTTTGGAACCGGTAATCGTCTGACGATCTTCCTGCGTTTCTCGGGAACCCTTGCGTCATGGCTGATTTCACGAATTGAGACGTTCTCCGCCCGAAGCGGCGGAGTTGTGGAGGGGTGCGCGTCGTGCTGTTCAATTCCTTCGAGTTTTTGTTTCTGTTTCTTCCGGCGACGTGGGGGGTATGGCGAGTCCTGTGCCGGATGCATGCGGCGCGCGCTTCATTGCAGCTTCTTCTCGCGGCGTCGCTCTTTTTCTACGCGTGGTGGAACCCTCCCTATCTTCTGCTGCTGGCGGCATCGATCTGCGTCAATTATGTTTTCGGATGTCTTCTGTCCCGGACATCCGGGGGAAATGCGCGCGACGGCCATGGCCGGACGTCCCTTCTCTTATTGGGCATTTTCCTGAACCTCGCACTGATAGGCTATTACAAGTACGCTGGCTTTTTTCTCGAAAGCGCGGGATCGCTCTTCGGTTTTCCGGTTTCCGCCCGCGAGGTCTTTCTTCCGCTTGGAATCTCTTTTTTCACCTTCCAGCAAATCGCCTGGCTCGTCGACTCGTGGAGGAGAACGGTCGTCGCGAACGACATCTCCCAATATGCGCTCTTTGTCTCCTTCTTTC
>ERZ1645192.4562-NODE-4562-length-10939-cov-5.577637_pt1 | contig 10939 bp, 10 predicted proteins | sample MGYA00575354_ERZ1645192 | MGnify/ENA primary metagenome ERZ1645192 (study PRJEB40844, sample SAMN11349763) | freshwater sediment metagenome | isolation source: river sediment | host: Sediment | place: India: Faizupur Khadar , New Delhi | collected 2017-02-21 ...
CCTGCGCCTCGCACCTGAGTCACAACTACCCCTTCCTGCTGGGCGAGAACGACGCCGCAGCCAAGGCGTTTTCGGACAAGGTCATCCCCTTCTCGGCCTTCATGACCGATGTGCTGGGCGTGACCGCAGACAAGTTCAAGCAAACCCAGGAGCGGGCCACCATGCATGCCCCCTGCCACCTCTGCCGAGGCATGGGCGTGGTCGAGCAGCCCAGAAAGCTTCTGGCCCTGGGTGGTTACGAGTACGCTCAGGCTGACCTGGAACAGGTCTGCTGCGGATTCGGAGGCACCTACTCAGCCAAGTTCCCGGGCGTGTCCGAACAGATCCTCAAGCACAAGCTGAATGACGCCGGCCGCACCGGCGCGGAAGTGCTGGTCACTGAATGCCCCGGCTGCATCATGCAGCTGCGCGGAGGCGCCGAAAAGAACAAATCCGGCTTTGCCGTGCGGCACATCGCCGAAGTGCTTTCCGACCATCTCAAATAACCAGGGCGGGCCGGTGAACCCGCCCCGCCCCGCATTCTTCTCTCCTTGCGCACCGGGAGCCTCTCCTTGAGATGCTCCCGGTTTTTTACGCAGGCGCTTCCGGTCCCCAATACAGACAGGCGAGTCCTTGTCCGTTCAGTGCGGACAAAAACAACGTCATCCTCCTCGGCAGAAATGTAGTGAAGGTTACTTTACCCTTCATCACCATTCTGCTTATAAAGATAATGGTTAGGCAAAGGCTGGACCGGGACACACCTCCCAAATTCTGATGACACAAAGCCACAGATAACCCGGCGCAGTGGGCAAGAGGCGGTTGACCTATCTCAACGTTTTTATCGGAGGAAATAATCATGAATGGTTCCCAACCCCATCGTTGGCGGTTTTTCCGCCTGGGTGGATTCGACCAGGTCCGACTGGAGACGGCCGAGGATATCCAGCACCTGGACGAATTGGACCAGAAACTGTGGGCGGCCTTGAGCTGTCCGGTGCATGGCCTGGAATTCGACCCGCGCACCCTGGCCATGCTCGATACAGACACGGATGGCCGGGTCCGTGTGCCGGAAGTTCTCGCTGCTGCCCGATGGGTCACCAGTCTTTTGAAGGACAAAACCCCCCTGCTGTCCATGGCGGACACGTTGCCGCTGGCGGCCATCGATGCCACCACCCCGGAGGGCAAGGGCCTGCTGGCCTCAGCCAAGCAGATTCTGGCCTATCTCGGCAAGCCCACGGCCACGAGCATCAGTATCGCCGACCTGGCCGGGACCGAAACCCTGCTGCATGACTCCAAATTGAACGGCGATGGGGTTGTCACCCCCGCCAGCACCGAAGACGCCGCCCTGAGTCAACTTATCGGGGAAATCATGGCCTGCGAGGGAACGGTCAATGATCGCAGTGGGGCTCCCGGCATCGGAGTGGAACTGGTCACCGCCTTTTTCGATGCCGCAACCAAATACGCCGCCTGGTGGGATGAGGCCCTGGCCAACTCCCAGGTCGTGCTGCCCCTCGGGGACAAGACGTCTGAAGCGGCCGCGGTGCTCCAGTCCGTACGCTCCAAGATCAACGACTATTTCACCCGCTGCGCCCTGGCCACGTACGATCCCAAAGCCCAGGAACCCCTCAATCCGGCCTCGCAGACCTACGAAATCCTTTCTCCCCAGGATCTGACAGCAGCCACGGCCGAGCTGGAACGCTTCCCCCTGGCCCGAATCGAATCCGGGCGACCCTTGCCCCTGACCGAAGGGCTCAATCCGGCCTGGTCGAGCATCATGGCCTCCCTGCAAGCCATGGTCATCAAGCCCCTTCTTGGTGAGACAAACACCCTGGAGCCGGGCCAGTGGAAACAGATCCAGGCCGCGTTTGCCCCCTACGAAGCCTGGCAGGCAGCCAAAGCCGGGCCTGAGGTAGAAAGTCTGGGCATCGATCGGATCCGGACGATTCTGGCCGGAGGCGCGAGACAGGATCTGGACGCCCTGATAGCCGCTGATTTGAGCTTGGCAGAGCAGATCGACAGCATCGAAGCGGTGGTCCGTCTGGTCCACTACACCCGTGACCTGTTGCCCCTGCTGAATAATTTCGTGGCATTCAGGGATTTTTACGTCCAGGATCGCAAGGCCATCTTTCAGGCCGGCACTCTCTATCTGGACGGGCGGGCCTGCGAGCTCTGCGTTCGGGTTGACAATCCGGATGCCCACGGCGCCCTGGCCAACCTGAGCCAGACCTACCTGGCCTATTGCCAGTGCAAACGTCGCGGCAGTTCGGAGCAGATGACCATCGCCGCGGCCTTTACCGGGGGAGATGCCGACAACCTCATGGTCGGCCGCAACGGTGTTTTTTACGACCGCAAGGGCGGAGACTGGGACGCGACCATTGTCAAGATCATAGACCACCCCATCAGCGTCCGCCAGGCGTTCTGGGCTCCGTACAAACGCGTTGCCCGCATGATCACGACGCAGATCGAAAAATTCGCAGCCTCCAAGGACAAGGCTGTGGATGCTGGAGCCGAAGCGAGCATCGCCAGTGCTCCGGCCACTCCGCAGGCGGCCAAGGCACCCTTTGACGTGGGCAAGTTCGCCGGTATCTTCGCCGCCATCGGCCTGGCCTTGGGCGCCATCGGCACAGCGGTGGCCACGGTGCTGGGTGGTTTCATGTCCCTGCCTCTCTGGCAGATGCCCCTGGCCATCGCCGGTATCATCCTGTTCATCTCCGGGCCATCCATGCTCATGGCCTATATGAAGCTGCGACAGCGCAACCTCGGCCCCATCCTGGACGCCTGTGGATGGGCCGTGAACACAAAGGCCAGCATCAACATCCCCTTCGGCACCACCCTGACCAAGGTCGCCGAACTGCCCAAGGGCGCGGAACGCTCCTTGAGCGACCCCTTTGCAGAAAAGAAAACTCCCTGGACGCGCTGGGCCGTGATCCTGGCCATCCTCGTGGCCCTGGGCATGGCCTGGGACAAGGGCTATATTCAGAAATTGACCAAGTCCGTCATGCCCATGCTCATCAAGGAGCAGGTCAACGCAACAGTCGATAAACCCGCTGCTCCTGCCGCGTCCGTTCAGCAGAACGCAACCGCGCCGGCTCCCGCATCTCCTGCAGAGCCCGCAAAATAAGCCAGGCGCCGGGTCCAACCCGGCGCCATCCTTGTGCACCAATGTTCATACGCGTCGCAACTCCCGCCGAACTGATCAGGGTCTTCATGGTCAGGGCCATCGTCTTCATGGAGGAACAGGGCATATCCTGCCGTGACGAAATGGATGAGCACGATGACGCATCCATCCATGTCCTCGGAGAAGTGTGTGGCGAGCCAGTGGCCTGCGGCCGCATCCGCTTTCTGGGCGACAGAGCCCTGCTGCAGCGTCTGGCCGTCCGCCGGGCGTGGCGTGGGCAGGGACATGGAAGCGCCCTTTTACGGTTCATGCTCGACGAATGCCGCAGAAACGGATTCCATCGCTTTACCCTGCGCGCCCAGACCCAGGCTTGCCATTTCTATATGCGGCACGGATTTTCAGTCTGTGGCCAGGAGTTCGACGAGGCTGGCATTCCCCATCTGCCCATGCTGCTGGATGAAACGACCGGGGCGGGGGGGCCAATGCAAACCGAGTAGCCCCCCATACCGGTCCTGTCCCTGGCCTTCCCGTCCCCTGTATTCTTCCTCAACTCGTTGAATTTACGCTTGCATTCTGTGTCATACGGAAGAATGATCCCTTCTGACCACACCCTCGACGACACACAAACATGAAATTATCCTCCTTTTCCCTGCAGGCCCTTGTTTTTTTTCTAGTCTCGGCCAGCTTTTCGACCATGTACCTGGTCCAGCCCGTCCTGCCAGTGCTGCAGACGGAATTCGGCATATCCATTTCCCGCGCGTCCCAGACAGTATCCATGGTCATCCTGGGCGTGGCCCTGTCCACCCTGATTTTCGGCCGTCTGGCGGACATATACCCGGTCAAGCCCCTCATCATCCTGGGCGGGGCAGTCATATCCCTGTCCGGTCTGGCCTGCGCCCTCGTGCACAACATTGACGTTCTCATTGCCCTGCGGCTGATTCAGGGCCTCTTTATTCCGGCCCTGACCACCTGCCTGGCCACCTACTTGGCCCGGAATCTCCCTTTGGAACGGCTCAATGTGGTCATGGGCTCCTACATTGCAGCCACCGTGACCGGAGGTTTGGGCGGCCGGCTTCTGGGCGGCTGGATCCATCCTCCCCTGCATTGGAGATACGCCTTTGTCACAACGTCGGTCATGGTGCTGATCGCGGCCTTGGCAGCGGCAATCCTGCTCCCGGCAGAACGCAAGCCCACTGAGAAGCCAGGTCAGGGCCCAGGATTTTTCAGCCTCATGCGCCGTCCCCCCATGCTGGCCATCTTCACTGTCGGATTCGGGGCCATGTTCGTGTTCGGGGCGACCTTCAATTACCTCCCCTTCTACCTGAGCGCCCCGCCCTTTGTCCTGAGCACCAACGCCATCACCCTTTTGTACATGAACTACATTGCAGGCGTGATCATCGCACCGTTATCCGGGAAATTCAGCAATCGCTTCGGCAACGGACTGACCATGATCCTGGGCACCTTGATCCTGGCCGCAGCTTTGCTGCTGAGCCACATTCCTCTCTTATGGACCGTGGCCTTCAGCCTGTGCATGGCCTGTACGGGGTTCTTCGCTGTCCACGCCGCAGCCATGGGCAGCATGAACCGCAAACTTGCCTCCAGCCGAGGCAGGGCAAATTCCCTCTACATCCTATGGTATTATCTGGGAGGATCGGCCGGAATCACAGTTTCCGGGGTGGGCTTCAAGCATTTTGGATGGGCTGGCGTGACGGGCACGGGACTGGCCATGCTGGTTCTCCTTCTCGGACTTGGCGTTTTCGAACTGCGCGGCGAGCGGGAGAACAGAGAACCCTGACCGGCCTGGCCGGTGGAGGAAAATTCTGCTGGTCAGACATCTTGTTTTCGACTCCAAACACCCCCCCCTCCAAGATGGTGCGCCAGGCCCTTCCCAAGGGCTGATGCTGGCCAGAGGCAGGATTCCCGGCTGACCTGACTGCCAAGGTGTGTTTGCGATTTTTTCAGGCGACAGAGGATCAGAACCAACGCACAATCTGCTCCAGGGGCCGACGGGTCTTGCGCTTGGGGGCCTTGGCCCGATACCCAAAGGCCAGCATGTAGGCCACCCCATACTCGTTCAGGTCCACGCCGAAATCCTCGGCCAGGGTCTCATCCACCTTCTCCTGTACGAACCCTTCGATGGGGCAGGAATCAATGCCGATGAGCGCGGCTGCGGTCATCATGTTGGCCTGGGCGAGGTAGCACTGCTTGCAGGCCCAGTCGAACATGGCCCTGTCACTGTCCAACAGGCGAAAATCGGATTGCTGGAACGTGGCGTAGTATTCTGTGCGGGCGGTGATGCGGTCCTCGGGCAGTTCCTGGATGTTGCGCATGAAATCGGAGATCCCAACACTGTCGAACTTGAGCAGCGGGGTCTTCATGGCCAGGCAGACCAGAAAATGGCTTGCCGTGGGAATCTGGGTCTTCCCCCCCCAGGTATGCGGCAATAATTTGGTCCGGAACTTCATGTCCTGAACCACCAGAAACTGCCAGGGCTCGAAGCCGAAAGAGCTGGGTGAAAGGCGCGCTGTTTCCAGGATGAACAGAAAATCCTCCTCTGAAATTTTAACATCCGGGTCGAACTCTTTGCATGCGTGACGGAACATGAAGGCATCCAGAATGATCTGCTTGTCCATCTCTGTCTCCTGAAAAAGATTGGCTGTGAAGCGGTTGGATACCAAACCCGTACCCGCGGCTGGGCCAAAGTCAAGAATTGCGCTTCTGGGTCTGCCGGTCTTGGCAGGCCGGCCCGACTTCCTCAATGCGGCTGATTCCTCTTGCCGGCCTCAGACCCAGGGCGTAACTGGACCACCTTGCACACTCTCATTCTGACAATCCACCATGGCCATGAAAAGCACACCATCTTCAAAAATCAAGACCTTACTCATCCTCATCCTCCTGGCCGCCTTCCCGCCCCTGTCCACAGCCATGTACTTGCCGGCCCTGCCGACCCTGACCAAGGTGTGGGGCTGCACAGAAGCCGCCATCAACCTGACCTTGGTGGGATTCTTCGTCAGCTTCAGTCTGGCTCTTCTCGTCCATGGCCCCCTGTCAGACCGCTATGGCCGCAAGCCTGTCCTCATGGCCGGGATTTCCCTCTACATCCTGGCCTGCCTGGTCTGCTATCTCTCAAACGGTCCGAACATGCTCGTCGCCGGCCGCATTCTGCAGGGATTTGGCGCTGCAGCGGCGGCGACCCTGGCCCTGGCCATGACCAAAGACTGTTTCGATGGAGCCGAAAGGGAACGGGCCATGGCCCACATGGCGGTCATTGGCTCCTTGGCGCCCATGCTGGCCCCGGTCCTTGGCGGAATCATGCTTTCGTTTGCCAGCTGGACCGCCATTTTCCTTTCCCAGGCAGCCCTTGGGGTGGTGTCCATGTGGGGGGTGTGGAAGCTGAAAGAGCCATCACCTGCGACCACGCGCACGTTGAAAGAGGTTTTTGGCAGCTACCTGCGGCTCATGTGCAATCTCAGGTTCATGACCCTCTGCCTGCTCGTCGCGCTGGGCATGACCCCCCTTTTTTGCTTCACAGGCGGGTCATCCTTCATCTTCATTTCCCATTTCGGTCTGAGCGAGCAGGCCTACAGCTTTTTCTTCGCCTTCAACGCCGCAGCCCTCATGCTCGGGTTCTGGATCTGCGGGCTCCTGCTCAAGCACACCAGCGGATTCCGGATCATCATGATGGGCTATATCGGCATTTTCGTCGGTGCCATGGTTCTGGCCTTCTGCGCCAACCTTGGTCCATGGGGCATGGCCCTGCCCATGGGCTTCCTGACCATGAGCCTGGGAATCTCCCGGCCGCCCAGCAACAATTTCCTGCTCGAACAGGTCAAGAGTGACGCGGGTTCGGCCGCCTCCCTGATCATGTTCACCATGTTCGTCAGCGGCGCGGCGGCCGTTTGGTTTATCGCCCTGCCCTGGGACAACAAGATCCTGACCCTGGCAATGGTTGGTGTGGCTGCGAGCGTCCTGGTCCTCATCCTGTTGCCCTGGCTGGGGCGTTCCCCTCAGGCCTAGATCGAGGTGAAAAGTCTGGCCCGGGATACGGCGGACCACGTAAAAAAGGGGTTGCGGAAATTTTTCCGCAACCCCTTGAAGTATCTGGTGGGCCAACAAGGAATCGAACCTTGAACCTGCTGATTAAGAGTCAGATGCTCTACCAATTGAGCTATTGGCCCGTCTGTTCGGAATATACAAAGCATGTCAAGGTATTAGCCATAAAAACCTGCTTTGTTCCGACAACGAAGAGGCTTCTACGGTTTTCCACCCTGGCCGTCAAGGAAAAAAACAGACACGTCTCTACCCTGCCGCATACCCGCCCCGCTGCGGAAGAAATGTCCCTGCAGAAGTTTCACAACAGGTACTTCACCCCGTCACAGGAGGCCAGGGCCTGACTCAGACCGTCCAACTGCTCTTGGCTGTGCAGGAGCATGCGCACCGTGTACGTCACATAGGTGCCATTGCGGGATACGTTGCTGGCCCTGGGCTTTTCGGTGAACCCCTGGGCGGCGATGGCGGAGCTGAGGGCATCAAAGGTTGCATCGGCGCAGGTGGCGATGATCTTGTATTCCCAGTGCAGCGGAAATTCGAGTTCAGGTCTCTTCATCAGGCCTCCTTGTTGACGGATGGTTGCAGGGAAGCTAGTCCAGGGCAAAGCGTCCGTGACCAGCCTCATGGACAGGCTTTTTCGTCGCGTCAATACCTTCTTCCTTCCTGAGGAGGTCTGGGTGGAGAGCATCCGGGAGATTTTCCGCGTCGGCGCCGGTCCGTCCAGCAGCCACACCATGGGGCCCAAACGTGCGGCCGAAATGTTTCGCGGGCGCTATCCCCAGGCCGCTGGCTTCCGGGTCATCCTGTACGAGAGCCTGGCCGCCACTGGCAGGGGGCACCTTACCGATCAGGCCATCACCGCGGCTCTGGCCCCCCTGCCGGTGGAAATTCTGTGGTCCCCGGACGAACGGCGTCCCGAGCACCCCAATGCCATGAGCCTGATGGCCTTGGACGTCACGGGCAACGTCATCGGAGAGTTGACCGTGTTCAGCATTGGCGGAGGCGCCCTGCGGGAAGAAGGGCAGCAGGATACGCTTCGGTCCATATATCCCCAGTCCACACTGACCGAGATCATGGATCTCTGCTCCGAAGAGGGGATTACGTTCTGGGAGTACGTGGAACGCCTGGAAGGGCCGGAAATATGGGGTTTCCTGGACTGCATCTGGGCCGCCATGAGCGCAAGCATCGAACGGGGGCTGACCACGGAAGGCGTTCTGCCCGGCGGGCTCAGACTGCCCCGCAGAGCCTGCTCCTTTCACCAGAAGGCCCTGCTCGGAGGAGCTGAACTGCGGCAAACCGGGCTGCTGACCTCCTATGCCCTGGCCGTGTCCGAGGAGAATGCGGCCTGCGGCACCATCGTCACGGCCCCGACCTGCGGCGCCAGCGGCGTGCTTCCGGCCGTCCTGCGCTACCTGCAGGAAAGCATCGGCTCACGGCACAGGGCCCTGCTGCAGGCCCTGGCCACGGCAGGCCTCATCGGTCAGGTCATCCGCACCAACGCCTCCATCTCCGGGGCCGAGGTGGGCTGTCAGGGCGAGGTGGGTTCGGCCTGCGCCATGGCCGCCGCCGCGGCGAGCCAGCTCATGGGAGGGACCATCCGTCAGATCGAATACGCAGCGGAGATGGGGCTGGAGCATCATCTGGGCCTGACCTGCGACCCTGTCGGCGGTCTGGTCCAAATTCCATGCATCGAGCGCAACGCCTGCGCCGCCACCAGGGCCCTGAGCATTGCCCAGATGGTCCTCCTCTCGGATGGAACGCACCGCATCCCTTTTGACGAGGTGGTGCGGGTCATGAAAGAAACCGGCCATGACTTGCCCAGCCTGTACCGCGAAACGGCTCATGGCGGCTTGGCCAAGGCGTACTGGGAACGCAAGGACAAAAGAGGATAACTGCATGCACAGAGATGAAGAGGAATTCGAGGACCTTCCCTCAAGCAGGGAGCCCGCTGAACCCCACAGCCGGGCCAAGGAACTCAAACTTTTTACTATGTGTTTGAAAAAATTTATTAAAAAGGTTTTCCAGCACATGGTGGCAACGCGTTTTTCATCCTGGAAAGAGCTGGCCATCCACGAACAGGACGGACTTGCCTACCCCATCTACAACTACATCATCGACGCGACGGACACCCGCCTCCGCCAGATCTATGCCGGATACGGGCTGGACATCGAAGGCGGGCAGCTCCTCCTGGCCGATTTGTCGGTGTCTGCCATTCTGGAGGAAGAAGGCGCCATCGGGCTGGAATTTTATCTCTACGAAACCACGTCCATCGTGCCCTATGTCTGCGACGATTTTGCTGCCATTGAAAATGAACGACCGGACATGTCCCATTTCCATCGCATCAACCACGCGGATTTCGAGACGCTGTACGACGAACTCAAATCTCACGACATCTTTGACGATCTCTACTACGAGCTGAACAAATCCATTCTGCTCATCGAGCTGTCCGAGCGCGAGATCCTGGCTCAAATCAAAAAAGACAGCCTGCGCATCATCTCCGGCATCTTCGCCCGGGCCAAGTCCATCTCCAATCTGAGCACCATCACCAACACCGACATCAAGGAATTCAAACTTGATTTTGCCGTGGAGGGCCGGAACTTCTCCATGGTCATCCTCAACGGACATGATGCCGAGAACCGGCCCGTCTACTCCTCGGTCCTGACCATGCCGGAGTACAAATCCGTGGCCCAGTACGTGGACCTGGACAACCTGTATGAAAAACTCCTCAAGGTGCTCAGGACCAAGAACATCCCTGACCCGGAAGGCACCCTGCTAACCGCCCTCAAACTTCACGACGCCGCCGGAAAGCCGGGCAGCCTGGTCACAGCCCTGGCCGAACCGCGCTTTGATTCCGCACCTTGACCATTCGAATCATCCCAAGCTAGGTTTATTATATCGAGAATACGAATCTGCCGTTCCCCATTGGCAGAAATCTGCACACGGCGGCTGGGGCGCGAAACGCATGCCGTCGACAATTCCATGAATCTGTCCGGCAAGGGACGGGGCATTTCACAGATCCGGACAGTGCGCAGTCGTTTGGAAGATCACTCAAACAATAGAACACGTTATCACTTCCAACCAAGGAGTATACTATGACACATCGTACACGGGCTTTCACAGCCACCCTTCTGCTTGTGTCCATGATGGGAATGCTCACGTCCTGCGCATCCAGCCGTTCAGGACAGGTCTATTCCAGGGATCAGGCCCGCCAGGAAATGAGGGTCCATTACGGGACCGTGAAGGAAGTCCGCATGGTCCAGATCGAGGGCACCCAGAGTGGTATCGGCACCGTGGCCGGCGGCGTGCTGGGCGGCGTGCTGGGCAGTTTTGTCGGCGGCGGCAGGGGACGAGTCATCGGTGCTACGGTCGGCGCCCTGGGCGGCGCAGCCGGTGGTGCCGTGACCGAATCAGCCGTGACCAAGAAGGACGGCGTGGAAGTAACTGTTGAACTGGATTCAGGAGAAATAGTGACCGTTGTCCAGGAAGCGGACATGCAGTTCTACACCGGCGACAGGATCCGCTTGCTGCGCGCCAATGACGGGACAGCCAGAGTGCTGCACTAACACTCTTTCAACAAGGAGAAGCGCCTTGGAGATTACCCTCGTTCCCATCAAGAACCCCCAGGGCCTGAACATGATCCTGGGCATGTCGCACTTCATCAAGACAGTGGAAGACGTTCACGAGGCCATGGTCAACACCGTGCCTGGAGCAAAATTCGGGCTGGCTTTTTGTGAAGCGTCCGATGCCTGCCTGATCCGCACCACCGGCACGGATCCGGATCTCGTGGACCTGGCT
>ERZ1645192.4563-NODE-4563-length-10937-cov-11.705936_pt1 | contig 10937 bp, 10 predicted proteins | sample MGYA00575354_ERZ1645192 | MGnify/ENA primary metagenome ERZ1645192 (study PRJEB40844, sample SAMN11349763) | freshwater sediment metagenome | isolation source: river sediment | host: Sediment | place: India: Faizupur Khadar , New Delhi | collected 2017-02-21 ...
TGAATCAAGCTTCGCCGCCGTCCGCAAGCGCCTATTGAGTACAGACCCTAGGCGCGCGCCGGCGCAAGCCCGCATGCCGTTGACGGGGCGCGCGATCTTCGCGAGTCTGCCAATCCGCGCCCGCCGCGCAACGCTCCGAAAGCCGCTCGTCATGACCGCCAGCGCCGACCTGCCTTCCGACTTCGCCATCGGCCCCATGCGGCCGGACGAATTGCGCGTTCTCGACGATTGGGCGGCGCAGGAGGGCTGGAACCCCGGCCGCGCCGATCTGAACATCGCCGCGGCGGTCGATCCGGGCGCGTTCATCGCCCTGCGGCAGGACGGCGCGCTGGCCGGCGGCGGCTCGATTTTCCGCCATGACGACGGCTTCGGCTTCATGGGGCTGTTCATCATGCGCGCCGACCTGCGCGGCCAAGGGCTCGGCGCCCGTCTGTGGCGTTGGCGTCTCGAAGCCCTGCAACAGCGCCTGCGCCCCGGCGCGACGATCGCCATGGACGGCGTCTACGCCATGACGCCTTTCTACGAGCGCGGCGGCTTCGTCGCAGCGCACCGGCACGTGCGCTTCGAGGGCGTGGCGGCGGGCGTCGCCCGGCCCGGAATTTCAGACCTCGACGCCGAGGACATGGCCGGCGTCGCGGCGATCGACGCGGCCTGTTTCCCGGCCAATCGGCAGGCGTTCCTGCGGCGGTGGATCGGCCAGCCCGGCGCGCACGCCGTTGGCTGGCGCGATCATGGCGTCCTGCGCGCCTATGGCGTCGCCCGCCCGTGCCGCGTCGGCTTCAAGATCGGTCCGCTCTACGCCGACGACGCCCCGGCGGCGGAAAGCGTGTTGTCGACCCTGCTGGCGCGCATCGCCGGCCAGCGCGTGCAGATCGACATTCCCGAGCCCAATGCCGAAGCCGAGCGCATGGCGCAGCGCCAGGGCCTGTCGGAAAGCTTTGGCTGCGTGCGGCTCTACCACGGTCCCGAACCCAAATTGCCGCTGGAGCGCATTTTCGCGACGACATCGCTGGAATTCGGCTGAGCGCAAAGGCGCGGGGACCCTGAGTCGGGCTGAAGCGTTCGCGTCATCGCAGGCAAGGGCGCGCCCTTCAGCGATAGGGCTTGAGCCCGTCGAGGAATGCGGCGGCGGCGTCGACATAGGCCTGCTGCTTGGCCTCGTCCCATTTGGCCAGCATGCGATAGGGCATTTTCATGCGCAGATTATCGCCGAGCCTGTCGCGGTTGCGGATGAGGAAGGCCCAGTAGAGCGCGTTGAACGGGCAGGCCGATGAGCCGAGCTTGGCTGAGACGTCATAGCGGCAGGCCGAGCAGAAATTCGACATGCGGTTGATGTAGGCGCCGGACGCGGCATAGGGCTTGGTCGCCAGCACGCCGCCATCGGCGTAAAGCGCCATGCCATGCGTATTGGGCAGCTCCACCCAATCATAGGCGTCGGCGTAGACGGCGAGATACCATTCCTCCACTTCGGCCGGATCGAGGCCCGCCAGCAGCGCGAAATTGCCGGTGATCATCAGGCGCTGGATGTGATGCGAATAGGCGTGCCGCCTGGTCTCGTCGATCACCGCCGCCATGCAGCGCATGTCGGTCTTGCCGGTCCAGTAGAAATCCGGGATCGGCCGATGCGCCTCGAGCGCGTTGCTGGATGCATAGTCCGGCATGAAGCGCCAATAGACGCCGCGCACATATTCGCGCCAGCCGATGATCTGGCGGATGAAGCCCTCGACCGCTTCAAGCGGCGCATGGCCGGCATGGAAGGCCATTTCCGCCGCGCGGCAGACTTCCAGCGGCTCCAGCAAATGCAGGTTCAACGCTGGCGCGATCAGCGAATGATACAGGAACGGCGCGCCCTCGCGCATCGCGTCCTGATAGCGCCCGAAGGTCGGCAGCGCCGCATCGATGAAATGGCCAAGCGCGCGCAACGCCTCGTCGCGCGTGACGGGCCAGCCGAATTCCGCCGTCTCGCCGAAATGGTCGGGATAGCGCGCCTCGACCAGCGCAATGACATCGCGCGTGATGGCGTCGGGCGCAAACCGCAGCCGCGCCAATGGCCGATGCGCCTTGGGCAGCGGCTCGCGATTGGCGGCGTCGAAATTCCATTGCCCGCCGATCGGCTTGTCGGCCTGCATCAGCAGGCCGGTCTTCTTGCGCATCTGGCGATAGAAGAATTCCATCGTCAGCGCGCGGCGGCCTTCCGCCCAACGATTGAACTCGTCGATCGCGCAGACAAAGCCGTCATCGGCAAGGATGTCGACCGGCCAGCGGCTTTCGCCGGCCATCTGGCCAAACGCCTGCGCCAGCCGGTATTCGCCCGGCGCCGTCAGCACGATGCGCGTCGGTGCGACATCCTGCGCGGCGCGGGCGATCTCGCCCGTCAGGGTTCCCGAATTGGCGGGATCGTCAATTGCGACATAGCGGACGCGAACCCCATCCGCCTGCAGCTCGCGCGCGAAATGCCGCATGGCGGCAAAGCAGAGCGCGATTTTCTGCTTGTGGTGTTTGACGTAACGCGCTTCCGCGTTGACCTCGGCCATGAGGACGATGTCGCGGGCCGGATCGAGGCCGCGCAGCGCCGACAGCGAACGCGTCAGCTGGTCGCCCAGGACAATCCGGAGGGCGGCCGTTTTCTGGTCGATGCTCATGCTGGCCGTTTGCGTCCTTGCTCAACAGGCGGCGGCGGGCGCGCGCTTTCAAGATTTTCGATGTGATCCAACTTGCCCGCCGCGCCGTATATGGTTCGGAGGTCCGCCAATGTCACGCTTTGCCCTTGCCTACGCCGGCGCCGCGATCGTCTTCGTCATCGCAGATTTCGTCTGGCTTGGCGTCGTCGCCAAGGATTTGTACCGCTCGCAGATGGGACATCTGCTGGCGGCCGATTTCCGCATGGGGCCGGCCGCCATCTTCTATCTGATGTATCTCGCCGGCATCGTCTATTTCGCCGTGACGCCGGCGCTCGCCAGCGGGCGCTGGCACGACGCCATCATCCCGGGCGCCGTTCTCGGGTTCCTGGCCTATGGAACCTATGACTTCACCAATTGGGCGGTGATGCGGGATTGGCCGGTCGGCCTCACCTTCGTCGATCTCGCCTGGGGCGTGGTCCTGACCGCCTCGGCGGCGGCGGCGGGCGCGGCCGTTGCGCTCAGGTTCGGTTGAGCCATGCGCATCGCCATCATTGGATCCGGCATCAGCGGCCTTGGCGCCGCGATCTCGCTCGCCGCCCTTCCGGGCGTTGAAATCGTCGTCTACGAGAAGGACGCGCGCGCCGGCGGCCACGCCAACACGATCGATGTCGACTACGCCGGACGCTCGATCGCCGTCGACACCGGCTTCATCGTCTACAACGAGTTGAACTACCCCAACCTGACCGCGCTGTTCGACTGGGCCGGGGTGGAAACCATCGCCTCCGACATGAGTTTCGCGCTGTCGTCCGACGATGGCGGCTTTGAATGGTGCGGGCGGCATACGGCCCCGTTGAGCGGTCTTTTCGCGCAGGCGGCCAACGCTCTCGATCCCGGTTTCTACCGTTTCCTGCTCGGCATCCGGCGTTTTCAGCACTGCGCCATCGCCGATGTCGCCGCCAATCGCATCGGCTCGGAGACGCTTGCGGAATATCTCGCCGCGCGCGGCGTTCCCGACCGGGTGCGCGACGATTACGTCGTGCCGATGGGCGCGGCGATCTGGTCGATGACGCCGGGCGAAACGCTGGCCTTTCCGGCGCGGTCGTTCATCGCGTTTTTCGACAATCACAAGTTGCTGCAATGGGACCGTCCGCGCTGGCGGACGGTGAAAGGCGGCAGCCGCAATTACACGACCCGGCTCAGGGCGGGGCTCGGCGGGGCTGTGCGGCTGGCGACGCCGGCGGCGTTGCTCCGGCGCGACGGCGACGGCGTCATCGTCCGTGACAGCGCCGGGCATGAAGACCGGTTCGACGCCGCGATCCTCGCCACGCATGCGCCGACCGCGCTGGCCCTGCTGTCCGACGCCGACAAGACGGAACGGGACGTGCTCGGGGCTTTCCGCGTGAGCAACAACAGCGTCGTCGTGCATCGCGACGCGGCGCTGATGCCGCGCCGTCGCGGCGCCTGGGCGGCGTGGAACATGCTGCGCCGGCAGGGCGGCGACAAGGCCGCCGTCACCTATTGGATGAACTGCCTGCAGGCGCTGCCGGACGATTGCCCGCTGTTCGTCACCCTCAACCCGGATCGCGACATCGACCCGAAGGCGGTCTTCGCCACGATCGCCTACGACCATCCCGTCTATGATGCGGCGGCGATTGCCGCCCAGGCGCGGCTCAACTCCATTCAGGGCAAGAACCGCGTCTATTTCGCCGGCGCCTGGACCGGCTACGGCTTTCACGAGGACGGGTTGCGTTCCGGCCTGGACGCGGCGCATGCGCTGGGGGGGATGGCGCCATGGCAGCGCTAGAGCGCCCTGTCGTCTTTGCCGACGCCGAGATCTTTCATGCGCGGCTGCGTCCGCACGGCCTGACATTCCGCTATTCGGCGCTGGCGATCTTTGTCGATGTCGATCGCCTCGACCAGCCGGCGCGCATTCCGTTCTTTTCCATCGGCCGCTTCAACCTCCTGAGCTTTGACGCGCGCGACCACGGCGGGCGCGACGGGGAAACGCTGCGCTCCTATATCGACCGGTTGCATGACGAGGCGTCGCTGCCGCGTCCGCAACGCGTCACGCTCGTCTGCTTTCCCCGCATTCTCGGCTTCGTCTTCAATCCGATCGCCACCTATGCCTGCGCCGATGCGCAGGGGCGAACGACGAGCGTCGTCTACGAGGTGCGCAACACGTTCGGCGAACGCCATGTCTACATCATGCCGGTCAGCGAGGACGACGACGGATCCGTCGCGCCGCATGAATGCGACAAGCTCTTCTACGTCTCGCCTTTCATGGACATGCCGCTGCGCTATCGCTTCCGGCTCTCGCCGCCGCGCGGCGGCGCGTTCAGGCTCAAGATCATCGAGCGCGACCATGAGGGCGTGGCGCTGACCGCGCTGATGCGCGCCGATGCGTTCGAGGCGACGGTTTCGGCCCTGCTCGGGCGATTGGCGGCGACGCCGCTGCTCGGCTTCAAGGTGCTGGCGGCCATCCACTGGCAGGCCCTGCGCCTCTGGATCAGGGGCCATCATGTCCGCCCACGGCCGCAGCCGCCCGCGCCGGTCAGTCGCGACGCGCCGGGCGAATACACGCTGTCCTCGAAACCTGCATCGCCGGGAGTTCCCCATGCATGATGTCGCCGTCATATCTCCGCGCGATCTGATCCGTTCGCGCGCGCTGCCATGGTCCATGCGCCGCTGTTTCCAGGCGCTTCTCGGAATGCGGTTCGGCAGCCTCGACATCGTGCTTCCCGATGGACGCGCGACGCGCTTTTCCGGCGCGGAAGCCGGCCCGCACGCGCGGCTCATCGTCCGCAGCTATGGCTTCGTGCGCCGTCTGGCGGCCGGAGACGTCGGCTTCGCCGAAGGCTATATCGCCGGCGACTGGACGAGCGACGATCTGGTCGCGCTGCTCGGACTGCTGGCGGCCAATCAGCATCTCATCGACCGCTTCGCCGCAAACCCGCTGGTGCGCGCCGTTCAGATGGCGCGGCACTGGCTGCGCCGCAATTCGCGCGCCGGCTCGCGCCGCAACATTCACGCCCATTACGATCTCGGCAACGCCTTCTACGGCGCTTGGCTCGACGGCACGATGACCTATTCCTCCGGCCTTGAGGTCGGGGAGGATCTGGAGGCGGCGCAATTTCGCAAATACGCCGCCATCGCGGCGGCGGCGGGCGTCGAGGCGCAGCATCATGTGCTGGAAATCGGCTGCGGCTGGGGCGGTTTCGCCGAATATGCGGCGCGCCATATCGGCTGCCGTGTCACGGCGCTGACGATTTCGCGAGAGCAGTTCGAACATGCGACGGCGCGGATCGCGGCGGCCGGACTGTCCGACCGCGTGACCATCAAGTTCTGCGACTATCGCGACGAGGCCGGAACCTACGATCGCATCGTGTCGATCGAAATGTTCGAAGCGGTGGGCGAAGCCTATTGGCAGAGCTATTTCGACGTCGTCCGCGCCCGACTCAAGACGGGCGGCAAGGCGGCCTTGCAGGTCATCACCATCCGCGACGACATCTTTCCGCGCTACCGCCGCGAGATGGATTTCATCCGCCGCTACATCTTCCCCGGCGGCATGTTGCCGACGCCCGGCCACCTGCGGAGCCTCGTCGCCGAGAACGGACTGAGGCCGCTGTCCTATCGCGCTTTCGGGGCCGATTACGCGGCGACCTGCCGGATCTGGCGCGAGCGCTTCGACGCGCGATGGCCGGCGGTGGCGGAGCTTGGGTTTGACGACCGCTTCCGGCGCATCTGGCGCTATTACCTCGCCTATTGCGAGGCCGGGTTCATCGCGCGGACCATTGACGTCTGCCACATCGCCTTTGAAAAACGGGAGGCCGCATGACCAGCCTGATTTTCGGCGGCGGCAGCGGCATCGGCGCGGAATTGGCCCGGACGCTCGCCGCCTCCGGGAAGGCCGTCCGCATCGTCGGGCGCAACGCCGAACGGCTCGCCGCCGTCGCCGCCGAGACCGGCGCGTCGTGGTCGATCTGCGACGTGACCGAACCGGACGCGATCGCGCGGGCGGTCGATGAAGCTGGCCCGTCCCTGTCGGGGCTGGCCTATTGCGTCGGCTCCATTCGCCTGAAGCCCCTCGCGAAGCTCGGCGCGGCGGAAATCGTCGACGATTTCCGCCTGAACGCGCTCGGCGCCGCGCTGGCGTTGCAGGCTTGCGCGCCGAAACTGAAGGCGGCGCGCGGCGCCGCCGTCCTGTTTTCGACCGTCGCCGTCGCGCAGGGCTTTGCAAGCCACGCCGCGATTTCCATGGCCAAGGGCGCGGTGGAGGGATTGACGCGGGCGGCGGCGGCGGAGCTGGCCCCGCATGTGCGGGTCAATTGCATCGCGCCCTCGCTGACACGTACGCCGCTGGCGGCCGGCCTGACGTCTTCCCCCATGGCCGAGTCCATCGCGCAATTGCACCCGCTGCAACGGCTTGGAGAGCCGGAAGACGCGGCCCGCCTGGCGGCCTTTCTGTTGTCGAAGGACAGCGGCTGGATCACCGGCCAGGTCATCGGCGTCGATGGCGGCCGTTCGACCTTGCGGACGAAAGGGTGAGCGTCGCCATGCCGGATTTTGCCGCGCAGCTTTGGACGCTCCGCCTTGACGGAACGCGGGGGCTGCCCCATCGCTTCCCTATGGCCATTTCGACGCTGCAAACAGAAGCGCAACGCGCCGCGCTCATTCACGCCATCGCCGGGAATGCCGACCGATCGGCCTTCATCGGGCTGTTCGAGTTCTACGCGCCGCGCATCAAGGCGCAGGCGATGCGGTTCGGCCTCAACGCGGACGCCGCCGAGGACGTAGTGCAGGACGCGATGCTGTCGGTCTGGCGGCGCGCCGCGCAATTCGACGCGGCGAGGGGATCGGCGTCGGCATGGGTTTTCGGCATTGCCGCCAATGCGCGCATCGACCGGATGCGGCGCGACCGGCGTCTGAACGCCGTCGAGCCGATCGACGCCGACAGCCCGTTGTTGGCGGTCGAGGCCACAGACGGGACGGGCGCCGATGCGGCGCGGCTCGAGCGCTGCGTTCAGGACCTGCCGGAAGAGCAGCGCCGCATCGTGCATTTGTCATTTTTCGCCGATTTGCCGCACGGCGAGATCGCGCGGCGTCTCGGCCTGCCGCTTGGCACGGTCAAATCGCGCATTCGCCTAGCCATCGGCAAGCTCAGGCAAGCTTTGAGGGACGAGGCATGATTACGCTGCCTTCCGATGAAATTCTGCTGAAATACGCCTCCGGCGTTCTCGACCCTGCCCTGCGCCTTCTCGTGGCGGAACATATTGCGTTGCATCCGGAGACAGCGGAGCGGATTGCCGCATTCTCTGAATTCGGCGGCATGCTGCTGGCCGCCGAGGAGCCGGCGGCGTTGACGGCGGGCAGCCTCGACCGGGCGCTCGCGCGCATCGCCGCTGCGCCCGCGGCGGCAACGACCGCGCCGGGATGGCCGGCGCTCGACGCCATGCATTGGCGCTGGGCGGGCCCCGGCCGCAGGATCGCCAAAGTCGACATCGATGATGCGACCATGCAGGCCTATGCGCTGAAAATCGCGCCGGGCAAGGCCATGCTGCAGCACAGTCACGCCGAACGCGAATGGACGCTCATCGTGCAGGGATCCTATTGCGACGAAAATGGCGAATACCACGCCGGCGCCTTCATCGAAGAGGATGTTGACACCGTGCACACGCCGGTCGCGACCGGCGATGTCGATTGCATTTGCCTTGCCGTCCTGTCGGGGCCGCTCACCGCGCCCGGTCTGATGGGCCATGTGGCGCAGTGGATCATGCGATGATTGCGGCGCTTGCTGCGGCCGCTTCGTTTCTGATCGTCGCCATGTCATTCGCGTGGATCGTTCAGCGCCGCAGCGGCAACAGCGGCTGGATCGACACGATCTGGTCCTTTTCCGTCGGGGTCGCCAGCCTCGTCGCGCTCTGGCTGCTGCCGTCGGACGTTTCGCGCCGTGTGCTGATCGCGGCGCTGGTCGCGCTGTGGTCCGCCCGGCTCGGCGCGCATATTTTCAGCCGGACGCGGCGGGGCAAGGATGATCCCCGCTATGCCCAACTCATGGCCGAATGGGGGGCTGCCGCGCCAAGGCGCCTGTTCTGGTTCCTGCAAGCGCAGGCGTTGGCCGGCGTGGTTCTTGTCCTCGCCGTCGCGCTGGCGGCCTCGTCCGCCGGTCCGGCGCTGACGCCGGGCGCGGCGCTGCTGGCCGCTCTGGCGTTGTTCGCGCTGGTCGGCGAGGCCGTCGCCGACGCACAACTTGCCGCCTGCAAACGCCGCAAGCCGGCGAACGGGATCTGCGAAACCGGCTTGTGGGCGTGGTCGCGGCATCCGAACTATTTTTTCGAATGGCTGTTCTGGACAGCGATCGCCGGCCTTGCCGTCGCCCCGCCGGCCGGCATGGCGTCCTGGCTCGCTGTCGCGGCCCCGGCGATGATGTACGTGCTGCTGCGCCATGGCTCGGGCGTCCCGCACCTTGAAGCGCATATGCGGCGCACACGCCCCGAAGCGTTTGCCGCCTATGCGGCCCGCGTGCCGGCGTTTTTCCCGAAATTCCGGCGCTAGAGCCTTTCCCGTTCCTGCCGGCACGACGCCGGCGTCAGCCAGAACTTCCACGCGGCCTTGCGCCATTGCCGCCCAAGCCTAACTGCATCAATCCGCCTGACGCGCGCGCGACAAATACGCGGGCCTGCTCGCGGGAGCCGCCAGATCGTGGGCCAATGTGTCGAGTGAGATGGTGCCGCAAGAGGGCACCTAATTAGACTTCGCCGTCGTTCGCCGCTGTTCCTACAGGCTGTTGAAATAAAGGGATTTCTGGCATCGACCGTTCTACGTCGTTCGTCAATGTTCCTTGCAGGCCGCAAAAAAGTGTGGGAACAAATGTGGGGTTACGAATGAGGGAGCGCCGGGGGCGACGCGATGGCAAGTCTAACGGACAGACTGACGGACAAGATGGTCCGGAGCGTTGGCGAAGGCCGCTATGGCGACGGCCGGGGGCTTTATCTGCTTGTCTCGGCATCGGGCGCGCGGTCCTGGCTGTTGCGCTACCAGATCGACGGCAGGCGTCGCGATATGGGTCTAGGCTCTTATCCAGCTGTGACGCTTGCTGCGGCGCGCGCGTTGGCATCGGAAGCCCGCTCGGCTGCGAAACAAGGAATTGATCCGATTGCGCGGCGGGACGCGGAACGCAAGGCCGCGAGGGCTAAGAGCCTGCCCACATTCGCTGATATTGCGGCGCTGACCGTTGCCGACATGCAGGCGAGAAGCGGGAACGCCAAGGTTCGCTATCAGGCCGCGCGGCACCTTGGGCCGGCCTATTGCGGGCCGATCCTCAACCGGCCTGTGAATGAGATTACATCAACAGACGTGGCGGGCGTGTTGCGCCCGGTTTGGACCGCGAAGCCGGCAGTTGCGCGGAAATTGTATTCTGCTATGCGGCGCGTTTTCGAGCGCGCGCGCGTCGTGCTCAAGGACGGTTACGGCATTGTGTTTGCGGACAATCCGGCGGATTGGGAATATCTGAAAGCCCAAGGCTTCGAGCGCCCCAAAGCGCTTTCGCGCGGTCGGCATCCTTCGCTTGCTTATAATCGAATGCCAGAGTTCATGGCGGCGCTACGCAAGCGCGATGCTTTGGCGGCGCGGATGGCTGAGCTTACGATCCTGACTAACACGCGGACAGGTTCAGCAATCGGCGCGCGGTGGGTTGAATTTGATCTCGATAACGCTTTGTGGACCGTGCCGCTTGAGCGCCTAAAAGATGGCGAGCACCGAACCGAACCGTTCCGCGTGCCTTTGTCGCCGCGCGTGGTCGAGCTTTTGCGCGAACTGGACGCGGCCCGCACGTCGGATTTTGTCTTTCCGTCCAAACACACAAGAAAGGACACGCCGCTAAGCAATATGGCGATGCTGACTTTGCTTGGGCGTATGAACGAAGCCGACGCCGGGCGCTGGAAAGACGATGTTACCGGCAAGCCGATTACGATGCACGGTTTCAGGGCGACATTCAGGACATGGGCCGAAGAAGCCGGGCGCTTCTCGCATCCGGTTATCGAGGAAGCAATGGGTCATGCTGTCGGCTCGGCAGTCGAACGCGCGTATCGCAGAACAGACGTGTTGGCATTGCGCCGCGATCTGATGGCGGCATGGGCCGCGCATTGTGCGCCGGTGGCGGGCGGCAATGTTATTCAGTTCTCAAAGGCGGGGGCATGACATGGCGGGTGCAAACAATCTTGGCGCGGCCGATCCGGTTTACGAACTGATGGCGCGTCACCGCGTCCTTTTCGAGATCATAGGCGAGTGCGGCGGGCTGATTGACGAAGTTTTGGCGCG
>ERZ1645192.4565-NODE-4565-length-10935-cov-15.011213_pt1 | contig 10935 bp, 11 predicted proteins | sample MGYA00575354_ERZ1645192 | MGnify/ENA primary metagenome ERZ1645192 (study PRJEB40844, sample SAMN11349763) | freshwater sediment metagenome | isolation source: river sediment | host: Sediment | place: India: Faizupur Khadar , New Delhi | collected 2017-02-21 ...
GTTTCAAACCGCTTAAAGGCCAGCCTTAGCGAAGGAATCGTAGATCATCGTGTAGGTCAGGTTCTTCATCTGAACCTGACGTCACGAATACCGGTAAACAATTCCATCTTGGCGGGTTTCCGTCGCCAGGTTGAACTACGCAACCTGGCCTCCGACCAAAGTACGCCCAAGTATCGATAGTTTCGGAGGGAGCAAGCCCCCTCCGTACGGCTGGGCTTTAGTCCAGCCGCCAAATGAGTCCAACCGTTGATTGTTACGGAAGGGGTCAGCCCCCATCACGGATATTTATGGATTTCGCCTTTTCAGCCCTGTTGAACCCCCAAAACCTTGTCCAGGTCTTCCGTCTTGCACCCAAGCTTCAGCGCCATTTTCTCACGCAGGGCGTCATCGGGAGAGAGGTGGGCATAGGACTCCATGAACACGGAAAGCATCATGTTGCAATCGGCGGCCTCGTGGGCAATGTTCTGCTTGCGCAGGCGGTCGTTATTTCGGATCCAGCCTGGCTTGCGTGAAACAACTTCATCGGCTTCCAATCCCAGCGAAGCAAAACGAGAAAACAGCTCTCTTTCCTCGCTGGTTAAGCCCGCCTCTTCCACTTCGGCATAAGCTTCAGCCAGCTCGCCCACCTCAGAGAGGAAGAACAAAAGCGCGCTCTTTTGGTCAGCCCATTGTAACCCGCGCGCGTCGTAATATGCCTTGATCCATTTCGTGTCCATTTCGCACCTCGTCCTTAATTGTAACCGTCGATTAGAAACTTGATGCATCAACTAATTACAAATCTTGGTATCATATACCCTTGTGAATACTAATCCATTACCTCAACCCACCTGGCTTGCGCACGTGCTGCACGTGCCCACTGCCGATTACCTTTCGAACCCCAACCCTGCTATGGGAGAAACGATCACCGTTCGCCTGCTTATTCCCAGCCAGGCCGACCCCGACCAGGTTGTGCTTCGCACCATCCCCAACGGCGAACAGCAATTCACCGCAATGACGCGCCATTCCGAGCAGGGTGGCTATGACGTTTGGGAAGCTCCGCTCAAGGTCAATGAACCGCGGGTGAGTTATCGGTTTGCGATCCAAACCGAAGGCAGAGTCTGGTGGCTGAACGCGCTTGGTATTAGCATCCACACACCGCTTGCCATGTTCGACTTCAAACTCCTGGCAGGCTTTCAGCCGATCTCCTGGTTGGAGCGCTCCGTTTTTTACCAGATCTTCCCTGACCGCTTCGCCAATGGCGACCCCAGCAACGATCCTGTTGAAGAAGCCGACCCTCGCCAACGTTACACGCGCAAAACCTTCCCTTGGGGTGAGAAGGCACCCAGGGATCGCAAGCTGATGCCCTTTTATGGCGGCGACCTGGCTGGCATCGAAACTCACCTCGACTATCTTGAGCAGCTTGGCGTCAACGCGCTTTACCTGAACCCAATCTTTACTGCCTTCACCAACCACCGCTACGACGTGAGCAATTTCCGCGAGGTGGACCCTGTGCTCGGCGGCGACCAGGCCCTGATTTCGCTGCGCCAGGCTCTCAGCCAACGGGATATGCGCTACGTGCTGGATATCGTCCCGAATCATAGCGGTTTCATGCACCCCTGGTTCCAATCCGCGCTCCAGGATAAACAGAGCGAAGAGAGAGGCTTTTTCTACTTTGCTGAGAACGAGCAGGAATACACCTCGTGGATGGGGTTCGGGCACATGCCCAAACTCAATTACGGAAGTTCTGCTCTGCGCCGCGAAATGATTGAGAGTGAAGATTCGATATTTGCCTATTGGCTTAAGCCACCGTTCTCCGCGGATGGATGGCGGGTGGACGTGGGCAACATGCTCGGCCGGCATGACGAGCACCAGATCAACCTCGAATTGCTGCGGTCGATCCGCGCGGCTGTAAAACGCGTTTCACCTGAGGCTTACTTGATGGGAGAGAACTTTTTCGAAGCCACCGAGCAGCTCCAGGGCGATGGCTGGGACGCGGTCATGAATTACACCGGATTTGCAGACCCGGTCCTCCATTGGCTGACCGGCTACGAGCAGGACGCTTTACGTTGTGATGCCGTCTTGAAAACGGATATTCCCTGGGATACTGCCACCATGCTCCAGGCGTGGAATGAAAACCTGGCTTCCATTCCCTGGCAGATAGCCCTGCAGCAGTTTAACTTGCTCGATAGCCACGACACCCCACGACTCTTGACACTACTAAATGGCGATAAAGCCCTCAGCCAGTTGGCTGCGATCGCGCAGTTCACCTTCCCCGGCGTGCCCTGCCTCTATTATGGCGATGAGATTGGACTCACCAACGAGGAAGGCTTTGACTCGCGCAACTGTTTCCCATGGGATGAAGATCAGTGGGATCAGGAAAGTTTGGACTTTTACAAAAAGCTGATCACCTTACGTCGGACCAGCCTGGCTCTGGCGAGAGGGGAACTCAGGGTCCTGTATTACGACCAGGACCTGGTGGTATATGCCCGCGTATTGGGGGAAGAGTGGGTTCTTGTGACTGCGAACCGTTCAGAGCAAGCACATCCCGCTGTGCGTCTGGATGTACCCGCGCTCAACCTTGTTGGTGAGCGAGATTTCATCGCGTTGATTGGTTCCGGACGGATTAAAGCTGGCAATGGCTGGCTTGATCTGCCCGAATTATCCAAGGGAGGCGAGGTCTGGCACTAAATGAGGTTGCGCTTATAATCAAGTAATGGCAGGCTTGTTTCGAAATCTCAAGGGCCAAATAAAAGCCTGGAGCGAACGCCGGGGCGAGGTTCAGGACCGCCTGCGCTACTTTTACCTCAAACTTAACAAGCGCTTGGGCGGCTCTTTGGGCGTTCTTCGTCACGCTTTCAACAACTTTAATCTCGTGCATGCTGCTGAAGCCTCTGCCAGCCTGGCATATTATGGTCTTTTTTCAATTTTCCCCTTGCTACTGGCAGTAGTTTCCATTGGATCGATTTTTTTGGAAGGCGATTTGGTCAAAGTTGAATTATTGGAGATCATCACACAGTGGATTCCCGTTTCAGCTGACGCGGTTAATTCCCAGGTGACAACCGTGCTCAATTTAAGAGGACCTGTCACGGTTGTCGCGATCATCTCTTTGCTTTGGTCAGGCTCAAACGTTTTTGAAAAGGTGATTGTCAATGTCAATCGCGCTTTCCCGCAGGGCAGCCGGCCGGGCTTTTTCAAGAGTCGCGGGATGGCTCTGCTGATCATCGTGGTAATGATCCTGCTTTTTGGCACCTCGCTGTTAATTAGCACCGTGGTCGAGATCTTCCCGGCTGCCGAGAACGCCCTCTTTGGCAAGCTGATCAGCTCAGCAAGAGCCTGGATTGAAGTGCTGCAAATCGCGCCGCTCGTGCTCAAATTTTTCCTGTTTCTGGCGGTTTATAGCTGGATCCCGCAAAGCGCCAGTATTCTCTTCAAGGCACGCTTGATTGGGGCGCTTGTGACAGCAGTTCTGTGGGAGCTTTCCAGCCGCTTGCTTGGCTGGGCAATCTCCAGCGGTTTCACCAATTACGAGATCATTTACGGTTCCCTGGCATCGATCATGGCATTGATGTTTTGGCTGTATCTTAGCAGTTACATTCTCTTCTTCGGTGCACACCTCGTGCACGCAATTGATACGCACATAAAAAGGTATATGATTGGTGTAGGAAAAGAAGCAATTCATGCTGATGGGGAGGCGGCATAATGGACCTGTCAATTTGTCTTGTACCTCTGAACGCGCTCGTGTACCTGGAGCCTCTGCTGGCTTCAATCGAGCAGCATACCATTGGGCTGAGTTACGAAGTGATCATGGTGGATAATGGCTCCACCGATGGAACTTTGGAATGGGTTAAGGAGCATCACCCGGAGATCCAGTTGATTTGCAACCAGGCCAACCTCGGTTTCACCCGCGGTAACAACCAGGCAATGGCGCTGGCAAAAGGCGATTTCTTGCTGCTTCTCAACCCTGATACCCTCCTGACCGAGGATTGTTTTGGTCCGCAGATCGCCTACATGCGCGAAAACCCAAAAGTCGCGATCACAATCCCGAAAGTGCTCAATTCAGACGGCAGTTTCCAGCATCAATCGCGCCGGGGGGATGCCCGTCCGGCTGAGGTTTTTGGTTATTTTCTGAAGCTTGGCAAACTCTTTCCCAAAAACAGAGCCCTCAACGGTTACCTTCAATCCTGGCTCCCGGAGGATGAGGTCGCGGAGGTAAAGGCGGTATCGGGTTCCTGCATGTTCATCAGGCGGCAAGTTTATGAGCAGATCGGCGGGCTGGACGAACAGTTCTTCGCCTACCAGGAAGATAGCGACTATTGCATGCGGGCACGACAGGCAGGTTGGAAAGTGATGTACGTGCCCCTGAGCAGCATCATTCACTACGGGGGAGAAGGTGGCTCAAAGACCCAGCCGTACTATGCGATTTTCCAATGGCACCGCTCGTATTTTCTGTATTATCGCAAGCACTTCGCCAGGGAGCATTTCTTCCTCTTCAACTGGTTCTACTACCTGGTGATGATTGCCAAACTGCTCTTTGCCTGGTTGAAGCGTTTTGTGAGAGGAAAATAAAAAAGGAGGCGAAAGCCTCCTTTTGGTTTCAAACAGTTGCTACCTGCTCAGCCGCAAAATTGCGGCGGCGGCGGTGCCATTGATATCGTCATGTTCACCGAGCGTCCACTCCCTTGCTTCAAAGCGAGCCTGCACCTTTGCGGCGGCTTCGTCGGGATCGACTCCATAAGAGGTTAGAGTAGTGGGCATGCCAACGCTCTGGAAGAACGCTGCTGTTGCTTCAATGGTGCGGTCAACGCGTTCCGTATATTTTTGCATCTTCTGATCCATCACGCGGTAACCATATTGTAATAGTTTGTCGCGCTTTTGATCGCGCTTGTACCATAGCAGCCAGGGCAATACCACCGCCAGCGATTCAGCATGCGCCAGCCCGTAAAGCGCGGTCAGTTCGTGCCCAATGCTGTGAGTTGCCCAGTCCTGCGGCACACCAGCACCGATCAGGTGGTTGAGCGCGTTCGAGCATACCCACATAAAGTTGGCGCGGGCGTCGTAATCCGGGGGGTTCATTTTGAGAACAGCCGGCGCCATCTCAATGATGGCCATCAGCAAAGCTTCAGCCTGGCGATCCTGCACGATGGCGCCCACCGGGTAGGTCATGTACTGTTCCATCACGTGCACATAGGCATCCACCAGCCCATTACGCACCTGCTTTTGAGGAAGAGAATAAGTCGTTTCCGGATCCAGAATTGAAAACTTGGGAAAAACACGATCACTGGCAAACGAGAATTTTTCTTCGGTCTCGCGGCGCGAAATGACCGAGTTGTGGTTAAACTCACTGGCAGTCGCGGGAAGAGTCAGCACAGACCCGAAAGGAACAACTTTCTTCAAATCTTTTGCCAATTTGTGTGTCAGGATGTCCCACGGCTCAATGTCTTCATTAAGACTAGCAATCGAGATGAACTTGGTTCCGTCAATAACAGAGCCGCCACCTACCGCGAGTAGAAAATCAACCTTCTTTTTTCGCACCTGCTTAATGGCTTTCATCAGGGTAGCGTAATCGGGGTTGGCTTCAATCCCGCCAAATTCAATCACTTCGTGTTTTTTGAGTGCGTCCACCACCTGATCATAAACGCCATTTTCTTTGATGGATCCGCCGCCATAAAGCAGCATAACCTTGGCTTTACGAGGAACACGCTTGCTCAGTTTCGCGATAGTTCCTTTGCCAAAAATAATTCGCGTAGGATTAAAGAACTCGAAATTGTTCATCTGGTTGCTCCTTGTTTGGTTTGATCAGGCTTAATGATAACAGACCCTGCAGGTACACCGGCAGGCTTGTCACAGATGACCCCCATTTTTTGAATGGAAATGCACATGTACAGCGCGCACAAAATCAATTCCGTCCACCAATACTTTCTCAACCTGGTCCGCGATCGAATCACCTTGATCAACGCTGATAGAGCCATCCACAAATATGGCAAGATTGATCACAAGATATTGCCCAAAGCGGTGTGCCTTGGCTGAATCGACCGATTCAACCCCGGGTACCTGGCTTGCCAACGTATGAATCCGTTCATTCAGAGCCTGCCCGGGAACGGTATCCATAAGATCATCGGTTGAGTCTCTCAGAATACCAAGACCAGTCTTGAGGATCAACATTGCCACGACAGCTCCAGCCAGGGGATCCACCCAGTGATAGCCAAGCTGGCTCATTGCGATGCCAATGACCACCGCGGATGCCGCAAAGATATCGTTGCGATGATCCTGCGCCAGAGCGATGATTGATGGGTTGTTGGTCTTCTTCCCGACCTTGCGCGTGTAAAAACTCAAAAATCCTTTAAGCAGAACAGTGAACAACGCAACGTAGAGGGTATATCGGGCGCTACCACTATAACCACCAGTCCCTTTGATGAAATCGAACAGGGAATTTACAGAGTCCCAAAAAATGGTGATAGCAGTGGTGATCACGAAAGCGCCAACCACCAATGCGCCCACGCTCTCGAATTGGGTGTGCCCATACGGATGCTCATCATCAGCGGGTTTATGAGCAGCCCGTACAAAGACCGAGACTACGATGTTATAAACCACATCAGATGTGCTGTTAATGCCATCCGCCAACAAGGCGGGGGAATGCCCCAGGATGCCGATGCTGGTTTTCAGCACTGCCAGCAGCACGTTTGCAATCAGCGCTAATGAGACCGCCTGGTTGCTAAGCTTACTGCGTTCTGTGGTGTTGACGGGTTTGGAGCTAACTGCGGAATGGATGCTCATTAACGGTCGATTCCTACTGCTTTGCGCATGCGTTTCAGCACCGGTACGGCGATATCGCGCGCTTTTACAGCACCCTGTGCGAGAATGGCGTCCAACGTGGCAGTCTCTTGCATGTAATGGCTGAATTTCTGGCGGGCGTCGCCAAAATAAGCCAGGATGGTTTCGGCTAACTCCTGTTTCAAAGTACCGTAGCCCAATCCGCCTGCCAGGTATTGCAGGCGCACCTCTTCAGTCCGCTCTGTTGTGGCAAAGAGTTTGAAAATCTGGAACAGGTTATCGCCATCGGGATTTTTTGGTTCCTCAGGTGTGCGGCTATCGGTCACGATCCGCATGACCTGTTTGCGCATGGTTTTCTCGTCGGCAAAGATCGGTATCGTGTTGCCGTAACTTTTGCTCATTTTACGGCCGTCAATCCCGGGCACATCCTGCAGGTCCTTGGTGAAGAGCCCTTCCGGAAGTTTGAGCGTCTTGCCGTAGACGCGGTTGAAATTCTCGGCGATATCGCGCGTGATCTCAATATGCTGTTTCTGATCGAGCCCAACCGGTACGACGTCGGAGCCATAAAGCAAAATGTCCGCAGCCATCAGGACTGGATAATTATAGAGCCCCATGTTGATGCCGTCGTCCGGGTCGCGTTCGGCTTCCAGGTTTTTATCCACTGCGGCCTTATAAGCATGGGCGCGATTCATCAAGCCCTTGCTGGTCAGGCACGAAAGCATCCAGGCGCATTCAGGTATCTCAGGCACGTCTGATTGGCGGAAAAAGACGCTGTTCTCCGGGTCCAGCCCCAAAGCCAACCAGCCCGCGGCGACCTCGTAGATCAGGTGCTGAAGATCTTTGCGATCGGGGGTAGTGGTGAGGGCGTGCAGATCGGCAACAAAATAAAGACCGAGGTACTTTTCGGTCAGGGCAATGGCAGGTTTGTACATGCCAAAGTAGTTCCCGATGTGCGGATTGCCGGTGGGTTTAATACCGGTCAGCGAGATAGGTTTCATGATTGACTCCTCAAAAGCAATTCAGTCAATTATAAGGCACTCTGCTTGCTTTTGCCCGTTACGAATCAGAGCAAGGAACGCTTGCGTTAGAACCTTATGGCTGATAATTGCTAATCCACTAACGTGGGCGCGTGTCAATCACGCAAAAGGCGTTGTCGTCAGGGTCATGCAGGACCACATAATCCGCGTCTTCTTCATAACGCCATTCCGGTTTCGTGGCTCCCAGGGCGATCAAGCGCGCCACCTCAGCCTCCGGGTCATCGCTGTGGAGGTCCATGTGGTGCTTGCGAGGTTTGGAGGAGGTCACACGGTTAAATGAAAGCTGCAAGCCATCACCATTCCTTGGAACCAGGATCGCAAAATCCTCATTAGGAGGATACCTAAGAACATAATCCAACGCGGCGCTCCAAAATGCCACTGCCCTCGGAATGTCCCTGACACCCCAAACGATTGCACCGATTTTCAACATAATCAGACTCCTGGATATAGAAAGTAATCTTAGTGTACGCTTTTTTCGAATAAACCTCAATGAAAACCCAAGATTATCTACCCCATTCTCATCGAAATCCGCTATAGTATAGAAACGAAGCGAGGTGATGATGTTGGAGTGGCTTGGCGATCTTACGGTTTTTAGGATGACTGGATTTGCCGCGGTGGTGATTGGCCTTTTGGGGGTCATCCTGCCGGGAGCAGTCTACCAGGGCAGGGATGGTGAAAAGTATTCAGTTCTAAACCACTTTATTTCCGAGCTTGGAGAACGTGGCGTTTCTCGCTGGGCATGGATCTTCAACCTGTGCATCTTCCTCTGCGGTGTGGCAGTGATGGTTGCCACTGTCTCACTTGGGCTTGGATTGCCTGGCTTTTGGGCCAAGCTGGGGTTGCTCTTTGGGGTTGTGACCGGGGTCGGAATGATGATGATAGGCATTTTCCCAATGGATAATATCAAACCCCATGCGACTGCCGCTGTTACATTCTTCCGTGGTGGGCTGCTGATGGTTTCGGCCTTTTCCCTCGCGATCTTGTTTCCACCTCAGAATGCCATCACACTCCCTCGACCCATTGGATTGGTTGGCCTGATCCCATTTGCTGCCTTTACAGTCTTTCTGATACTCTTGTGGAATGAGCGCGATCAGGTCGATCGGACCCTTTCTGTGGAGGGGGTCCAACATCCTAAGATTTCGAAATTCACAATATCCGAATGGGCAGTTTTCTTCTCAATCATTCTCTGGACCTTGGTGCTCAGCCTGGCAATCGGATAGGCTTTGTGATGAACCGATTTTAATGTGCTAATTTTGGCAAGAACTATTAGGGAAAATGCCACCTTAATAAATATGTCATACAATTAATTTAGATCAATCAAGGAGGTCGATCATGAACGGAAAAAGTGGAAGTGGATGTGGTTGCTGCGGTTGCGGCTGTGGATGCCTGGTGTTTCTGGTTGCGATTTTCCTGGTACTGGGAATGGTCTTTGCCATTTTTGCGCCAATGAATCACAATTTTGAGCATATGACTCCGGATTACTTTGATGAGTACTACCCGGACACAAACGACGGCACTGCTATCCCCGCGGATAAGGGATCCATTTTGCCAGCTTATGAGTTATCGGAATCTTTTGCGGTAGTATCAGTTGATTTTTAATCGCTTACCAACGCCACAAACGGAGCCTTTCCGGGCTCCGTTTGTAATTAACATCCGATGAAAAACTCAAGGATCGAACACATTACAAAGCATAGCATTGTCAGGCAGGGGTCATTAGAATTAGAGTCGAATATGAGAGCAGGAGAGATTATGACACAGGCAGATACCAACAAACGTTACATTATTGTCGGCGGAGGGATCGCGGGCGTCAGCGCCGCTGAAGCAATTCACGCGCTGCAACCAGAAGCGGATATCACCCTGATTTCTGAAGAACCAAATCTACCGTACTTTCGCATGAGCCTGACCCGCTACCTGGCAGGGGAAGTGGAGCGTGAGAAACTCACCTTGCACAACCAGCAGTGGTATCTCCAGAATCACATCACCATCCTGCTGGGCACCCACGTTGAAGCGATCGACCCGGAATTAAGGCAGGTCATTTTGGCTGATAGTCAAAAACTCGCTTACGACAAACTCATCCTGGCTTCCGGCGCGCATCCAAACGTGCCGCCGTTCCCGGGGCGCGAACTGAAAGGTGTGCAAACGCTGCGAACGCTCGAGGACGCTGACCTGATCATGGAAGTTGCCAGGAAGAAGTCCAGGGTGGTTTGCATCGGCGGTGGTCTGCTGGGTCTGGAAGTAGCTGGAGCCGTGGCACGCCAGGGCGCGCAAGTGACTGTCTTGGAGGGGCTGGATTGGCTGCTTCCACGTCAGTTGGACGCACAAGCCAGCGCGATCCTGAAAAAGGTCATTGAGAATATGGGAATCAAGGTTATCGTGCCGGCCATAACCAAAGCGATGCGCGGCGATGGCAAGGTCGAGAATGTTGAGCTGGCGGATGGGCAGGTGCTGCCGGCGGACTTGGTGCTGATCAGCACCGGTGTTTCCGCCAACCTCGAGTTGGCAAAGTCGGCCGGGCTGGCTGTCAACCGCGGTGTGCTGGTAAATGAGCACATGCTAACCTCCAACCCGGACATTTTCGCGGCAGGAGACATCACCGAATTCCAGGGGAGAGGTTACGGGCTGTGGATACCCGCAAAGAACCAGGGCACCATTGCCGGGCAAAACGCTGCCGGCAAAGAAGCTAACTTCCTGGGCGATCCGCCTTCCACCAGGCTCAAGGTCCTGGGCGTGGACGTTTTCAGTATCGGTCAATTTTCTCCAAGCCAGGATGGCGACAGGCTGGTGGCGGAAAGCAAAGATGGCGTTTATCAGAGCTTCCTCTTCCGGGAGGGCAAGATGATCGGCTCGATCCAGTTGGGTGATGACAGCCTGGCCAACAAGGTCAAAGCGGCCATTGAAGGCAAAAAAGATTTCTCGTCCGTCCTGGATGAGAAGTCTGACGTGGAGAGTATTATCCGAGCCTTATAATGCGCCGGGTTATTGAAAAAGTGGTTGTGGACAAATTCAAATAGGTTTGCTATAATCACGGAACTTTGGGCGCTTAGCTCAGTTGGTTAGAGCGCACGGTTCACATCCGTGAGGTTCGGAGGTTCGAGCCCTCTAGCGCCCACACAACTCCTCTTAGTGAGGAGTTTTTGTTTAATGACAA
>ERZ1645192.4567-NODE-4567-length-10935-cov-9.459651_pt1 | contig 10935 bp, 7 predicted proteins | sample MGYA00575354_ERZ1645192 | MGnify/ENA primary metagenome ERZ1645192 (study PRJEB40844, sample SAMN11349763) | freshwater sediment metagenome | isolation source: river sediment | host: Sediment | place: India: Faizupur Khadar , New Delhi | collected 2017-02-21 ...
TGCAGGCGAGCCGGCGCGCCGGGCCGGCCGTGCTGGCGGCGGCCGGGCTCAAGCTTGTCGCGCTGCCGCTGATCACGCTCGCACTCTGCAGCGCGTTCGAACTGAGCGGTGTCCCCCGGCTCATCGGCATCATGTTCGCGAGCCTGCCAATTTCCGCCTCGGCCTACGTCATGGCGCGGCAGATGGGCGGCAACGCGCCGATGCTGGCGAGCGCGATTACCGCGACCACGAGCGGCGCGGCCATCACCATGCCGCTGCTCCTGGCCGCGATCCGATGAGGGGGCCGCCCGCCTTGCCAGGTTGCCCGACGATAGTATAGTCCTTCCCCCATGGTTGCAGCGGACCCCCGGCCGACCTTTCGTCACCGTCATCTGCTCGGCATCGAGGGCCTCTCGCCGCCGGAAATTCTGCTTTTGCTCGATCGATCCGAGCAGTTCGTCGAGCAGAATCGGCGTCCCGACAAGAAGCAGACGCTCCTTCGCGGCCGCACGGTCATCAACCTGTTCTTCGAAGCCTCGACGCGGACGCGCACCTCGTTCGAGCTTGCCGGCAAGCGCTTAGGCGGCGACGTCATCAACATGACCGTGTCGACGAGTTCGGTCCGTAAGGGCGAGACGCTGCTTGACACGGCGATGACGCTGAACGCCATGCATGCGGATGTCCTGGTCGTGCGCCATCCGGCTTCGGGCGCGGTCAAGCTGTTGTCGGAGAAGGTCAATTGCGCGGTCATCAATGCCGGTGACGGCAGCCACGAGCACCCGACGCAAGCGCTTCTGGACGCGCTCACCATTCGCCGCCGGATCGGGCGGCTCTCAGGGCTGAAAGTGGCGATCTGCGGCGATATCGCGCACTCCCGGGTCGCCCGGTCGAACATCCACCTGCTCAACACGATGGGGGCGAGCGTGCGGCTGGTGGCGCCGCGCACACTGTTGCCGACGGCCGTCGAACGGCTCGGTGTCGAGGTGTTTCATGACATGCGGCGCGGTCTCGAGGGGGTCGACATCGTCATGATGCTGCGGCTGCAGACGGAGCGCATGCAAGACACGCTGATCCCCTCGATCCGCGAGTATTTCCGTTTCTTCGGCCTCGATTACGAGAAGCTGGCGCGCGCCAATGCCTCGGCGCTCATCATGCATCCCGGCCCGATGAACCGCGGCGTCGAGATCGATTCGCTTGTCGCGGACGACTACAGCCGCAGCGTGATCCGCGAGCAGGTGGAGATGGGGGTTGCCGTCCGTATGGCTTGCCTCGATCTGTTGACGCCGCAGGCGCCGGCCGCCGAGCGGCGCAACGTCTGAAGCGAGCAGCGGAGGCCAGCGATGTCGCAAAAATCGATGCCCGGGGATCGCCGCGTCGCCTATGTCAACGCCCGCCTGCTCGACTCCGCGGCGCGCCTCGACCAGCCAGGCGGTCTCATCACCCAAGGCGAGCTGATCGCCGATTTTGGCCCCCACATCAAAGCTGTCGGACTCGCGGCCGATATCGAAGTCGTCGATTGCGGCGGTCAGTGCTTAAGTCCCGGCCTGGTCGACATGCGGGTCCAGCTCCGCGAGCCGGGCGAGGAGCACAAGGGCACGCTGGCCTCGGGCGGTCATGCGGCGGCGGCCGGCGGCATCACGTCGCTCGTCTGCCTGCCGAACACGCATCCGGTCATCGACGACGTCTCGATCGTCGAGTTCGTCGCCCGCCGCGCCCGTCTGCTCGGCCTGACCAAGGTGTACACCTACGGCGCCGTGACCAAGGGGCTGGACGGCTGCGAGCTTGCCGAAATGGGGCTCCTGGCCGAGGCCGGTGCGGTCGCCTTTACCGACGGCGCCAAGGCGGTGGTCAGCGCGCGGGTCATGCGCCACGCGCTCGACTATGCGCGCACCTTCGGCCTGTTGATCGTGCAGCATCCGGAGGAGCCGACGCTTGGCCAAGGCGGCGACATGAACGCCGGCGAGATGGCGACCCGGCTCGGCCTGCGCGGTATTCCCGCTGTCGCCGAGGTGATCATGGTCGAGCGCGATCTGCGCCTGATCGAGCTCACCGGCGGCCGCTTGCACTTCGCGCACCTCTCAACGGCGGCCGCAATCGAGGCTGTGCGCCGCGCCAAGGCTAAGGGGCTCGCCGTCACCTGCGATACCGCACCGCCCTACTTCGCGCTCAACGAAAACGCGGTTGGTGAATACCGAACGTTTGCCAAGCTGTCGCCGCCGCTGCGCGCCGAGGAGGACCGGCAGGCGGTGATCGAAGGCCTCATCGACGGCACCATCGATGCGATTGGCTCCGACCACACGCCGGAGGACGAAGATTCCAAACGGCTTCCTTTCGCCCAGGCCGCCTTCGGCGGTATCGGCCTGGAGACGCTGCTGGCGGTATCGCTGGACCTGTACCACAACGGCCGCGCGTCCCTGCTCGATGTCCTCGGCTGGCTGAGTTGGCGGCCGGCGGATCTCCTGCGTCTGCCGGGCGGGCGTTTCGCCAAGGGAGCGGCGGCCGACCTGATGCTGTTCGATCCGGACCGGCCGTGGCAGGTGCGCGAGCATGAACTGTTGAGCAAGTCCAAGAACACGCCGTTCGACTACCGGCCGGTGCAGGGCCGGGTGCTGCTCACCATCGTCGATGGCCGGCGCGTGTTCGATCTGACGCCCGCCAAGAGGATCGGCTGATGGCCGAGGCGGATGCTGCGCCGGCTATCCTTGTGCTGGCGGTGGCGGCGGGCTACCTCCTGGGCTCGGTCCCGTTCGGCCTGCTGCTGACGCGCATGGCCGGGCTCGGCGACATCCGCTCCATCGGCTCCGGCAACATCGGCGCGACCAACGTCCTGCGCACCGGCAGCAAGCCGCTGGCGCTGGCGACTCTGGTGCTGGATGGCAGCAAGGGGGCCGTCGCGGCGCTGGTCTTCGGCCATTGGGGGACGCTCGCGGGGCTGCTCGCTGGCGTTGCGGCCGTGCTCGGCCACAACTTTCCGGTTTGGCTCAAGTTCAAGGGCGGCAAGGGCGTGGCGACGACGCTGGGGACGACGCTGGCGCTCGCCTGGCCGGCAGGCCTCGCCGCATGTGGGATCTGGTTGGCCATGGCCGCCGTCTTCCGCATTTCCTCTCTGGCGGCGCTGGCGGCGCTGGCCGCATTGCCGTTCCTGATGGGCGGGCTCGTCGGACTTCAGCACGCAGTCGCCGGTCTGGCGCTCGCGGTCTTGGGTTTCGTCCGCCATCGGGATAACATCCGCCGCCTGCTGGCCGGCACTGAGCCCCGGATCGGCAGCGCAAGCGCGGGCGCGCACGCGGCGGACCGCTAAGACTGATCGACCGGTCGCGCTGTGGCCTCGGTGCTGGCGCGGATGACGCCCAGCCCCAGACCCGAGCCGACGGGCAGCACGCCCACGACCTCGATCCCCGGCACCCGTCCCCACCGCCGAAGAATGGCCAAGTCGCGGCGGCGCAGGCAGTCGTCGGCGGCAAACAGCGCCGCTTCCGCGGCCCACGCACGGGCCGCCAGCAGGGTGCCGAAGCGGCAATCGCCGCGGCCGGTGCCCCAGCTTGCGGGGCCGTCGACGAACAGGAAATCGGCCCGGTGGCCACCGAGTGCGTCTTCAACGGCACCCGCGGCAGGGTGGTAGAGAAACCCCTCCCAATCGCCGATCCGCCGCCGGGTGACCGGCGCAACCAGGACGCTCGCGAAGGCCGCAACGCCAAGGCACTGCAGGAGCGAGCGTGTGCGGGCCGCGTGCACATCGCTTTCTTCGATGGCGATGACACGGCTGCCGCCGCCGCCCGCTGCGGCGGCCAGCGCAAACACCGCCGTGCTGACGCCGGATCCGAACTCGAGAATGCGCTGCGGCCGCACCGCCTCGGCCAGCGCCGCAAGCGCAGCTGCGGTTGATGGTTTAATCCGCCAACGCCCGGTCGGCAGGCGTGCCAGGGCTGCGTTCAGCGCCGGCGACGGTGCCAACGGTTGTGCAGCGAGATAACGATGCTTTCGGGCACGCCACCATCGCACCGCCTGCGCAGCCTCGGCCGGCAGTAGGTCCAGGGGCAGCAGGTCAAGGGGCGGCAGGCCCGCTGCATGGTCGCCAGCAGCTGCCGCGCGCGGCTTTCGCGAGTGGATGAGCGTCATGGATTGGAGACCCGACAGGGGAACCATCCGTTCAAGCGCCCGCGTGAGCGGCGGACGGAACTGATCTAGCCGCTCCTGCGGCCGGCGGCAACCTTAGTGACGCGAACGCGGGGTCGAACGCCGTGGGCGGATTGCGGAGCTGCCAAGGCACAACATATTAGCGGGCAAGAGGCGAGGGCGCGGTGCCGCACGATCGGGCTGTGCCTTGCGCGATGGCCATCGGGCTCGTGAGGGAAGCAGCGGTCATGGATTTCGAGAAACTGAGCGAACGGACGAAGGGGTTTCTGCAGGCAGCGCAAGCGCTGGCACTGCGGCGCGGGCATCAGCAACTGACGCCGCTGCACATCCTGCAGGCGCTGATCGAAGACCGCGAAGGCTTGGCGGCTGGTCTCATTCGCGCTGCCGGCGGTGACGCAGAGCGCGTACGCCAGCGGGCGGAAGCCGAACTCGCGAAGCTGCCGAGCGTCGAGGGTTCGGGCGCCGGCCAGGTCTACATGGCGCCGGAGACGGCGCGCCTCCTCGATCAGGCGACCCAGATCGCTGAGAAGGCGGGCGACAGCTTCGTGACCGCCGAGCGCTTGTTGCTGGCGTTGGCCCTTGCCGTCGGCACCCAGCCGGCGCGCATCCTGGCCGATGCCGGGGTCACGCCGCAGGGCCTCAACGCCGCGATCGAGCACGTGCGCAAGGGCCGCAAGGCCGATACGGCGACGGCGGAGGACACCTACGATGCGCTGAAAAAGTACGCGCGCGATCTGACCGCGGCCGCCACCGAAGGCAAGCTCGACCCCGTCATCGGCCGCGACGAGGAGATCCGCCGCACCATCCAGGTCCTGTCGCGCCGGACCAAGAACAACCCGGTGCTCATCGGCGAGGCCGGCGTCGGCAAGACCGCGATTGTCGAGGGCCTGGCCCAGCGCATCGTCAAGGGCGATGTGCCGGAGACGCTGAAGAACAAGCGGCTGATGGTGCTCGACCTCGGTGCCCTGGTGGCGGGTGCCAAGTTCCGCGGCGAGTTCGAGGAGCGCCTGAAGGCGGTGCTGCAGGAGGTCACGGCGTCTGCCGGCGAGGTGATCTTGTTCATCGACGAGATGCATACGATCGTCGGCGCCGGTGCCGCTGAGGGCGCGATGGACGCCTCGAACCTTTTGAAGCCGGCCTTGGCGCGCGGTGAGCTGCACTGCATCGGTGCCACAACGCTGAACGAATACCGCAAGTACGTCGAGAAGGATGCGGCGCTTGCGAGGCGCTTTCAGCCGGTGTTCGTCTCCCAGCCGACGGTCGAGGACACGATCTCGATCCTGCGCGGCCTGAAGGAGAAGTACGAGCTGCACCACGGCGTGCGCATCACCGACGCCGCCATCGTCGCTGCGGCAACCTTGAGCAACCGCTACATCGCCGACCGTTTCCTGCCTGACAAGGCGATCGACCTGATGGACGAGGCGGGAAGCCGGCTGCGCATGCAGGTCGATTCCAAGCCGGAAGAGATCGACGAGATCGACCGCCGCGTCGTCCAGCTCAAGATCGAGCGCGAGGCCTTGAAGAAGGAGACCGACGCAGCGGCGAAGGACCGGCTGGGCCGCCTGGAAACCGAGCTGCACGAACTCGAAGCGCGCTCAGACGCGATGACGACCCAGTGGCGGGCGGAGAAGGACGCGCTCGCCGGCGCCACCAAGATCAAGGAGGAACTCGACCAGGCCCGCATCGCGGTCGAACGCGCGATGCGCGAGGGTCGTTACGAGGAGGCCGGCCGGCTGCAGTACTCGGTTCTGCCGGGCCTTGAGAAGCGGCTCAAGGATGCCGAAGAGTCGGGCCAGAACCGGATGCTGGAGGAGGCGGTGACGGCAGAGCATGTGGCCACCGTCGTCTCCCGCTGGACGGGGGTGCCGGTGGAGAAGATGCTGGAAGGCGAGCGCGACAAGCTCCTGCACATGGAGGACGCCTTGCGCACCCGCGTCGTCGGCCAGGAGGAGGCGCTGGTTGCGGTCGCCGATGCCGTGCGCCGCTCGCGCGCCGGCCTGCAGGATGCGAACCGGCCGATCGGCTCGTTCCTGTTCCTAGGCCCCACCGGCGTCGGCAAGACGGAGCTGTGCAAGGCCCTGGCCGCATTCCTGTTCGACGACGAAGCGGCGATGATCCGCATCGACATGTCGGAATACATGGAGAAGCACACGGTGGCGCGGCTGATCGGCGCGCCCCCGGGCTATGTCGGCTACGAGGAGGGCGGCGCGCTGACCGAAGCGGTCCGCCGCCGGCCCTACCAGGTGGTGCTGTTCGACGAGGTCGAGAAGGCGCACCCGGATGTCTTCAACGTGCTGCTGCAGGTGCTCGACGACGGCCGCCTGACCGACGGCCACGGCCGCACCGTCGATTTCCGCAACACGCTGATCGTGCTGACCTCCAACCTGGGCGGCGACATCCTGGCGGCGCAAGCCGAAGGCCAGGACTCAGGCGCCGTACGGGCCGACGTGATGGCGATCGTCCGCCAGGCCTTCCGGCCCGAGTTCCTCAACCGGCTCGACGAGATCTTGCTGTTCCACCGCCTGTTCCCGGAGCAGATGGGGGCGATCGTCGAAATCCAGCTTGAGCGCCTGCGCGCGCTGGTGGCTGATCGCAAGATCACCCTCGATATCGACGCGGCAGCGATCGATTGGCTGGCTGCGGCCGGCTACGACCCGGTTTACGGTGCCAGGCCTTTAAAGAGGGTGATCCAGCGCAGCCTGCAAAACCCGTTGGCGAAGCTGATCCTCGAAGGCCGCATCAAGGACGGCGCGCGGGTCTCTGTGTCGGCAAGCGGCGAAGGCCTCACCCTCGACGGTGCGGCGGCGGCGCGGATCTAGCCGCGCTCAGCCGGCCGCGAGGGTCAGAATTGCCGGCTGCGCTCCGGCCTGCGCCACCTGGGTGTCGGCCCAGGCGCGGAAATCCGCAGCCGGCATCGGCCGTGCGAAGAGATAGCCCTGGCCCTCCTCGCAGCCGAGATCACTCAAGATCCGGCTCTGGGCCGGCGTCTCAATGCCTTCGGCGATCGTCTTCAAGCCGAGGCCAGACGCGAGCGTGACGATCGTGCGCACGATCATCTTGTCGCTGGCACTGGCCTCGATCTCGCGCACGAATGACTGGTCCACCTTGAGCTTCTGGACCGGAAACTGCTTGAGGTAGCTCAAGCTTGAGTAACCGGTACCGAAATCGTCGACGGCGAGTTGCACGCCCAAGGCCTCGAGACGCTTAAGCACCGTCATCGCCGCGCGCTGATCGCGCATCAACAGGCCCTCGGTGATTTCAAGCTCAAGTCGGTGGGGTGGCAGCCCGGTGGCCGCCAGCACCTCACAGACCTCGGCGTAGATGTCCTGATAGAGGAACTGCGCCGGTGAAACGTTGACCGCGACCGTCGCCTGTGCGGCTGCGCCTTCCCAGTGCATCGCCTCCCGGCAGGCCGCCTCTAGAACGAAACGGCCCAGCGGCAAAATCAGGCCGGTCTGCTCGGCGAGCGGGATGAAGACGCCAGGGCTGATCCAGCCCTTGTCCCCGTTGCGCCAGCGCAACAGCGCTTCCGCACCGATGCAGCCGCCGTTCGTGAGCTCGATCTGCGGCTGCAGGAAGACCTCAAGCGCACCGCCGGCAATTGCGCGGCGCAGGTCTTCCTGCATATCCTGGCGCCGCTCCACCTCCGTCATCATCCCGCTCCGGAACGGTTGGAAACAGGCGCGTCCGGCCGCTTTTGCCGCGTGCAGCGCCAAATCGGCGGCGCGCATCACCGTCTCGGCATCGGTACCGTCGACGGGGAAGCGAGCGGCGCCGATGCTGGTGCCGATCTGGACCGTCCGGTCGGCGCACGCGAGCGGTTGCTGGAAGGTGGCGAGGAGATGATTGGCGAGCGCTTCCTCGCTCTCGCTGGCGCCGCTGCCGGTGCGGATGACCGCAAATTCGTCACCGCCGAGGCGAACCAGGAAGGTATCGGCCGGCAATGCTTGGCGCAGCCGGAGGGCGGCGGCGCTCAGCACCGCATCGCCGAAATCGTGGCCGAAGGTGTCGTTGATGTCCTTGAAGCCGTCGAGATCGAGGGTCAAGAGCACGACGTCGTGACCCGTGGCGGCGGCGCCCGCGATCGCTTCGCGCAGGCGGGCGTGAAACAGCATCCGGTTGGGCAGCCCGGTCAGCCCGTCATGCTCGGCGATGTGCCGGCTCTTGCGCTCGCTGTCGTTGGCGATGCGCTCGGCGCGGCGGGCATCGAGCGCTTCTTTCATCAACAGGAGGATGAATACGGCGGTGATGCCGCCGAACGCCAACAGCATCCAGCGGTTGGCCCCGATCAGCCAGCGGACGTTGGCGAGGTCGCCGTCCTGCAGATCGCTGCGTACGGTTGCGACATCGACCATCAGTTGGCGGAGGCGGACGAGCGGTGCGGCGAGCGCGGCTTCGACCTGGTTCAACGTCGCCAGATCACCGGCCAACCCGGCGCGGCCGATCAGCAGGCCGTCGATGCGATCGAGCGCGGCGCCGACGGCGGCGGCCGTACCGTCGACATCGACGAACAGGCGGAACTGCTCATACTCCCGGCTGCGGTGCAGCAGCGGCAGGGTCGCACGCACGGTGGTGAACTGTGCTTTGAGGGCGGACATCGGCATATCCGCATCACCGGCGACGTGACGGGCGAGGCGGGAGCGAAACTGCTGCAGTTCGTACTCAAGCTGCTCGACCGCCCAGGCATCGACGCGGATGTAGCGCGTCATGCTGTCAGCGCGGTCCTGAAGGATCGTGCTGAGCTCGAACGCAGCCGTGCCGCCGAAGAGAAGAAGAGCAGTCAGCAGACCATGGCGCAGAAGGCGTGCGGTATTCAACATCCGCCACCCCCGGCCAAGGTCGGGCCGGCCGATCCCGCTTGTAGCCGACGGCGACACGGAAGACCGGGGCATCAGCATGCGCATATCCGCGGTGCGCTCAGTCCAGAAGCGTGACGCCGCGCTGATACGGCGACGGCAACATCTGGCGACATGAAGGCGTCGAAAGGTCGATCGAGATGCCGGCGCCGCTGCTCAGATCGAGCGTTTTCGTGATCATGACGGTGCACGACTTGTAAGGCGTCACGAGATGGTTGGAATGCGCCGTCAGTGCGCTTGACGGCAGGTAGATGACGCCGACGAGGTTCGTCGACCGGCCGTTCCAGTTGTGCTTGTTGCTGACGGCGCGGTCTTGAAAGAACAGGACCCCCTGGAACTCGCCGCTCGCAGGTGCGCTCAGGTTCACGCTCGAATCGCCATTGAAATTAAGGATCGTTTTCTTGCCGATCAAAATAAACGTTACGTCCGATCCCTCGAGCGACGAGGTGTCCAGAACCTTCATGGGACCGTCCTTGATGACGTAAACGCCGGGTGAAAGCGTGATCCTTGAATCTTGCTCGATCGCAAGACCGCCGCAGTAGACGCCGGGCGAGAGCGCCACAGTCGCGGCCTGGTAGATCTTGTTGTTGTAGTCGCACGTCCCGAACGCGGGCAGTGCCATGCTGGCCAGGGGATCCGCCTGGCCCGGGCAATATTCGCGCGGTTCCGGGGTCGCGGAGCCGGAAATGGTCGTGCTGCCGCCGACGCAGGTGTCGGCCGCCTCCAGGGTCGCCGCGTTCGCAACGAGGAGTGCCCGGCTCGAGGTCGAGTTGACTTGGACCCCGCACGCTTCGGCTTCGAGCGTTGAGTTGTATCCCAGCGCGAGCGCTTCCGTCGCCGCTGGATCGAGGGCGATGACACAGGGCGCGCCTGAGCGGCCGGCGATGGCGCTGGCGACAACGTCGATGCTGCCGCGGCCGAGAATGCCGGCAAAGAAGGTGCCGACCGCGTTCTCGTTCTGCTGGCTGAGCCGGGTGGTTACGCGGACCGCCGTGGCGGTCCCGGCCTGTGCTGTGAACGTGCGTGTCTTCGGGTCCCACAGGCCGAATTCGACATCGGCCGGATCGAGAACGCGGCCGTACTGCGTGGCCGGCATATTCCTCTCGACGTAGGCGAGCGCCACGTCGGTGGCCGCGGCGGCATCGGGCAGGCGGGCAGCGGCGGCCAGCGCTGCCGCATCGGCGGCCATATGGAGCGACTGCTGCAGCGCACTGCCGCGCACGAGATCGACGCTGAGCGCGGCACCACTGATGCCAACGACAACACCGAACGCGATCAAGGGCGCCATCGAACCGCGGCGGTCGTTTGCCACGATGCGACACGCCCGCATCAATCGCATTGTCCAGCCCCGCATCGTCTCATTCCTTGATCATTGTTGCCGAGGCCGCCAGGGTCGGCCCGGCGTTGGTCGGTTCGGCCGTTGTTGCCACTTCGGTTGTCGTCGTTGTGCCGGTCCCGCCGGTGTCCGTTGCGGTGCTGGTGCCGCTGCCGGCCGGGAGGAAGTAGTCGAACCCGAACAGCATGACATCGCGCATCGGCACGCTGACGTGGACAGTCAGATCGGCTTGGTTCTGTTGCAGCGCTCCTGATGCCACGTCGACGGTGATGACGGCTTGCGTAACGTCGCTGAGCCGTGCGCGCACGAACGCTTCGGTCTGGTCGAGAGTCATGGCATTGACCGCGAGCCGGCGGGCCGCCTGCCGAGCGGCAGACGTCAGTTCCGATTGCACCAGGTACAGGTGCGCCGCCTCGACGGTGCCGATCAGGATCAGAATCAAGACCGGCGCCGCCAAAGCGAGTTCAATGGCGCTGCCGCCCTGCTCGTCGTCCCCCAGCGCGCGGAAAAACCGACCGAAGAGCGTTCGGTGCGATGTATCCCGCCGTGCTTGGATGCGCGTTGCAGTGAGCTTCAGCACCGATGTTCGACTCTTCTCCAAGCGACGCCCCAGCTGGCGCGATCCTC
>ERZ1645192.4568-NODE-4568-length-10935-cov-4.825919_pt1 | contig 10935 bp, 6 predicted proteins | sample MGYA00575354_ERZ1645192 | MGnify/ENA primary metagenome ERZ1645192 (study PRJEB40844, sample SAMN11349763) | freshwater sediment metagenome | isolation source: river sediment | host: Sediment | place: India: Faizupur Khadar , New Delhi | collected 2017-02-21 ...
GGAAGGTGTGCCCGGCAAGGGCGCCATCGTCCTGGACGGCGTGATAGACGTTCCTTTCCGGGTCGCCAACATACAGGGCAAGGTCCTCATGCCGCCGATAGCGTGCCCCTTCCTGGCGATGGACAGGTTCCTCGGAGAACTTCCCTCCGGCGGCGGGATCGTCGTGGTCGATTTTCACGCCGAAGCCACCAGCGAAAAGAAAGCGATGGGGTATTACCTCGACGGAAGGGTCAGCCTGCTGCTCGGGACGCACACCCATGTCGCCACGAGAGACCTTGAAATTCTCCGGAACGGGACCGGATACATTTCCGATGTCGGCATGACGGGACCCTCGGATTCCGTCATAGGAATGAAGAAAGAAGGCTCGATAAGCAGGATAATCAGCGGGATGCCGACGATCCTCGAAGTTGCCAAAGGCAAGCCCGTTTTTTCAGCGGTTTTCGCGGAGATCGACCCGGGGACCGGCAGATGCCTCAAGCTCGAGCACCTGTCTAAAGAACCCGAAGGCAGAACCTGAGGTTATACCGAGTTTCTAACTTGGAGCCCATCCTCAAAAATAAGGCATAGTCGCGCGCGTGGCGCCGGAGCCTCGGCAAGAAAGAGAGGGCGCTTCTTCAATCCCCTTTTCCGACGACTACCCTTGACGGCTTCAAGAGTTTGTCTCCCTTGAAGTAACCTTCCCTGAAGATTCTCACGACCTTGCCTTTTTGGCCTGAATCGACCGAAATGGCTTCCATCGTATTTGGGTCGAAATCCTCCCCCAGGGCGATTATCTTGCTGATGCCATTCTTCTCCAGGAATTTCCCAAGCGACCGTGAGAGCAGTTCAAGCCCTTCCCTTGTGCCCTTGTCCGCGGAGGCCGCTTCGGCGGCCCTGTCCACGGCTTCGATGATCTCGAGGACATCAAGCATCAGCCCGTCGATCTTCTGCTCGGACCTTTTCTCGAGGTCCCTTTCCACCCTCTCCCTGGACTTCCGAGCCTCTTCTTCCAACTCCGCCATCTTGTCGCCGAGGGCCGTTTCCATCCTCGCGACCTTGGCTTCGAGCTGCTCCACGAAACTCGGCTTGAGAGAAGGTTCCACGGACGGGGCGTCCTTGTCCCTGCCCGCCCTGCGCCTGTCTATGACCTTCAATATTTTCTTCTGTTCGCCGTTCCCGTTCTTGTCAATCATGTTCCACCATGTTCAAAGACACGTAATAGCTCCACCTTCCCCTGGCGACCGTGATGGGAAGTCCCGTGGTAGTGAAGGCGGACCTGGACTTGGAGAGGAACTGGCCCGCCGTCGCGACCCTTTCGTCCTCTACCGCCACAATGAAGTCTCCGCTTCTGAGCCCTGCCGCCTCAGCCGGCGAACCAGGCTTGACAGAAGAGACGGCGACGCCGTTCTTTCCATCCGACACTTTCAGGCCCAGAAGTTCCCACGACATGGCGGAAGTAAGCGATTCCGGAAGCAGGGAACATTTCACGTAAACGCTCTGCCTGATCTTCTTCCTTATCAGGTCGACCGGGGCCGATTCGCCGCCGTTCATGAGCGCGAGCTGCGCGTTGAAATCCCCCACACTGTCTATCGTTTTTCCGTTGAACCTTGTGATGATGTCCCCTTCCTGAAGCTGGGACGCCGACGGATGGGCGAAGGGGTAAGTCCTCGCGACGACAATCCCGCTGTCGATCCCCGTCCTGGACTTGTATGCCGCTGATGGATCTACCGCGAGGATCCCGATCCATGTGGGCCGTACCTTGCCGAAACTCTTCAACTGGTCCATGACCCTCTTGGCCCTGTTTATCGGTATGGCGAACCCGATGCCCTGTGCGTTCCTGATGATGGCGGTGTTGACGCCGATGACCTTGCCCAGGATGTTGAGCAGAGGCCCCCCTGAATTCCCGGGGTTGATGGCCGCGTCGGTCTGGAGGAAATCCGAATAGCTGCGGCTGCCCGCGTTGACGGTCCTTCCCGTGGCGGAGAGCACTCCCGTCGTGACGGTCTTCGAGAGGCCGAACGGGCTTCCCACCGCGATGACGCTCTCGCCGATCATCAGGTCGTCGGAAGTGCCCAGTTCGAGGGCGGGAAGGGGCGCGCCCGCTTCTATTTTCAGGAGCGCCAGGTCGGCATCTGGTGCCGCTCCGACCAACTTAGCCGGGTAGTTTTTTCCCGAACCGAGGGTCACCTTTATCTGCTGTCCGCTAAGGACGACGTGCTCGTTGGTGAGAATGTATCCCTGGGTGTCGACCAAAAAACCGCTTCCCAGGGAGTTCTCCTCCGTCTGCGGCCCTTCCCATCCGTTCTGCCTTCCGAAACCGAAAAGATCCCAGAAATCACCGAAGAAGAAAGGGTTCTGGACCCTCTGCGTGGCCGAGATGGAGACGACCGACGGGCTCACCTTCTTTACGACCTTCACGACGGCGTTCTCCCTCTGCGGGTCCTGGGCGATAACAGTGATCAGGGCTGTAACGGCGATGAGCAGGAACATGACGATTTTTCTCATGGCGGGACCCTGCTTATTCGGGCCTTCCGAGAAGCCTTTCGATGCGCTTCTCGAGCGGCGGATGAGTCGAGAACAGGTTGAGCAACACGTCCCCCGTGAAAGGCTTCACGATGAACATGTGCGCGGTGGCCGGGCCCGCGTTCAGTGGTATCTGCCTCGAGGCAGCGAAAAGCTTTCGAAGCGCGTTCGCCAGTCCGTTAGGGTTGCCCGCGAATTTCGCACCCGTGGCGTCCGCGCCGTACTCCCTCGACCTGGAGATAGCCATCTGGATCAACATGGCGGCGATGGGCGCCAGTATCACGGCAACGAGCATCGCTATCAGGTTGATGCCTCCGCCGCGGCCTTCACGGTCGCGGCCGCCTCCCATCATCGCGGTCCACCTTGCCATCTGCGCCAGGAACATTATCGCTGAGGCGAAAGAGGCCACTATCGTCTGGAGGAGTATGTCCCTGTTCGCGATGTGCGCGATCTCGTGGGCGATAACGCCCTTTATCTCGTCCTCGTTCAGCAGTTCGGTGAGCCCTGACGTGACGCATACCAGGGCGTGGGCGGGGTTCCTGCCCGTCGCGAACGCGTTGGGCGCGTTCTGTTGCATCATGTAGAGCGGCGGCTTTGGTATCCCTGCCGCCGCCGACAATTCGGCGAGGATGGCGTGAAGCCTCGGCGCCTGGCTTTCAGAAAGCGGCTGGGCACCGTAGGATTTAACGACGATCTTGTCCGAGAAGAAATACGACACGAAATTCATGACCAAAGCGATCACGAAGGCTATCGCCATCCCTCCCGCGCCGCCCAGGAGATATCCCACTATCATGAAAAGCGCCGCCATGGCGGTCAGTAAAAAAGCCGTTTTCATCCAGTTTCCGAACATTTAGTCCTCCAAGAAAATCCAGGTCCAAGTATCATTATAACTCAACCTGCGAGAATTCCAGGCCTTCCCCTCCCGTTCCGACGCTGATCTTCGCTCCGGCCCTGAACTCTCCCTCGAGGATCCTCATAGAAAGCCGGTTCTCGAGATGTCTCTGTATGGCCCGCTTGAGCGGCCTCGCTCCATAGACCGGGTCGTATCCCGCCCTAGCCAGGAATTTCCTCGCTTCCCGCGAGACCTCGAACCCGAATCCCTTTTCTGCGAGCCTCTTTTCAAGCACCGAGAGCTGAATGTCCACGATTCCGAGAATGTCTTTTTCCGAAAGCGGCTTGAAAAAGATGAACTCGTCGACGCGGTTCAGGAACTCGGGCTTGAACGCCGCCTTCAAGTCGCCCATCACCATCTCTTTCGCCCTTTCAGGATTTTTCAGGTAAAGCTCTTCGAGCCATTTCGAGCCTATGTTGCTGGTCATTATCACCAGCGTCTCCGTGAAGCTTACCGTCCTCCCCTTGCCGTCGGTGAGCCTTCCGTCGTCGAAAACCTGAAGGAGAACGTTGAACACGTCCGGATGCGCTTTTTCGATCTCGTCCAGCAGTATCACGGAGTATGGATGCCTGTGAACGGCTTCGGTGAGCTGCCCTCCCTCCTCGTAACCGACATATCCCGGAGGGGCCCCGATGAGCCTCGACACGGAATGCTTCTCCATGTACTCGCTCATGTCAATCCTCACGAGGGACTTTTCGTCGTCGAAAAGGAATTCGGCCAGCGCCTTGGAAAGCTCCGTTTTGCCTACTCCGGTCGGACCAAGGAAGAAGAAGCTGCCTATCGGCTTGCGGGGATCGCCCAGGCCGGACCTCGACCTTCTAACGGCGTCCGACACCACCGTCAGCGCCTCTTCCTGTCCCACGACCCTTTTCCTCAGCCTCGACTCCATTTCGAGGAGCTTCTTCCTTTCCCCTTCCAGCATCCTGGATACCGGAATCTTGGTCCACAGAGAAACCACCCGGGCGATGTCTTCCTCGTCGACCTCCTCCTTCAGCAGAGCGCCGTTCTTTCTGATCTTGTCGAGCTTTTTCTGAACCTCGACGAGCCTCGATTCAAGTTCCGGTATCTTCCCGTAACGCAGCTTCGCCGCGGTTTCAAGGTCTCCCTGCCTGCCCGCCCTCTCGGATTCGCTCCTGAACGCTTCGAGATCTCTCTTCAGCTCCTGGTACTCCCTTATGGCCGCCATTTCCTCCTGCCACCTGCTTTTCATTTCCCCGGCCTTTTTTCCGAGGGATTCCAGCTCCGCCTCGATCTGTTTCAAGCGGTCCTTCACTTCAGCGCTCTGTTCTTCTTTCTGGAGCGCCTGTTTTTCGATCTGGATCGATACAGTCTCGCGCTGTATGTTGTCTATGTCGTAAGGGAGACTGTCCATCTGTATCCTCAGCCTAGCGGCGACCTCGTCCACGAGGTCGATCGCCTTGTCGGGGAGATGCCTGTCGTGGATGTACCTGTCGCTCAGCGTCACCGCGGCTATTATCGCGGCGTCCCTGATCCTCACTCCGTGGTGCACTTCGAACCGCTCCCTGAGCCCCCGAAGGATGGCAATGGAATCCTCCACGGTGGGTTCTCCCACGTAAACCGGTTGGAACCTTCTTTCCAACGCGGCGTCTTTCTCTATGTATTTCCTGTACTCGTTCACCGTCGTCGCGCCTATGGCGTGTAGCTCTCCCCTGGCGAGCGAAGGTTTCAGGATGTTGCCTGCGTCCATCGAGCCCTCGGCGGCGCCGGCCCCGACTATCGTGTGGAGCTCGTCGATGAAAAGGATGATCTCGCCCTCGCTAGAAACGACTTCCTTGACGGCAGCCTTCAGCCTTTCCTCGAACTCCCCCCTGTATTTCGCGCCCGCCACGAGCGAAGCCATGTCGAGCTGGATAAGCCTCTTGTCCTTGAGCGTTTCGGGAACGTCTCCGCCCACTATCCTAGAAGCCAGCCCTTCAACTATCGCGGTCTTTCCAACCCCCGGATCGCCAACGAGCACGGGGTTGTTCTTCGTTTTCCTCGCGAGTATCTGGGTCAACCTTCGTATTTCCTCATCCCGGCCTATCACCGGATCGAGCTTTCCCCTCCTCGCCATATCGGTAAGGTCTTTTCCGTACTGTTCGAGAGGCGAATACTTGCCTTCGGGATTGTCGTCCGTTACGTTCTGATTGCCGCGGATCTCCTTCAGGATCCTCAGAATTGATTCTTCGTTGATGCCGAACTCTCCGAGGATCTTCCTGCATCGCTCCTGTCCGCGTCCCGTCATTGCGAGAAAGATATGTTCCGTCGAGATGAACTCGTCTTTCAGAAGAGAAGCCCGTTCCGCGGCCTGTTCCAGGAGAGACCTTACAGCATCCGAGAAAACCGCCTCTTCGCGGCGTTGGAGCTTCGGCAGTCTTTCGATGGCGGACTCTATTCGGTTTGTCAGGGCGAGATTGTCGGCGCCCGATTTTTTTATCACATCCTGAACCACTCCGCCATCCTGCAGGATAAGCGCCAGAAGGAGATGTTCCGGAGTTACCTCGGGATTCCCGCTTCTCCTCGCCAGCGCCTGCGCCTGGATCACGGCTTCCCTTGTCTTCATAGTTAGTTTTTCGATATTCATTCGCTCCTCCATTCTTTAGTCCTTGATTATAATAATATCTGCGTAGTTATTTGTCAAGTCAGATGTATCTTCCTGTTATATAAACTAGTTAGTTCTTGTCTGTATTTAGTACATAGCTGTCTGTTTTCCTGAAAAACTAACGCACGCAGATCCATTCTGCTGACGGGATTTTTTTCGCCGAGCAATAATTCCCAGCGCTCCCCATCCGGTTGACATTTCGTGCGGCAAGATGCTACTTTACATCTTGTATATATAAAGAATTTCATAGGAGGCGGAAATGATTTCGGCCCGGTTGAACAAGAAGGAGTTTTTCTCTTTTTTTATCGCGTGCGTTCTATCTCTGATCTTCATCTTCTTACCTTGCGTACAGGTGAGCGCGCAGTGCACGCTCGTTTTCGATCCATCCTCACCCCTCCTGGCCGACGGTTCACTTGGCAATTACTACAGCGTGACTTTTTCAGCGACGGGGGGAAGCTTCCCGTTGTATTTCTCTCTCTCCTCGGGTTCCGTTCCTCCGGGCCTGACTTTCTCAGGGAATTACAACTACGCGACGCTGTCCGGTAATCCCGACACCACGGGGACGTACACCTTTACAGTTTCGGCTACCGACTACTATTCCTGCAACGGCTCTCAAACCTACACTCTCAAGATCGAAGATCCCTGCACAAGCTTGACCATATCTCCTCCGACGCTTCCCGTGGCGAAGCTCGGAGCGCCTTACAGCCAGACACTGACCATCTCGGGCGGGAGCGGCTATTATTACATGTGGGGCGGGGACGTCGGCATGCCTCCGGGCATGGATTTTGATTTTTCCTCGGGCGTCATTTCAGGGACGCCCACAGAAGCTGGAACCTGGGATATCTATGTCTATTACATGGATTCGATGACATACTGTTCCGGCGAGAAGATCTATCTTTTCACCGTCAGGGCCGATTGCCCTCCCATAGACATCCATCCGATCACACTCCCTCAGGCCGTGCTTGATGCTCCATATTACCAGCAGCTCAGCGCGTCGGGCGGTTCTTCTCCCTACACCTACTACATTACCAGCGGCAGCCTGCCTGCAGGAATTACATTCAATTCCGGCGGCCTCCTCTCGGGTACGCCATCATCCCCGGGGTCGTTCAATTTTGTCGTAACCGCGGTAGACTCGGTCGGATGCAGGGGCCAGATCAGCTACGCTTTGAGGATAGGCTGCCAGGCCGACACCGGCTCCCTGACCGGCTATGTCGGCATAAGCGGCGATGACGGGGCCAGTTTTTACCCTCTCGACGGAAGCAGTATATCAGGCACGGTAACCGCTAGAGGCCCTTCGGGACAGACATACTCGGCGGACCTCGGAAACGGGTTCTTCTCCTTCGGGCAGGTGCCTGCCGGAACTTACACTATAAACGCCGTGGTTGATTATCCCGACCACATCCTCTACGACGCGAACCTCCTCGATTACGGGTGTGCGGCGCCCTCACAGAAGCCGGTCACCAAGAGAGTTGAGCTGCAGCCCCGGACCGTCAGCGTGGCATGCGACAGCTCGAACATCGCCTACATTGTCTCGCCTCCCCCTGTCGTGATGATACACGGGTCATTCGGCTGCTACTCCAAATGGTATTCAGACGACGACAACGACCCCGAATATCCGATGTACTATGACAACTACGCGAGATCCCTGGGGATCGTTTCCTTCACTCCCAATTACGACTGGTGGAGCGGATCCTGGACGGTCAGGACCCAGGAGATCCTGGACCAGCTCGGAAGGGACTTCTCCTCTCTCACCTCCGGCGGTATCCCTCCTTACGTGATCATAGCCCATGACATGGGCGGGCTCGCAGTGAGGGTCATGGGGAGCACATTCCACGCCGACTCCCCCATCGTAGGAAAGATAAGGAAAGCTTACCTTCTGGGCGTACCGAACAGCGGGGCGGATTACAGCCCTCTGCTCGGAAACGATTCACTCCTCGGGCCGAATTCCGTCATCAGGTACTTCAACGAAGCTTACCCTGACTTCGGGCCGATCGCCGTTTACTCGGTCGCCGGCAATCACGGCTGGTGGAACACCTCGAACAACGACGGCTTCGTCTCGACCGGTTCGGTTTTCAACATAAGAAGGGTGGCGTGCAGGGGGGAAGACTGCATCGTCTACCCCGCGGTGAGGCTGGGCGAAGGAGAGAGCCGCGAGATGTACTACGACCACTCGGAACTCGGAAGTCCCTCTTCGACATCCGATGTTTTCGCGATTCTCCTCTCATCGAGGGAAGGCGGGAATCCCGAAGCTCCCGTTGGAGGAGTGGAATGGGGAACCGTCGGCCACACATCGACGGTCGTGACGAACAAGGCCGGGGCTCTTAGGTCCGAAGCCCTCGAAGAACAGCTTTTCACCGTTTCCAAATGCGACGGGATCGCAGTCCACCTTACGGTAACCTCGGGGTCGGGCGATTTCAGCCTCTCTGATCCTTCGGGGTTCGCCTACGAGTTCACCGACGGATGGTTCGTCCAGACCGCGCCGGAGGCCGGCCAATGGAAGTTCCGCGTGACCCCGGGGCCATCCGGAGTGTCGTTCAAATCCTCGATCGTCGAGAACAGCATATTCGGGATCTCGGCATATCTCACGAGCGAATACCTGCCGGCTTCCGGAAAAACAATGCTCGTATTGGAAAAAACAGGCGACTGGTCGCTGGCGATCATGGGGAACGTCACCGCATCCCTCTATGACGACGCCGGAACTTTCCTGGGACAATACGTGCTGGTTTATGACGGTAACCGTTATTACACAGAAATAATCGCCGGGCCAAATGCTGAAAACTGCCAGCTCATAATCAAGGCCGAAGGCACGTACAACGGAAAGCCTTTCACGAGGGTCGAATTCGAGAGCCTCAACGTGCTCGGCCCCGGTCATCTTTTCACGGGAGAGTTCTCCGACAGCCCATCCGACCTGGACGGCGACGGGAGGTACGACGCCGTTTCCCTGACTGCGGGGCTGAGCCTGAGCGGCAGCGGCAATTACGTCGTTTCCGCAGACCTGTTCGACGCCAAAGGCAACTTCGTTTCCCATGCCTCCGCGATGATAGGGTCGGAAGGATCCGGTTCGGGGCAGGCGTCTCTCGTTTTCCCTCTTACCGAAATCGCCTGCGGTCAGCTAGGCTCCCCTCTCGAAGTTTCCGGATTGAAGCTTCTCGACGCCGCAGATCTGACCCCACTGGACGTATGGAGCGGGCAGGTGCTTACAGCAGCTTATCCGGCGGGCCAGTTCACCTGCTCGCCCGGCAACGCCGCCCCCCGCGTTTATCACGCCACTCCGCCTGCCGTCACGGCGGGGACCACCGTGAACATCGCCGTTACCTGGAAGAACTTCGACGATGCCGCGACCATTGTCTTTGAATCGGGGATCGGGCCCATGATCAATGTCCTGGAATCCAAGGTTTTCGAGAACAGGGTCATATTCGCTTCGCTCGTGATCCCCTCTTCTGCGGTCGGGCAGACCATCGTGAAAATAGTAAATCCCGACGGGAAAACAGGCACCCTGTCCGATGTTTTTCTTTCAATTCCGGATGCACCTCCGTCTATCCGCCTGGAGAACCCCGCGGCAGGAGCGGTTGTCGGAGGAGTCCTGGATGTGACCGCGAACGCGAGCGACGACGTGAAGGTTGAATCCGTTTCTTTCGAGCTTGACGGGGTCGCGCAGGCCACCGTTTCCTCTTTCCCCTTCATCTGGACATGGGATACTTTGAGGGCGGGCGCTGGTTCGCACCAGATCAAGCTCAGCGCCGCCGATTCATCCGGCCAGGTCACATCCGTGGTTTCAGAAGTGAAAGTGGTCCGCGCGCCATCCGTTAGCTCAATCGGCAAGAAAAGCGACCCGTTCAGGTTCGTCGTGAACGGAGCCGATTTCCAGCAGGGCGTGGAGGTCTATATCGACGGCCGCCCCTGGACGAACATAAGATGGAAGAACAGCTCGAGGATCGTGATAAAAGGAGGCGCCAGCCTGAAAACTGCTGTCCCTAAAGGCAAAGGGGTGACCGTCACGCTGGTTAACCCTGACGGAGGTTCGACAAGCTTCGCCTGGAGCTGGTAAGAAACGCGATCGGCGGAGGCTCTCTGTTGCCTCCGCCGATCTTTTTCCCCGTCCAAACAAGAAAACCATCGAAAAGAACACCAGGATCTTCTTCGAAATCCGCTTCCCTATCATCTGAACGGACTGTTTGACATCAAATCGCGCCGGGCGATAGAATTACAAGGTCACATTTCAGGAGCCTTTCATTGGGAGGTGGCCATGTTCGCAGATCTATTCAGGTCCCGCGTCAAAGAAATCCTTTTTCCCGCATTTAAGGTCGTCGTCCTTGCCTGTATTGCGCTGATCCTTGCTGCCGGCTCGTCCGCGCAGGTCAAGTGGTCCAGGACTTACGGCGGATCGTACTCAGATGAGTTCAGCGTCGTCATTCCGACGTCGGACGGAGGGTTCGCCGCTGCAGGAGAGACATATTCGTTCGGAGTCACGGGCGGCGGGGTCTGGGTCGTAAGAGGGGACTCCACGGGCTCTCTAATGTGGCAGAACACTTACTCGTCGTCGTCCGGAGCGTCGGTAGCGACCTCCATGATCCAGACCTCGGACGGAGGGTTCGCGGTGGCTGGTTTCACATACGCCTCGGGCCAGGGCGTCAGCGATGTCTGGGTCCTGAAGCTGAATGCCGCGGGTCTCATAGGATGGCAGAAAACATACGGGGGCTCGGGGGGAGAGACAGGATACTCGATCTGGCAGACCACCGACGGAGGCTACATAGTCGCTTGCGATACCGACAGTTTCGGGGCTGGAAACATCGATTTCATGCTCCTCAAGCTTACGTCGTCGGGAAACATCCTGTGGCAGAAGACATACGGGACTTCCGGCAACGACGAATCTCCTTCTTCCGCTCAGCAGACGACTGACGGAGGGTACATCGTCGCCGGCTAAACCCGGAGGTGCGCG